>Ga0181525_10000160_pt1 | contig 61206 bp, 59 predicted proteins | sample PEATcosm2014_Bin_48_FD_121100 | JGI IMG/M metagenome (GOLD analysis project Ga0181525, IMG submission 121100) | Peatland microbial communities from MTU Mesocosm Facility, Houghton, MI, USA - PEATcosm2014_Bin06_10_metaG | ecosystem: Environmental > Terrestrial > Soil > Wetlands > Peat | place...
CCCTGGCTGTTCTCTAATTCCGGGCGTGGGGTCAAGCTCTCGTACATCCTTGCCGGGTCCATGGTTCTCTCCGCGGTAGGGGCGGTGCCCTCCGCATGATGGCGTAAGATGACGCTGGCGGATCAATGTGTGAAGCGCGCTTTGCTCTTTCGAGCATCGCAAAGCCAGGGACGATCTCACCAACGCCAGCGTCCCGGCAGGGACGTTCGTTTCCCGCTGGTGGGCGGGAACTCGGTTGTCCTGCTATGCAGGCTGATTAGCGGCCTCCTTTGATGACCATTTGAATTCGGTGCCTTCGATCCACATGCGGTGGAGGATGACGGCAAGTTTTCGAGCGACGGCAACCTTGGCTTTGCGGAGCCCGCTTCGCTTCGCAAGCCGGATGCCCCAGGCTTTCAATGTCGACCACTTTGCTACGCGGGTGAGCAGCACATTGGCTGCCTCGTAGAGGTAACTTCGCAGCAGCTTATCGCCGCATTTCGAGATTCGGCCAGTCCAATCGGTCTCGCCGGACGCGTATCGTCGGGTCGTCAGTCCGGTATAGGCTCCGACGCTTCTCGACCTCTCGAAGCGAGTGGGGTCGTCGATTGTCGCAAGGAAACAAAGGGCCGTGATTGGACCGACGCCTGGCGCTGTCATGAACCGTCGAACTTGAGCATTATTGCGGGCCAGTCGCATCACCTTGCGGTCGAGATCGTCGACCTGCTGCTCGATGGCGTTGCGCGCATCGAGTAGCGGCCTGACCGCAGCCATCAGCTCGGGACGACTCTTGATCAGTTCCTCGGCTCGCACCGCGAAGACGTTGAGTTTGGCGCGGCCGATGACGAGACCGAGGTTCTTGAGCAAGCCGCGGACTTGATTCTCAAGATCGCGCTTGATCTTAACCAGCAACGCTCGACTTGCCAGCAGAGCCCTGACTGAGTGGCTGTCGAGATCCTTGACGCGCACCTCCTTGAACCAGCCAGTTTGCATGATGCGGGCGATTCCGGCCGCATCATTGCGGTCGCTCTTATTGATCTGCATCTTGAGCACCGCCTTGGCATGGCGCGCGTCGATGCAGATCACTGGCAGACCAAGTTGCTTGAGCTCGGTCAACAGCCATGTCGCCGTGGGTCCGCTCTCAAGCCCGATCCGAACTGCACTTGGTGCATTTGACGTCACGAAGTCGGCAATCGTCGTGCGTTCCCTGCGCCGGAAACATGTACCGCAAGGCCGGGGATTGCCGGTAAGCGTGTTCTCGCCGCGGGCTCGGAGACCGCTCGCTCATTCCGCAACTGATAAAGAAACTCATGTTTCTTAATCAGTTGTGCGAAACACGCCAGAACGGACCTGCGAAGAATCACAACCGCCGGCGTCATACGAGCGAGATATGCCTACGCTCGGCAACCTCGCCGCTGGGGCGAAGTCCCATATGGAGAGCAGCCCGATCAATAAGGGTATGGCTGGATCAGCGTCTTAATCACTGCCTACAGTTAGATAGCGTAGATGACGGCGAGCCAATAAAAGAGCTGTACGCGAATGAAACGTCTCATATCCGCTTACTTTTTTCCGATATCCGTTCGAGCATGCGATCCCGGATTACTCAGATCGCGGAGCCGAAAACCGAGGTTTCTTTTTTCCGATCAGCTGGCGGCTTGGGTCCTTATACAATTTTGCGGCTCACCCGCGGCCGCGAATCAATTGGTCTAGGCCGCCTTAGTTTTTTGCCCGATGGCGATACGCGACCAGGCGGCGGCCAATGACGCCACCAGATGGTCGAGATCAGCGTCCGTGTGAAAGGGCGACGGCGTAATGCGCAGCCGCTCAGTGCCGCGGGGGACGGTCGGATAATTGATCGGTTGCACGTAGATGTCGTACTGGTCGAGCAGAACGTCGCTGATGTTCTTGCAAAGGACGGGCTCGCCGACCATCACGGGAACGATGTGGCTCGGATTCCTCAAATAGGGGATCCCAGCATTGTCGAGCCGCCGCCGGAGCTCGGCAACACGATTCTGTATGCGGGTACGCTCCGCATTGCTGCTTTTTAGATGACGAACGCTTGCGAGCGCGCCCGCCGCGACGTGCGGCGGAAGCGACGTCGTGAAGATGAAGCCCGATGCAAAGCTCCGGATGAAGTCGCACAACGCAGTTGAGGCCGCGATATAGCCGCCAATTCCCCCGAAGGCTTTTGCCAACGTACCTTCGATCACCGTGAGACGGCCGCTGAGACCTTCTCGCTCGGAAATTCCACCACCACGATCACCGTACAAACCAACAGCATGGACCTCGTCAAGGTATGTCATCGCGCCACGCGCCTCGGCCACGTCGCACAACTCGGCAAGCGGAGCGATATCGCCATCCATGGAATAGACCGACTCAAAAGCGACGAGCTTCGGCGCGCTGGGATCGAGGTCCGCAAGCTTGCGATCGAGATCACCGGGATCGTTATGTGCGAAAATTCTGGTCTGCGCACGACTGTGGCGAATTCCCTCGATCATCGAAGCATGGTTTGATTTGTCGGAAAACACGACGCAGCCCGGGATGCGTGACGCGAGCGTCGCGAGCGACGCCCAGTTGGACACGTAGCCTGACGTGAACAAGAGCGCGTCTTCCTTGCCGTGAAGATCGGCGAGCTCGCGCTCGAGCAAAACGTGATAGTGATTCGTGCCGGAGATGTTACGTGTTCCTCCGGCGCCGGCGCCGCAACGGTCGACTGCCTCGTGCATTGCCGCTAGGACAGCCGGGTGCTGCCCCATTCCCAAATAATCGTTGGAGCACCACACCGTTACGTCGCGTCGTCCGCGCGCGCCGTGATAGGTCGCCCGGGGGAAGTTGCCGACCTGGCGCTCGAGATCAGCGAAGACACGATAGCGCCCTTCCTTACGCAGGCCGTCGAGTTGTTCTTGGAAATAAGACTCATAGTTCATTGCTTCCTCCAATTCGCGGACACGGGCGTTGCGCGACGAACGTACGGCCGCGTTCCATTGTTGTCCCGCGCGCGGTCGGCAAAATCCTGCCTGAAGCGGTCTTCCATCCTTCGTCGCGCGCTCCGCACTTCTTCTTCGTTAGTTTTCGCGGCATCGCCAACGTCGACGTTATTTGAATTGGTGCCCGTCGTGGGCTGCCGAAAAAGAACGCTTGTATGCATGGCGTCACCTTGGCCGGGTGTTGCATGAAATGAATTATGATTCCGGGAGTTTGGTTATAACGTTCGGCACGCTATCCGGTGCCATGGAGGCTGCAGCCGCGCCGACATCGGCCGTCCGTGACCGCATGCCCCAGCTCCACAGCGCAGCTATCGGTAGCGGCAAGACCATGAACCAGTGCTCCAGTACGCCAAGCGCCATCAATGATGCGAGGAGCGTATAGCCGGTCGTTTCGAAGGCGCTTGCGTCACCCGTGAGTGCTTTGGCAACCAGCAACGTCGTAATCGCAGTGGCCGCAGTAACCGCCACGGGGAAAAATAGGCTCACCGGCTTTCTAGTGAAGTAGCTCGCGAGATGTTCCACAGGCGTGGGAAGAAATTCGTGATTAAGCACCGGTACGCCGGCGAACAGATTAAGCTTCGCGCTCACCCGCATTGCCCAGAGAAGGAGGAATGTCCAAGCGCCGAACTGATTGTCGGCTTTCCAGGTGACGGCTATGACCGCAACGCCGGAAAGCACGAGCGCAATCTCGTGATAAATGATGGCTTCCACAGCCAGCGCAGCGCGCCGCCATCCTACGCAATTCTCCGGACACGCCCTGTTGCGCGGACCGGTCACGATCCCGGTCAAAAAGCCGAATTCTTGCGTGCCCCAAAGAAGTACCGCACAAGTGAAAGCGGCGTAGGCGCCGACCACGCTCGGATCGGTGGCACTTCGCGCCAAACCATAAAGCGAGGCCGCAAATAACGCCCCGGCGCCCGCAAGACCCCAACGCGTGTTCAAATCGCGCCGCCCGACGATGTACAGCACTACCCCGGTGCTAAACCACCAAACGAACAGCGCGCAGAGCGCAGCAACGGCCGGATGGGACAACAGCATCATCCGGCGTCACCAGGCTGGAGCCAAACTGACATGCTGCGGAAGCACGTTGCGCTTGGCCGGAAGTAAAAACAACCTGGCAAACGTCGACGCCGCGGCCAAGCCGATACCGAGGCTCCAGATACGCCCCAGGAGGCCGCCCCTCGCCTTTGCGACGGCGTTCGCCTCGCCCAGCCGCCACAGTCGATCGAGACCCGATCGGAAGGCCGGGTTATCGAGATCGAGAACGACAGGGAAGACCTGCTGGGATATCTCCGAAGTGATGCGAAATACGGTGAAGTCGTAATCGCTCGGATCCAGACCGATCGCTTCGTGAAAGGCCGGGCGCATGTGATCGCGCACGTACATCGTCGCGAACACCGCCAGCAGGAAGAACTTGATCCAGAGCTTATTACGGCCGGCCAGCAGAGAGGGATCGGCGCGCATTAGTAGCGCAAAGGCTTCACCATGCCGGAACTCGTCGTTACACCACCGCTCGAACCAGCGGAAGATCGGATGAAATTGTCGATCCGGATGGCGCTCGAGTTGCCGAAAAATGGTGATGTAGCGCGCATAACCGATTTTCTCGGAAAGATAGGTCGCGTAAAAAATGAATTTCGGCTTGAAGTAAGTGTACTTCTTGGCGCGCCTTAAAAAGCCTAGGTCGATGCCGACGCCGATCTCCTTGAGCGCCTCGTTGATGAATCCCGCGTGGCGTGATTCGTCTCGGCTCATATAGCCGAACAACTCAGCGATTTCGGGATTCTTTATCTGCTTTTTGATCTCGGAATAGAGCACACAGCCGGAGAACTCCGCAGTTAGCGAACTGACAAGGAAGTCGACGAATTCCGCGCGTAATCCGTCCGGAAGCTTTGCCACGTCGGAGCCGAACGGCTCAGCACGGCGAAAGTGCGCCTTATTGTGGTCGGCCCGCAGTTCGGCCATCATCGCGTCCCATTCGGATCGAACTCCGTCGACATTGAGACGATCCATGGCGTCGAAATCGGTCGTGTAAAAGCGTGGGCTTAGCATCGTGTCGGTTTGTGCTGACTTCGTCGTGGCGTTGATGCTACCGCCGCCTTCCATGGTAATCATGACACCCTCCCGCCCGAGAAGCTGACTTCATAGAGTTCAGTCAATTCCAAATACCCCTGCAGTCGGGCCATCACGCTGCCAAGAAAATTCGCTCTGACGATGGTGACTCTGCGACCGCAGACGAGACGTTCGCCGAACTCCACTTGCGTTGGAGGATCGTGAACGATCACTCGGTCGCCGGGACGGATCGCGACACCATCGATCTCAACGTAAGCATGCAGACTCTCGATCGTTTGTTCGAGATCGACCGTGCAAGGCAGATCGAGCTGCTCGCGTGTGAACCAATTTACCGTCATCGCGAAGCACTCCGATCGTGCAAAAAGCGGGCGAACGCCGCCACGTTTGTGGGCCCAAAGGCTATCAATTCGATGCGGACGTGGGTCGCGACATCCTCGATCGACAACCGCCCATCGCTCCAACGCGTCAGCAGGAACGGCGGCGACGATCCGAATTCTTCGCGCTTTCGTTCGCGCACAAGTCCACGCAGAACGCCGCGGACGAAGCCGTTGGTTCCGGGCGCGAGGATATCGACGATCCGCTCGCTTCCCACTTCAGAAACCGTCACGGCGCCGTCGGCACGATCCTCGAACCGCAGTTCGCGACTCTCGATGATTCCGGCGGGGGGCACGTAGGTCGTTCCTATGCCACCGAGGCGCGCGAGACCGGTTGCAAGCAGACTGAACCCAATCAGCGCCGAAGCGCCGACAAGCGCGCCCAACGGGAAACGGCGATTTCTACTCAACTCCGCCATTGACCACTCCCATCACGCCGCTGCGGCGGCTTGCGCCCGGACCGCAGCTCCGTTGGCATTCGCGTTCTCGGCTGCGAGGGTCACGACGGAACCGGTAGCGTTGGAAGCGCCCGCGACGGCGCGCGCGAGAATTTCAGAAACGCGCTCAACGTCTTTCACCGACCGCAGCATCGGCTCGGACCGCGCCGCACGCCACGGTCGCGCGTGCGGCCAGAGCATTAGATAGGCGACGCGATCGTCGCCAGTGATCGCAATTGGGATGTCGCCGCTACCATCGGCATAAGCACGCAGCGCCGCCGCACCGATGACGGCGAAAGGAATATTCAAAGTCATCGGAAGAGCGATCCCAAACTGCATGATGACGCGGCGGCTGGTGATTGTGTATTGCGTGCTCCGGCTCGATAGCCAGGCGAGCAGCAGCAACAAGCCACATGCCGCTCCGCAAGGCACCAGCAGCCAGACTAAGCTGATTGCCGTAGTCGAGCCTGCATCGCCGGTCGCGAGGTCCGAAGCGATGCGCCAGATTGCTAGCAAACTAAAATAGATGGCGACCTGGCGCGTGTGGAATGCACGAAGCGCCAACCCGTGCCACTGCGGGCGGCCTCGCCAAAGCACAGCCTCGCCCGGGGGCAGCGGCCCGGGCAGAGCTAGCGCAGGAGCGAATATACTCATAACAGGGGCTCCTTGCGTCCGGGTGTGGCGTAGAGCGTGCCGCCGGCGAAGTAGCCGACGATGCGATCTTCTTCCCGCTTGGTGACAAGATTCGGATTGGCGATTTCGGGAACGTCGGCGAACTGCGCTGCTAATATCGAACGCACCTTGACCTTACGATCTCGGCCCCAGATACGCGCCATCGTTATTGGGACGAGCACGCGGCGCGAAACTGTCGGCGTGCTGACATCGACTTCAAGATAGCGGATTAACGACTCCGCGCGATCGATCCAAACGTCCGTCACCGTGCCCGCGGATTGGCCGTCCGCGCCGAGAACGGTCATTTCGCGCGGGTCCGGATCGATCGGCCCAATGCCGAAATCCGAAAGCGTGCGCATTGGCACAATCGCCGGCCCCCCGTCGACTGCATGTTCCGGTACATCGTCGCGATCCGCGTAGGAAGCGGGTCCAACGCCGTCTCTCATCGGATCGCCCGTTGGCTCCATCGGGGCGCCCGGCCAAGGTAGAAGCGGCGCAACCGGCGCATTCCGCCGATCCGATTTCGTACTGGGCACAACCCTGGTCGATCCGTCGCTCATCAGGAACGATTTCGGTGGAGGCATCGCTGGGAAGCCTTGCACCAGCACCCCCCCTGCGCGATCTGATTCAAGCGGATAACCTTCGCGCTTGTCTTCGCGGCGCAGATAAAAAATCAGTCCGGCGAAAAAGACCCAAAACGCGTAGAGCACGACTTGAGCGACATCGATGTAGCCAGTAATGGCGCCTTTTGGCATGGGTAGACCTCCACGCTTCGCTGGTTAGCCGGGGAATTCGGCAAGCCCAAATTTTGGTGACGAGCGCAAACGGTTCTCTCGCGCATAACGGACAAGCGGACCGATCGCGATCAAGGTGGCGAATAGCAACGCAATTTCGATGTGATAGACGAACGTATAGCCGGTCGAGGGCAGGTTGAGCGCCGCGCCGAGCCGACCTTCCGTCGCCAAGCCGGAGATAATGTCGCGCAGCCCGCCGCCGAGCGCGATCGCAGTTCCTGCGGCGGTGGCCTGCACCGCGCCCCAAGCGCCGAGCGCCAATCCGCACTGACCGTTGCGCGCGAGATCCATCGCCGCCGTCAAAGTTCCAACCGCAAACAGCCCGCCGCCGAAACCGATGAGGACCGTGCCAACTCGAAGTAGCAAGGGCGAAAGCAGTGGCGCCGAGAAAATGACGCACGAGAAAGCCGCCAGGCCGACCAACGCTCCGAATGCCGACAGTCGATAGGCATCGCCGCCACGACCGAGTTGTCGCGCCGCAACGGCGAAACCCGCCAGCGTACCGACGGCGAACAACGCCGTGAGTAGCGTTGTTTGTCCGACCGAGAGATGGAGTATTTCGCCGCCGTACGGCTCCAGCAGGATGTCCTGCATAGTGAACGCTGCAGTGCCGAGCGCGACAGCAGCGAACACGCGCGTCGAGCGGGTGTCGCGGCGGAATTCCGACCAGGACTCCCGAAACGCGGGCCGTGGGGCGTCATTCGCCGTACGCGTCGGATCCCGCGCCTCTTGTTTCCACAGTGCAATTATATTGAGCACGACGGTCGCAATCGCGGCGCCCTGCACCACCTGGATGAGTCGAATTTCCCTAAAATCCGCCAGGAGTTCGCCGAACAGAAAAGCGCTCGCGACCATGCCGAACAAAAGCATCACATAAAGGAACGCCACGACCCGCGGCCGTGAGGCCTCCGGCGCAAGATCGGTGGCGAGCGCGAGTCCTGCAGTTTGCGTCGTGTGCAGACCGGCACCGACGAGGAGAAAAGCGAGCGCCGCGCCCGCGTCTCCAAGCCAGGCCGGCCCACTGGCGTCACCGGAAAGCACGATGAGCGCAAAGGGCATGATCGCAAGGCCGCCGAACTGCAGAAGCGTTCCGAACCAGATATACGGAACACGCCGCCATCCGAGCGCCGAAAAATGGTTGTCGGAGCGAAAACCGATCAGCGCGCGCAGCGGCGCAAACACCAGCGGCAGCGAGACCATGATCGCGACAAGCCAGCTTGGCACGCCAAGCTCGACAATCATCACCCGGTTGAGCGTGCCGTTGAGCAGCACTACCGCGATGCCGACCGAAACCTGAAACAACGAGAGGCGCAGCAATCGGCCGAGCGGAAGTTCCGTCGTCGCCGCATCGGCGAAGGGAAGATAGCGGGCGCCGAGCAGCATCCAGCCGTTCGAAATTTTCATCGTCGGCCAAGTCATGGCTTGCGTAGCTCCAATGCCTGAGACGTGTAGAAGCCGTTTTGGACGCGGCGAGTTCGGCCGACGCGCCAGGCTCCCAGGCCCGGTTCGTCGCGCACCAGACCGAGGATCGATCGCTCGGTAATTGGCTCGATGGCAGGCGCCCGGTTAGCGCGCGGAAACAACCTGCCGACCGCGTGCATGACGGCAAGCGCCGGCGTTCGTGGCGCAAAAGTGAATAGTAGCGAATATTTGGTTCTCATGGCGAGACAGGTCACGGCTTCGACCACGTCCTCGGACCCGTAGTGGATTAGCGAATCCATTGCGACTACATAGTCGAATTCGCCGAGACTAGGCGCGAGCATATCTCCAGCCAGAAAGTCGACCCCGCAGGCGCTCCCGCTGACTGCCGCGCGCGATCGAGCGAGATCAATCAGCGTCGGCGACAGGTCGACGGCAACGACGCTGGCGCCGCGCCGGGCCGCTTCGATCGCCAAAGCACCTGTGCCACATCCAGCGTCAAGCAGCCGTCGACCGCAGAGATCGGCCGGCAACCATTCTAGCAGCGTCCGCCGCATTTCTTCGCGCCCCGCCCGAACGGTGGCGCGAATGCGGTTCACCGGCGCATTCGATGTCAGCCGCGACCATGCTTCCACGGCGGTGCGATCGAAGTAATCTTCGAGCTGACTGCGACGTTCGATGTAGTTGATGCTTGTCATCAGTGCGTCCGAAATCAGTCGAAGCCCAGGAGATCAAAAATGTCGCGATCCTTGAGTGGCACCGCCGATAGCGGCTCGGCGCCAGCCCAAAGTACCGCAGCAAGGCGCAGATACTCCTTCTGCACACGCTCGACTTCAGGCGACGATTCCATTTCAAATAAAGTCGCCTTTTTGAGACGACTCTTGCGGAAGACGTCGAGATCGGGGAACACAGCCAGAGTCTTGAGGCCGGTTTTTTGGTTGTACTTGTCGAGCTGATCGGTCGCATCACTGCGGTTGGCGATGACGCCGCCGAGCCGCACCGCGTAATTGCGCGACTTGGCCTGGATCGCGGCCACGATACGATTCATGGCGAAGATCGAGTCGAAATCGTTGGCGGCGACGATAATGCCGCGGTCGGCGTGCTGAAGCGGTGCGGCAAAGCCCCCGCAGACCACGTCGCCGAGCACGTCGAAGATCACCACGTCGGTGTCTTCAAGCAGATGATGCTCCTTGAGGAGCTTGACGGTCTGGCCGACGACGTAGCCGCCGCAGCCCGTACCGGCCGGGGGGCCGCCGGCCTCTACGCACATCACGCCGTTATAGCCTTCGTAGACGAAATCCTCGGGCCGTAACTCCTCGGCATGGAAGTTGACAGACTCCAGCGTGTCGATCACGGTGGGGACAAGACGTTTCGTCAGCGTAAATGTCGAATCGTGCTTCGGATCGCAACCGATCTGCAACACGCGCTTGCCGAGCTTCGAAAACGCCACAGATAGATTTGACGACGTCGTGCTCTTGCCGATCCCGCCCTTTCCGTAGACGGAAAAGACTTTAGCGCTGCCGATGGTGACGCTCGGATCTAACTGTACCTGAACGCTGCCTTCGCCATCGCCACGGGTGCGGTGCGGAACCGCTCTGATCGCCACGTTCATGCCGCCACTCCCACTCCGATGCCTTCGATTCTGTCTTCAAGCTCCTCGCCGGCGCGGCGCAGCACATCGAGCGTGGCTTTGTCGGGCGACCAGTAGCTGCGCTCGTGCGCTTCAATCAGTCGATGGGCGACCTTTGCCGACGCCTTTGGATTGAGCGCTGCGAGCCGTTCGCGCATTTCCGGGTCCAGCATGTAGGTCTGCGTGAGCTGCTGATAGACCCACGGCGCCACCTGCCCGGTGGTTGCCGACCAGCCGAGCGTGTTCGTGATGTGGGCTTCGATTTGCCGCACGCCCTCGTAACCGTGACCAAGCAAGGCCTCGTACCATTTCGGATTGAGCGCGCGGGTTCGGGTTTCCAGAGCGACCTGCTCGGAAAGGGTGCGCACGGTACCGTCGCCGCGTGTCTGGTCGCCGATATAGACTGACGCCGTCGCGCCCCGGGCGCGTCGAACGGCGCGGCTGATGCCACCGAGCGTGTCGAAATAGTGATCGACGGTCGTGACGCCGAGCTCGATCGAATCGAGATTCTGATAAGCGACTTCGATGCTGGCGAGCAAATGGGTCAGTACTGCGTCTTGCCGAGACGGTTTGCCGTTAACGCCGTAGGCGAAGCCCTTGCGCCTTACGTAGGCGTCGGCCAACTCGTCTTCATCTTTCCAGCCGCCGTGATCGACCAGCTGGTTAACGTTTGCGCCATACGCGCCGTCGGCGTTACCGAAAACGCGCATCGCGGCCTGATCGATATCGCCGCCGTGCTGCGCCTGGTAAGCAAGCGCGTGCTTTCTCACGAAATTCATCTCGGTGGACTCATCGGCATTCGCGGCCAGCAAAGCCGCCTCGGCGAGCAGCTTGGTCTGCAGCGGCAGGAGGTCGCGGAAAATACCGGACAGCGTCATCACGACGTCCACCCGCGGCCGACCAAGCCGCCCAAGCGGCAACAAATTTGCGCCGGCGAGGCGACCGTAGCTGTCGTGCCGCGGTTCGGCGCCCATGAGCCAGAGCGCCTGTGCGATGGGCCCGCCCTCGGTCTTAAGATTGTCTGTACCCCACAGCACGATGGCGATTGTTTCAGGAATTCCGAAGCCCTCGGCTTTGTGCCGCTGCAACAGTCGATCGGCTTGCCGCGCGCCGTCCTGAACTGCAAAGGCGCTCGGAATGCGGAATGGGTCGAAACCGTGAATATTGCGTCCGGTCGGGAGAACATCGGTATTGCGGATGAGATCGCCGCCCGGCGCAGGGCGGATGTAACCGCCGTCGAGCGCGTGCAAGATTGAAGGCGTCTCGTGATCCTCCGCCAAAAGGGCATCGAGCGCCGCGCGAGCGTTAGCATCGGTAATACCCGCCGCATCAAGCAATTCAGCACGCTCGGTCGCGCTGGGGGGGCGACCGATCACGTGCAGTCCGTGCGGGATGAGCGTGTATTCCAATTCCAGCACCGCAACGCGCAGGCGCTCGATTTCTTTTGCCTCCTCGCCGCTCCAGGCCGGCTCAGCCGGGGCCAGATCGACGGCAGCGGCCTGAGCCTGGACGAGAGACGCCAGGGCGGCACATTGTTCAGCGTCGGCGTCTGGCTCAAGCGCGCGCCAGCGATCAAGCGACGCCTTGAGATCAACGAGGCCCCGATAGAGCCCGGCTTTTGCCACTGATGGAGTGAGGTAACTAATAAGAGTTGCCCCGGCGCGTCGTTTGGCAATCGTGCCTTCGGCGGGGTTGTTAGATGCGTAAAGATAGAAATTAGGGACGTCGCCGATCAGCCGATCGGGCCAGCATTCGCCGGAGAGACCGGCCTGTTTGCCGGGCATGAATTCAAGCGCCCCGTGCGTGCCGAAATGCAGAACCGCGTGGGCGCCGAAATCTTCTCGTATCCAGCGGTAGAAGGCGGCGAACGCATGGGTCGGCGCAAAGCCCTTTTCGAACAGAAGCCGCATCGGATCGCCTTCGTAGCCAAAGGCGGGCTGCACGCCGATGAAGACATTGCCGAATCGTTCGCCGAGCACGAATAGGCCGCTGCCGTCGGTGTTATGCCGACCAGGGGCGGGTCCCCACTGCTGCTCGATGTCACGAAGCCAGCGCTCCTGGCGCACGTGCTCATCGCTCGTAATGCGCGCTGCAACGTTGGCATCAGCGCCAAAGCGCGCGGCGTTGCCGCCCAGTATGCGATCGCGCAAGCCATCGACCGTGTCCGGAACTTCGACGCGATAGCCCGCCTCTTGCAACGTCGTCAGCGTGTGATGAAGCGAGGCATACACAGACAGGTAGGCAGCGGTGCCGGTACTTCCGGCATTCGGCGGGAAGTTGAACAACACGATGGCAATCTTGCGGTCAGCACGCGCCGTCCGGCGCAACGCAACAAGCTTGGCGACCCGCGATGCGAGGACCGCCGCACGCTCCGGATGCGACGACATATCACGGCGCTTCTCGCCGCCCGTCGTCGTTGACCGTCCCCCGAAAGTCATCGGCCAGGTGGCCCCGTCGAGCTCCGGAATTGCCACCATCATCGTTGCTTCAATGGGCGTGAGCCCCCGCGGATCTGCCTGCCACTGTTGAAGGGTCTGAAATTCGACCGGATGCGCGGCGATATATGGGACATCGAGCGCCGCCAACATCTCTTCGGCCGCTTTCGCGTCGTTGTAGGCCGGGCCCCCCACCAGCGAAAAGCCCGTCAATGAAACGACGGCATCGACGATTGGGCGATTGCCTTTGATAAAGTAGCGCTCGATCGCCGCCCGAGCGTCAAGCCCGCTCGAGAACGCGGGAATCACCCGCAGGCCTTTGGCCTCAATTGCCGCAATAACGCCGTCATAGTGCTCGGTATTTCCCGCCACAGCGTACGATCGCATGATGAGCAATCCGACGATGCCGTTGGCAGACTTGCGAGGCAGATGCTCCAGCCTTTCGCAGATCCGCTGCCGCGCGCGCGGGTGGTAGAGCCCGACATCGGGATACCGTTCGGGCGGCGCGGCACGCATTCGAGCACGCAGATGCGCCCTCGGTCCGTCGGCGTAGCGTTCAATCAACATGCGCAAGAGGTTCGCGAGATTTGCTTCCGAACCGGCGAGCCAATATTGCAGCGAGAGGAAGTAGGCGCGGACGTCCTGTGCCTTCCCGGGAACAAACCGGAGCAGTCGCGGCAGTTGCCGCAGCATCTTCATTTGGCCGTGGCCGCTGGAGCCGGAACCGGAGCGGCTGCCGCGCAGACGCTTGAGCCAGCCGATCGCACCGACGGCTTCTTCGGTCATGCTGAACTTGCCGAGGCGGGTGAGTTTAACCACCTCGCCGGCGGACATGCCGCACAACATGGCGTCGCAATTTTCGCGCCGCGCCGCGAGCGCCGGCATCACCGCACGGATGTGGTCCTCGAGGAACAACATTGTTGCGATCACGATGTCGCCGCGGGCAATGTCATCGAGGCAGAGCTTGAGCTCCGCTGGATCGCTGCCCCACTCGTCGGCAGCGTGCACGTCGAGTTCGAGGCCCGGCAGCTCCAGTCGCAGCATTTCGCGCGCACGACCTGCCGCCCCGGCGAGATGGCTGTCCATCGTCACGACAACGACGCGGACCGGTGTTGCGTCAGCGGCTGAAATGCGCTTTGGCATCGTACAGGGTCTCGATGGTTATGGTTGCGAGTCCACGCTCTTTCGCGAAGCGTTCGGTATTGCGTCTGGCCTTGCCGCGGACAAAGAAAGGAATCTTGGAAAGCTCCCGTTCGGCTTCTGCCTCCCACGCCGCCAACGACGACGGCAGCACGATCATCGGCGGCTGCGACGACTCCGGCACGGAGACTTGTTTGGCGGCTCCGGTGGCCGACAAATGCGACGGCGCGGCCTCGTCGTGGAATTCGTGATCATCGCGGAACAATCCGAGCAGATGCTCCTCAAGACCCATCATCAAAGGATGAACAAAGGTATCGAAGATCACATTCGCGCCTTCGAACCCCATTTGCGGCGAGTAACGCGCCGGGAAATCCTGAACGTGCACGGGCGCGGAAATCACGGCGCAAGGAATGCCCAGGCGCTTGGCGATATGCCGCTCCATCTGGGTTCCGAGGACGAGTTCGGGTTGTAACGCGGCGACGCTCGACTCAACCTCCAGGTAGTCGTCGGTAATCAGCGCCTCGACCCCGTAAAGCTTCGCGGCCTCCCGCACCTCGCGCGCAAATTCGCGGGAATAAGTGCCGAGCCCGACCACCTTGAAGCCAAGTTCCGTCTGCGCAATCCGCGCCGCGGCGACTGCGTGCGTCGCGTCGCCGAAGACAAACACGCGCTTGCCGGTGAGATACGTGGAATCGACCGAGCGCGAATACCAGGAAAGCCGTGAGGAATTAGATGCGACCGCCGCCGTTTCGATACCGGCGACGCGCACTACCTCGGAAATGAAGTCAGTGGTCGCGCCGACGCCGATCGGAACCGTCGTGACAAACGGCTGTTTAAACGTCCGCTCCAGCCACCGCGCCGCTTGCATCGCGATTTCCGGGTAGAGCACGACGTTGAAATCCGCCTCGCCGAGGCGTGCGAGATCCGATGGCGAGGCGCCAAGCGGCGCGATGACTTTGACCTGGACACCGAGCCGATCGAGAAGATTTTTGATCTCTTGTACGTCATCGCGGTGCCGAAACCCGAGCGCCGTAGGACCGAGCAGGTTACAGCTCGGCCGCTGTGTCGGTTGACACGCGTGCCGTTCGAATCCCACGGGCGGGGTGCGCGCGCCGGCCAAGGCCCGCACGAGCTGATAGAAAGTTTCCGACGCGCCCCAATTTTCCTTGCGCTGATAGGCTGGCAGTTCGAGGGCCACCACCGGAATCGGCAGGTTGAGAGCACGCGCCAGACCGCCCGGGTCGTCCTGAATCAATTCCGCAGTGCAGGACGCGCCGACGATCATGGCGTCGGGCTGGAAACGTTCATAAGCGTTGCGCACCGCGTTCTTGAACAGTTCCGCGGTGTCGCCGCCCAGGTCGCGCGCTTGAAATGTCGTGTAGGTCACGGGCGGCCGCTTGTCGTTTCGCTCGATCATGGTGAAGAGCAGATCGGCGTAGGTGTCGCCCTGTGGGGCGTGCAAAACGTAGTGCAAACCCTTCATGGCCGTCGCGATTCGCATCGCGCCGACATGGGGAGGTCCTTCGTATGTCCACACGGTTAGTTGCATCGTCAGGCTACCAGCAGCGTTCGGCGCAGGAGCGGCCGGGCGAAAAGCTCGGCGAGATCGGCCGCCTGTTCGTAACCCTGGATCGGCGTAAAGATCAGCTCGATAGACCACTTCGTGGTGAAACCTTGCGCCTCGAGTGGATTGGCAAGGCCGAGGCCGCAGACGACAAGATCGGGACTTGCCGCCAGACAGCGATCGATCTGCCGCTCGACATCCTGGCCTTCGCTGATAAGCACTTCGCGCGGCAGCAACGCCATTTCTTCCGCCAAATGCGCGCGGTGCAGATAAGGCGTGCCGACTTCCACGAGCTTCATGCCCAACTCGCTGGAGACGAAGCGGGCCAACGGCACTTCCAACTGCGAATCCGGAAAAAAGAAGATCCCCCGTCCGTGCAGCTCATTGCGATACGGCACCAGGGCCTTTCGGGCACGTTCGCGGGCGGGCGCGGTGACCGCTTCAAACCGCGCTGCATCTACGCCAAACGCAGCAGCTGCCGCGCGCAGCCAGGCGGTCGTTCCTTCGACACCAAGCGGAAAAGGAGCGGCCAGCCGCGTGGCGCCCCGCTCTTCGAGGGCGCGAGCGGTTTCGGCTAGGAACGGTTGCGCAAGCAAAAAAAGCGCGCGAGGGCCTACCGGCGGCAGGTCCCCCGCGCGCCTAGGGGGGAGATAACGCACTGGGTGGATGCCCAGGCTACGCAACATTCGTTGGAGTTGATCCTCGACCACATCAGCGAGAGAGCCAACGATGATCAAGGATCGCTCCGAGTTCGGACCCTCTTGCGGGAGTTCGGGAACCAGCGCCGCAAGGCAGGCGTCTTCGCCCTGCGTAAATGTGGTCTCAATGCCGCTGCCCGAATAGCTGAGCACGCGTACACGAGGAGACAACCGCATTGAAAGACGGGCTGCGGCGCGAGCGAGATCGAGTTTGATGACTTCCGACGGACAAGAGCCGACAAGAAAGAGGAGTTTAATGTCGGGTCGGCGCTGCAGAAGTTCGTGGACTACACGGTCAAGTTCCGCGTTCGCGTCGGCCAGGCCGGCGAGGTCTCGCTCATCGATGATTGCGGTCGCGAACCGCGGTTCGGCGAAAATCATGACGCCGGCCGCCGACTGTATCAGATGTGCGCAAGTACGCGACCCCACCACGAGAAAGAACGCGTCTTGGATCTTCCGGTGCAGCCAGACGATCCCGGTAAGGCCGCAGAAAACCTCCCGTTGACCGCGCTCGCGCAGGACGACCCGCTCAACGTCGGCCGCCGAAGCCGCACACGCCGTGGGCACTCCATTCATCCGGCCGGCTCCATGACCCCGACCGGCACCGCAGCCTGGCCGCGCCGTGCCGCACGAAGCTTGAGGAGAAACTGCGTCGCGTTGATCACGTAAGTCGCGTAGGCGGCAAGCGCGACCAGCATGAGATTGTGTGCAGAGAGTGCGCCGCAGGCGAGGGCCACGAGATAGAGCGTGTGCAGGGCAAGGACCAGAATGCTGAACACGTCTTCCCAGAAAAACGGCCGCGCAAACAGATAACGGCCGAATACCTCGCGCTCCCAGATCGATCCGGTGATCATGATCGCGTAAAGCGCAACCGTCTTGACCACGACCGACATCGTGGCGGCGGCTAGGCCCTCGCCGGTCGCGAGATAGCGGACGACAAGACCAAGGCTGACGAGAAAGATGGCGAATTGTAGCGGTGCGAGCGCCGCCTGAACGATGGTCCACGGCGAGGCATCGCGGCGGCGGCGTTCCTCGGGGGTATAGAGCGGCGAGGCGCTCCCGGTGGCACCCGGGTGAATCCCAGACAACGACGTGCCCGACCACACGGCTGGCATACCGGGGGCGAGCGGACCCGTAAATTGTCCACGACAAGATTTGTAAAGATCAATTGACAACGGATTGGCGGAGTGATGCGATATAGTCGGGGTTTTTTGGCGGGAGGCTTGAGCTTTTCCCGATAATCGGTCAGTCGCATCAATTGCCACAACTGACAGTGCCGGTTTCCGATGGCTCATCGCGGGTCCCCACGTCCAATAAGCCGAGTGACAGGAGCCTAGGACTGCGATTTTCAAGTGTCAAGAAAATAAGACGTCAATTTATATTGACGCTTCGTTCCCGAGAGATTTAAGCTGGGAGAGGGGTAGGATCATGAGCGACTTGCGACAGCAAACAGACTGCCCGCGCTTAGTAAGTTCGCCGCCGAGGGTCCGCGACCGCTGGAATTCGCCGCGACGAAGTCCGGCGGGTGGACTTTCCGGAATCGCCGGCACCATCAAAACGGTGGTGATACCGAGGCTGGCCGTGGCTCATGCGCGACCGCGCAATGTGGCGACCGACATTCCCGTAAGTTTCGACGACCCGGCTTTGAAAGACGCGGCCGCATTGGCCGAACTGATGCTAACGGGGGATACCGACGGCGCAGGCGTTCGTGTCGATGCGCTGCGCGCGCACGGCTTTGCATTGGAGGACATCTACCTGCAACTGCTCGCGCCGGCCGCGGCTTACTTGCGCCGGCTTTGGAATGCGGACCTGTGCGGCTTCGCCGAGGCCACGCTGGCGCTGTGGAGATTGCAGCAATTGCTGCGTCGTTACAGCGTCGAGTTCCGCGCCGAATCGGACCGGGCGGAGACGGGCCGGCGCGCGCTGTTGGCGCCGACGCCACTCGAGAAGCACGACCTGGGCCACGCCATGTTCTATTTGGTCCTGATTTCCGAGTTCTTCCGCCGCGACGGGTGGGAGGCGTGGATCGAGCCCGACCCGAAAGCGCGCGAATTCGCCGACGTCGTCCGCCAGGAATGGTTCGACGTGGTTGAGTTTCTGGTCAGCGGCGACAAGCAACTCGATGCTCTTGCATCGCGCATCCGGATGGTGCGGCGCGAGTCGCAGAATCGGTCTATTGGAGTGATGGTTTGCGGTCAGGTTTTCATCGAGCATCCTGAGTTGGTTTTGCTGGTGGGTGCGGATCTCACAGCAACGGACGCGAGGCAGGGCGCGGTGCAGGCCCAACAGCTGGTGGGCTTGGCCAGTTGCTCTTAAGTTGCCGGAAAACCAACAAAAAGATGGAATGAGGGATGAAGGCCGGAGCGAGGAAGTCGGTCCTAACAGAGGCTTCGGACTCAGGTGAAGGCTTTCAAGTCTCCAAAGCAGTCATTGGGCAATCTAAGTGCGGAAACCGCGGCTCACGTCATCGAGATCGCAACCGACATCGCGCTCGTCCTTGACGGTGACGGCGTGATCCAGGATGTGGCGTTCCAGCAAACGGATTTTTCCGCGGAATTGGGAGGCTACGGCAAGTGGTTTGGCCGCTCGTGGAGCGAAACGGTCACGGCTGAGAGTAAACCGAAGGTCGCTGCGCTTCTCGACGATGCGGCAAAGAAGCGCAAATCCGTTTGGCGCCAGCTTAATCATCAATCTGCGCGCGGTGTCGATGTGCCGGTGCTCTACGCCGCGGTGCGTCTTGAACGCGCGGATCGCATCCTGGCGCTGGGCCGCGATTTGCGGGCCGTGGCCGAGCTTCAGCGCAAGCTTGTCGAGGCGCAGATGTCCATGGAGCGCGACTATGCCCGCCTGCGCCAGGTCGAGGCGCGCTATCGCGTGCTTTTCCAGTTGTCGTCGGAAGCCGCCCTGATTGTCGACGCCGGCAATCAAAAAGTCATCGAGGCTAACGCGGCCGCCGTCGAGCTCTTCGACGGCAATCCAAAGCGCATTATCGGCCGGGCCTTCCCTGAAGGTTTCGATATCGAAAGCGCCGAACGTCTGCGGACGATGCTAAGCGCTCTGCGTTCGGGAGGGCGCGCGGCCGACACGTCGGCGCGTCTGAAACACGGCGATCGGCGGGTCATGGTCAATGCATCGCTGTTTCGGCAGGACGTCTCCTCGATGTTCCTGATCCGCGTTGCCCCGGAACCTGACCATCTGGCGCGAAGCCTGCCGCCGCCCGGCACAAAGCTTCTCAAGCTCGCGGAACGCGCGCCCGATGGGTTGGTTGTAACTGATCGCGACGGGCGTATCCTTTCCGCTAACGCCGCTTTCGCCGAAATGGCGCAGTTGACGGGTCAGGAAAACGCGCGGGGCGAAGCCCTGCAGCGGTGGCTCGGCCGGCCCGGAGTGGATCTCAGTATCTTGATCGCTAACCTGCGCGAGCACGAATCCGTTCGTATGTTCGCAACCATCCTGCGTGGCGAATATGGCGCCACGACCGATGTCGAGGTTTCGGCGGTACCCATTGAGGAAGACGCATCTACCAGCTTCGGCTTCGCAATCCGTGATGTCGGACGGCGGCTTTCATCGAGCTCGCGTTCCGCGCGCGAGTTACCACGATCGGCGGATCAATTGACCGATCTCATCGGCCGCGTTCCGCTTAAGGACCTAGTGCGCGAGACGACTGACGTCATCGAACAGCTCTGCATCGAGGCCGCGCTGAACCTTACCGGCAACAACCGCGCGTCGGCGGCAGAGATGCTCGGGGTGAGTCGGCAAAGTCTGTACGTAAAGCTTCGCCGCTTCGGACTCGCAGATGACCAGGAAGACAGCGGAAATCCCGAACAATAGAGTTGGCATCATGCTCGCGCCGCGCGTTTCGACCGTCGTGGAACTGCTCAAGCCAATCACGTGGTTTCCGCCCATGTGGGCATACGGCTGCGGCGTCGTTTCGTCAGGATTGCCGGACGGCCATCGCTGGATACCGATTGTGGCCGGCGTGCTGCTTGCCGGGCCCATGGTTTGCGGAACGAGCCAGGCGGTGAACGATTGGTTCGATCGGCATGTCGACGCGATCAACGAGCCGAACCGTCCGATCCCGTCGGGCCGGATGCCGGGGCGTTGGGGAATCTACATCGCCGTCGGCTGGACGCTACTTTCGCTCGTTGTAGCGACTGCACTCGGTATCTGGGGATTCGCCGCGGCCGTATTTGGTCTGGCGCTCGCCTGGGCCTATAGCGCGCCGCCGTTTCGCCTCAAGCGCAACGGATGGTGGGGCAACGCCGCGGTCGGCCTGTGCTATGAAGGATTGCCATGGTTCACGGGCGCCGCCGTGATGGCGGCCGCCATGCCCGATTGGCGCATCATCCTGCTGGCCCTTCTCTACAGCATCGGCGCTCACGGCATCATGACGCTCAACGACTTCAAATCGGTCGAAGGCGACACGCGCATGGGCATCGGCTCACTTCCGGTTCGCCTCGGCGTCGAAAATGCCGCGCGACTTGCGTGCGCGGTGATGGCGGTGCCGCAAGTGATCGTGATTGCCGTCCTGCTTTCATGGGGCAACCGCATCCACGCCGGCATCGTCGCCATATTGCTGGTCGTACAACTCGAGCTGATGGTGCGGCTGCTGCGCAGCCCCCGTGAGCGTGCGGCTTGGTATAGCGCGACCGGCGTCAGCCTCTACGTGCTGGGCATGCTGGTAAGCGCGCTTGCCGTTCTATCCAACGGCGCAGCCGGTCCATGACTCCCGCCTCGCTGTCGTGGTTCCAGATTTTTCGGCTTGGCCTTGTGCAAACCGCGCTTGGCGCGGTGGTCGTGCTGACGACGTCCACGCTCAACCGCATTATGATCGTGGAGCTCGCGCTGCCGGCGATGCTGCCCGGCGCGCTGGTTGCGCTGCATTACGCCTTACAGGTTTTGCGGCCGCGCCTGGGCCACGGTTCGGATATCGGCGGGCGGCGAACGCCTTGGATCCTCGGTGGCATGGCCGCACTCGCTCTCGGTGGCGTCGGCGCGGCAATCGCGACGGCGTGGATGAGCGTCAATCTGTGGGCCGGAATAGCGCTGGCCGTGCTCGCCTTCTGCATGATCGGCATTGGCGTCGGCGCGTGCGGAACCACGCTGCTCGTACTGCTGGCAAAACGCGTCGACGTGCACCGGCGCGCGGCGGCCGCAACCATCGTTTGGGTAATGATGATCGCCGGTTTCATTGTTACAACCGCGGTGGCTGGGCGACTGCTCGATCCGTACTCTCCCGCCCGCATGGTCGCGGTAGCCTCTACGGTTTCCATTCTGGCAATGGGCCTGACTGTTATCGCTTTATGGCACATCGAAGATCCGCTGCCGCCGTCCAAGAAAACGGCGGCGTCCTCGAGCGCGCCGCGGAATACATCGTTTGGTGCGGCGCTTTCGGAAGCGTGGTCGGAGCCGAGGGCGCGACGATTTACGGTGTTCGTTTTCGTGTCGATGCTCGCCTACAGCGCGCCCGAGCTTATTCTCGAACCGTTTGCCGGAGCCGTGTTCGGGCTCACCCCCGGCCAATCGACGACGCTTGCAAGCGTTCAACACGGTGGGGTCCTCGCCGGAATGGCGCTTGTCGCGATGATCAGCACGGCGGTCGGCGGACGCGGCTTTGCATCCATGCGGATTTGGACGGTCGGTGGCTGCGCCGCTTCAGCGGTCGCGCTCGTTAATCTTGCGGGCGCAGGCTTGGCAGCCCCGGCGTGGCCGTTGCGAACCACTGTGTTTCTGCTCGGGCTCGCCAATGGCGTCTATGCCGTCGCGGCGATTGGGTCCATGATGTCGCTTGTTGGTGCCGGCCAGAAGTCGCGCGAAGGTGTACGGATGGGATTGTGGGGCGCGGCGCAAGCGATCGCATTCGGACTCGGTGGTCTCGTAGGGACACTGGCGAGCGATTTCGCGCGCTTAATCTTGGGCTCTGCGTCGTTGGCATACGGCGCAGTATTTGCCGGTGAGGCCGCCCTGTTCTTGGTATCTGCTGTTCTCGCGCTGTGCGTCAACGCCGACGAAAAACCTGTCGCAATGCGGCCTTTCAATAATGTCGCCAAGTTATCCGTTCCCGAGTAAGGCAGAAACTTGATCGCGGCATGGGCGCTGACGTCGAACAAAGCTGGAAGCCTATCCTGGTCGCCGCGCTGGCAGCGATTAGCGTGGCGGCGCTTGGTGCGCTGATGACGGACCTCGGACCGTGGTACGCTGGTCTACACAAGCCGAGCTGGCAACCTCCGGATTGGCTTTTCGGGCCGGTTTGGACGCTGATTTTCGGTCTTTGCGCGCTCTCGGCTTACCTCGCCTGGCGCAACGCGCCGAACCGCGGCGGACGCGACGGCGTGATCGCGCTCTTCATGCTCAACGCCTTTCTTAATGTTCTTTGGAGCGCATTGTTCTTTCGCCTGAAACGGCCTGATTGGGCCCTCCCCGAAGCCGCTCTGCTATGGCTATCGGTCCTCCTGATGATTGTCGTGCTACCGCGGTACTCGAAGACGGCGAGCGTGCTACTTGGGCCTTATCTGGCCTGGGTATTATTCGCAGCAATTCTGAACTGGTCGGTAGTCGACCTCAACGCGCCGTTTGGTGAGCCGTGACCGCGTTTTTTGCCAGCGGACGGGTCGTCGATTTGATACTCGCTCTGGTGGTGATCGAGGCGATCGTCCTACTGATCTTTAGATCGATGACCGGCCGCGGCATTCCGGCCGTCAGCCTCTTGATAAATCTGCTGGCCGGAACGTTTTTGCTGATGGCGCTGCGCAGCGCGCTTACGGAAATGCCATGGGCCTCGACTGCCGCATGGCTCAGCGCGGCTCTGGTCGCACACGTTGCCGATATCGCGTTGCGGTGGCGGAGCTGATGTTATTTGCCCGGTGAAAAAGTCTTAAGGTAGGCGACGACGTCCTTGCGCTGTTGCTCATCCGCCAGCTTGAACGTCATAAACGCGCTTCCGACGGCAAGGTCGGCTTTGCCCTCGTCGGTCAAATACTTCTTTAGGAAGGGGGTCGGATCGGCGATGTACTGGATGATCAGATCCTCGCTCCAGACTAGGCCGTTCTCGCCGGCGGCCTTCATCAGCGGCGAATATCTGAACCCCTCGTAAGTCCCGGCTTGGCGGCCAACCACATTGTTTAGGACCGGTCCGACCAGATTTTTGGCGCCGTCGCCGATGCGGTGGCAGGTCGTGCATTGTTTAAAGATCTGCGCGCCGTTGGTCGTGTCTTGGGCCGTGGCAATACCGGTCAGCGCAGGAATTACGCCTGCAACGATCGTAGCGATTGCATAGACCTTGACCTTCATTGCCAAAAACTCCTCGCTCGGTGACCTGGTTTAGTCTTGTTAAGACATGTTGACGTTTCTATGTATCAAATCTGATTGTCGCCCGACCGGCAAGGCCCGTTTGGTCGCAGGCGCGTAAAGACTACTCAAAATGACCAAGAAAGCTGCACTGATGCCTAAGCCATTGACTCAAAGGCAGATATCTCGCGATGCGAAGTCAAATCTCGTTGACATCGCCACTGAAACTGTACAAGGAAAGCGACACAATCGGCACGAAGGATTCCGCATCCGTCGTCATCGGAAGGACCCTAGATTGACGGTCAAAAGTGTCATGGCTACCGCCACCCGCCCACAACCCGACGTGACTCTTCTTCTCGACACCGAGGGAGTAATTCGGGAGGTGACCTTTGCCAGCTCACTCGAATCGGAGAACCCGGCCTCCTGGATCGGAATACCTTGGACTGAGACCGTCGCCAGTCTTGGAAATTCTAACGTACAGCGGATCCTGGACGACGCGCGCGCAAGTGGCATATCGGCATTTCGCCAAGTGACCCAGCGTTTCCCGAGCGGTCTTGAAATCCCGATGGAATACACGACGGTCTTGCTGGGCGGTCGTGCAGGAATGCTTGCCGTTGGTAAGAACCTACAAGCCGTTGCCGAACTGCAATCACGCCTGATAGCCGCGCAACAGACTATGGAGCGCGACTACTGGAAACTTCGCGAGGTGGAGACCCGCTATCGCCTGCTGTTTGACGCATCCAACGACGCAGTGCTTGTTCTAAAAGCCGCCAACCTTCGAATCATCGAAGCCAATACGGCTGCGGTTCGGGCAATGCAATTAACCACGCACTCGCGCAGTGGCGTCAACGGGCTGGAATTTCTCTCCGTACTTTCACCCAAGGACCGCACCACGGTGCAGGGTATGCTGGCGCGAATTCGCGACCAGGGCAAAGCGCCAAGCATCATCGTTCATCTTGGACAAGATCGGAAATCCTGGACGCTGCGCGCGACGCTGGTGACGTCGGAACCGTCGCCCGTGTTCCTCGTTCAACTTGCGCCTATAACTAACATTGCAAAGCCGACTGTAGTTGCAGACGACGTGCCCTCTATCGACGAGTTGGTCGAGGAATCCCCGGACGGTTTCGTCGTATTCAACGGGGACGGTGTAATTGTGAATGCCAATCGGGCATTTCTCGATCTCGTCGAAGTCGGATCCAAAAGCTCGGTCATTGGCGAGCGTTTGTCCCGCTGGCTATGGCGACCAGGAGCCGACGTGACGGTTCTGCTCTCGCACGTTGCCCGAAACCGAACCGTGCGCATGTTTTCGACCGTCATCCATAGCGAACTGGGGACGGAGACCGAGGTTGAGATTTCGGCTGCGAGCGACCGCGGGACCGATGCGCGCGCGGTCGCCGCCGTGTTGCGGGACGTTAGCCGCAGGCTGCAAGCGACCGTGGGAAACGATACGCTTCGGGCCTCCCTCGCGTCGATCAGCGAGCAAGTCGGCAAGACCCCATTGCGCAAGCTCGTACGCAACACTGTGGGCGTTGTGGAACAACACTATGTGAGAGCCGCGCTTGAATTGGCCGAAGGCAATCGGACGGCGGCGGCTGAAATTCTTGGACTGAGTCGGCAAAGCCTTTATGCTAAGCTCAATCGTTATGGACTCGAAGGAGACGTGGACTCAGCCGTAGATCGAGGGTGATTGATTCCGGGGAAACCTCACTTGGCCTCACGTCTTTCGCCGATGCCCGCCTTCGGGCACGCCGATCTTTCGAATTGTGAGCGGGAACAAATCCAACTTCCCGGCTCAATTCAATCACACGGCGCCCTGCTGGTCGTGCAAGAGCCGGGCGATGCGATTATCCAGGCCAGCGCGAACGCGTCCGCATTCCTCCAACTTGGCGTCGACGTCCTCGGGCAAAGGCTGGAGCAGATTCCCGGGAATTTATGCGAAAAAATAAAGCCGCACCTCGGCGAGCCGCTGCATGCGATCCCCGTTGCCGTGCGCTGTCGAATAGGCGACCCTGGACAAGACTATGACGGGGTCTTGCATCGGCCGCCCGAAGGCGGACTGGTCATTGAGCTCGAGCCGGCCGGTCCGCCGGTCGATCTCTCGCGGCATGTCGAGAATGCGGTTCAAACCATACTGAGCGCAGCGTCGCTGCAAACTCTATGCGACGAGGCCGCGCGAATTTTCCAGGGTTTGACTGGTTACGACCGTGTCATGGTCTACCGTTTCGACGACGAGGGGCATGGTGAGGTTTTTTCAGAACAACGCGAACCGCATCTCGAAGCCTATCTGGGTAACCGCTATCCTGCCTCGGACATCCCGCAAATGGCGCGCCGTCTTTATGAGCGCAATCGGGTCCGGCTCCTAGTCGACGTAGCATATACACCCTCACCGCTGGTACCGCGCCTGTCGCCGATCAGCGGCCGCGATCTCGATATGTCGCTGTGCTTCCTGCGCAGTCATTCACCGATCCATGTGCAGTATCTGAAAAACATGGGAGTGTGCGCAACGCTTGTCGTGTCGCTGCTGGTCGGCGGCCGACTGTGGGGATTGATCGCCTGTCATCATTATGTGCCGCGTTATGTGCACTTCGAAATCCGCGCTGTCTGCGAGTTGTTGGCGGAGGCGGTCGGCACGCGTATCGTGGCGCTAGAAAGCTTCATCCAGGCGCAGTCCGAGCTGACCGTCCGCCACATTGAACAACGATTGATCGAGGCGATTAGCCGTGACGGCGACTGGCGCAGTGCGCTGTTCGACGGTCCGCAGTCGCTGCTGCAGCCGGTGGGGGCCACCGGCGCCGCATTGTTTTACGACGGGCAGGCCTTCAGCACGGGCGAGGTACCCGGTACCCAGGAGATTCGCGCAATCGCGGCTTGGCTCGATGCGAAGCCGCCCGCCCCTGTCATCGCAACCGCTTCGCTTGGGCTCGACAACCCGGAATTCGCCCCGATAACCGGCGTCGCCGGCGGCCTCATTGCAACGCCGCTTTCCTGCGGCCGCGGAGACTACCTGCTCTGGTTTCGGCCAGAGCGGATCCGCAGGGTGACGTGGGGCGGCGACCCGTCCAAGCCCTTCATCATCGGCAACGATCCGTCTGAACTATCGCCGCGCCGTTCTTTCGCGCAGTGGCATCAAATGGTGGAAGGAACCTGCGACCCCTGGACACCTTCCGACCTAACCGTCGCGCGCCTCATCGGCGAATCCGTTTCCGACGTGGCGCTGCAGTTTCGATCAGTGAGTATGTTGATCGCACAGGACCAATTGGAGAACGTGAGCCGGCAGGTCCGCCAGTCGGAACAGCCGGTGGTAATTGCGGACGCCGGCGGCCGCATTCTGCTGACCAACGAGGCCTTCGAGCGCCTGATGCGGCCAGGCCATTCACATCTCACTCGCGTCGACGACCTGCCGCAATTCTTCGCGGAGCCGGTCGATTTTCGAACCAATCTCTGGCGCTTGCTGAAAGAAGGCCGCGCGTGGCGCGGCGAAGTTGGCCTGGAGAACGATAATGGAACCATCAATGTGCTCATGGTGCGGGCCGATCCCGTGTTTTCGACGCCCGACAGGATCCTCGGATTCGTGCTCTTGTTCACGGACGTGACAGAACGCAAGACGGTGGAGGCAGCACGTCGTCGGTTCCAAGAGAATCTTATCGATCGACCGCGCGCCACCGGTATCGGACTCGATTCCAAGGATCATATTGTCTATCGGAACTTGTTGTCGCCGATCGTGGAGAATGCGCAGCTTGCGGCATTGGAGATCACGTACGGTGCGGACACGACCAACATAAAGCGAATGCTTGATAGCGTGCGGACCTCCATATCCCGCAGCTCGGAGCTGCTGGAACATCTGATCTGGCATGCCAAACATTCCGGTGACTGAGGCCGGCGACTGCTGTTTGCTGTTTACGCGGAGACCCCGCTCACGCGCTGTACGGCCTCTGAAACCGCGATATTGAGTTCAAACGCGGCAACGGCCTCGGCGGCGACCGCACCGACGTCGTTGATAAGCGCACCGCTGTCGTCGATAGCGCGGCGATAGCGCTGCTTGAATTCTTCAGCGTCATCGATTTCCGGAAACTCAAAAAAAGATAGTTCTTGAGGCCGCAAACCAAGCGTGCGTCCCAGCAGCCTCTTGAGAATCTGACCACCACTTAAATCGCCGAAGTAACGGGTATAGGCGTGTGCAATCAGCCCGGTGCCGTCGCGCTGCGCCGCGTCGGCAATCCGTCGCGCGTATTGCTCACCGGCGGTCAGGAGCGGTAGCGCACTCGCCCATCGCTCTCCGGCGAGAGCCTCCAGATCGGATATGAGCGCCTGTGCGCGGTACAGCTCGGACCGTGCGGCCCCGCACACAGCGGGGGAATTGCAGTGAGCCTCAAGGCCGGCCTCCAGGCGTTGATAGGCCGGCAGCAAATTGCGGAGCAGAAGAGCGTAACTGTGGCGGCTCGCGCGTCCGCGCAGCACATCGTTGATCACTCCGGAGCGCTCGGCTTGCGCATGAAGAGCCTGCGTGCGCTCGCGCATGATCCTCGTCAACGAGGACGGCGCATCCGGCAGATTTCCGCCCGTTCGGTCGCGTGACTCTGCGGTCATTCGCTGTTTTTTAACACGACGCCGCGGATGCTGCCATGCGAAAGCCAAGTCCCCTATCGTCGGCGGCCGCTCCCCTACTGCCCCTTGGGGGCGGTCGCGGAGCCGGCAAGTTCGGGATAATTCCCGAGCATGCTGGCGCCAAACAGCGGCTTGTAAATCCCCTGATGGCAGGTGGCGCAATTCACCTTCGGACCATCGCCCAGCGGGCCAAGCCGGTCATGCGGGAACGTGTCGGTCAAGCCGTCGAGGAAACCAGTGTTGATGTCGCGCACCATGCGAATGCCGTAATAAGCCGTCTGCCGCGCCGGCGTACTCTGGTCCCAGGCCGTGAACGAGCGGCTGTTGTGACAGAAGGTGCAATTTACCCCCAACGCTTGTGAAATGTTCATCATGAGGGCATATGTCCACTCGGTTTGTTTGATCGAGTGATGATCCCCTTCCGGGAGCGCGGTCTGCGACACTACACGGACATCATTACTTTGATCCAGAAACGGCGTGAATGGATCGAACGGCAGCGAAGTCATGCCGACCACAGCATTCGGCCAGTTCTGATCGGCGCGATCGCCATCGGAATGCGCCGCCGTTGGCGGTCCTTCGTTCCTGAACCAGATGTTGCTCGGAACAGGCTGTCCGCGGTGACAAGTGTAGCATGTTACGCCGGTTTCGGCGACATGGGTTTTCCAGTCAGCGTTGATATGCATCGTCATTTGCAACATGCGGCGGGCGACGATCTTTGTATAGAGCTTGTCTGATGACAGCGGCTCGCCCTCCGCGTGGCAGTAGCCGCAGCCCTGGTTGGGCGCGACCCACGCGGTTATGTCGGTCATCAGCCTGAGGAATTCCGCCGAGTCGACGTCTTTGAGAACCCTCACGTTCTCGAACGCGTCGCCGGCCTTCTGCCCAGACGCCTCGGCCTTTTCGGTCGCCTCGGGCAGCCGGTTGGCAGCCTGCTGAGCTGCAAGTTGGGCCGGGTTGTACACTTCAATTATTCCCGTTCCGCGATAGCCGCGCTGAAAGACATCGGCGGGCGGATGCTGGAAAGTGCCGACGACAAGGAACAACGCAAGCACGCCCAGGACCACCGCGACAATACGCGAACCGAAGGTTCCGAAGCTCATGGGTGGCCTCCCAACAGGGCCGGATCGCTGACCGAGGGGAAAACCGCAGGATAAGAGGGCGCAATCCCATGTTTGACGCCCCACAGAAACCAGTTATCTACCACCGTGCCGGTCAGCAGGATGCCGATCCCGCCGCAGAGCGGACATAGCACAGCGAACCACCATGCCCAGCGATGGATCGATTCCACAGTGGCATTAAACCCCATCGTCCAGCGCCAGAACAATGCGGCGCGTTCGGCCGCTGTACCACGATCGACTATTTGCTCGATCTCCCGCTCGCCACCGAGTCTGCTGACCGCCAGTATGGTTGCGCCATGCATCGCGAACAGCAGCGTCGACCCATAGAGGAACGCGATCGAAAGCATGTGGAACGGATTGTAGAAAAGATTGCCGTACCGAATTGAGAAGGCCGCCGTCCAATCGAGATGCGGAAATATTCCGAATGGTACGGCTTCGCCCCAACTTCCCATCAGCAACGGACGGATGAAGCCAAGCACGAGGTACAACCAGATCGCTGACGCAAAGGCCCAGGCGACGTGCGTACCCATACCGAGAGCGCGAGCACGCCGGTATGTGCGGGCCCACCAGAGTAGGATCGAGGTTGTCAGGAACAAGCCCGCAATCTGCCACCAGCCTCCGGCGTCCAGCGGACAGATCATGCAAAGACCGGCGCCTGGCGGCGGTGGTTCAAGCGCAAGCCATGGCAGCTGACGGACGAACTGGACGGGATCCCAGTTCACCGACGCCCACATGTTCAACCCGATAATCTCGAAAGCGGCAAAGCCGAAGACAAGCGACGCCACCCCCGTAAAGCCAAGATAGATCGGGCCTATCTGCGCGTCCCCAATCTTGCCCAGCCAGTACGAGAAGGCGCCTCTTCCCAATCTATTCCAGCTTCCCGTCTGGACGGGAACGCCCGCATAGACCGTTCCGCGGACCTGAACTTGCGTGAAGATATTTTGATATTCGATCATGACGCAAAGTCCCCCTCACGCTAGCGCCAGATCGGCAGGTCAAGCCACCAGCTCCACCACTCCGGCCAACCACGCGTCCAGAACGGACCGCTGATGATGATGCAGACAGCGCTCCAGAAGCCGGCGGAAAGTGCCAGAAACAGACCGAGCCGATGGATGCCTACCGTCCCGATTGAGTAACCCATGATGTCGCGGAAGATAGTGTTCTCGTGCTCCGGCGACTTGACCGGCTCGCCCTTGTCAGGGTTCACCGCCGACAGAATGACCGAGCCGTGCAACGCCAGCGCGAACGTTGTCGTAAAGAAAAAACTCACCGCGAGCATATGCGCTGGATTGTAATGGAAGTGCAGGTACTGATAGCCGGTATTCGACACCCAATCGAGATGGCTCATAATGCCGTATGGGAATCCGTTGCCCCAGGCGCCTAGCAACAACGGGCGTATGACGACGAGGCTGGTGTAGGCGAAGATCGCGACGCCGAATGCAAACGGCACGTGCAGTCCGATGCCGAGCTTGCGGCAGATCTCAACCTCACGCAGCGCCCAGGAGACAAATGCACCAAGCGCACAAATCGTTATCAGCTGCCACAGGCCGCCGTCCGCAAGGGGCGCCAGCGCGAGCCCATATTTTAGATCGGGAGGCGCAATGCTGATTTGCCAGATATTCCATGTTGGGCCGATGGCGGCGCCCCAAACGATGAGAGCCGTGCCGAGCGCGGCGAAGAACACGGTAGTCACGCCAAAAAATCCGACATAGAACGGGCCAACCCAAAAATCGAACAAGTCTCCGCCGACCAAGGTGCCGCCCCGTACGCGATATTTTCTTTCGAAGCTCAGCATCGCCATGTTCCAATCGCTCCCAGCGAGAGGTTGATTGAAGTTAGTGATTTGGATGCGGGCGGGTCGCCATACCGTCCGCCCGCTTCCGTCTTGATTACTTCTGTGCAGGCAACGGCGACATCTGCGCCGTTTTTGCAGTGTGAGGACCTTCCAGCCAGTTGAACCGATCTGTACTGAGAAGGATAAAGTGGATCAGCAGTGCCAACCCGAACAGAAACGTAAACAGAGCGATTAACGTTCTGCGCGGATCGAACAGAAGCCACATGCGCCACATGTTTTCCTCCCTATGACACGAGGGTCAGCAACGCGCTGGCCCAGTGAGTGGCCGCGTCCAATGCGCCGGTCTTGTAGCCGCCAACCGGCGGCAGCCAGGGCCGCCACATCCACGCAAGGATGTGAGCAATGATCGCGATCACCATGAAGATAATGAAGCTTGTCATAAAGATACTGTGGAACTCACGTGCTTCACTTTCCGTGAGTCCCGACAGCGAAACATCGCGTCTCGGAGCATCAGGCATAGTCACCTCCAGTTTTGGCCTCTCGGCCGTTGCCGCAAACCCTTTGCGGCCTAACCGTCGTCACGATTTTCGCCACGACGGGCCATCCACCCGGACCCGCCGGGCGAATTCTCAAATCATCCCTCGAATGCTATTTCGGCGAATGTGGCCGCGTTTTTCCACGCTCGCCTGATGAACCGTTTGTTTTCATCCGATTTAAACCGGCGCAACCACGTCCACGGCAGAAGCAATTCGACGAACGCGTTCGCGACCAGCGCGAAAAAAATCGCAGCAAAAATGAAACCGAACTGTATCCGCTCGACGATGCGATCTCTTGCCAGCTCGTCTAGCCCTTTGAATTTTTCAGCCATAGCAAGGCTCCGTCTCCTCGGATAATAAAATTGGTCCGCATTCACGCTGCATTCCCATGCGCCAGCACCGTGTGCGCCTGCGACAAGCATGCAGATGTGACGCGTCGGTCGCCGGCCCGCTGCGCTTCGCGCTCGGCGGCGTCGCGCAGACGCTTGGCGGCGGAAATCCGCACTAAAATCGGCTGCGCCGCGACCATGTCGTCCAGCGCCGCTTTTGCGTCTTCATCCCACGGCAGATCCCGTTGCCGCCGCGAAGGCGTCGCTTCGACCCGATCGAGTGCGGAAGCAAGCGGCAGGATGTGAAACAACGCATCGAACAGCGCGTTGCAGACTTCTTGCACGATGTAGGTTGCGCCCGAATAGCCCATGAAGGGCGTACCGCTGTGCCGGCGAATGATCGCGCCCGGGAATGACGCCGGGATGTAGATCGCGCGCGCGCCGGCCTCGGCGAGATACATTCGCTCGTTGTAACTGCCAAACACAACCAGCGGCGTTTTCTCCCGCACCGCCTGCCGTACCGCCTCATTGTCGGGCTTCACCCCTGCGCAACGGGAAAAACAGAACGTGCAGGGCACCCCCATCTCCTGCTCGAGAAAGTGCCTCACACCGCGTGAGTAGGTTTCGGTGGCGACAATCGCGAAACTCGCGGTACCGAAAAAATCCTGCGTTACGGAGCGCCACAAATCCCATAACGGTTTAATCGTCGTGTGCTTCTCGCGTTCAATGAAAGGCTTCGGGTCGAGACCCAAAAGCTCGCCGAGCGTCATCAGGAATTTGGTCGTGGAATGAAGTCCAATCGGCGCCTGGAGATACGGCCGGCCGAGAGCCTCGCAAAGCATGCGGCCGAACTCCCGGTACATGCAGATGTTGACGTCGGCGTTCACGAGCTTCGCCACGTCGGCGACATGGCTGCCGAGCGGGAAGACCATATTGATCTCGGCGCCAATTCCCTCGATCAACCGCCGGATTTCCGTGAGATCGGAGCGCATGTTGAAGGTGCCGTAGATCGGGCCGATGATATTGACCTTCGGCTTTTCTGTTTCCTTGCGCGGCTTGCGTTCGGGTATTTTTTTCAATCCAAATTCAGACCACAGCCAAAACAGCGCACGGTCAGCGCTTTGCCATTGATCCTCGTCGATGGTGCGCGGCAGGAACCGCTTGATGTTGGTCCCTTCGGGGGTGACCCCGCCACCGATCATTTCGGCGATCGATCCGGTCACCACCACGGCAGGAAGGTCCGGATCGAGCGTTCCGTGCGCCCGCTTCATCGATTGCTCGGTGCCCTTCTGACCGAGCTCTTCCTCGGCAAGACCGGTGACCACGATCGGCAATTCGTGCGGCGGCAATCCATCCGTGTAGTGCAGCACCGAGGTGACCGGCAGGTTCTCGCAGCCGACCGGTCCGTCGATGATGACCTGGAGGCCTTTGATGGCGGTAAAGGCATAAACGGAGCCCCAATAACCGCCGGCGCGATCGTGATCGACAATCAGCATCAGACCGGCTCCTCCTGCGCCCTACGCGCGTTCGCCTGCCGTTCCAACTGCCGTCTGTATCGGTCGCGAAATTCCGGGCGATCTTTCGGCGTGTCCTCCCAGATGCCGGCTGCAAACCCTTCGCCGACGCCGGAGAAGAACTCCTTCATCTGGTCGAATCGCGGCTTGCTCGAAATCGCGGCGTTGATCACCTCGGCGAGCGAGCCGGCACCCGCGATTCCAAATAGCGGCCGAGCGGAGATCAAATTGGTAAAGTAGAGCGCTGGGATCGCCATAGTTTTTGCTTTTTGCACGACGGGTGTCGTGCCGATCGCGAGATCGGGATGAAATTCCTCCAGAGCGGCGATGTCTTGCTCCAACGAAGCTCGGAATTGGACCCGCGCGCCTTTGGTTTCCAACCACTCGCGATCCGGGTCAGACCAGGAGGTGCGCGCACATGCAGTGCCGACATATGGAACATCGGCACCGCTCTCGATCAGCAATCGCGCCACTAACAATTCCGAACCCTCGTAGCCCGAGAGCGTGATGCGGCCACTGATCGGCAACTTGGCGAGGGCGGCGCGAATGCCAGGAAGGAATTTGTTCTGCGCCGCCGCAATTCTTTCGCGACCGGCGCCGCATGCAGTTCCAATGGCGTCGAGCCATGCAGCCGTCCCGTCGCAGCCAACCGGCGCCGAACCGATCACGGTACGGCCCGCCGCAGTGAATTCGCGGACGGAGGCGGTATAAAATGGATGCAACGCCGCTACTGCAGCGCAATCAAGCGCCGAGTACAGCTCGCGCCACTCCCGCGTCGGCACGACAGGGCCGGCGGCAAGACCCAGCGGGTCGAGCATCAGGCCGATGCCGACGGGATCAACCGGAAAGATTTCGCCGAGCAACGCGATGGATGGTTTATCGCTGCGCTTTTCGCGCGGCGCCTGGACCGGGCCCAGCTCCGCCTCCCTGCGGGCGTAACCGAGCATGGCTCCGGCCAGAACGTCCTTGGCCTCGGCGTGCGTCGGCACACCGAAGCCCGGCACATCGATGCCGATGATCCGGACACCGCTGATGTCCTTGGGAAGGAGCTGTAAGGGAACGCCCGATGCGGTCGGCACGCACAGGTTGATGATTACCACGGCGTCGTAGAGGGCCGGATCGGCGAGCTTGAAAACGGCGTCGCGAATATCCTCGAACAGCTTTCCGGTAACCAGCGTCTCCGAGTTGAACGGTACGTAGCCGACTGTGCGGCGCGCGCCGTAGAAATGCGATGTGAACGTCAGGCCGTAGACGCAACAGGCCGAACCGCAAAGCACCGTCGCGGTGCGGCGCATGCGGAGGCTAACGCGGAGCGAGCCGAATGCCGGGCACATGCTTTGCGGCTGGTCGTGCGGACCGGCCGGGTAGTCGGCCGCGTAACGCGACAGTATCTCACCTTTGCCGGCTGCCGCTGCCGCGTCGCTCAACGCGTCCCGGCCGGCATGACAGCCGAGACCGTCTTGGGCCGTCGCGGCAATATTGATCGCGGCGATATTTTCCGGCGGACAGCGTTTCACATCATTCGTCGGTGCCACCGGAGCCGTTCGGCCGGAGACAGCCTCTTGCATCGTGCGGTTTCGGTCGGCGGTATGGGCGTCCAGACTCATCTGATTGCTCAAACAGTGTCGTAAATGACCTCAAGGGACGTCTTTTCCGTCACGGCCTTGCCGCGCATGTCCTCTTGCGTGGCCGGGTCGAGTACGACGCCGCGGCCGACAACGTCGCTCTTGAACAGACCAAGCAACGCGTCGTGGGTTAGTGGCTTCGGTCGAACCGGAGGCGCAACGGCGACGTTGTGCGCCAGTTGTTCGAACAGCGGGCCCCAGTGGTCGCCAGGTCGGCCAATGATCTGATAGTTCGCGCTCTTGCGGCGAATGTCGTCGTTCGCCGGGATGGCGGCGAGCACCGGGATGCCGACGGCGCTTGAAAATGCTGCGGCCTCGCCGGTGTTGTCATCCTTGTTGACGACCATGCCGGCAACGCCGACGTTGCCGCCGAGCTTGCGAAAATACTCGACGGCCGAGCAGACATTATTCGCGACGTAAAGTGATTGCAGATCATTTGAGCCGACGACGATGACCTTCTGGCACATGTCGCGTGCAATCGGCAGGCCGAAGCCGCCGCAAACGACATCGCCGAGGAAGTCGAGCAGCACGAAGTCGAAGCCCCAGTCGTGGAACCCGAGCTTCTCCAGAAGCTCGAAGCCATGAATGATGCCGCGCCCACCGCAGCCTCGGCCAACTTCGGGCCCGCCGAGCTCCATTGCAAACACGCCATCGCGCTTGAAACAAACGTCGCCGATTTTGACTTCGTCGCCGGCGAGCTTCTTCTTCGCCGACGTTTCAATGATGGTCGGGCAGGCACGGCCGCCGAACAACAGCGACGTGGTGTCGCTTTTCGGATCGCAGCCGATCAGCAAAACTTTCTTGCCCTGCTGGGCCATCATGTAAGAAAGGTTCGCAAGCGTGAAGCTCTTGCCGATGCCGCCTTTGCCGTAAATCGCGATGATCTGGGTCGCCTTGGCCGGCTCCCCGGTGGGGACTGGATCGGGTTCAATCGCCGCCTCGTTTCGCAGCCGGTCGGCGGCGCTGATCTGGGCCATGACATTCATGAACAGTTTCTCCAATCCAGGATCATTTTGAGACAGGTCGGATCATAGAAAGCGGTCCCGTAGGCCGCTGCGGCGTGCGTTGCCGGTTCCCGATGGGTGATCAGCCCATCAAGTGAAAGGCGCCCCATTTTGACAAGGTCGCGCACGGCCAACAGATCGGAATGCTGCCATTCCGCCGCCACGCGAATGCGCACCTCGCGCATGAACGCAGGTGGAAATGAGAATGACAGCGGTTCGCTGTAAAAGCCCGCAAGCACTATTTCGCCGCCTGGTGCGAGACGCGCGATAAGCGCATCAAGGAGCTGCGGATCGCCACTGACGTCGTAGATAACGCGACAATTGCGAATCGGATCGTCCGCGGGATCAAGCACGGCATAGCCCACGGCGCCGTCGACACGTTTGCGATTACGCTCCCAGACAATGGGCGCTTCGCCGCCGGTTGCGACTGTCAACCGGGCGAGTAGGCGTCCGAGCACGCCGTGGCCGACGATACGTTCTGGTTTAGCGGCGCCAGGAGCTGTGAGTGCATGATAGGCCGTGGCCGCAAGCGCTAGCAGGATCCCCCGCTCTCCCAACGCGTCATCGATTGGAACTACCTTTTGCGCGGGGACAACGACTCGCGACGCCGACGCGCCGAACAACCCGCGAACGTCGCCGTAACAGCGCGCTCCCGGCACAAAGACCGTTTGACCTACCTTGAAGTTAGAATTATTTGGCGCCTGCGCCACACGGCCGACAGATTCATACCCTGGAACGAGCGGATATCCCATGCCAGGGAATGGCGGCATGCGCCCCGACCACAACAAGCGTTCGGTGCCGGTGCTCACCCCGCTCCAGGCAATTTCCACAACCGCATCAGTCGCTGCCGGCGGCGTTAAATCGAGCGAACGAAGCGAAAGTTGCTCCGGCTCGTTAAAGATAACCGCTGTGGCCTTCATTTGGCCTCCCGCGGAGCGTCAAGTGCAGCTGACACCCAGCGGTGTCAGATTATCTTTACTAAAACGAATGTCAATAAGGCTTCACGTACTTTTGGGCTGTTACGCTCGGATTATGAGATCGGCCGAGCGACCAGAGCACCGGTCAAAATAGGACGGCGGGTGGCGACTGCGCGGCCCCCGTCGAAGCCAGCCTGTTGCAATAAGCCCTTGAGCTCGCTTGGACTCCGCGCGCGACCAGTGCCCATCGCCAAAAGATAAAATGCGAAATAAGCATCACTAACCGCCTTGGTTTCGGTCGTGCCCGACATCGGCTCGGCAATCAGGAGAACGCCGTCGTGCGGCAGCACTCGGCGCACGTTGCGCAAAAGCTTAAGGGCATTGGCATCGTCATGGTCGTGGAGAACGCGCACCAGGGTGATGATGTCTGCTCCGGAAGGAAGCGGCTGTGTGAAGAAGTCGCCTGGAATGATGGCCGCGCGATCAGCCAGGCCAGCGGCGGCAATTCGGCCGCGCGCAAGCTCCGTGACCGCAGGCAAGTCGTACAGCATGAACCGCAGCCCTGGGGCACGCGCGGCTGCGGCGACGACGAAAGAACCGTCGCCGCCGCCGACATCGAGCAGGCAGCGGTGCGAACCGAATGTCCAAGCATCGAGCAAATCGACAACCATGAGTGACTGCGACGCTGACATCAAAGCTGTGTAATCTGCGACTTCGTCCGCTGTCAGCTGGTCCGGTTGGTCAGCGCCCGCGTAAGGCCAGTAGCGAGAGAGTGCCGTAGCCGCGTTGCGCCTGCGCAGCAGCGACACCGGATCGAGCAGATCTGCGTAAAGCAATCCATGATGCGCCACCATCGTCGTAATCTCCGGATTGGCGAGCAACGCCGCGCCAAGCACACCCAGTCCGAAGCGCCCGCGGCTCCGGCGTTGAACAAGGCGGAGCGCCGCGGCCGCGTTCAGCAACCGCAGTGCCGCGTCAGGTGTGAGTGCGAGCCGAGAGGCCAATTCTCCCAAAGTGAGAGGGCGTTCGGCCAAAATGTCGAACACCCCAAGCTTCACGCAGGCCAGCAGGATCTGCGAATAAACAAAACCGGCACAGAGGTCGAACAACGACTGTGCCCGTCTTTGCGCGATTTTTCTGGTAAGTGGGAACCCGGCAGCCCAGCGCTGGAATCTCCGGTCGGCAAGTAACCGATCACGCCAAGTCAAGTAACCATCGTGCCAATGAAAACCAGCTTTCTCGCTCGGGTTACCGAGAGCAATTGGAGCGCTGTTTCCGCCCGCCGGCATTACGCTGCGTATTGTGCGAGCTTTTTCGGCAAGAGCCGCTTGGCCTCGAGCAGCATAAGGGACTTGAGATCCGCCGAACCCGGGCAGGCCGGGATAGCGGAGATCGCTTCGCTGACGAGTTGCTCCAGGCGTTTGATGGCTACGGTAAGACCAAATTCGATCACTACATTTGGGCGGCCCAACACCACGTCCCGCCCGATGGGTTTGCCGATTTCCTCCGTATCTCCGGCCGAGTCACGAATGTCATCGGCGACCTGATAGGCCTCTCCGAGCTTCTCACCGACCGCGCGCCAGGGTTCGCATTCCGCACCCGCCGCCGCTGCACCGGCGATTGCGGCCGCCGCAAACAACGCTCCGGTTTTGGCGCGATGATAGTTCGCGATGTCGACGTGTGGTTCGCATTCCCATGCCTGGCCTGCAACGATTCCAAATGGTACGCCGACTGATCGCGAGACGATCATGAGCAGGAGCGCGAGCCGCTGCGACTGATGAGAGAAACGCCCGAGCGTCTGGAATGCCAGGACAATGAGGGCGTCACCGGTCAGTACGGCAAGCGGCTCGCCGAAGGCGCGATGCACAGACCGCCGGCCGCGCCGCATATCCGCGTTGTCGAAGCAGGGAAGATCGTCATGAACCAGCGAGGCGCAGTGCAGAAGCTCGATCGAAACCGCCGCGGCCTCGCTGAGGGTCGGCTCGTCGTCGCCGCAGGCGGACGCTACGGCAAGGCAGAGCCGGGGCCTTACCCTGGCGCCGCGCGGGAACACTGCATGATGCATTGCGGCGGCCAGTCCAGGCGGGCTTCCAGGCACAACGGCCCGGGCAATCGCGCCTTGTAACGCCCGTTCTATCCTATTCGTGGCATCCACGGCGGGACCCCCATGTAACGTTTAATTGTCGTACCATACTGTAATGTATTATAGACACACGATTCGAAAGCTCAACCATTTTTTGTAATGGTGGAAATGGCTGCGGAACGCGTAGTTGTGGTCGGGGCCGGCGTCGGCGGCTTGGTCGCCGCGCTGTTGCTTTCGGCCCGGGGTGTTTCGGTGACGGTAGTCGAACGAAGCACCGGCCCCGGCGGCAAGATGCGGCAAGTCGAGATCGCCGGCACACGCATCGACGCCGGGCCGACGGTGTTTACGATGCGGTCGGTTTTCGAAGAAATATTCAGCGCCGCCGGTGCGTCGCTGTCTGATTACGTCAACCTGCAGCCGGCCGAAGTTCTGGCCCGCCATGCATGGAGTGCATCCGAACGGCTCGATCTGTTTGCCGACATCAATCGGTCAGCCGACGCCATCGGCGATTTCGCCGGCGCTCAGGAGGCGCGGGGATATCGCGATTTCTGCGAGCGGTCACGGCGCATTTATGAGGCGCTCGATCGGCCGTTTATCCGCTCGGCTCGCCCAAGACTTAACACGCTGGTCGCATCATTCGGTCTGCGGCGTCTGGGCGACTTATGGCAGATCACCCCCTTCACTAACCTGTGGAATACGCTCGGCGAACATTTTCGCGACGCGCGGTTGCGTCAATTGTTCGGCCGTTACGCGACCTATTGTGGGTCCTCGCCGTTCCTGGCTCCCGCCACACTTATGCTCGTTGCCCATGTGGAGCGCGAGGGTGTGTGGCTAATCGAGGGGGGCATGTACCGGCTTGCCGAAGCGCTCGCCGCGGTGGCCTCCGGCACCGGGGCAACGCTGCGGTATCAATCCGAAGCTGCCGAAGTCATCGTCGAGTCGGAACGCGTTGCTGGCGTCATGCTTTCAAGCGGTGAACGAATCGACGCCGAGACGGTTCTGGTCAATGCCGATACGGCGGCGGTCAGCAGTGGCCGGCTGGGGAAAGCCATTGCCGCAGCAGTGCCGTCATTGCCGCGCTCGGCTCGGTCGCTCTCCGCCATAACCTGGGCGATGGTTGTACCGACACGCGGCTTCCCGCTGGTGCGTCACAACGTATTTTTTTCGGACAATTACGAGGATGAATTCGAGCGAATTCGCCGTGGCCGGCTGCCGGCGGAGCCGACAGTCTATGTTTGTGCACAGCATCGCACTGACGCCGACATAAGTCCCACGGCCGGTTCACCCGAGGCATTACTTTGCCTTGTCAACGCACCACCATGCGGCGACGGAAATGTTTTCGAACATGGGGAGATCAGCCGATGCGAGGAGCGGACCTTTGCGGTTCTGCAGCGTTCCGGGCTCCACGTCGAACGCCGGGCCGAAAGCTGCGTAATGACGACGCCACGAGAATTCGACCGCCTCTGCCCGGAGACCGGGGGGGCGCTCTATGGGCCAGCGTCACACGGATGGATGGCGTCGTTCCGCAGACCCGGCTCACGCACCCGGATACCGGGTCTTTATCTGGCGGGGGGGAGCACACATCCGGGGCCGGGAGTTCCGATGGCGGCCATTTCCGGGGTGTTGGCGGCAGAAGCGATTTTGGGGGACTGGGCTTCGATGCGCCGGTTTCGCCGGGCGGCTACGTTTGGTGGTATGTCGATGCGCTGAGCTCAGATGGCCGTCACGGCCTCACGATCATCGCCTTCGTCGGCAGCGTGTTCTCACCCTACTACGCCCGCGCCCGCAGACGCGGACGCGGCGACCCGCTCGATCACTGTGCGTTGAACATTGCGCTCTATGAAGAAGGCCGCAAGCGCTGGGCAATGACTGAGCGCGGCCGTGCGCGGCTAAACCGCACGGCGTCCACACTCACGATCGGGCCAAGCGTGGTAGCTTGGACCGGCGACGTTTTGACAATCCAAATCGACGAGGTCACCGCGCCGCTCCCGACGCGCTTGCGCGGCATCGTGCGCGTCTATCCGAAAGCGCTCGCCGGACAAGCCTTCGATCTGGACGCGGCCGGCCGTCATCGCTGGCAGGCTTTGGCACCCTGCTCACATGTCGAAGTAACGATGTCCAACCCGAGCTTGCGCTGGCGCGGGTCCGGCTATGTCGATACCAACAGCGGCGACGAGCCGCTCGAAGACGCGTTCCGAACGTGGCATTGGTCGCGCGCCGATCTGCGCGACGGCACAGCCGTAATCTACGACGTCATTCGTCGTGACGCTTCGATTCAATCATTTTCGCTGTCGTTCAAACCGGGGGGGCAGATCGAAAAATTCGACCCGCCGGCGCATGTTGACCTGCCACCGACGCGGTGGGGCGTTTTCCGTCAGACACGTGCCGAAGATAACCGCTCGGTTCGTGTCGTTAAGACGCTGGAGAGCGCGCCATTCTACGCCCGTAGCTTGATCTCGACGCGCCTCCTTGGGCAGCAAGGACTTGCGATTCATGAGAGCCTGTCGCTCGACCGCTTTCGATCGGGGGTGGTGCAGGCGATGCTGCCGTTCCGCATGCCGCGCGCTTTGCGCTGACACACGCACGGACGTTTGCGCCACCGTTTCAGTCAGCAGCGCCACCCGCCTTCCGTGCCCGCGGACGACTAAGCGTTTGGTCCGACAACTATTTAGCCGGGTTCGGCCGTGGCAAGTGCCGCCTTTATGACCAGAACTTCTGCTCCCAGTCCGAACCCGAACCAGTGTCTATGACAATTGACACCTCCGGCTCATTAGCTCTTGGGGGCCTGCTCAGACATGTGGACAACAACCGTCAAGATATCTTGACGGCTGCGGCAGCGCCCGCTTGAATAATAAAAAATGTTATTTCGCATATGCGGGCGGGGAATTGCGGTGAGTAACGTCGACGACTCCATTCAGCACCTCGAATGCGTCACCGTAAGTCCTGACGTTGCAGCCCGTTATGCTTTTCTCAAAGTGGTCAATCATCTTCCACATCTCGATGTGCTGCCCAACGCCCGGCTCGACCTGTCCCACTCGGTCGAAGCCGAAATCATACCTCGACTTGTTCTCGCTCATCGGAAAGCCGGAGGTCGACTGGCCGGGCCGCGTGAGATCGCCTCGGTTTCAACTTCCGAGCTGGAAAGCTTTACCGAAGCCATTCTTCTCGATCGGATCGATGAAGCGCTGACCACAGTGGCTTCGATGCGCTCGCGCGGCGTCGCCACCGAAAGCATAATGCTGGATCTCTTGGCGCCTACGGCCATGAAGCTTGGTGAGATGTGGGAAGCCGATGAATTCGACTTTGTCTCCGTCACTGTGGCGCTTGGGCGCTTGCAGCAGGTCCTGCGTCATCTGTCTGGAGGGGTTCCGCCTTTAGCATCTGCGGAGAAGCCCCGCCATAAAGTGTTGCTCTCCGCCGCGCCGGGGGAAACGCATATATTCAGCCTGCTGCTTATCGATCAATTCTTTCGCGGCGACGGCTGGGATACTTGGACCTTACCCGGCGCAAGCAGGGATGAATTGATTAACATCGTCGGGAGAGAATCTTTCGCAGTCTTCGGACTCTCGATCAGCTGCGACGTTTGTATTTCGGAGTTGCGTGTATTGATCCCCGCCGTTCGAAAGTCATCGATGAATAAGAGGCTTCGCATCATGGTTGGCGGTCCGGTATTCAACACGCGTCCGGAACTCGCTGTGGAACTTGGTGCGGACGGCACCGCCACCGATGGTCCTGCCGCATTGATCCAGGCCCGCAGGCTCGTCGAAACTCAGGACTCCGATTAGCCCTTAGCCGTGGTCGGCAAGACTGCTTGCAGGAGTTCAGATAATTCGTCCAGATAAATCTTGAACCATGCCGTATAGTGGGACCCATTTTCCATGACGTCGCGACGCAGGTCGTCGACCGACACCCAGCGCCAGCTATCTACTTCACGCGGATCCGGCACTGGCACGGTGTCCCGGCGGCCGAAGAAAATGTGTACCAATTCGTTTTCGATGAGGTTCGGCGGCACCTCCGCACGATAACGAAGGGTACATCGCTTTTCGAGCATGCATACCATCCCAATCTCCTCCTGCAGTCGGCGCTCAGCGGCAAAGCGTACGCGTTCTCCCGGGCGTGGATGGCCGCAACACGTGTTACTCCAGAGCGACGGCGAGTGATATTTTCCGTGTGCGCGCCGCTGCAATAACAACTCACCGTTACCGTTATACACGATCACGGATATTGCGCGGTGCAATACGCCGCGATGGTGCGCAAGGGTCTTATCCATGGTGTCTGTGCGGCGATCGCGCTCATCGACCAAGACGACCCGCTCTTCACTTATCGGCATATTTGAGCCCTTTCCTGCGGAAAGAGGGTCCACATACCGGCCCAAGCAGACTGTCGCAACGCGCGGAAGATTTTCGTCTGGAAGTCCCGTGACACATGCCCGCGGCGTGCTTCGTAATGCTGCTGCCGACATCTATTCCGTCCCCCAATCGTCGTCTCCACGCTTTTCCCGAAGGTAGCGCAAAACCTCTTCGACCGAGGGAGGGCCGCCGGATTCGCCGATCTCCGAAACGTCATCGCCCTGAGGAAGATACATCGGCGCGGCCTTTGTCTGCCGATTTATAAACGATTGCACATCGACCTTGATCTGCCGGATATCCGATTGAATGGCCATGAGGATCTCGATGATCTTTTCCTCGTGGGATGCGTTCACCGGTTCTCTCCTTGAGCTTGAGTCTTCGCAGAAGAACCGAAAACCCGGCTGAGCAAGATGCAGAATTAACGAGAGCTCCCGATTTCAAATAGCGCCGCGCGGATTTTCCAATTCGCGTGTTGATCAGGCCGCTGACAGAAATCCGCGGGTCCTGCAATGATGCGTTGCTGATATTCACGGCTGCTCATTGTCGTCTGCTTCCCGGCGCTTTCGATCCAGACGAAGACCGACCAGCTCCATAATTCCCCAGCCAAGACCGAACATCAGGACAACGCCCATTTCAACGAATCCTAGCCAGGGGGAATTCATGGCAATACCCGCTTGCTGTCGCAGCAATGACTACGCGACGGTTAGAGGTTGCTGCCGCTGAGTTGCGCGCGCCTTTCAAGACGCTCGAAAAGATTAATGACCCCAACCAAGCGGCCCTCGAGTCGAGCCAGCGTTTCGCTCGGACGCCCACCGACCATCGGCCGGGGTGCCGCTCCAACGGCGTCGATGAGATATTGCGCTTCTCTAAGTGGAGCCCCTCCTTCGTTTTGCGATGCGGCCGCGAGCGCCACGGTCGATTGCGCGAGCAATAGCGCTTTGCGCCGCGGGGGCACGACAGCGCGGCGTGAGACAGAATCGCCTCCGTACCGCTCGATCTCGCGACCAATTTCGGCATAAAGGAGCCGAGCAGCGTTAATGCCCGGGCGACAGTCCAACGGCAATCCCGATATACCCGCCCGCGACCGCGCATACAGAATCTCGGCCTCGGACAACAACCGCAGCACAACGTCACCCAACGCTTTACTGAACTCCGGCCGCGCCAACCATGCATCCGGATCGATGCCGGCTTCGCGCACCCATTGTAGCGGCAAATAAAGGCGGCCGAGACCCGCATCCTCCCCAACGTCGCGCGCAATGTTGGTCAGCTGCATCGCCACACCAAGGTCGCACGCGCGCGCCAACAGGGTCTGCGTGCGTGCGCCCATGATGATCGACATCATGACCCCGACCGCGCCCGCCACGCGGACGGCATAGTCTTGCAGCGCCGAAAAGTCTTCGAAACGGCGCCCTTGGGAATCCCAGGCTAGGCCCTCCAGCAGAGCCTCCGGCAATGCGCGAGGGATGACGAACCGATCGACAATCTCGGCGAAGGCACGATCCGGCGCGGTAGGGAATGGACGGCCCGCATAGGCGCGATCAATCCGCTCACGCAGGCGCGCAAGCGTCGCGGCCTTGCCCCGTTGCAGATCAATTGCGTCGTCAGCGAAACGGCAAAACGCATAAAGCGCGGTCGCCGGTTCCGCCACGCGCCGTGGCAGCACGTGTGAGGCCGCGAAGAACGTGCGGGAGCCGCCACGCAACATCTCGCGGCAGGCCGCAATGTCCGAAGCATGTCCGCTATTGGCGTCAGGCAACTTCAAGCGCATGGGGGACTACCTTGTCGAGGACACGTGCTGACAAAAGCACGCCCGGCAAGCCAGCACCCGGATGGGTGCCGGCGCCGACGAGAAAGAGATTCGCAATTTCTTCGCTGCGATTATGCGGCCGAAACCAGGCGCTCTGTGTGAGTACCGGCTCCAGTCCGAAGGCCGCGCCGCGGAACGATAGTAGTCGATCCTGGAAATCTTGCGGCGTGGCAACAAATGATGTCACCAAGTTGGCTTCAAGATCAGGCAGAACCGTCTCGCTTAGTCGGCGGGCCAAAGAGCGGCGGTACGGTTCCGAATGTTCATTCCAATCGATGCCACTCCCGAGATGAGGAACCGGCGAGAGAACGTAGAAAGTATCGCAGCTCTCGGGTGCGAGTGAAGGATCTGCTGCGGTGGGTCGATGCAGATACAGGCTGAAATCTGAAGCCAATATCTTGCGGTCGAAGATATCGTTCAGCAGCTCGCGATAACGCGGCCCGAGCAAGATCGTATGGTGACCGACGTCGTTATATTTGCGCCGCGTCCCAAAATACCAGACGAACAGGCTCATCGAGTAGCGCGCTTTCTCGATATGCCGGTCGCTCCAGCGGCGGCGTACCTCCGGCGGCAATAGGTGCCGATAGGTCCAAGCGGAATCGGCATTGGAGACGACGATGTCTGCCGGTATGGTCTCTCCGGAGGCCAGCCGAACGCCGATCGCGACTTGATCTTTTACGACGATCTCGGTGACCTCCTCGCCGTAACGCAGATCGCCACCCTGCCCTTTGATCAGTCCGACGAGGCCTTGCACCAGCCGCCCCGTCCCGCCCATGGCGAAGTGAACGCCCCATTTGCGTTCGAGAAATGCAATCAGGCAATAGATCGACGTCGTTGTGAAAGGATTACCGCCGATAAGCAGCGGGTGAAAAGAGAAGATCACACGCAGGCGCGGATCGCGGATGTACGACGATACGAGGTTATAGACGGTCTTGTAGCTTGCGAGACTGATCATCGCCGGTACGATGCGAGCCATGTCGGTCCACGACGAAAAAGACGCATCACCAAGCCGTTCGAAGCCGATCTTGAAAATCGCCTCGCTGGCCTGCATGAAGTTTTCGTAGCCCTCAAGATCGGCTGGCGCGAACCGCGCGACTTCGGCGCGCATGGCGCTGGGGTCACCGCTGTAATCGAACACTGCACCGTCATCGAACCGAATGCGGTAGAATGGCGACACCGGACGCAACTCAACGTCGTCGGCGAGCCGGCGGCCGCACAAGCTCCAGAGCTCCTCGAACAGGAACGGCGCCGTGACGATGGTCGGGCCCATATCGAAGCTGAATCCGTCCTGACGCCGTACGTAGGCGCGGCCACCGGGCGCATCGAGCTTTTCCAGGACCGTCACCTGATAGCCTCGCGCGCCAAGACGGATGGCGGCGGCAAGACCGCCGAATCCGCTGCCGATCACAACGGCACGAAGCCGACCGCGCCGTGACCGTCTCCGGTCACCTTTCCAGCTGGCAAAGTCGGAGATCAGTGTCGCCATCCGCATCCCAACGTCTTGATCGAAAACCGCCTGCCGTAAAGAACGTCGCGATCAGTGCGCTCCAATCCCCACCAAATGCCCTAAATCCTTGAAGAAGATTCGCGCGTGTTCCGCCGGCCTGGAGCGCACCAGTTCCTTGTTCATGTAAGCCTGCCAGGTGAGCTCTTGCACACCCTTGTCTTTGCAGATGGATACGAAGCGTTCGCGGCGCTTGTCGCTGGAATACCAAAAGTATTGCATGATCCCGAGGATCAGGAACACCCGCCCGTGCGCCCTCATGAATTGCTTGCGAGCGAGCCTCAGGAATTTTCCGTCAGCAGTGGCGAGTGTTTGTTCGATAGCCTCGGCCGCGAACCGCGCGCTCGCCATGGCATAATAAATACCTTCGCCCGAGGCCGGCGCCACGACACCGGCGGCATCGCCGACAAGCAGCACGTCGCGACCGTTGTCCCACCTCCGCAACGGCTTCAACGGAAGGGGGGCGCCTTCGTGACGAACGGTTTCGAGAGCGGCGAGACCGCATCTTTGGCGCAGATCAGCTACGGCATTGCGCAGGTTGAAACCCTTATGAGCGCTGCCGTTGCCGATGCTCATCGTCGAGCCGTGCGGGAATATCCAGGAGTAGAAGTCGGGCGACATGCGGCCGTCGTAGTAGACGTCGCAGCGAAAGGGGTCATAAGACGATTTGGCCGCAACGGCGTCGACTTCTTCCGGAGCCTTAACGATCTCATGATAGGCGAAGACAAACTTGGTCTTTCGCGCGTTGCGAATGGCAAGGCGGCCGACTGCGGAGTTGGCCCCGTCGGCACCGACGACCACGCGAGCTCTCACTGTGAGATCGCCGCCGCTCCTCGATTTATAGCGCACCACGCTGATGCCGTCGCTGCCGCGCTCCAGGGAGCAGAAATTCCCGGTTCGCCGCTCCGCGCCGTTGCGCGCCGCGCGCTCGCGCAAGAATTCGTCGAAGGTCTCGCGATTGACCATGCCGACAAACCCCCCGCCGATCGGCATGTCGACCATGACACCTGAAGGCGAAATCATCCGCGCCGATGTAATCTTGGCACATAGCAGATCGTCCGGAATGTCGAAATCCCGCATCAACCGCGGCGGGATCGCGCCGCCACACGGTTTGATGCGACCGGCGCGGTCGAGCAGAACAACGGACCGTCCACGCCTCGCGAGATCGTCAGCAATTGTTGCGCCGGCGGGGCCGCCACCAACGACTAAAACATCGTACGTCTCATGCAGACTCACGAGCCAACTCCGCGAGCATCGGGGCAAGTTCTGGCGCGGCGTTGTCCGAGCGCAATCCAGTCCAACGGCCCAAAATGTCAGCTTAAAATGACATATATATTTGTCAAGTTTAAATGACGAATAGGGAGGTTGGCTGGCTCTAAGCTCCGCCGCGACGCACTGCGCTTGCGCACAGCTCGGTCTCGCGCATGTCGGCGCCGCGCAAGGGTGTCGCTGGGTTCACAAACCGTCGATACGCTTAGTTCGCGTCGCCGCGATTTTTGAGGCGACCGTAAACAAGGACGCTGAAATTACCCAGAAGCTGGGCGCGTTCCGGGCCCGTCGCGTTGTTCGCCGCTACAATCGGACAATATGCGGCGGTCAGAGCATTGACGATGTCGTCGTCGGAGGCGCCATTGGTTTTGAGGTTCGGAACGATCGCATCGATCCGCGGCAACATGTTAACGAGATCGATGCCCTTTAGCTGATCCCGACTGGCATCAATAATCCCTGAAAGCTGCGGATTGGGTATAGAAGGACAGCGATTTGGCAAGTCCCCCGCCAACAGCGTGCGCGTTTTGGAACGAAGTTCGGCCACGTCTCCTGCCTGCGCATTCGCGGGAGCTTTATTGTCCCATGCGGTGCGCACATAATTGACGGCGGCGGCGACATCGCCGTCGGACATGCTGCGGCCGACCGCCGGCATGGGTCCAAGGCCGTGCGATGCTTCAAGGCCCCCGAGCACGACGCGGATCACGTTTTCAGGCCCCGCTGCCGTCACGGCAGGATTGCCGGCGAGAGCGGGAATCATTCCAGGGATCCCCTGACCGTTTGGCTGATGGCAAAAGGCGCACGAACTCAGATAAGCCTCACCGCCGGTGCGTGTTGGCGCTGCCGCTTGCCCCGACGTAACGCCTTTGTCATTGGCCGTGGCCGTTTTGAGGTACGCCGCCATGGCTTTCAGGTCGTCATCCGACAGATGGCTTAGACTGTCGTCGATCGTTTCACGCATCGGCCCAAGCGCGACGCCCTTGTTCGGATCCGCTCCCGTCTTGAGAAAATTGGCAATCTGTTCGCCGCTCCAAGCGGAGATGCTATCTTGCCCCGCGGCGGTGAGGTTAGGGGCGTACCAACCTTCGATTTCTCCGCCTTCAAGCTTGCCGCTCCAGTTGGAGGCGCCGAACACTTGGTGGCGGTTATGGCATTCCCCGCAATGGCCAAGTCCTTCCACCAAATAGGCACCACGGTTGATCTGGTCAGTATGGCGTAGGTCGGGCGCGAATGTGCCCGGCTTGAAAAACGCGATACGCCAGGCCAACAAGCTCTCGCGGATGTCGAAGGGGAAAGCCAGTTTCAGCGGCTGTCGCGGCGCATGAATGGCAGGGAGGGAAAAAAGGTAGGCTTTGATTGCCATCACGTCGTCCCGCGTAACCTTGGTAAACCAGGGAAACGGGAACACCGGATAAAGATATTCGTTGTGCCGGCCGATCCCGTTGTGCATTGCACGGTAGAAATCGTCGTCGCTCCAATCTCCGATTCCGGTTGTCTTGTCGGGAGTAATGTTGGGTGTGGAGATTTCACCAAACGGCGTCGGCATGTAGAGGCCGCCGGCAAATGGCTTACCGCCCGGCGCGGTGTGGCAAGCGACACAGTCGCCGGCGGTCGCAAGGTACTCGCCTTGCTTCGCTCTCCGGTCGTTATTGTCCGCCCAAGCTCGCTCCGCCGCATAAGTCGCGCCAAGGCCGATCGTCAGCGCCACTAAAAGAACATTGCGAGAAATGCGCCCAAATAAATTGCTCATGACGTCGTATCCGGAGGTAACGGGAACTCACGCCCCGGCATAACGCCGCGGGGGTGTCAAGGTTCCATTACGGCGTCAAGGTTTCTTCACGGTGGCGGCCGCAAGAACGTGCCCGCGCGTCCACCGTGCGGTCAGCTTGACCGCGTTACGATGCGTCGAATGCGGTGCAGGCCGTACGCAGTCAAGGCCGCGACCAGGGGGATACTGAGCGCGACCGCGATGTCGGGATTCAATTCGAGCCCGCCCGCCTTGACCCCCTTTGCGGCATATCCGACGAGGCCGACGACATAATATGTAACGGCCGCCACAGAGAGACCTTCGACGGTTTGCTGCAGCCGCAATTGCAGCTTAGCCCGACGATTCATCGATTCGAGGACCTTCTGGTTCTGACTCTCGCGTGTAATGTCGACGCGCGTTGACAGAAGCTGGACAGCGCGCGCGAGCCGCTCCGTCAGCGATTCCTGCCGCGAAGCGACCGCGCGCAACGTGTTCATAGCGGGCGCCAACCGACGCTCGGTGAATTCCTGGAACAGCTGCATCCCTTCGATGCGATGCTCGCGCAGATCCGCAATACGGCGCTGCACCAGCTCGTAATAAGCGCTCGCCGCGCTGAAACGATAATAGTTGGCGGCTTTGCGGCTATCGATCTCCGCGCCGAGCCGCGTGAGCCGATCGAGCAATACCGGTTCATCGTCCGGATTCGCGTCTACCAGCGCGGCGGTGATCTTGGCCAGTTCCTGCTCGCCGCGCGTCAATAACGGGGCCAGCTCCCGCGCCACCGGCAATGCAAGCGACGCCATCATGCGGTAGGTATCGATTTCGAGCAGACGCTGAACCATGCGGCCACTTTGCCGCGCCGACATGCTGCGATCGAGCACTAGAAAGCGGCTGAATCCGTCCTCGTGGATGCGGAAGTCCGTCAGCGCCGTCGCCACCCCCGCGCCGAGCGCGGCGCCGACCAGAATATTGCCGCCGAAATATTTTTTCGAAACCGTCTCGTAATCAAGGCGCAAATCGCTCTCCTTGATCAGCGCCAGATGAGCGGCAACCAAAGTTTCACCCGGCAGGGCGGCGATCCATTCATCAGGCACGGCATAGATTGCGGGTTGCGCGAAAGGCTCGCTGCCTTCGCCGTTTACAATGAACTGATAGCGGGCGAATTCGGTGTGACGTTCCCACTTCAGCCGGAATGGTCCAAAATCGGCGCTGTAATGGACCGCGCCTGCCGGCGGCGGCACGCAGCCATAGCGACGGGCAAGGTCACCGACCATGCCCCACGCCTGATCACGCTGCGCTGCGCTGCAAAGCAGCGCGAGATAGGAGAGCCGCGTCGGCACAACGAGAGCTTCCGGCGGCCGGGAATGGACCTCGTCGTTAAGCTCAATACGTCGCGGGTTGTTTTGTGGAATTGGCATGGAGTTCTCAAGCTTCCGGCAGAACCTGAGATGACAACGCCCACGCGGCGATGATCCGTGCAATTTCCAGTGGTTGCTCTTCGTGCGCCAGATGCCCGAGGCCGCGCAGATATTCTAAAGAGGCCGACGGCAGGAGTTCGCGCACACGAAACGCCTCGTCCGAGGAAATAGCGCGGTCGTCGCCGCCGACTACGAGCAGCAAGGACGCTTTAAGCTTCGACAAATCGTGCACCAGCGGATCGAGGTCCCAATTTGCCATCATCGCAAGCGCCGCCGCGACATGGGACGGGCTGGAGACGAGACGGCGGTAAAGTTCGATGCCGGCTTCGTCGATGGTCGAGCCGGTGTTGCCGACAAGGCGCTCAACCGCCGATCGATCGGAGGCCCGCCATGCGAAGAAATGCGGCACCACAGGATTGAGCACGAGAAGCTTCGCCAGCGGCGAGAAGAATTGAGTCACAATGCCGCGAAGCGGCATCAAGGCGCCGTTGAGGCTGACGAGCGCGCGCGGCGAGACGATACCGTCCAGTGTCATGCGGATCATGATCGCGGCGCCCGCGGAATGACCGACCACCATGACCGGATCGAGTTCAAGGGCGCGCAGCAGTTCGCCGACCTCACGGGCCATGCCGCGTAGCGTAAGTCCATCGCGTGGCGGCGTTTCGGTGAAAGCGTGACCCGGCAGGTCCGGCGCGACAACAGTAAATGTCTCCGCCAAAAACGGCGCTAGCGCGCGCCAGGAGTGCGTGGATGCGCCGGTACCATGGAGTAGAAGGAGAGCTGGGCCGGTTCCCATCTGCTGCACGTGCCAGCGCAGTTTCGCCGTGTGCACGAACCGGCTTGCTTTCCGATTGGGCCAATCGCGGCCGTCCCGATCCCATGAAAGCTTGCCGTAAGACATAGTATCCGACCGCCTTGCGTGAGCCGACGCGGTCCGATCCATCGCCACGATGGAGCGGCCGCGGGCAACGGAGCGTGGCTGTCGCGGTCGGCGTGCTTGATCGCTCGGGGTCGCATCACGCTTTTCGTGCCGCCCGCCCTTCACCCGCCCAGCGCCTTTTTCCTGCGTTCAATCAAACGCCAAATCATCGGCGTGAAGATGAGCTGCATAGCGAGATCCATCTTGCCGCCGGGACAAACGATGGTATTCGGCCGCGACATAAACGAGTCATGCAGCATGGAGAGCAGATAGGGAAAATCAATGCCGCGGGGATCGGCAAAGCGAATTACCAGCATACTTTCGGCAAGCGTCGGGATGTGGCGCGCAACAAAGGGGTTTGACGTGTCCACCATCGGAACGCGCTGAAAATTGATGTGAGTGCGGGAAAATTGCGGACAGATGTAGTGCACGTAGTCGTGCATCCGCCGCAGAATCGTGTCGGTTACGGCATCAGTGCTATAGCCGCGATCACCTTTGTCGCGGTGCAGTTTCTGAATCCATTCGAGGTTGATCACCGGCACGACGCCGATCCGCAGATCGACGTGGGCGGCAACATCGGCGTTGGCGGCTGTCGCGGCGCCGTGCAGCCCTTCGTAGAAAAGGACGTCGGTGTCGGACGGCAAATCTTCCCACGGTGTGAACGTACCTGGGGGCAGTCCGTACGGCGCCGCCTCCTCTTCATCGTGCAGATATTTGCGAACGCGGCCGCTTCCGCTGCTGCCGTAATCGCGGAACAGTGCGGCAAGCTCAGTGAGCAAGTTCGCCTCCGGACCGAAATGGCTGAAATTGTGGTTGCCGTTTCGCACGCTCTGCGCCATCTGCTCTTTCATCTCGTGCCGGTCGTAGCGGTGAAAGCTGTCGCCCTCCACGAATGCCGCCTTAACGCTCTCGCGCCGAAAAATTTGCTGGAATGTGCGCATGATCGAGGTCGTGCCGGCGCCCGAGGATCCGGTTATCGCGATGACTGGATGCTTGACGGACACTTAACTTACCGATTGTCAGGCGGAGGCGCGAAACAACCCGCGACTACCGAACAGCGGCGCGTCGTAGTCTTCGCCCGCCTGTTCGCGATGATAGGCCTCGAGAATCTCAACTTCCTCACGCGCACCGAATATGAAAGGGACCCTTTGATGCAGACTGTTCGGTACGACATCAAGGATCCTTTCGCGACCAGTACTCGCGCTTCCACCCGCTTGCTCGATAATAAAGGAAATTGGATTTGCTTCGTAAAGTAGCCGGAGCCGGCCCGGCTTTTGCGGCTCCTTGGCGTCGCGCGGATAGAGGAAAACGCCACCGCGCATGAGAATGCGGTGCGCCTCCGCCACCAGCGAGGCAACCCAGCGCATGTTGAAATCCTTTCGGCGCGGGCCGGTTTTGCCGGCCAAACACTCTCCGACATAACGCTTGACCGCCGGCTCCCAGAACCGGCTGTTCGATGCGTTGATGGCGAACTCGTCCGCGGCGGCGGGTATGCGCAAGGCGGCGTGAGTGAGAATGAATTCGCCGATCCCCGGATCAAGGGTAAAGGCGTGAACACCGGTCCCGACCGTGATGACGAGCATCGTGGCCGGACCGTAAATCGCATAGCCGGCGCAGACCTGTTGTGTGCCGGGCTGGAGGAAATCCGTTGTCTCGGCGTCCTTGCCCGGCTTCGGCGCCCGCAATACGGAAAAAATACTTCCTACCGCGACGTTGACGTCGATGTTCGACGAACCGTCGAGCGGATCGAAATTGAGAAGATATTGGCCTTTCTCGTATGCAGCGGGAATCGCGAACGGAGCCTCCAACTCTTCTGACACCATTCCGGCAAGGTGACCACCCCACTCCGTACTGCGAAGAAATATTTCATTGGCTGCCACGTCGAGCCCGTGCTGCACCTCGCCGTTGGGGTTCAACGGACCGGCAGCGCCGATTGAGCCGCCAAGAGCGCCGTGTGCGACCCGGCTGCCGATCAGTTTACAGGCTATTGTTATGTCGTTGATCAGCGCGCTGAAACCGCCGGTCGCCGCTGGATGTCGGCGACGCTCTTCGATCAGGAATTGATTGAGGGTCGTCCGGTCGGCCTGCATCGCGCTTCCCCTCAAGCTCCCGATCTTGATTACGAGCTGATTTCACTCAGTTTCAAGGATGGGCTTCCCGACGATCGTAGTGTTTGGAGCCTCGACAATTCAAGATAAGGCGCTCCGATTTTCTCCGCACTCATTGCATCGAGCGGGCTGTCCGGATCGCCCAACGAAGAAAGTATCAAGTCGGCGCCCTGAGACCTGTGCGCATCTGTCCAGCGGCTCGGCGTGAAAACCGTATAGAGCCCAACCGATTTCGCAGCCAGCAAGCCGTTGGTCGAGTCCTCGAAGGCCACGACCGCGCTTGCGGAAACATGCAGCATGGAAAGGAGCAGTTCGTAGATATCCGGCGCGGGCTTTTTGCGCGCAACCATGTCCCCGCACGCGATGGCGATTACGGCCTTTCTCATTTCAGGCCCCAGCGCCGAAGTGACCAGCGTGTCGACATTGGCCGACGCCGAGCTTGCCACAAGGCCGAGGCGAACGCCGTTACACCGCGCTTCATCGATCAATCGCATGACACCCGGACGCGGCTGGACCCTATTGCTGGCGATCAATTCACCGTAAAGGCGGGTCTTTTCCCTGTGGATCGCTGGAATAACCCGCCGAAGTCTCAGTTTCTCGGCAGGCGGTAGATTGAGTAAGTCGATGTAGCGCGCCATCCGCGCTTGACCGCCGGAGACCGTCAAAAGCTGGGCGTAGCTATCTGCATCCCACTCCCAGCCAAAGCCGAAATCCAGGAATGTCTGGTTGTAGGCCTGCCGGTGCAGTTCCTCCGTATCTACAAGCGTACCGTCAACGTCAAAGGTCAGTGCTTGGAGTTTCATCACGCAGCCTCCCTGCCGCGCACTTTTAACGAACGCGAATATGCCTTGGCCAGCGAATGTACATCACAGCGGGTGGCAAGCCCGTCGAGACGCAAATCGGCCGCCGACAGATCGTCACCTGCCGTCCAGATCGTCGGCGCCACAACGGTGAAAATTCCCGCCGCCTTTGCCGCCTTGACGCCGATTTCGGAATCTTCGAACGCAATCACCTCCCGCGGCGCCAAACGAAGCTTTCCGAGAACGTGGATATAGATATCCGGCGCCGGCTTTTTCGGAAGGCGGGTCTCGCCTGTAGCAGTAACGGCAAACCATTTGAGCGCTTGCCGCCCCAGCGAATGCGTGAAGAGCGCCTCCACATTGGCGTACGACGTCGTCGTAGCCAGCGCCAGCTTCAGGTCAGCATGGCGCGCTTCTTCCAGTAACGCGCTGACGCCTTCACGCAGCGCGACGCGTCCCTCAGCGACGAAGCGCGCATAAAAACGAGTCTTGTCGCTGTGAATAGCCGCGACACGCGCCAGCAACTTCATCTTCTCCGCAGCCGAGATTTCCAACGCATCGATAAAGTGAGCGAGCCGCTCTCGTCCGCCTGCCACTTTAAGCAGTTCGCAATAGACACGGTGGCCCCAAAACCACGGCAATCTTTGCAAAGCGAACGCCGCATTGAAGGCTTGCCGATGCACCTCCTCCGTATCCGCCAGCGTTCCATCGACGTCAAAAATCAGCCCCCGCAGGCTCATGGGTTGCCCTCAGCGACGCCGAACACCCGGCTCGCGCGAATATCCTCCGGTTCGATTGTCGACAGCGCGGCCCGCGTCAGTGGCTCTCCGCGGCGCTCGAACAGACGGTTAGCCTGACGCAACCGCGCGCGATCAAGGGCGTTGCGGATCGAGCGCGCGTTGGAGAACCGTGGCTGGGTAAGACGCAACGCGATGTATTTGCGCAATGCTACGGCCGCATCCTCGCTGAGCGAATATTGCATGCGCTGGAGCATCAGGTTGGCGATAGCGAGCAATTCATCCGGGGAGTAGTCAGGAAAATCGATATGGTGGGCAACGCGCGACGCCAATCCCGGATTGGACGAAAAAAAACGATCCATTCGGTCCTTGTATCCGGCAAAGATCACCACCAGATCGTCGCGCTGATTTTCCATGATTTGCAGCAGGATCTCGATCGCCTCCTGGCCGTAGTCGCGCTCGTTGTCGGGGCGGTAGAGATAATAGGCCTCGTCGATGAAAAGAACGCCGCCCATCGCACGCTTGAGGACCTCTTTGGTCTTCGGCGCCGTGTGTCCGATATATTGGCCAACGAGATCGTCGCGCGTCACCGCGACGAGTTGCCCTTTGCGCACGTAACCCAGTCCGTGGAGGATCGACGCCATCCGCATCGCGACCGTCGTTTTTCCGGTCCCGGGATTGCCGGTGAAGCTCATGTGCAGGGGCGGGGCTTCGGCGTGGAGACCGATGGAGCGGCGCAGTTTCTCTACCAGCAATAGCGCCGCGATCTCACGGACGCGTCTTTTTACCGGTGCGAGACCGATAAGCTCACGATCGAGCGCATCGAGCGCCTGCTGAACGTTTGACTCACGGTAGACGGCGTCAATGTCGAGCGTGAGGTCTTGCGGAGCCAGCATGGTATCCATCCCGCCACCGATCACGCGTAGCGCTCACCTTCCGGATCGCGCGTTGCGTAAGAGCGTGTGGTGTAGCGAATGCTGCGGCCTTGCGTTTCTTGACGCTCGAGCACGAAACCCGGCTCGTGCTTCGGCCGGTTGATGATGAACGACAAGCGAAGCGCTTCCCAGCCCGAGGTCGAGTCGAAGGCGTTCAATTTGATATAATGGTTAGGATACGCTTTGCGGCACGCCTCTACCTCGCTCATGATGCCGGCCGCGTCCTTGAGATCGAACATCGGCATCCCCCACATTTCCCAGAACGTATTGCGAGGATGCGGATCGTCTGTGAATTCCACCGAGATCGCCCACCCGTTACCCAGGCAATATTCCAGTTGGGCGCGGATCTGCGCATCGGTGAGGTCGGGCAGGAATGAAAAGGCGCCTTGGGTGATGCGCATGGTCCGCTCCTTACGCCGCGGTCGCAGTTGGCACGAAGTCGGGCGTGTCGGTCGAAGCATAGTCGAAGGTTACGTCGCCCCAGGTATCGAGCGCGGCTTTGAGCGGCTGGCAATGACGCGCAGCGTCCGCCAGTATTTGTGGACCCTCGCGCCAAATGTCGCGTCCCTCGTTGCGCGCCAGCACCATGGCTTCGAGCGCGACACGGTTGGCGATGGCGCCGGCCTGGATGCCCATCGGGTGGCCGATTGTGCCACCGCCGAATTGCAGCACGACGTCGTCGCCGAGATAGGTAAGCAGCTGGTGCATCTGCCCGGCGTGAATGCCGCCGGACGCGACCGGCATCACTTTGCGCAGGCCGGCCCAGTGCTGTTCGAAGAAAATGCCGCGTTGCAGATCGACCGGATTATGATCCTCGCGCAACACATTGTAGAAGCCTTGCACCGAATTCGGATCGCCTTCGAGCTTGCCGACCACCGTGCCGGCGTGAATGTGGTCGACGCCGGCAAGCCGCATCCACTTCGAGATGACGCGGAAAGAGATGCCGTGCGTCTTCTGCCGTGTGTAGGTCGAGTGGCCGGCGCGGTGCAGGTGCAGGATCATGTCGTTCCTGCGCGCCCACTTCGCAATCGACTGGATCGCCGTATAGCCGATCACCAGATCGATCATCACAATCACGCTGCCGAGATCTTTGGCGAATTCCGCGCGCTCATACATATCTTCCATCGTGCCGGCTGTGACGTTGAGATAAGTCCCCTTGATCTCGCCGGTCGCCGCCTGGGCGCGATTGACGGCCTCCATGCAATAGAGAAAGCGGTCGCGCCAGTGCATAAACGGCTGGCTGTTGATGTTCTCGTCGTCTTTCGTGAAGTCGAGACCGCCCTTGAGAGCCTCGTACACGACGCGGCCGTAGTTTTTTCCAGACAGTCCGAGCTTCGGCTTGACGGTCGCGCCGAGCAAAGGTCGACCGAACTTATCGAGCCGCTCGCGTTCGACCACGATGCCGGTCGCCGGTCCCGGAAAGGTTTTTGCGTAGGCGACCGGAATGCGCATGTCCTCGAGGCGCAGCGCCTTCAGCGGCTTGAAGCCGAACACGTTGCCGATGATCGAGGCCGTCAAATTGGCGATGGAGCCGGGCTCGAAAAGATCGAGCTCGTAGGCGATGAAGGCAAAATACTGGCCGGGCGTACCGGGCACCGGGTCGACCCGATAAGCCTTCGCCCGATAGCGGTCGCACGCCGTCAGGCGATCGGTCCACACGACGGTCCAGGTCGCCGTCGATGATTCCCCGGCCACGGCGGCGGCGGCCTCTTCCGGATCCACCCCATCCTGGGGCGTAATACGAAACAGGGCCAGGACATCGGTGTCCTTCGGCTCATAGTCGGGTTGCCAATAGCCCATCTGGACATATTTCAGAACGCCGGCCCGATAACGTTCCGCTGGATTCGCGAGATCCCTTGGCGCGACAACGTCGTCCATCGCCGAACTCCCTGGTTGCTCCCTTAGTCCGCGATAGCGCACATCATTGCATAAGTGATACTTAAATGATTTTATGCGATCGATAAGGGAATCGAAACATGACCGGCCTGCGCAACGCGACGCTCCGGCAACTTCGCATCTTTGAAGCCGCCGCGAGGCATTTGCATTTCGGCCGCGCGGCGGCAGAACTCAATCTGTCGCAACCGGCCGTTTCCATTCAGCTCAAGCAACTCGAAGCCGATATCGGACTGCCCCTGTTCGAGAAAATGGGGCGACGCACGCACCTGACCGCAGCGGGCGAGGAGCTTGCCGTCCGCGCCCGCGCATTACTTGTCCGGCTGCGCGAAGCCGACGAGGCGATCGAAGCACTAAAGGGTGCCGGCGTTGGCGAGCTCCACATCGCCTCGACAACCACCGCGGAATATTTTGTGCCTCGCCTGCTTGCCGAATTTCGCCGCAGCCACCCGCGACTGAAAGTGAGGCTGACGGTTAAGAACCGTGAACACGTCGTTCGCGATCTCAACGAAAATACCGTCGATCTGGTGGTTATGGGGCAGGCTCCACGTGGGCTTGAAACGACGGCAGTATCTTTCGCACGCAATCCGCTTGGGATCATTTCCGCGCCCGATCATCCGCTGGCAAACAAACGCCGCATCAAGCTATCGCAGCTTGTCGGCGATAGCTTCCTGATCCGCGAACACGGCTCCGGCACGCGAACCGCGATGGAAAGGGTATTCACGGCGCAGAACTTCCGGCCTACCGAAACGGTCGAGATCGGCTCCAATGAAACCATCAAGCAAGCGGTCATGGCGGGAATGGGTGTGAGTTTTCTGTCGCTGCATACCATCGGCCTCGAGCGTGCGACCGGCAGGCTTGCGGTTCTGCCTGTCACCGGCATGCCGTTTATGCGCGATTGGTACGTCATCCACCGCGAGCGCAAGCGCTTGTCGCCGACCGCGGTGGCTTTTAAGAACTACCTGATCGCCGAAGGCGCGGGTCTGATTGAACGCGCCATACGCTGAGACGCGGCGGTGAGGAAGTCGTCGTAGGAGCGCGTTACCTCCGCCGGTCGTTCGAAATGCGGAAGCGCCCCGGTCGGGAAGACCTGAATGGTCCAGTTTGGCTTCGATGCGAACAATGCCGCTTTCGAATAGTCGGTGAAATCGCCGCGGACACCGTGAACCATCCATACCGGCAATTCGAGCGAGCGGTAGATGGACTGGATGTTCTTACTGAACAGGAAGCCAGAGACGAACGCAAACGGCGCGTACTGGGCGTCCGGCTGATGCGTGGTGAGGTAGTCGTACTCCAACATTCCCTCGTCGATCTCTTTTGAGCCCCAGGTCTTGTTGAGGAAGTACCGGATGCTGGCCTTGGTGGTCAGTAGATCGAAAAATGAACGGCCGCCGAGCGACAGAATTTTGCGGAATTTGGGCATAGCCCGCGTGCTTCCAGGAGGTGCCTGCTCCGGCGTCGTGCGATTGAAACCCGTGGGACTGATCAACGCGATGCTGCGGAACGCAGCGGGATTTTCCGACGCCGCGCGGGCCAAAAACTCCGCCCCGAGTGAAAGCGCAAGGGCGTCAAGCGGCCCGTTGCCGTGGATACGCTGAATTTCAGCGACCATGGCGTCGACGGCGTCAGTCATCATTCGCGGCGTGTAATCACGATCGCCGCGCTCGGAAAAGCCGAACCCCGGAAGATCGAGCGCATAGACTTTTCGGCTGCGCCGATAATAATCGTAGAGCGGACGCACTTCATAGGCAGAGGCCGCCGCGTTGACACTGTGGATCAGAAGGAGCGGTTCGGCGGTTTGCTCCTGACCCACCGTGTAATAGCTCAAACGACCGGCTTTGCTTTGGATCTCGCAACGTTGTCCAACCACCGCCGGTGGCAAATACACTCGATGTGGGAAGATCAAAGGAACGTCCCCATTTTTATGGCCAGCAGCGGTCTAAGGTGCCCGGTCAGCTCCAATGACGCGCGCGGCTGTCAACGTAGTCTTGGTCGAAACTCTGTTCTTAAGCAACTCTGTGGCAGTCGATACAATTGCCCGCGAACTTCGCGAGGACCGTACCTCGTCGGCACCCTCGGCTTGAGCGTCACGTCGCAAGGAACATCCATCGTTCGGCAGCATCGATCGCCGACGGCCACAGGTGATCTGCGGGATTTCCGCGATGCAGCGCCTTTGCGACTTCGCAGATTGCCAAGAATGCGTTGGCTCGTGCCTCCTCGACTTCAAAAGGCTGTTCAAGGCCTTCCCGCATTAGCCCGACGAGTCCGTTCAGTATCGGCAAGGCTGCTTGCGATGGCTCGCGTTCAGCTGCCTTCAATGCTTCGACTATTTTTGCGGCCTTCTCGAACTCGCTCATGAAAGTCAATTTACCAATGAGGTGGCAACGTAGCACCAATACGAACTAACCGGAGCCTGGGCAACTTGCCCGCAATGACCGACGTATCTGTCTGGCCGACCATAAAGGACGGAATGCGGGCAGGGCTTGCTTGAGGAACACCAGAGCCGAGCGTTTTCGCGATCTTCGGGTTAATAGTCCACTCGATTAGGGTCATCCGTCGGATTAGTATCGGCCGGTTTTCTGCCGCGAGTCTTAGAGCCGATCCGGGAAGTTCTTGAATCTGATGAATCGGATGTGATTCATTGTTGGGCGCTTGATTCGCGATGGAGCGCCCGATGTGGAAGCCTGAACACCGCCAAGCTGCGAACCGCA
>Ga0181525_10000161_pt1 | contig 60829 bp, 54 predicted proteins | sample PEATcosm2014_Bin_48_FD_121100 | JGI IMG/M metagenome (GOLD analysis project Ga0181525, IMG submission 121100) | Peatland microbial communities from MTU Mesocosm Facility, Houghton, MI, USA - PEATcosm2014_Bin06_10_metaG | ecosystem: Environmental > Terrestrial > Soil > Wetlands > Peat | place...
AGGCGATGTTAAGGAGCGCGACGACGACGCCGATGCTGTCAGCGCCGAGCCAGTTGAGCCAGCCGAGGCCGTATTCGCGTTTCTGTTCGCGCGAGAGCGTATCGGTCCAGGGCAACAGGTGGCGCCAGTGCTTGCACAGAAGCTGGAAGCCGCCGAATGCCCAGCGCTGCCGCTGCCGCTTGTACGCTTCGAACGTGTCGGGCAGCAGTCCATAGCCGTAGCGGCGATTGGTGTAATGCGCGAGCCAGCCGTTCTGCAGCATGGCCAGCCCGAGATCGGTGTCCTCGACGATGGTGTCGCTCGACCAGCCGCCGACGCTCTCGATCGCCGCGCGGCGGATCAGCACCATGGTGCCGTGCATAATGATGGCGTTGAATTCGTTACGCTGCACCATGCCGATATCGAAGAAGCCGGCATATTCGGCGTTCATGGCGCGGTGCATCAGCGAGCGGCCGCCATCGCGGTGATCCTGCGGCGATTGCACGAAGCCTACGCGCGCATCGGCGAACAGCGGCACCAGATCCTTGAGCCAGTCGGCCTCGACGACATAATCGGAATCGATGGTGCCGATGATTTCCGCGTCGGGTGCGGTATGCGCCAGCGCCACGCGCAGCGCGCCGGCCTTGAAGCCGGCGAGATTCTCGACGCGGACGAATTTGAAGCGCTCGCCCAGCGTAGCGCAGTGCTCCTCGACCGGCCACCACAATGCCGGATCGGGCGTGTTGTTGATCACCAGCACGCATTCGAAGTTGGGGTATTCCAGCCGCGCCACCGCATCGAGCGTGCTCTTGAGCATATCCGGCTGCTCGCAATAAGCCGGGATGTGGATCGACACTTTTGGCGCGAAAACTTCCGGCACCAGCGGCGGCGAAAGCGCCAGCCGGCGCGGCCGCCCACCGAAGGCGATCGCGGCGATCTCCTCGATGCGCGCGAGCGCGATGGCGACCAGCGGTAACAACAGGACAATGCCGAGGCCGAGCGCAAAGGCGGCGCCCGGCACGAAGTAATGGCCCTTCCAGAAAGCAACGACGGCGGTAAACCAGGCGCCGACGAGATTGGCGGCGGTGGCGAGCGTCAGCGCTTGCGCGAGCGTCACGCCGCGCAGCGCCAGGATCGGCAGCGATAGCAACAGCCCCAGCAGCACGGCGAGGCCGGCGCGCTTGATGTAATCCGGATCGGTAATCGGTCCGGTCCAGGAAAATTTGGCGTGGCGGGAGGCGTCGAACAGGCCCCAATAGGGGCCGACGCCGCCTTCAAAGGTCTTCCAGGGCTGATCGATCGCTTCGACGATGTTGTAGTCGATGCCGTAGGCCTCGGCGCGCTTGGCGAAATCGCGGATCACCTTCGCCTGATCGAGGCGGCCGGGATCGGCGTTATGGAAGTTGTAGCCGGCGCTCGGCCAGCCGAACTCGGCGATCACGATCCGCTTGCCGGGATGCACCCGGCGGAGCTTGTCGTAAAACTCGATGGTGTGATCAACGGCGTGCGAGGCGTCGAAGCCTTCCCAGTAGGGAAGGATATGCGCGGCAATGAAATCCACCGCCGACGCGAGCTCCGGATGGTCGATCCAGACCGTCCAAATTTCACCCGTAGTTACAGGGACTGGGCTGGAGCTCTTAACTCTCTTTATAAGGTTGATAAGCTCGTCGACGCTCATTTCAGCCCGCAGCGTCGTCTCGTTGCCGACGACGATGGCGTTGACGTTGCTGTTATGGCGGGCGAGGTCGAGCGCCGAGCGTATTTCCCGCTCGTTGCGCTCCTTGTTCTTGTCGATCCAGGCGCCGACGGTGACTTTGAGGCCGAACTCGGCGGCAATCGGCGGGATAAGTTCGGCGCCGCCGGTCGCTGAATAGGTGCGAATGGCCCGGGTATAGGGGGCGATCGCCTTCAGGTCGGCGCGGATTTGTTCGGCGGTGGGGCGGTCGCCGCTGTCGGGATGTTGGGAATCTACGAAGGGGGCGTAGGAGATACTGGCCAGTTGCCCAGTGAAATCCGGAGCCGTTTCCTTAGTCCGTAGCAAAACCCACAAACCGGCATGCACGCACGCTACAAGCGCGAGCACGGCGGCAACGGTTCGCATCGAAGATCCAACCACGCGGGGCTAAGGGAAAACGACGACCAAACCTGTCCCCAAGGCTCGGCGATGGGAAAAAAGGCGACCCGGTGAGCGGCTTCTGAGAATTAAACTCCAGAGGTGGCAAATTCAAGACAGACGGTTTGGTTCCACGGTTTTTTGGTGCACGGCGCAAGCCGAGCTGTCCTCGAGCTTGCCTAGTGGCTGGGGTTTGGGGTCGCCGTGGACACGGCTGGTGCCGGCGGCGGCGGGGCCGGCGCCCCGGGATTGATCCAGCAAGCGTGGATCCGGTCGTTAAGCGTATCGGCGGCCTTCGGATCGATGCTGTTGCCGTGCAGGATCAGGCACCGGAACGACTGCTGGATGTGAGCGCTCGGACAGCCGAACCGGTCGTAAAGATCGAGATGGCGGAAGGCGGTATCGAGATCGTCGCGCCATAGCAGGTTGACCACGCGGCGGCCCAGCCACACGCATTCGGGATTGCCGGCGGGTCCGGTCAGCGCATGCTGCGCTTCGGCAAACTCGTCGACTTTCTGGTCCGTCTTGCCGGTTTCCTGGCCGGGCGTGGCGGCTTTGTCGGCTGGTTTGGGATCGGTGGTTTGGGCGAAAGCGGTGGGACCGAGCGGGCCTGCGGCGGCCATCAGGAGAAAGAGCGCGGCGCACGCTACGCCGGCAACGCTGAACATTCGATTCAACATGGGGTACTTAAAGTCGTTAAAGCCGATTGCGCCGGTAAAAGGACATTTCCCGAACCGCCAGACGGGCTGCCTTTGCGGCATCTTCCGGCCGCCGACAACAGCCCAACCACGCGGTTTTGTCCAGCGTGTATCGCAGCGGCGGCTGCGATCTTGGCAGCGGACGGCGGCAAGGTTAATGGCAAGGCGTGTCCCGCACGCGAGACCCCTACGCGATCGGCCCGGCGCTTGCTTCTTTTGCGCTGACGGCGATCGCAATCGGTGCCGTTTGGTGGTGGCTCGGCGCGCCGGTCGAGCTGCCGCCATTGCCTTCGGCTGCCGGCCAAAAGCTCGATTGCGTTTCGTATACGCCCTTTCGCGCCGGGCAAAGCCCGCTGGTTGAAGGCACCCGCGTCGAGCCCTGGCAGATCGAGGAAGATCTCGCCTTCCTCGCCAAATACGCCGGCTGCGTTCGCACCTACGCGGTTGATGATGGCGCCGAGAGCGTTCTCGAAAGCGCCCGCCGCCACGGCTTGAAGGTGATGCAGGGTGTCTGGGTTTCCAGCAATCCGGAAAAAACCAGGCACGAGGTCGAAACCGCGATCGCGCTCGCCAAGCCCTACCCGGACGTCATTGTTGCCGTTGTGGTCGGCAACGAGGTGCTGCTCCGCGGCGAGATGTCGGCGAACGACCTCGCTTCGATCATTCGCGACATCAAGGCGCGAGTCGCCGTGCCGGTCACCTATGCCGATGTCTGGGAGTTCTGGCTGCGCTACCCCGACCTGAAGAACGCGGTCGATTTCGTTACCATCCACATCCTGCCTTATTGGGAGGACTTTCCGATCCCGGCGGAGCGCGCCGCCGCGCACGTCGCCGCCATCCGCGCCAAGGTCGCGGCCGCCATGCCTGGCAAGGACATTGTCATTGGCGAGTTCGGTTGGCCGAGTGCCGGCCGGATGCGCGAAAGCGCGCGCCCCTCGCCGTCGAACCAGGCGCGCGCCATCATCGAGACGCTGGCGCTGGCGCAGCATGAAAAGTTTCGCCTCAACGTCATCGAAGCTTTCGATCAGCCGTGGAAACGGGCGCTCGAAGGCGCGGTCGGCGCCTATTGGGGCATTTTCGACCGTGCGACCGGTGCGCCGAAATTTCCTCTGACCGGCGGCGCGGTGTCCGATCATCCGCATTGGCTCGCGCAGGCCCTCGCCGGCATCGCCGTTGCCGCATTGGCGTTCGTGGGCGCGTTCCTGGCCGGACGCAAAAAGGGGCTGTCCGCGAGTTTGTGGGTGCGGATAGCGGCGCTGGCGTTTCTGCCGGCAGTCTTGTTCGGCTGGACCGTGGAGACGGTGCCGGTTGAAGGCTTCAGCATCGGGACCTGGTTGCGGTCGGCTCTGTTTGCGGCGACCGCCGCCGCCGCGCCGATCGCCTGCGCGGCCGCTTGCGGCGCCTGCCGTCCGGTGCCGGCTTTCGCCGCGCTTCTTGCCCGCCCCGGCGAGCGCCGCGACGGCCTTGACTGGGCGCTCGGCGCAACGCTGATCGCGCTGATGCTGCTTGCAATCCAGGCGGCGCTCGGCCTCGTCTTCGACCCGCGCTATCGCGACATACCGTTTACGCCGCTGACCGCGGCGGTCGTGCCGTTCCTGGTCGTCATGTTTTCGACGCCCCGGCCGGATGGAAGCCGCGCCACCGCCGAAGCCACGGCAGCCGCGGTGCTCGCGCCGGCTGCGCTCTACATCGTCTTCAACGAGGGTTTCGCCAATTGGCAAGCGGTCTGGTTTTGCGCCGGCCTGTTCGCGCTCGCCTTCGCGCTGGCTTTCACGCGGTCTCGGGCGCCGCCGGACGCGCCAGGCTCAGGATAACGACGCCGGCGGCGAGCGCCGACAGATCGGCATTATGCAACACCACGCCGAAACTTGCCGCGGCGAGCGCGACGGCGGCAAGAACGAGCGACGGCCGGACGAGATTGAGCAGCGCTGCCGCTAGCGCCACTCCGCCGAAAATTTCGTGATTAAAGAGAACGATGGTCAGCCGAAACGTGCCGCAGAGCCACGTCGTGAGGCCCGCCTGGCAGGCAAGCGCCACATTGCCGTTCTCGATCGCCAGATAACGCAGATAGATCGCCTCTCCCAGACAGAGAAGGATGACGATCAGAAGCCAGTTGGCCTGCCGTGCAGTCGGCAGGAAAAGTGGACGGCGCATGATCGGGCACGCTTCCAAGCGAGGCAACTCGCGATCATAGTGGGCCGATCATTGCAAGGCGAGCCGGCCGTCGAACATGGTCGGCTGGCAGGCCTGGTGGCGGACCGCAAGCGAGATGCAGAGCTGCGCCGCCGCGTCGGCACTGGGGAACGGTCCGACCACGAGCCTCAGTTCGGTGCGGTTTGTTTTCGGATTTTCGTGGACCATCACGGCAGGCCGCACGCCTTCGAATAATTGCGGGTGCGCCGCGCGCAGTGCGACCCAGCGCGCGTGCAGGGACTTGATCGAGAGCGAGCTGCCGAGATCGGCCCCGTAGCCCTTCGCCGCCGGCGCGTCCGGCGCCAGTTGCCCAATGCCGGGCGGCAACGGATTTGGCGGTGCGATCATCGCGGCAATGGCCGCCGGTGTCGTTGTCATGTCGTCCGGCCACAGCGCGGGCGGTTGCGTGCTCTTGGCCGCCTCGATCTGCCGGCTGATCGAACCGGTCATGTCGTCGAGATTTTGCTCGATGGCGGCGAGCCGCGTCATCAGCCGATCGCGGTCTTCCGTCAGTCCGCGCACCGTTTGCGCGAGTTGCCGCGCCGCCGCCTCATAGTCCGGCGGCGCCTGTTCCGCGTAAAACGATTGCGAGGCGCCCAGGTTCAGCGCAGAGGCGACCACTGCAATTCGCTGCGCGCCGGCGTCGCTGCGGCCCGCCAGGATGGCGATGACGAGCGCAACCGCCGCCGCGCAGCCCCACGCTCCTGGGCGGCCCAGCTTTGCGGTCACCTTCGTAAGCTGCGCTCGACCCAGCATCCCGCCGCTCCCGCGTCTCGCTACGCGAATCAGCGGTAAAATAGCAGATTCCGGATGTTGAACATTTTGGCGCCCGATCTGGCTGGCATTGACCGCACGGCCCGCGCGCTCGGCGGTTTCCACTTTTGCGGGCGATGCTTTATGAGGACGCCGCGGAGATCTATTTGATGAAGGCCCGGACCTGCCTTGCCATCGTGCTTGCTGCCGGCGAGGGCACGCGCATGCGTTCGGCGTTGCCCAAGGTTCTGCATGCGATCGCCGGGCGCTCGCTGCTTGCGCATGTCCTTGCCGCCGTCGCCGAAGCCAACGTTACCGCGACGGCGGTCGTCGTCGGCCCCGGGCAGGGAGCGGTTGCGGCGGAAGCGCGCCGCGTCCTACCGGGCAGTGAGTGTTTCGTCCAGCGCTCGCGACGCGGAACGGCGCACGCCGTGCTGGCGGCAAAGGCGGCGCTCAAGCAGCAGCGGGACGACGTGCTGATCGTCTACGGCGACACCCCGCTGATCGAAGCGGCGACGCTCGAGCGGTTGTGCGCGCCTTTGGCGCGAGGCGCGGCCGTTGCCGTGCTCGCCTTTCGGCCGTCCGACCCGGCCGGCTACGGCCGGCTGATCGTCAAAAATGGCAAGCTCGTCGCCATTCGCGAGGAGGCCGACGCGAGCACGAGCGAGAAAGCAATCGGTTTCTGCAACGGCGGGATCATGGCGCTGGCCGGCGCGCATGCGCTTGCGATCTTGGAACGTATCGGCGACCGCAACCGCAAGGGCGAATTTTATCTGACCGATGCGGTCGAGGTCGCCAACGGCATGAAACTCAACGCGGTCGCCATTGAAGTCGAGGAGGACGAAGTGCGCGGGATCAATACTAAAAGCCAACTCGCCGAAGCTGAGAAGGTCGCGCAGCAGCGCCTGCGCAAGGCCGCGCTCGAAGCGGGCGCCACGTTCGTTGCACCGGAGACGGTGTTCCTCTCCACCGATACCAAATTTGGCAAAGACGTCGTGGTCGAGCCTTACGTCGTGTTCGGCGAAAACGTCACGGTGGAAGACAACGCCGTGATCCATTCGTTTTCGCATCTGGTCGGCGCGCATGTCGGCAAGGGCGCTTCGGTCGGACCGTTCGCGCGGCTGCGTCCCGGCACCCGGCTCGGGGCGGGTGCGCGCGTCGGCAATTTCGTCGAGGTCAAGGAAGCCGCGATCGAGGCCGGCGCCAAGGCCAATCACTTGAGTTACATCGGCGACGCATCGGTCGGCGCCAACGCCAATATCGGCGCCGGTACCATCACCTGCAATTACGACGGCGCCGAGAAGCACCGCACCGCGATAGGCAAGGACGCCTTCATCGGCTCCAACTCGGCCCTGGTCGCGCCGGTCGCGATCGGGGCGGGCGCTTACGTCGGCTCCGGCTCGGTGATCACCAAAGACGTGCCGGCGGGCGCGCTCGCTTTGGCGCGCGGGCGGCAGATCATTAAGGAAGGCGGCGCGGCGCGGCTCCGCTCGCTCAAATCGCTCGGCAAAAAGAAAGCGCATTCATCCGATTAAGCGCGCATTTTCAGCGCGTTCGGCCTGTTACCGAACGCAACGTTTTTTTATTTGGTATCCGCTACACTTGAACCTTACGGTTAACTGCTGGCGGCTTCGCAGGAGAGCATCGGCCCGGATGTGCGGCATTATCGGTATCATCGGCCACGAGCCGGTCGCGCCGCTGCTTGTCGATGCGCTCAAGCGCCTCGAATATCGCGGCTATGACTCGGCCGGCGTCGCCACGCTGGAAGGCGGAGTGCTGACGCGGCGGCGCGCGGAAGGCAAACTGAAAAATCTCGAGCAACGGCTCCTGCGCGAGCCGCTCGCGGGAACGATCGGCATCGGCCACACCCGCTGGGCCACGCACGGCAAGCCGACCGAGAACAATGCGCATCCGCACGCGACCGACCGGCTCGCGGTCGTGCACAACGGCATCATCGAGAATTTCGCCGAGCTGCGGCGCGAGCTGAAGGACAAGGGCGTCAAATTCGCGACCGAAACCGACACCGAAGTCATCGCGCATCTGGTCAGCGAAGAGATCAAGCACGGCCGTTCGCCCGCCGAGGCGGTGACAGCGGCGCTGCCGCGGCTGCGCGGCGCGTTCGCGCTCGCGTTTCTGTTCGCCGGCGAGGACAATCTGCTGATCGGCGCGCGCAAGGGCTCGCCGCTGGCGATCGGTTTCGGCGACGACGCGATGTATATCGGCTCGGACGCGATCGCGCTTGCGCCGTTCACCGACACCGTGAGCTATCTCGAGGACGGCGACTGGGTCGTGGTCGACAACAAGGGCGCCGAAATTCACGACGCCGGCGGCAAGATCGTCGAGCGCCCGGTGATCAAGGCACAACCCTCGGCGATGTTCATCGACAAGGGCAATCATCGTCACTTCATGGCGAAGGAAATTTACGAGCAGCCCGAGGTCGTCGGGCATACACTGGCGCATTATATCGACATGGTCGGCGAGCGCGTCGAGCTGGCACTGGAGCTGCCGTTCGATTTCCGCGCGCTCAAGCGCGTGTCGATCGCCGCCTGCGGCACCGCGTACTATGCCGGCATGGTGGCGCGCTATTGGTTCGAGCGTCTCGCGCATCTGCCGGTCGAGGTCGATATCGCGTCCGAGTTCCGCTACCGCGAAGTCCCGCTCGATCCCGGCGCGCTTGCGATCTTCATTTCGCAGTCGGGAGAAACCGCCGATACGCTCGCTTCGCTGCGCTATGCGCGCGAGCACAAGCAGCACGTGCTTTCCATCGTCAACGTGCCGACGTCGAGCATTGCGCGCGAAAGCGACATCGTAATGCCGACGCTTGCCGGTCCGGAAATCGGCGTCGCTTCGACCAAGGCTTTCACCTGCCAGCTGGCGGCCCTGGTGGCGCTGGCGATCGCGGCGGGACGCGCGCGCGGCGCGTTCAGCGCGCGCGCCGAAAAGGAATTGGTGCATGCGCTGATCGAGGTGCCGCGGCACCTAAGCGAGGCGCTCGCGCTCGAGCCGCAGATCGAGCTGCTCGCCCGCGATCTGGCGAAATCGCGCGACGTGCTCTATCTCGGCCGCGGCACCAGCTACCCGCTCGCGCTCGAAGGCGCGCTGAAGCTCAAGGAAATCTCCTACATCCATGCCGAAGGCTATGCCGCGGGCGAACTCAAGCACGGGCCGATCGCGCTGATCGACGAGACCATGCCGGTGGTGGTGATCGCGCCGCACGATCAGATGTTCGAGAAGACCGTATCCAACATGCAGGAAGTCGCCGCACGCGGCGGGCGGCTGATTTTGCTGACCGACGCCAAAGGTGCGGCCGCGGCCGCCGTGCAACCGCTGGCGACGCTGACCTTGCCGACCATGCCGGCGGCGGTGAGCCCGTTGGTCTACGCCGTGCCGGTGCAGCTCATCGCCTATCACACCGCGGTCGCGCTCGGCACCGACGTCGATCAGCCGCGCAATCTCGCCAAGTCGGTGACGGTGGAATAGGCGGAGCGGGGCCGCGCCGGCGCCACTGTCCGGGCGCGCTGTCCCGCGGTATAGATGCACGAGCCCGAACGCCGGCGCTCCATACCGGAACCTGCCAATGCCCGAAACCGACCAGAGCGTAGCAACGCCTGCCGCGGCCAAGACTTCGTCCGGGCCGGTCAGCCGGCTTCGCAATTATTTTCTGACCGGCCTGGTCGTCGCCGGCCCGGTGGCGGTGACGCTTTGGATCATCTGGTGGTTCGTCACCTGGGTGGACAATCTGGTACGGCCGATCATCCCGGCGCCGTATCTGCCGGAAACCTATCTGCCGTTCACCATTCCCGGCTTCGGACTGATCATCGCGTTTTTCGCGCTGACGATGCTTGGCTTTCTCACCGCCAATTTCGTCGGCACCCGGCTGGTCGGCTTCGGCGACAGCCTGTTGAACCACATGCCGATCGTGCGGCCGATCTATCGCACCACCAAGCAGATCTTCCAGACATTGTTCTCGGGTTCGGAGTCGAGCTTCCGGCATGTCGGGCTGGTGGAGTTTCCGGCGCCGGGCATGTGGTCGCTGGTCTTTCTCACGCAGCCGCCGACTGCGCCGATCGCCAAGCATTTGCCGCAGACCGAGCACGTCTCGGCTTTTCTGCCGTGCACGCCGAATCCGACCACCGGCTTTTTCTTCTACGTGCCGAAGCGCGACGTGATCGACCTCGACATTACCGTCGAGCAGGCGATGTCGCTGTTGATCTCCGCCGGCATCATCCAGCCCGGCGGCGAGGATGCGCAGAGCAGGCTGGCGGCGCTGGCGCAGGCCGCCCACGCGGCGCAGGCGGCGCGCAAACCCGCGCCCAGCCCGGCCAAATAAGAAGTCGCATAATCTTCGCAAAGCGGCGTTCGCTCATGTGCTATGATACGGGTCCGGCATAATGATCAGAGGGGGGTTAATATGAATTTCGGCCAAGCCGTTGCATCGGCATTCTCGAACTACGTGAACTTCTCCGACCGCGCCATCCGCTCGGAGTACTGGTACTGGATCCTCTTCGTTATAATCTGCGAGATCGTCACCTCGATCATTGACTACGCGCTCGGGTTTCAACTGACGACCAGCCTGTTTGGCCTCGCCACGTTTCTGCCGAGTCTCGGTCTCGCGATCCGGCGGCTTCACGATCTCGATCGAACCGGCTGGTGGGTACTGCTCGGCCTGATCCCGATCATCGGCTGGATCATTCTGCTGATCTGGTACTGCACCAAGGGAACCGCGGGGTCGAACCAGTACGGGCCGGACCGTCTGGCGGCCTGACACGCCCAGCGGCCGTCGGCCGACGGCCTGATCGCTGCGACCACGGGGTAACACGACGCCGCGCTTCGCGGGGCTTGCGGGACTTTCGGTGGAATTCGGTCAGGCGGTCAAATCGGGTTTTTCGAAATACGCGACGTTCGCGGGCCGCGCCGCGCGTTGCGAATTCTGGTTTTGGATATTGTTCGCGACGCTCGCCAGCACCGGCGCGGGAATCTTGGACCGCGCCGTCAGCGCGTTCGTGGGTTACGATCACGGAGCAATCGCGGGATTATGGGGCCTGGCTACCATTCCGCCGTTGCTCGCGGTGAGCGCGCGCCGACTGCACGATACCGACCGCAGCGGATAGTGGCTGCTGCTGTTCTTTGTTCCGTTTTTCGGCGGCGTCGTTTTGATCGTCTGGTTTTGCTTCAAAGGCGCGCGCGGCTACAACCGGTTCGGCGCCAATCCGCTGCCGCCGCCGCCCGGTCCGCGCCATCGCGTCCGCGGAATGTAGCAGCGCACGTCGGGGCCGCGCCGGCGGCGGCCGATCAGCCCGCGCCCAAGAGCCTGATCGCTTCGTCGCGCGCGAACAGATAGAGAAGCTGGCGCAGCGCCGCCCCGCGCAAGGATTTAAGCTTTGGATCGCGGTTGAGCACGAGCGCGGCGTCCTCGCGCGCCGCATTGAGAAACTTGCCGTGGACTTCGAGACGGGCGAGGCGAAAGCCGGGCAGGCCGCTTTGCCGCGTGCCGAGCACGTCGCCTTCGCCGCGCAGCCGCAGATCCTCCTCGGCGATGCGGAAGCCGTCGTCGGTCTCGCGCAGGATGGCGAGCCGCGCCTTCGCCGTTTCGCCGAGCGGCCCCTTGTAGAGCAGGAGACAAATCGAGCGCTCGCTGCCGCGGCCGATGCGGCCGCGCAGCTGGTGCAGCTGCGCCAGCCCGAACCGCTCGGCGTGCTCGATCACCATCACGCTTGCCTCCGGCACGTCGACGCCGACCTCGATCACGGTAGTGGCGACGAGGATGCGCGCGGAGCCTTCGGCGAAACGCGCCATGGCGCGGTCCTTGTCGGCGGGGCGCATTTGCCCGTGCAGCAGTTCGACGGTGTCGCCGAAGCGCTTCTTGAGCGCCGCATAGCGGTCCTCGGCGGCGGCGAGGTCGATCGTTTCGGATTCCTCGACCAGCGGGCAGACCCAATAGATGCGGCGGCCTTCGTCGAGCGCGCGCTTGACCGCATCGATGACTTCGCCAAGCCGCTCCAGCGGCAGCGCGCGGGTGTCGATCTTCTGCCGTCCGGCCGGCTTCTCGCGCAATTCCGAAACGTCCATGTCGCCGAAGTAGGTGAGAACGAGCGTGCGCGGGATCGGCGTCGCCGTCAGCACCAGGAGATCGACCGCCTCGCCCTTGCGCGCCAGCGCCAGCCGCTGATGCACGCCGAAACGGTGCTGCTCGTCGACGACGGCGAGCGCGAGATCGCGGAATGTCACGTCGTCTTGAAACAGCGCATGCGTGCCGACGATCAGATCGATTTCGCCGGCGGCGAGCGCCGACAAAATCTCCGGGCGCTCGCGGCCGCGCTCGCGCCCGGTGAGGATGGCGATGCGGATGCCGGCTTTGGCGGCGAGCGGCGCGATGGTGGCGTAATGCTGCCGCGCGAGGATTTCGGTCGGCGCCATGAATGCGGCCTGGCGGCCGGCCTCGATCACGGTCGCGGCCGCTAAGAGCGCCACAACAGTCTTGCCGGAGCCGACGTCGCCGTGCAGGAGCCGCAGCATGCGGTGCGGCTGCGCGAGGTCGGCGATGATGTCGCCCACGGCGCGTTCCTGCGACGGCGTCAGCGAATAGGGGAGCGCCGCGACGATGCGGGCGCGCAGGCGTCCCTCGGCGGCGCTGCCGCGGCCTGGACGTTTGCGCATATGGCCGCGCAGTAGCGCGAGCGCGAGCTGGCCGGCAAGGAGTTCGTCGTAAGCGAGCCGCGACCACGCCGCGCTGTGCGGATCGAGGTCTTCCGGCGCCGCCGGCCGATGCACCGCGCGTAGCGCCGCGGCGAAACCGGGAAAGTGATTGCGCTCGCGCCAGGCGGAGTCCTGCCATTCGGGCAGATCCGGCACGCGGTCGAGCGCGGCATCGATCGCCTTGCGCAGAGAGTTGGGATGAACGCCCTCGGTGAGCGGATAGACCGGATCGATCAGGGGAAGTTTTGCGAGGCCGGCCTCGTCCACCACGCGGTCGGGATGCACCATCTGCAAGTGGCCGTCGTAGAGGGTGACGGTCCCGGAGACGTAGCGAAGCTCGCCTTCCGACAATAGCTTCTCCAGGTAATCCTTGCGCGCATTGAAGTAGGTGATGGTCAGCGTGTTGGTCTCGTCGCTCACCTCGATGTTGTAAGGCGCGCGCGGCCGGTTCGGCGGCGGCGGGCGGTGGCGGTCGATGGTGACGGCGACCGTCGCCACCGTATCGGGCACGACTTCGGAGAGTTTTGGCCGGTTGCGCCGGTCGACGAAGCCGGTGGGCAGGTGAAACAGCAGGTCGGCGACGCGCGCCTTTTCGCCTTCGCGCACGAGCAGGCGGTCGAACAGCTTTTCCAGCTTCGGCCCGATGCCGGGCAGGCTGGTCAGCGACGCGAATAACGGATTGAGCACCGGCGGACGCATCGAACTCCCGCTGACATTTGCGGCGTTGCCCTCTATATACGCCTCGCCCGGCCCGTCCGGGCTTTTGGCGTTGGAGTTTCACCGGATTCCACCATGATCGAGCGGTCGAGTGCGGGACTGGACGAGCGGCGGCGGAAACTTCTGTTCCGCGCCTGGCGCCGCGGCGTGCGCGAGATGGACCTGATCGTCGGGCGCTTCGCCGACGCCCATATCGACAAGTTCGATAATGCCGGGCTCGACGATTTCGAGCGGCTGATCGAGGCGCCGAACGCAGCGCTCTATGCCTGGGTGACCGGCGCCGAGACCGCGCCGGCGGATTACGACACCGCCGTGCTGGCAAGCCTCAAGGCGTTCCATGCGCACGCGGCGAAGGCGCGCGCCGGGGATAAGGCATGAGCACAAAGGTGCGATCGCCCGCGGTCTCGCCGGCTTCGCGGCTTGCGCCCGGCCGGCCGCTCCTTCTGTCCGGCGTTGCCGACGGCGCCGAAGGCCTGGTGCTCTCCGACCTCGCCCGCGCCGTCGCCGCGGGCAGCAACGTCCCCGCGATCAGCCTCGCGGTGGTCTGCCGCGACGGCCCGCGCATGGCGGCGTTGTCGCGCTCGCTCGCCTTCTTCGCGCCCGACATCGAGGTGCTGGAATTTCCGGCCTGGGATTGCCTGCCTTACGACCGCGCCTCGCCGCACGCGGCGATCGTGGCGCAACGGATGACCGCGCTCTCGCGGCTTGCCCGCGCCGGCAGCCGCGGCAAGCCGGCCGTGCTGCTCACCACCGTCAACGCCGTTTTGCAGCGGGTGCCGCCGCGCGAGACGCTGGCGCGGCAGTCGCTCTCGGTTGCCGCCGGACATCTGCACCCGATGGCCGGCGTGATCCAGTGGCTCGAACTCAACGGTTTTAACCGCGCCTCGACCGTGCGCGAACCGGGCGATTACGCCGTGCGCGGCGGCATTGTCGACCTGTTCGCGCCGGGCTTCGACGCGCCGGTGCGGCTCGATTTCTTCGGCGACACGCTGGAAACGATCCGCAGCTTCGATCCGGACAGCCAGCGCACCACCGCCGAATTGCGCGCTCTCGATCTGGTGCCGATGGCCGAGTTCCAGCTTACGCCGGAAACCATCCGCGCCTTCCGCACCGGCTATGTCGCGGCCTTCGGCGCCGCCTCGCCCGACGACGTGCTCTACGAAGCGGTGAGCGAAGGCCGCCGCGCCGCCGGCATCCAGCACTGGCTGCCGCTGTTTCATCCGAAGATGGAGACGCTTTTCGATTATCTGCCCGCCACGCCGGTCGCGATCGAGCCGCTGGCGGAGGAGGCAGCCCATGAGCGGCTGGCGCAGATCGCCGATTATTATCAGGCGCGCAGGGAGACGATCGATCAGCCCGGTGGCGGCGCGCCGTATAAACCGCTGCCGCCGGAGCGGCTCTATCTCGCCGAAACCGAATGGCGCGCGCGGCTTGATGCGTCGGCGCTGGCGCGGCTCTCGCCCTTCGCCGCCGAAAGCAGCGGCGACACCATCGAGATCGGCGCCCATGCCGGCCACGACTTCACCGCCGAGCGCGCCGAGCCCGGCGCCAATGTGTTCGAGGCGGTCAGGCGCCATGCCGAGGCGCTGCAAGCCGGCGGCAAGCGCGTCGTCATCGCGCTGTGGAGCGAAGGTTCACGAGAACGAATGTCGCATGTGCTCGCCGAGCACGGCCTGTTCAACCTGACGCCGGTCGCCTCCTGGCCGGACGCGCTTTCGCGCACCCGCGCCGAAGTCGCGCTCGCCGTGCTCGGGCTGGATTCCGGCTTCGAGACGGAAGACCTCGCGCTGATTACCGAGGAGGACATCCTCGGCGAGCGGCTCATTCGCCCGCGCCGGCAGAGTAAGCGCGCGGAAAATTTCATCGCCGAGGTGACGAGTCTGTCCGCCGGCGACATTGTCGTCCACGTCGATCACGGCATCGGCCGCTTTATCGGGCTGCGCGCCATCGAGGCGGCGGGCGCGCCGCACGATTGCCTGGAGCTGCATTATGCCGGCGGCGACAAATTGTTCCTGCCGGTGGAGAACATCGAGCTTCTCTCGCGCTACGGCGCGGAGGAGGCGAGCGTCGAGCTCGACAAGCTCGGCGGCGTGGCCTGGCAGGCGCGCAAGGCGCGGATGAAGAACCGCATCCGCGAGATCGCCAATGAATTGATCAAGGTCGCCGCCGCGCGGGCGCTGCACGAAGCGCCGCGGCTGACGCTCGACACCGGCCTCTACGACGAATTCTGCGCGCGCTTTCCCTACGACGAGACCGACGACCAGCAGGCCGCCATCGGCGCCGTGCTGGCCGATCTGGCCTCCGGGCGGCCAATGGACCGGCTGATCTGCGGCGACGTCGGCTTCGGCAAGACCGAAGTGGCGCTGCGCGCCGCCTTCATCGCGGCGATGAACGGCAGACAGGTGGCAGTAGTGGTGCCGACCACGCTGCTGGCGCGCCAGCACTTCAAGACCTTCAGCGGACGGCTGCGCGGCTATCCGGTGCAGATCGCGTTAGCCTCGCGGCTTGTCTCCGCGGCCGAGCTCGCCAAAACCAAGACCGGCCTCGCCGACGGCCAGATCGACATCGTCATCGGTACCCATGCGCTCCTCGGCAAGACCATCAAATTCAAGGACATCGGCCTGATCGTGGTCGACGAGGAGCAGCATTTCGGCGTCGCCCATAAGGAGAAGCTCAAACAATTGCGCGCCGAGGTGCATGTGCTGACGCTCACCGCGACGCCGATCCCGCGCACGCTGCAACTTGCTTTGAGTGGCGTGCGTGAAATGTCGATCATCGCCACCCCGCCGGTCGACCGGCTTGCCGTGCGCACCTTCGTCGCGCCGTTCGACGGCGTGGTGATCCGCGAGGCGCTGCTGCGCGAGCGCTACCGCGGCGGGCAAAGCTTCTATGTCTGCCCGCGCATCGAGGATCTGGCCGACGCCAAGGCCTTCCTCGACAAATCCGTGCCGGAAGTTCGCGTCGCGGTCGCGCACGGGCAGATGCCGGCCTCGGTGCTCGAAGACGTGATGGCGGCGTTCTACGACGGCAAGTTCGACGTGCTTCTCTCCACCACCATCATCGAATCCGGCCTCGACATTCCGACCGCGAATACGCTGATCGTTCATCGCGCCGACCGGTTCGGGCTGTCGCAGATCTACCAGCTGCGCGGCCGCGTCGGCCGCGCCAAGCTCCGCGCTTACGCGCTGCTCACCTTGCCCGCCAACCGCCGGATCACGCCGCAGGCCGAGCGGCGGCTTAAAGTTTTGCAATCGCTCGACACGCTCGGCGCCGGCTTCCAGCTCGCCTCGCACGATCTCGACATCCGCGGCGCCGGCAATCTTTTGGGTGACGAGCAGTCCGGCCACATCAGGGAAGTCGGCTACGAGCTTTACCAGCAGATGCTTGAAGAGGCGGTGATGAGCCTGAAAGCCGGCTTGAGCGCGCCGGTCGCCGACAAATGGTCGCCGCAGATCACCATCGGCACCGCCGTGCTGATCCCCGAAGAGTACGTCGCCGATCTGCCGGTGCGGCTCGCGCTCTACCGGCGCTTGGCCGAGATCGAGGACGACCGCGCGATCGAGGCGTTCGCCGCCGAACTGGTCGACCGATTCGGCCCGCTGCCGGGCGAGGTCGAGCATCTCCTCCAGGTGGTCGGCATCAAGGCGCTATGCCGGCGCGCCAATGTCGAGCGGATCGAGGTCGGACCGAAGGGCGCGGTGCTATCGTTCCGCGACAACATCTTCGCCAATCCGGAAGGGCTGATCGCCTATATCGGCAAGCACCCGGAAGGCGCGCGCGTGCGCCCCGACATGAAAGTCGTGTTCTTCGACGAATGGGAGGCGCCGGCCGCGCGCCCGCGCGGCGCCGCCGGAATTTTGCGCACGCTCGTAGGTATTGCGGAGAAAGGGAAGAAGGCGGCGTGAGGATCGGCATTCCGAACAATCCAGAATAGGCGAGGCCGGAACCGCGGGGGCGAGGAAGTACAACGATGGGAACGAGAAAGGTCTACCGCTACGATGGGGAGAATTATCCCGAAGGTAAAATGATATCTTCACGTGGCGATCACTTCGCGTTGACTGACCTGCAAAGCAGGCCGAAACGCTCGTTAGGCAAGTGCGGGCCAACGGTGGGGAAATTCGCGCTCAGTCCTTGTACTCATGGGAAAGGCGGGACGTAGCGGAACGGCTGTGAAAAGTGAAAAAGTAAACAACGCCACTTCATCTATTCGAGTTGGAAATAGAAGAGGACGACATCATCCGTCGCGGGGACGTAAATGCGTTTAGTGGTGTTATGGACTGCATCCAGGGCAATCAATCCCCCGAGCAGGCTGTCCGAGACTATTGGGACGGCGTTTGCAGGAGCGAACGCATCGAAATCCTCGCCCAGAAGGCAAAGGTTCTCAGGCGCCTTGGGTAATTTCTCAGACCACGGTTAGGGATGCCGATGTCAACTTGGATACCGATGTTCGCGCTTCCTAACGTTGATGTGGAAGAGCCGATTGAGACGGACGGCATGGCTCTGGTTTCCCTTCGCGATGATCGCATCCATAGGCTTGCTGGCCAGCACAATAATTTTGCGGCGTTCATTGACAAGTTCGAGTCCGAGTTTGGCGGAAGAGTTCTCCCAAGCATAATCATTTGGCGCGATGATGCTGCGCCACTGTTTAGGTCGATCGAAGCGATTGGAGGATTCCGCGACGCGATTTGTTTATCAGTCGTACCATACGGGTGGGCTGAGACTCTGCGGTTTGGTCGTCCCTTCAATATTCTCTACGGTAGCTGGTTTTCAGTCTATCCGTGGATGACCGACAAAAATTATGAATTTGTCGTCATGCAATCCATGGCTCAGCTCGCGCTTCATCTTGTCGAAGAAATCAAGCCGCAGTCTACTCCAGGCGTGACACCGCAAGAACTCAAACCAAATATGATCGATCGCACGCTTCTTGAGGCTTTGCTGAAAAGATGGTCAGTAAGATACCGGACAGAGCAAGCTTCTTGGGAAAACACTGCACTATTTCGCTCTCTCAATATGGCGAATTTTGCTTCGTTGCTGCCGTCAAATGCGCAGGTCACTAACCAAGACGTCGGCCGCAGCGTTGCCCTATGGGTGAGCGCGTTCGAGATTTTGGTACACCCCGGCCAAGGGCAGTCCGGATTTCTGCAAGTCTACGACATTCTCGATAAGGTCAACTGGAGCCTCACCGAGTGTAAGGAGAAAATATACGAAGCTCACGGGTTCAAGGCGGGACAGGAAAAAAGAAATCTTCCCTACTGGATTTACGGCCTGATTTATAATGCCAGAAACCATTATTTGCATGGCAATCCAATTTCCGCCGATACGTTAGTGGTGGCGCAGTCGAAACGGAATTTGTTTGAGTACGCGCCCATTTTGTACCGGATGGCGCTGGCCGGATTCTTAGGCTTGAACTGGACCGAGTCCGAGCCCACCGAACCCGAAAAGCTTGAGGACTATCGAAAGCGCTGGTTTTACTACCGGCACTATCAGGGCGATATGGAAGCAGCGCTTGCGACCATCCTAATCACTAAAGAAGAGCAAGCCGCACGCCGTGAAGGAAGAGCTAGGCCGCTTCGCCGCAAACAAGAATAGCCAGAGTGGCAAAGCGTTTCCTATCGCTAACTAGCGCACCGTGGAAGAAAAGAGCATTGATAATATAGTGTCCAAGCTCAATGGGAGGCTTATATGCCGCAAGCAAGTGGACCAGGGAAAAGCGTCTACATGGAAGTTGGGATTTGGTGGGATGAGGCTCAGGGTCACATTCATCTGACTGCTAAGAACGTCAGTGGCTTCCATACAACCATTACCGACGACCGAAGCAGCAAGCGCGGACATCCGAACCTTTTTATGAAGTTGGCGAAAGTCCTAAGGGACGCCGGAGCGCCGCATCCCGCGATCATGGAGGATGCCAGCGCCTAAAAATCCCAAAGAGCCGTGGTTTCAGTTGCGATTGACCGCCGAGGCTTAAGTGGTTGCACAGCCAACACTACCTGCGGAGACAGTTCGAAAGGTCGCTGACCTTGCATTGGGCGACGCTGTCGAAATTACTTTGCTTATAGGACTGATGCGGGGACAGAATACGAACTGGGTCAACAAAAAGCTTGACGAAGCCGGTGCGGGCAGGGCGGCAGCTGAACGACCGGGGCGTAATCGTCTCTTTTTCATTGACTTTTGTCCCTCTTTCTGTTACTGTCAAAGAATCTCGCTCAGTGAGGGACGCCATCATGAGGGCACTCCTGATAGTGGAGTGGGATGCGGCGCCTCCGCGCGGGCTTGCAACTCGCTCCGGGGCGGCTTTGGGCATCACGCTCTTCGGCACTACGGCCGATGCGGGAGGTGCTTTCCCTGGAACTGGGACCGGAAAGGGCGGGTAACGCCCGCCCGGACCATCCCAGGAAGCCTGGCCTGGAGCCGAGCCAGCGACGAAAGTCTCTGGCGAGACCGCCGCGAAGCGCCGGAAGGCGAGCGCGCCCCGATGCAGATGGTTTGCGCAGACTGTGTAAACTTGTCTGCGGCGCGCTTCCGCGCCCGCGCATCGGGACGTGGCAACACCTTCCGGTGTGGCGCGGACAGTGGACGGCATGCGCCTTTCGGCGCTTCGCCTCCCTTTTTCTTTGCGCATGATCTTGTCCGAAAACTGGAAGACCACTTTTCGGGATCATGCGCGGTTTCCTTCGTGGTGGTCAGCAGAACCCGGATGCGGAGAGCGTCACGGGAACGAGTTTGTTTGTGGCTTTGCGGGCATCCAACCCGGCTGTATATTGGGATCATGACGATTAAAGCCGTCGCCACGCTGCCGCCGGAGCAATTCGCGCAATTTCGCGCCTGGTTCGAGCGGTTCGATGGCGCGCGTTTCGATCAAAAGATCGAGCGCCATGCCAAGGACGGGAAGTTCGATCGCCTGGCCGATGAGGCGATCGGCGATTTGCGCGCGGGCCTTGCGCGCGAGCTATGAGGCATTTCGCGAGTCGTGCCTTCTGGGATGCGTACGAGAAGCTTCCCGAACAGGTTCGCGAGCCGACAAGAACTACGCCTTGCTGAAAGAAAACCCGCAACATCCTTCTTTGCAGTTGAAGAAGATCGGACGATTTTGGTCAGTACGCGTAGGTCTGCGTTACCGGGCGCTGCCGGTCGAGGCCGATGACGATCTTGTTTGGTTCAGGATCGGCTCGCATGCCGACTACGACGTGATGATCCGCTGAGCGCATGCGCGTCCTGATGTCTCTCTTCGCGGCCTCGATCATCGCCGCCGCCGTGTCGCCAGCCGCGGCGGAGACGGTGCGCAAGGTGCTGGCGTCGCCTTTGGTGGACGAAGGCTCCGACCCCGACGGCTGCACGGCGGCGGTCAGCGGGCTCGGCGGGCCCGCGGTGTGGCAGGTCCGCGTTGAGCGGCTGCTGCTCGACGGCAAGGCGCTGGTCGAGACAAGCCGCGAGGCGAAAGCAGACCGCTATCCGTTGTGCATCGCCGATCTGCCGGTGGCGAAGAATGCCGAAGTAACGCTTTCGTTCGTGGCGCATAACCGGGGCATCGCCAGCACGGCCGGCATCGTGTTGCGCTTCATCGATCCGCAGGATTTCTATTACGTCGAGGCCGATATGGTCGCGCGCAGGGTGCGCCTGTTCCGCATCGTCAACGGCGAGCGCCGCGAACTGGCCAAGGCCGCGGCCGCGCTCGCCGCCGATAAAGCGTTGACGCTGACGGTCAGGGCCGCCGGCGACAGCTTCGCCGTTTCGCTCGACGGCAAGAGTTTGCTGGAGACGCACGACGGCGCCATCGGCGTGCCCGGCCGCCTCGGCATCGGCAGCCGCGCCGACGGCCAAACCAGCTTCGGCGATCTGTTCATCGACGTGCTGGATTGAGTGCTTCGTCATTGCGAGCGAAGCGAAGCAATCCGGTCCGGGGGTGTCGTTCTGGATTGCTTCGTCGCTTTGCTCCTCGCAATGACGATACAAGGCGCGCCGACTATTCTGCGTCCTCCTCCGTTACAGAGGAGGATGCGGCGCGGCGCTCGCGCACCGGCACTTTGTGGCTGGCGTCCCAGCACCAAACGCCGGGCTGGCCGTGCACATGATCGATCGCGCGGCGAAAGTCAACGCGCCGGCGCGTTGCGGAGGCGACGTTGCGAAAATTTAACGTGCGGAAGTTGGATCGGCGAAAGAGGGGACGTGCGTTACGCGCGCATCCGCGTGTGGCGGCCGGCGGTGCGCTCGATCGCGTTGGCGAGATATTCCGGCGACTGCGCGCCGGTGACGATGACGCTGCCGCCGAAGATGAAGCACGGCACGCCGTCGATGCCGGCTTCCTTGGCTGCGCTGGCGTCGGCCTCGATGCGGTCGACGTCGGCGTCGCTGGCGAGGAGCCGCCGCACCAGGTCGCCGTCCATGCCGCAATCAACCGCGGCGGCAATGAGCGTCTTCGGATCGGTCAAGTCGGCGCCTTCGGAGAAGTAGAGCTCCATCAGGCGCTGCTTCATGCGGCCGGGATCGGTGGCGCTGCGCGACCACAGGATCAACCGGTGGCAGTCGAGCGTGTTCGGCTGCCGGCTGATGGCATCGGTGGCGTAGAGAAGGCCCTCCATCGCCGCGGCGGCGGCGACGCGCTCGGCGATCACGGCATAACGCTCCGGCGAGCCGAATTTGGTCTCGAGATAAGTTTGCCGGTCGATGCCTTCGCGCGGAATCCACGGATTGAGGAAATACGGCCGCCAGTTGATGGCGACGGCAATGTCGGCAACGAGCGTCAGCGCAGTCTCCAGCCGGCGCTTGCCGATGAAGCACCACGGACACACCACGTCGGAAACGACGTCGATATGCAGCGCGGCAGGATCGGAATCGGAAGGAGACATCATGGCCAATCTCGAATCGATGCGTTCTTTAAGTCTAGCGCAGGGGCGGCAACCATTCTGGATAAATGGTGCGGCGCTCAGCCGCCGGCAACCTCGCCGACGACGCGGGCAATCAAAGAATCCACGTTATCGCTCGGTTTCAGCGTCGCCAAGGTCACCGCCGTCTCGATGCCGCCGTGCTTGATATCCGGCGCCAGCATGGTGTGCTTGAGCACGCTGGCGATCCGGCGCGCGATCACATGGGCGGCGCGCAGATCCGTTTCGGTGAACACCGCGAAGATCGAATTGTCGGCCTCGCGGCAGGCAAAATCCACCTGCCGCATCAGCCGGGCGAGGAGCCGCGCCGCGTCGAGGCTGACGCGGCGGTCGGCCTTTTCGAATGCAAAGCGCGCGATCGACAGCCCGACGCCGCGTTTTTCCGCGTCGCCGACGGCGCGGTTGAGATCGCGCCAGAAGGCGTCGTGGGCGAGCAGCCCGGTATGCGGATCGATCATGCCCTTGGCGTCGAGCGATTTGAGCATGCGCTTGAGGCGATTGCCGAAGGCGTGCAGCCGCACGAACGGCAGGAAGCGGTCGACCAGCTGCTCGGGTCCCTCGGCGACGCGGTCGAGATTGGGCAGATGCTGATAAAAATCCTCGATCGTGTCCGGATGCCCGCCGAGCACGGCGACCGGCAGATCGCGAAAGCGCACGTCCTCGGCGAGCACGGTGAGCAGCGCCTCGACGATGCGCGGCCCGAAGCCGTCGCCGATCACCATGCCGTCGATGTCGCGGGCGTTGAGCGCGCGCGCGGCGCTCTCGACGCTGAGCGCGCCGACGAGGCCGACGCGCTCGCCGACGGCGACGCCGAGCGCCGGATAGGCGCGGCCGCGGCCGGCGACCAGCACGGTTGCTTCCTCGAGCGGATCGGTTTCCGGCAATTCGGGCGGCGCCTCGCCGTGCGCGGCGAGCGTGCGCATGCGGCGCAGCACCGTCGCATGCATCGTGCGCACGCGGAGCGCGGCGCTCAGCCGGCGCGCGATGCGCGCGGCCGGCACGTTGGCCGAAATCGCCAGCGCCTGGGCGACCGGCGCGGCGTCGTCCTCGCGCGTGCGCGCGATGATCGGCGTAAACGCGCCGTCGCCGTTTTCGAGCCGCTCGGTCAGCGCGCGGGCAAATTCATCGGCGCGTTTGGGATCGCTGCACGGCTCGGCCAGCACGATGCCTTCCGGCGCGAGCGACGCCAGCGCGCTTGCCGCATCGGGCCAATGGCTTTCGACGATCGGAAACGCGCCCGCCGCGCGCAACGCCTCGACGACATCCGGCGCCGGGCTGTCGGCAACAACCAGAAACGGACCTTGCAACGCCATGGCGGGGGACGCGGACTCTTACGGTTGGCGCATGATCTGGTCCGAAAACGGGCTTTCACTTTTCGGGATCATGCGCGACAGCCCGAACCATGCCAAAGCGCCCTTAACGCCCCGTCAATGCGGTTGGTTAGCCCGCGCAGGCGGCGGAGGAGCCCCGTCCGCTGCGGTCGCGAAACGCGGCGACGACGATCGGATTGACGCCGACGGCGCCGAGTGCCGCCTGCATGGTCGCGCGGTCGGGAGCGTTGCCGATCAAGCGCTGGCCGATCAGCGGATCGGGCAGCGCGGCGAGGCTCGCATCGCCGTCGACGCGGCTGACTACGTCCTGAAGGTCGCGCAGCGGGAAGCGGTAGCCGCCGACGGTGACGATCCCGGACGGCGGGCCGGTGACGACGATGGCCTTGCTGACGGAATCGATGCGGCAAGGATAGCCGCTGTCAACCCAGCCCTCCGGGCCGACCTCGAAATAGGGCAAGCCCGAGCGTTCGATGCCGGGCGGAAACACCTGATGCGGCACCATCGCGCCGCGCAAGGCGACAGTGCCGGCCGCGGTCCGCATCAGTTCGACCGAGGCGTCCCCCGCATGCATCGGATGCGGCTTGCCGCCGGCGCCGCGCCGGCCGGGAACGATGGCGGCTTCGCCGAAGACCGCGACGTCGACGAGATCGATGTCCGTCTCGCGCCAGATCGAGCTTGCCGTGAGCCAGTCCGGCGAGCGCCAGGCGGCGATGATAGTGGCCGGGCTTTCGACCGCGAAAGCGCCGGTCTCGGCAAGCGAGAAGACCAGCGGACCGGGCAGCACGATCGCGCCGCACCGGTCCCGCCGTTGCTCGCGCGCCAGCATGCCGGGATCGAAGGGATGATGCAGGACGAGCGGGCCGCCGCGCAGAAGCCAGGGCAAGAGCGTCAGGCAAATGCCGCCGAACGAGGCTGGCGCCAGCGTCGACAGAATGCCGGCATTCCCGGCTAGCGCGCTTTCGCGCACCACCGCAAGCCCGCCCGCCAGCAGTTCGGAATGACTGCGCGCGACCGCCACGATGCCGCGCTGGCCGACATCGAAGGTGACGGCGGCGACATGCGCGCACGCGCTGCCCGCCCGGCCGCGATCGGACGGCGGCGCCGGATCGGACGGATCCACATCCAGCAGATCGTCGAACGGCACTACGCCGTCCGGCAAATTGCCGCCGAACGCGCAGACATAGCGGATCGAAAACACGTCCGCTGCCACGCCCATGACGAGCTGACAATGGTTGAGTGGTCCGACGCGGCCGCAGGTGATCAGCGCCTTGGCGCCGATGCGCGCCAGCGCGGCTACCGCATCGGCGCGCCGCCAGAGGAGCGGCAGCGGCGCAACGATCATGCCGGCGCGCAATACGCCGAGCATCGCCAGGATATTCTCGGCGATGTTCGGCAGCTGAATGCCGACGATGGCGTCGGTCGGCAGCCCCATGCCGCGCAGCCGCGCGGCAATCGCCGCGACCGCGCGGTCGGCCTGCGCATAGGTCAGGCGCCGCGGCTCGCCGTCGGTGACGCTTGCGCGGTTGGCCGGGTCGGCGAGCGCCAGCGCATCTGGCAGCCGCTGCACGAGCCGGCGGAAATGTTCGTCGATGGTTTCGCGGGCCGGATCGTGCGGCAATGCTGGCGTCAGCGCGGGATCGCCGAGGATCATTGCAGCGCCCGCTTCGGTTGTTGATGCCACCAGGTCTCCGGCAAATAGCCGAACAGCGAGGTGCGTGCCGGATGGGCGATCGTCGTCCAGCGCGCCACCCATTGCTCCGGCAGATAGAACAGCGGCACGACGTAGCAGCCGGAGATCAAGAGGCGATCGAGCGCGCGCACGGCGGCGACGAAATCGGGATGTACGCGCGCGCGCAACAGCTCGGCGATCATGGCGTCGATCGCCGGGCTCTTGACGCCCATATAGTTGCGCGAGCCTTGCTCGTCGGCCGCGGCCGAGCCCCAATAGATGCTCTGCTCGTTGCCGGGAGAGAGCGATTCCTCCCAGCGGTATGGAATCATGTCGAAATCGAAGGTAATGCGGCGCTGGTCGTACTGCACGGCGTCGACCATGCGCACCTGCGCCGCGATGCCGGCGCGCGCGAGATTGCCGGCAAACGCCAGCGCCAGCCGTTCATCGTCGCGGTTGGTCACCAGGATCTCGAACGCGAACGGCCGTCCGCTGTTGCGTTGCCGCAACGTAGTGCCTTTGAGTTCGTAGCCGGCGGCGTCGAGCAACGCCAACGCGGCGCGCAGGCTCGCGCGGTCGCGGCCCGACCCGTCGGTCGCCGGCGGCGACCAGGTGCCGTCGAGCACGTCGACGCGCACCGCGCCCGAGAAAGGCGCCAGCAGTGCGCGCTCGCGCGCGTCGGCCGGGCGGTGAAAGGCCGACAGTTCCGAGTCGTCGAAATAGCTCGTGCTGCGCCGGTAAAGTTCGAAGAAAAAATTGCGGTTGACCCATTCGGCGTCGAACAAAAGCGTGATCGCCTGCCGCACGCGGATATCGGAGAAAATCGGCCGGCGCGTGTTGAAGACGAAGTTGGAAGCTAATTTGGGCTGGCCGTTGACGAATTTTTCCTTGACGATGCGGCCGTCGCGCGCGGCCGGGAAATCGTAGCCGGTCTGCCAGCGGCTCGGATCCTGTTCGGCGCGCACGTCGTAGAGGCCGGTCTTGAACGCCTCGAAATATGCGTTGGCGTCGCGATAATAGTCGAAGCGCAGCTCGGCGAAATTCCACAAGCCGCGATTGATCGGCAGCGCGCGGCCCCAGTAATTCGGGTCGCGCTTGAGCGTGATGCGCTTGCCGGGATCGACGTCCGATACGACATAAGGCCCGCTGCCCACCGGTTTTGCCAATGTCGTTTCCTCGAACGTCGCGACGTCAATCGCTTGCTGCGGCAGCACCGGCATAAGTCCGAGGATGAGCGGTAGTTCGCGGTCGTTGGCGCCGCCAAGGTCGAATCGCACGGTGCGCGCATCCAGCGCCTCGGCCTTTACCACCTTGGAATAATAAGCGCGGTGATTGGGGCGGCCGTGATCGCGCAGGAGCTGCCAGGAGAACACCACGTCGGCGGCCGTCACCGGCACGCCGTCGGAGAAATGCGCGGCGGGATCGAGCGAGAAGGTGACGTAGCTGCGTGCATCGTCGGTTTCGACGGTGCGCGCGAGCAGGCCATAGAGCGTAAACGGCTCGTCGTAGCCGCGCGCCATCAGGCTTTCGATCACATAGCCGCGCAGCGATTGCATCGGCAGCCCTTTGACGATGAACGGATTGAGACTGTCGAAAGTCCCAAGCACGCCCTGTACGAGCCGGCCGCCCTGCGGCGGGTCGGGATCGGCATAGGGCGCCGCGGCAAAATCGTCGGGCATGGCCGGCGCGCCGTGCATGGCGATGGCATGTGCGGTTTCCGCCGCCGCCGGCGTCGCGGCGGCCAAGACCGCGCACACGGTGCACGAGGCTGCGCGCATCGCCGAAGCGACGTGGCGAAAACGGGCGGCGCTGGCGTTAAGCATGCGTGGACCGGCGCGGTTGAAGTTTGCCGCGATTCGTCGCCGCGGGGGCCAGTGAATGTAACAGAATGTCGGCACACGCTTTATCTCTCCGGGAAAGTGGGCTATCGGAAGGTCCGAACGCGGGGTCGCGGTGTCACGCTGTTGCCGCAATCTGCGTCGAATGACCGTCTTCCAGGGGGGCCCGCCTGGTGTGATACCGGCGAGTGCCAGGAGCTTCGGATGCGCAAGTCGCTCAGCGTCGATTTGCGGCGGCACCACTAAAGAGGGACTGCATCTCATGACCTATTGGACCGCGTCGGCCGCGGCGATGCCGACGAGCCGGGTGCTCGCAGCCGCCTCTGGCAAAAGGACTGCGAAGGCGATCGCGCTCGCTGTGCCGTTGACGGTCACGCTCGCGCTTGCGGTCGCTTCACACGCATTCGCCCAGGAACCGCCAGCGCCCGCGCAGACGACGCCTGAGCCTGCCGCCAAGCCGAAGCCAGCCAAGAAGGCGACCAAGCCGAAGCCGGGAAAGGAAACGGAGCAAACCACGCCTCCGGCGCCAGCCCCGGCCCCGGCCCCGGCCGAGCAACCGCCGCAAGGCCAGACCGTGCAGAACGGCCAGCAGCAGGTGCAGCTGATTTTCTCGCCGTGGACCAAATTCTGCCTCAAGGGTGCGCCGGGACAGCCGGTCGATCCAAGCGCCAAGGAAGTTTGCTTCACGGGCAAGGACGCCCGCGTCGAGTCCGGACAGCCGGTGGTGGCGGCCGTGCTGATCGAACCACAAGGCATCGACAAAAAGCTTTTGCGCGTCACCCTGCCGCTCGGCATGCAGCTTGCGCACGGCACCCGCGTCATTATCGATCAGAATCAGCCGATGACCGCGCCATACGTGATCTGCTTCAACAACGGCTGCATGGCGGACTACGAAGCCAATGCCGAGATGATCGGCAAGCTCAAGAAAGCGCAGGGGCTCGTCATCCAGGCGATCAACGCGACCGGCCAGCCGATCAGCATCGTGATGCCGCTCGGTGATTTCGCCAAGGCCTATGAAGGTCCGCCGACCGATCCCAAGGTCTTCGAGGAGCAGCAGCGCAAGTTGCAGGAAGAGCTCCAGCGCCGCGCCGATGAAGCGCGCAAGAAGCTGGAGAGCCAGCAGGGCCCGCCGACCTCACAAACTACGACGCCGGCGCCGGGCACCAAGACTCAGTAAGCAAGCCTGCGAGCCTTAAGCCGAAGCGGATCGCGCGCCGGCGCACATTGCGCCGCGCGTACACGCGATGACGGTTAGTGGGTGTTTGATTGACGCGGCCGGTAGCTGCCCTTGCCGTCGTGAACGAACACTTCGGCGACCTGCGGATGACGCACCGGCTCGCCGCTGGTGTCGGGCAGCAGATTTTGCTCGGAGACGTAGGCGATGTATTCGGTCTCGTCGTTCTCGGCGAACAGATGATAGAACGGCTGATCCTTGTGCGGGCGCACGTCGGCCGGAATCGACTCGTACCATTCTTCGGTGTTGCTGAAGATCGGATCGATGTCGAACACGACACCGCGGAACGGAAACAGGCGGTGGCGCACCACCTGGCCGATCTGATATTTCGCGTTGCGTATCCTGTTCGGGGTAGCGGACACTGTCTCGACCTCTTCAGACCTCTCTGGCGGCGCTTGCGCCGCCACCAAGCAATGACACAATTGTGGCGCCGCGCTGACGGAATTCTAAACTTATGTTCATGGCACGATTGGGGGCTTTTCTCATAATCCGTAGCGCGTCGCCATGTCGGCGTCCTTCGCCGCGACCAGGCGCGCTAGGTCGACCAGAACCTTGGCCTGTTTCCAGGTCGCGTCGTCCTGCATCTTACCGTCGATCATGACCGCGCCGCTGCCGTCGGGCATGGCGGCGATGATCTTTTTGGCGAAGGCGACCTCCGCCGGATCGGGCGAGAATACCCGCTTGGCGATGGCGACCTGGGACGGATGCAAACTCCAGGCGCCGGCGCAGCCGAGCAGGAAGCTGTTGCGGAATTGCGCCTCGCAGGCGGCGGCGTCGGCAAAGTCGCCGAACGGGCCGTAGAACGCTTTGATGCCGGCGGCGGCGCATGCGTCGACCATTTTCGCCATGGTGTAGTGCCAGGGATCCTGCTGAAAGGCGGCGCGCGGCGCGGCCGTGGCACCGGGGGTGGCGTCAGCCAGCACCTTGTAATCGGGATGGCCGCCGCCGACGCGGGTCGTTTTCATCGCGCGCGAGGCGGCGAGGTCGGCCGGGCCGAGACTGATACCGTGCATGCGCGGCGAGGCGGTGGCGATCGCCTCGACATTGTTCACGCCTTCGGCGGTCTCGAGGATGGCGTGAATGAGGATCGGTTTTTTGATCGCATGCTTGGCTTCGAGCTGCGCCAGGAGCTGGTCGAGATAGTGAATATCCCACGCGCCTTCGACTTTCGGCAGCATGATGACGTCAAGCTTTTGTCCGATTGCGCCGACGATTTCGGCGATGTCGTCGAGCACCCATGGCGAGTTGAGCGCGTTGATCCGCGTCCATAGGCCGGTGGCGCCAAAGTCGCTTGCTTTCGCCATGGCGATAAAGCCGCTTCTGGCGGCTTCCTTGGCGTCGGCCGGAATGGCGTCCTCGAGATTGCCGAGCACCACGTCGACCTGATGTATGAGCTCCGGCACCTTGCCGCGCATCTTCTCGAGATGCGGCGGCACGAAATGGATCATGCGCTCGAGCTTGAGCGGCAATTCGCGCAGCGGCGCCGGCGCCCCGATCGCGAGCGGCTTGAAGAAATTGCGCGGCAGCTTCATGCGTTGGATCCCTCGGCCCCGGGGCAACGGTAGGATGAACGGCGTGACCTCGCCAAGCCGTTTTTCACGGCAATCATGCCCACGATTTAGCGGTTATTTCACACCGTTTCGCCGCGCATCAGGCGCGGCTGCGAGGCGGCCGGCGCGACACCCTCGCGCATCAGCGCCCGGCGCAACGGACCGACGCGGTCGGCGAGGTAAAGCGACAGGCCGCGCACCCCCTGCAACGGCAGAAAGTCGGTCAAGAGGCTCCGGTTGAGCAGATCGACGGCAATGGCGCGGCTCGTTACATCGGCGCGGCGCTCGGCGTCGTAGAGCACGAGCAATGCGGGCGCGCCGACGTCGGTGTTTGGCCGGCGCGCTTCGGCGACAAGTTCGGCGAGCGCTGCCGCGTCACGCAGCCCGAGATTAAGCCCCTGCGCGCCGATCGGTGGCACCACATGTGCGGCCTCGCCGACCAGAGCAATGCGCGCGCGCGCGAACGAATTTGCGGTCTCGACCGCCAGCGGAAATACGCCGCGGCCGGGCTCGGCGCGCATCTTGCCGAATAGCGAATGCGCGCGGCGCTCGATCTCCGCCGAAAGTTCGGCGTCCGTCATGGCGGCGAGCGCCGCAGCGCGGGTCGGGTTCAGCACGCAAACCACGCTCGAACGCCGGCCGGGCAGGGGAACGAGGGTGAAGGGGCCGCTTTCGGTGTGGAATTCGGTCGAAGCGTCGTGGTGCGGCCGGTCGTGCGCGAGATTGAGCGTTAGCGCGGTTTGCGGATAGGCGCGGCGCCGGCTGCCGATGCCAGCTGCCGCCCGGCAGAGCGAGCGTTGCCCGTCCGCGCCGACGACGAGCTGCACGCTTGCCGCGCCCCCGGCATGCCTGACGGTCGCGCCGGCGGCATCGCTTTCGACCGCGACCGCCGCGGCGGCGATACGCGCGATCTCCAACCGCTCGGCATGCGCGGAGAGCGCCGCGATGAGATAACGGTTCTCGATGTTGTAGCCGAAAGCGGGGAGGCCGATTTCCGCGGCGCTGAACGAAACCTCAGGCGCACGCAGCAGCCGCTGGGTGTCGTCGATGATGCGGATCGCGGTCAGCGGCGCGGCATACGGGCGGCACGCTTCCCAGACGCCAAGCGTCTCCAGCGCGGTCACCGATCCGGCAAGGAGCGCGGTGGTGCGGTGGTCATCGTCCGGCCCGGGCGCGATCAGAAGGACGCTTGCGCCGGCGGCTTTCAGCGCGATCGCGCTGAAAAGGCCTGCCGGCCCGCCGCCGATAATGGCAACTTGCGCCGTGAAACGTCCAGACGCGTTGGCCGCAGCCGGCATCGCCGATCACCAGGAAAATTTGTAATTGAGGCCGCCGCGAATGATATTTTCGGTGAGCACGACGGCGGCACTGGCCGCGCTGCCGCAGGCCGCCGTTCCGGAGCAGGAAGCATTGTTGAAATCGAGGAACAGATACTCGGCCTTGGCGCTCCAGTTGGGCGACAGCGCGAATTCAACACCGGCGCCAACGGCCAAGCCAAGATGCGCGGCGGTGTTGAAACTAGTGGGCGGATTGAGGCCGGTTTGAATGCTGCCGAAGGCGCCGCCGCCGGTGACATAGACAAGCGTCCGGTCGAGCGAGTAGCCGACGCGGGCGCGCACCGTGCCGAGCAGGTTATTTTTGGTCTCGCACGCCGCGGCAGCGCCGCCGGTATTGACCGCGCATCCGCCGACGCTGCCGTTCAGCGTCGACCAGTCGAGATCACCTTCGAGGCCGAACAGGACTTGGCTGACCGCATAATTGACCCCGATAGTGCCGCCGAGAAGAAAACCTCCGGTGTTGAAGGCGTTCGTCGTAACGGCCGCCAAACTCCATTGGCTGCTGCCGAATCCGTACCCGCCGTTGATCCCCAAATAAATGCCGGCCCACTTGCCGGCGGTAGGGACTTCGTCATTCGCGGGCAGATTCGAGGAAATCGGCGGCGGCGGCGCAACCTCAGCCGCGTCGGCCTGGCACAGCCCAAGGAGAAACGGCAACACCGACGCAACAACGATCCGTTTCATCAGCTACTTCAATTTGCGCAACCGATCGCCTCGCGATCGGGAACTCATGACTTTTCGCCCCGGCAATATCCTAGCAGCTTTGCCGGTTGCTCAGCGAGGAAAAGGGACGAGCCCGCTATTCGCGTATAGGCTGAGGTTAATGGACGAGAAATCACCCGCACCGCCGCGTCTTGCGGCCGCGTTTTCCGTGCATGTCTTCACTGCCTGCGGTGCCGCCTGCTCGCTGCTGGCGCTGGTCGCCGCGGCGGGCGGCAAGTGGACGCAGATGTTCGCATGGCTTGGGCTGGCGCTCATCATCGACGGCGTTGACGGCACCTTCGCGCGGCGGCTACGCGTGGCCGAAGTGCTGCCGCGCTGGTCCGGCGACACGCTCGATTTCGTGGTCGATTACTCCGCTTACGTGCTCGTGCCGGCCTATGCTATCGCCACTGGTGGCGTGTTGCCGGCACCGGTCGCGCTGCCGCTCGCTCTAGTTGTCGCTGTGACCGGCGCGCTCTATTTCGCCGATCGGTGGATGAAGACATCCGACAGCTATTTCCGCGGCTTTCCGGCACTGTGGAATGTGGCGGCGTTCTATCTGTTCCTGCTCAAACCGGCGCCGTGGATCGGTGCGCTCGCGGTCGCCGTTCTTGGCGCGGCGACGTTCGCCCCGATCCATTTCATCCACCCGGTGCGGGTGAAACGCTGGCGGACGCTTAATCTGGCGGCCGCGGCGTTGTGGGCGTTTCTGGCGCTGTGGGCGCTGGCGAAAAACCTTGAACCGCCGACCTGGGTTGCGGCGGTACTGGCGACGCTGGCGGTCTACTTCGTGGCCGTCGGACTGTTGCGCACCGGCGAATGATCCCTTGCGCCGCGTCGGCGACTACCTTTGATCCCGGCGCCGCGACGAGCGGGAAGATTTGCAGGAGATGATGATGGTTGCGGCGGTACGCGTGCATAAAGTCGGTGGCCCCGAGGTTCTGACCTACGAAGAGATCGATCTGCCGGCGCCGGGGCAGGGCCAGATCCGGGTCAAGCAACACGCTTGTGGAGTGAATTTCATCGACACCTATTTCCGCATAGGCATGTATCCGTCACCGGTCGGTCTGCCGTTCACCGCCGGCAACGAGGCCGCCGGCGAAATCATCGCGGTCGGTCCGGGCGTCAGCGATCTAAAAGTCGGCGACCGCGTCGCTTATGTCGTTCCGCTCGGCTGCTACGCCTCGGAACGCGTTGTGCCTGCGGACCGGGCGGTAAAACTTCCGGCCGACATCAGCTACGAGCAGGCCGCGGCCATGATGCTCAAGGGCATGACGGTGGAATATCTCGTGCGCCGCACCTTCAAGGTCGAGAAGGGGATGAATGTGCTGATGCATGCCGCCGCCGGCGGCGTCGGCCTCATCCTCTGCCAATGGGCAAGCCACCTCGGCGCCAATGTCATCGGCACGGTGGGCTCGAAGGACAAAGCCGAACTCGCCCGCGCCAACGACTGTCACCACACGATCCTTTATCGCGACGAAGATTTCGTCGCCCGCGTGAAGGAGATTACCGGCGGCAAAATGTGCTCTGTTGTCTATGATGGCATCGGCAAGACGACGTTCCCCGCTTCGCTCGACTGCCTTGCCCCGCTCGGCATGTTCGTGAGCTTTGGCTCGGCTTCCGGGCCGATCGAAGCGTTCAACATCAATTTGTTGCAGTTCAAAGGTTCGCTGTTCGCGACCCGGCCGACGCTCAACACCTATGCCGCCAGGCGCGAGGATTTGCTGTCGATCGCCAGTGAGTTGTTCGCCGTGGTCGGCAGCGGGGCGGTCAAAATCGCAATTGGCCATAAATACGCGCTCAAGGACGCGGCCAAGGCGCACCGCGATCTCGAAGGCCGGGGCACGACGGGCTCGTCCATCCTGATTCCGTAAGGACGTAAGCGGCACTCAATGAAGGTTTGGGGCTATTGGGCGACCTTGGGCTGGGGGTTTCTTGCCTTTGTCGCCGGCCAATTCCTCACGCTTGCGGCTTTGTTGTGGTTTGACTTCAGCGATTTGAAGTCGCTGCTCGCCGTTCCATTCGACGGCAAGTTGGTGACGCTGTTCGTCCTGATCGCCAACCCGATCACCATCGCGATCGTCGTGCTGGCGGTGTGGCTCGCGGCTGGCCGGCTGGCGGATTATCTGGCGCTGGCCTTGCCGCCTTTCCGCGACTTGAAAATCGGGCTCGTCTGGCTGGTGGCTTTAATCGCGGTCGGCGATGCGCTCCTTTATTTCGGCGGCTACCCGCTGGTAACGCCGTTTCAGGAGCAATCGTTTACGACTGCGGCCGCGGAGGGATGGCTGCCAGCCTTGCTCGTCGGCGCCATCGTCGCTGCGCCCGCGGGCGAAGAAGTCCTGTTCCGCGGCTTTTTATTCCGCGGCTGGGCGCGCTCGGAGCGCGCGACCTGGCCGGCGATAGTGGTGATTTCGCTGTTGTGGTCCGCGCTGCACGTCCAATACGACTGGACCGGGATTTTGCAGATTTTCGTCATCGGATTGTTTCTCGGCTGGATGCGCGCCCGCAGCGGCTCGATCTTGCTGACGTTTTTGCTGCACGCGCTGTTCAACGTCGAAGGCACGCTGGAAACCGTGGTGCAAATGCGCTTCTTCTCTTAAAGCCCGGACCAGATGTCAGCCGCGGCGCGGCAGGCCGATCACCGGCGAGGTGAAATGTCCGATGCTGGCGACCACCTCGTCGAGCGGAACATTGCTACCCGGCGTTTCGCGCACGATGGTCGCCAGCACGTTCATGTCGCGCCGGAACAGCGAATCGAGCGCGGTGAGCGTATGACTGATGGCGCCCGGATAAGAGCCGGCGATCAAAATGAGCGGCAGCCGCAGCGCCATCATCACGTCGAGGACGGTGCGGCGCTCGTCGAGCGGCGTCATGATGCCGCCGACGCCGTCGATCAAGAGAACGCCGCGCCGTTTTTCGACCACGGCCCGGCAATAGGCGACGACGTCATCGACGTCGATGCTGCGTCCTTCATCGCGCGCTGCGAAGTCGGGCGACGCGGCGGTGCGAAATCGCCATGGCGAGACGCGGTCGATCGATTCCGGCGTGAAGGGCAGGCCGAGCGCGGACACAAGCATGCCAGTCTCGCTCGCCGCCGCCTGCGCCGGGTCGTATCCGCTTGCGACCGGCTTGATGGCGTCGACCGCGCGTCCGCTTTGTCGCAAATGCCGAACGAGGGCGGCGACGACGAAGGTTGTTCCGACGTCGGCCCCGGTCGCGGTGATGAAGATCGCGGTCACGATTCGGCGCCTCGGCGCGGCATGAAAGCGCCGAATGTCGGCCAATACCAGCAAAAACGAGCAGTCACCGCCGTTGCCGGGGATCAGTAGCCGACCACGCTGCCGTGCAGGTCGTATGCGTCGGCACGCTCGATCTTGACGGTCGCGATTTCACCGACCCGCAGCGGCCGGCGGCTTTGCACGAAGACGCTGCCGTCGATCTCGGGCGCATCGCCCTGACTGCGGCCCCTGGCGATATCCGGGTCAAGTCCGGGGACCGGTCCGATTTCGTCGATGATCACGCGCTCGCGCTTGCCGACCTTGCGCTTGAGCCGCTGGCGCGAGATTTCCTGCTGGCGCGCCATCAGGCGGTCGTACCGTTCCTTTTTGACCGCTTCGGGCACCGGCGCGGCAAGCTCGTTCGCCGCGGCGCCGCCGACCGCCTCGTAGCGGAAGCAACCGACCCGATCGAGTTCTGCCTGGCCGAGCCAGTCGAGCAGCAGCGCGAAATCCGCTTCGGTTTCGCCCGGGAAGCCGACAATGAAGGTCGAACGGACGGTAAGGCTCGAGCAGATGTCGCGCCAGACGCGGAGCCGCTCCAGCGTTTTTTCCTGCGCCGCCGGACGGCGCATGCGCTTGAGTACGGCCGGGCTTGCGTGCTGAAACGGCACATCGAGATAGGGCAGCACTTTGCCCTCCGCGATCAGCGGGATCACCTCATCCACGTGCGGGTAGGGATAGACGTAGTGCAGCCGCACCCAGACGCCGAATTCGCCGAGCGCGCGGGCGAGGTCGACAAACTTCGCCCGGACCTGTTGACCCTTCCATTCGCTCGCCGCGTATTTCAGATCGACGCCGTAGGCCGACGTGTCCTGGGAAATGACGAGGAGTTCCTTGACGCCGGCGTCGACCAGCCGCTCGGCTTCGCGCAGCACGTCGGCGGCCGGGCGGGAGACCAGATCGCCGCGCAATTTCGGGATAATGCAAAACGCGCAGCGATTGTTACAACCCTCTGAAATCTTGAGATAAGAATAGTGCCGCGGCGTCAGTTTGATGCCTTGCGGCGGAATAAGGTCGATGTGCGGGTCGTGCAGCGGCGGTGCGGCGCGATGCACGGCCTCGAGTACGCTCTCATATTGTTGCGGTCCGGTCACCGCCAGCACGTTCGGGTGCGCGCTCGTTATCTTTTCCGGTTCCGCCCCCATGCAGCCGGTGACGATGACTTTGCCGTTCTCGGCCAGCGCCGCGCCGATCGCTCCAAGCGATTCAGCTTGGGCGCTGTCGAGGAAGCCGCAGGTGTTGACGATGGCGAGGTCGGCATCGGCATGGCCGCGCGAGAGTTCGTAGCCTTCCGCGCGCAGCCGCGTGATGATGCGCTCGGAATCGACCAATGCTTTCGGGCAGCCGAGCGAAACGAACGAGATGCGGCAGGGCCTGGTTTGGCGGTTCATCGAGTGTAGCTGGCTCGATTAACCGCCAAATTCAAGATGCTTCGGCGTAAATGCGCGCTGTGGGCAGGCTTAGGCCGAAACGGAAACCGTGCCGCAATTGCTCTAGCAGTGCGGTTGCAAACAGCCGCCGGCTTTCTCGTTGCAAGGAAACGGCATCAGCACCGTCTTGTTGAAGCTGCAGGCGTAGACCTTGCACCAATGGTCTTTGCCGCAGTCCGCAGTGCAGCGCAGCAGCGGGCTGGCGCAGGGCTTGGGTATCATCGCGGCAAAAGTCGGCGACATCGACGCCGCGGCGATTGCCGCGGCCAGGATGATTTTCGCGAAAGCCTTCATCAGCATCGAACAATCCCCGATTCTAGCCCCCCGCCAATATATTCCGTAAACGCGTGGTTCCGGCAAGTGCGGCGGCCGGGCGCGTTGTCGCGGGTGGTTCAGCGCGCGCGATAGGTAGCGACGCCCTGGTCGGGCGCCCAGACGCCGGCCGGCAGTTTGCCGGCTTGCCAGAACACGTCGATCGGCATGCCGCCGCGCGGATGGAAGTAACCGCCGATGCGCAGCCATTTCGGCTTGAGCAATCCGGCTAGCTTTTTTCCGATCCTCACCGTGCAATCCTCGTGGAACGCGTCCTCGTTTCGGAAGCTGTTGAGGTAGAGCTTGAGCGATTTCGACTCCAACAGCCACGCTTTCGGCACATAGTCGATGACCAAAGTGGCGAAGTCCGGCAGGGCGGTGACCGGGCACATCACGGTGAATTCCGGGAAGGTGAAACGGGCAACGTAATTCGTGCCCGGATGCGGATTTGCCACGCGGTCGAGCACCGCCCGGTCGGGCGAAGTCGGGATCGGCGTCGGGCGGCCAAGTTGCAGACGCTGCTTCGGCATAAGCCAGTGCAATGCCCGGCTTGGCATGGCATGACAAGAGGCTCGTCCATCCTGTAGAAGCCGCTGCGCGGGCATCAAGCCGGGAATAGCATGACTGCCATCGTCGACATCGTCGGCCGGGAAATCCTCGACAGCCGCGGCAATCCGACTGTCGAGGTCGATGTCATCCTCGCCGACGGCTCACGCGGCCGCGCCGCGGTGCCGTCGGGCGCTTCGACCGGCACCCATGAGGCGGTCGAGCTGCGCGACGGCGACAAGGCCCGCTATCTCGGCAAGGGCGTGCGCAATGCGGTCGAGGCGGTCAATGGCGAGATTTTCGATGCGCTGAGCGGGATGGACGCCGAGGCCCAGGTCAAAATCGACGAGATCATGATCGGCCTCGACGGCACGCCGAATAAGGCCCGGCTCGGCGCCAACGCCATCCTCGGCGTGTCGTTAGCCGCCGCCAAGGCCGCCGCCGCCGCCAACAAGCTGCCGCTCTATCGCTATATCGGCGGCACGACCGCGCGGCTCCTGCCGGTGCCGATGATGAACATCATCAACGGCGGCGTGCATGCCGACAATCCGATCGACTTCCAGGAATTCATGATCGTGCCGCTGGGAGCGGCTTCGTTCGCCGAAGCCTTGCGCGCCGGATCGGAAATTTTTCACACCTTGCGCGCGGCGCTCAAAGCCGCCGGCCACAACACCAATGTCGGCGACGAAGGCGGCTTTGCGCCCAATCTGCCGTCAGCCGAGGCGGCGCTCGACCAGATCGTGGCGGCGATCGAGAAGGCGGGCTACCACGCCGGCAGCGACGTCATGCTGGCGCTCGATCCGGCGGCGAGCGAATTTTTCAGTGGCGGCGCCTATCGCTACCAGGGCGAATGCAAGACGCGGTCGGTCGAGCAGCAGGTCGAGTATCTGGCCGCGCTGGTGAAGAACTATCCGATCGTATCGATCGAGGACGGCATGGCGGAGGACGATTTCGCCGGCTGGAAATTGCTGACGCGAAAAGTCGGCGCGCAGTGCCAGCTGGTCGGCGACGACATTTTCGTCACCAGCGTCGCGCGGCTTGCCGACGGCATCAAGAACGGCATCGGTAATTCGATCCTGATCAAGGTCAATCAGATCGGCACGCTGACCGAAACTTTGGCCGCGGTCGAAACCGCGCACAAAGCCGGCTACACGGCGGTGATGTCGCACCGCTCCGGCGAGACCGAGGATTCCACCATCGCCGACCTCGCCGTGGCGTGCAGCTGCGGCCAGATCAAGACCGGCTCGCTGGCGCGTTCCGACCGCACCGCGAAATACAACCAGCTTCTGCGCATCGAGGAGGAACTTGGCGCACAGGCGGTTTATGCCGGGCGCACGGCATTCAGGACGCTGGGCAAGGCATAATTCCTGCGCTTGTCGGCTGCCGGCAATCGGCGATATATCGTGTCGTTCAGCGCGGCAGACCGGGCATCCGTTTAGCGTAGATTGGCGATGGATCAGTCACTTGAATTGAAGGCGGGCGGCCGCAAGCTGGCGATCGGGCGACTGCGCGATTTTATCGTTGCGTCGGTCGATGCGGCGCCCGCATCCGAGACGCCGTTCTATCATCTCGCGCTCGACCGCGTCTTCCCGGACGACGTCTATGCCAGCATGCTCGCCAACATGCCGGCGGCGGAAGACTACCGGCCGATGCACGGCCGCAGCAAAGGCCACGATCTCGCCGACGGCACGCACACGCGCGTCAAGATCGACCTGTTCCCGGAATATATCCGCCATCTGCCGCCACAGAAGCATGCGGTGTGGGACGTGGTCGGGCGCGCGCTCTGCGCGCGGGGGGTCAAGGATGCTTTTGTGCGCCGGCTCAAGCCGGCGCTCGAGCGCCGCTTTGGTTCCGGTTATGCCACTACCGGCATGTTTCCGATCCCGGTACTGACACGCGATATTCCAGGCTACCTGATCACGCCGCATACCGACACGAGGTGGAAGGGCATCACCGTGCAGCTTTATCTGCCAGGCGACCGCTCGACCGCGCATATCGGCACAATTTTCCACAAGAAGCGCGCGGACGGCACGCTCGCTAAGGACAGGCAGATGACGTTTGCGCCTAACACCGGCTATGCTTTCGCCGTCGGCACCGACACTTGGCATTCGGCCGATCGCATCGGTGACGAAGTGAAGACGCGCGACAGCATCCTCCTGACCTATTTCGTCGATGCCGGCGTGCTCCGTTTTGTCCGCAACCGCGGCAAGCGCATCGGCAACTTCGTGCTGAGCGAATTGCGCAACCGCCTGCCGTAGAGGCGCGTCGAGCGAGTCCGTTAATTCAGCCTTAAGCGGCGCGCTCGCATCTTGGGCGGATGGTCACCCGCAAACGATTGCGCTCGGTCCTAACGGCGTTCTGCCTCTATGTGACGGCGGCCTTTCTGATCGGCTATTTCGGCATCAACGCCGTTTCCGGCGAGCACGGACTCAAAGCCAAGCAAGACATCGACCAGCAGATCGCCGCGCTTTCGGCCGATCTTGCCCGTTTGCAGGTCGAGCGCAGGCAATGGGAGCGCCGTATCGCGTTGCTCAAGTCGAACGGACTCGATCCCGATATGCTCGACGAGCGGGCGCGTGCGCTGCTCGACTACACCCATCCCAACGATCTGGCCCTCATGCTCGACCCGCCCCGGGCCACGCCGGGCTTGAACCCGCAGCCCTCCCTGCCGAAATAATTTTAAGTGCCAACGGTTTGGCAGCCGGAACCGGCCGCCGGCAGCGACTTCCGCCATAACCTGATTTCGGCTATGGGATGGAACCCCGCCAAGTCCGAGAACGCTGATGGCTGTCAAGACCAAAGAAGCGGATCAAATTGCCGACGACCGCCTTCCCGCCGCCGCGGCGGCTGCGCCCACTGGTCCGGTTGCGGACTTCAGCAAAGAGCAGGAGTTTCAAGCGCTGCGGCAAATGCTGCTGATCCGCCGTTTCGAGGAGAAGGCCGGCCAGATGTACGGCATGGGTCTGATCGGCGGGTTCTGTCACCTTTACATCGGCCAGGAAGCCGTCGTGATCGGCATCCAGATGGCTAAGCGCGACGACGACCAGATGATCACCGGCTATCGCGATCACGGCCACATGCTGGCGAGCGGCATGGATCCGAAGGGCGTCATGGCCGAACTGACCGGCCGGCGCGGCGGCTATTCCAAGGGCAAGGGCGGCTCGATGCACATGTTCTCCCGCGAAAAGAACTTCTACGGGGGACACGGTATCGTCGGCGCGCCGGTGCCGATCGGCACCGGCCTGGCTTTTGCCAACAAATATCGCGGCAACGACAGCGTGTGCCTGACCTTTTTCGGCGACGGCGCCGCCAATCAGGGGCAGGTCTACGAAAGCTTCAACATGGCGGAGCTGTGGAAGCTGCCGGTAGTCTACATCATCGAGAACAACCGTTACGCCATGGGCACCTCGGTCACGCGCTCGTCGGCGCAGACCGATTTTTCCAAGCGTGGAATTTCCTTCAATATCCCCGGCGTCGAGGTCGACGGCATGGACGTGCGCGCGGTCAAGGCCGCAGGCGAAGAGGCGATCGCCTGGTGCCGCGCCGGCAAGGGCCCGACCATTATTGAGATGATGACCTACCGCTATCGCGGACATTCGATGTCCGATCCGGCGAAGTACCGTCCCAAGGAAGAAGTCGACAAAGTGCGCACCGAGCACGATCCGATCGAACAGGTGCGTGCGCGGCTGCTCGCCAAGAAATGGGCGAGCGAGGACGAATTGAAGAAGATCGACGCTTCCGTGCGTGCCATGGTCAACGAAGCGTCCGAATTCGCGACCCACGACGCCGAGCCCGACCCTTCGGAACTGTATACGGACGTCTATCGGTGACAGCGATCATGTTTGCGTCTCGCCGCCCGCAAATTTCCCCGGCGCGACGATCGATGAGTTAGCCCGCCATGCCGACCCAGGTTCTCATGCCCGCGCTCTCACCCACCATGGAGAAGGGCAACCTCGCCAAGTGGCTCAAGAAGGAAGGCGACACCGTCAAATCCGGCGACGTCATCGCCGAGATCGAGACCGATAAAGCCACTATGGAAGTGGAGGCGGTCGACGAAGGCACGCTGGGCAAGATACTCGTCCCGGAAGGCACCAACGACGTTGCGGTCAATACGCCGATCGCCATGATCCTCGCCGAGGGCGAGGACAAGTCAGCGCTCAAGGACGGCAAGCCGGCGCCGGGTGGTGCGACTGCCGCGCCGCCCGAGAAGCCCGCCGAATCCGCGCCGCCGTCGGAAAAGAATGAACCGGCAAAGAGGGCCGAAGCGCCGCCGCAAGCCGAAGCCATGCCCGAGCCCGACGTGCCGGCAGGCACCGAGATGGTCACCATGACCATGCGCGAGGCATTGCGCGACGCCATGGCCGAAGAGATGCGGCGCGACGCCGACGTGTTCGTGATCGGCGAGGAGGTCGCCGAGTATCAGGGCGCCTACAAGGTGACGCAGGGGCTGCTGCAGGAGTTCGGCGCGCGGCGCGTCATCGATACCCCGATCACCGAATACGGCTTCGCCGGGCTGGGCGTCGGCACCGCGCTCGCCGGCCTAAAGCCGATCGTCGAATTCATGACCTTCAACTTCGCCATGCAGGCGATCGACCACGTCATCAATTCGGCGGCGAAAACGCGTTACATGTCGGGTGGACAGGTGGGCGTATCGATTGTGTTCCGTGGGCCGAACGGGCCCGCCGCACGCGTCGCCGCCCAGCACAGCCAGGATTATTCTTCGTGGTACTCGCACGTTCCCGGCCTCAAGGTGATCGCGCCGTCGAACGCCGCCGACGCCAAGGGCCTGCTCAAGGCCGCGATCCGCGATCCCAACCCGGTCGTCTTTCTCGAGAACGAACTTTTGTACGGCGCCTCCTCGCCGGTGCCGAAGCTCGACGATTACGTGTTGCCGATCGGACGCGCGCGCGTCGTGCGCGCCGGCAACGATGTGACGCTGGTCGCCTGGTCGATGGGCATGGTGTATGCCCTCAAGGCCGCCGATGAACTCGCCAAGGACAATATCTCGGCCGAGGTGATCGATTTGCGCACGCTCAAGCCGATGGACAGCGAAACCATCGTCGAGTCGGTGAAGAAAACCGGCCGCCTGGTCACCGTCGAGGAAGGCTGGAAACAATCCGGCATCGGCGCCGAAATCGCCGCGCGCATGATGGAGGACGCCTTCGACTATCTCGACGCGCCAGTGGCGCGTGTCACCGGCAAGGACGTGCCGATGCCCTACGCCGCTAACCTGGAAAAGCTCGCGCTGCCCTCGGTCGCCGAAGTGGTCGAGGCGGCGAAAGCCGTCAGCTATCGCTGACTTTCTTTTGGTGAATTGGCCGCGCCAGAGAAAAAGAAATGCCCATCAATATCCTCATGCCGGCGCTGTCGCCCACGATGGAAAAGGGCAACCTCGCCAAATGGTTCAAGAAGGAAGGCGAGGCGGTCAAGACCGGCGACGTCATCGCGGAAATCGAAACCGACAAGGCGACGATGGAATACGAAGCCGTCGATGACGGCGTAATGGCGAAAATCGTGGTGCCGGAAGGCACTAATGACGTGCCGGTCAATCAGCTGATCGCCGTCTTGGCGCAAGAGGGCGACGATCCGAAAGCGGCGGCTGCCGCGGCCGGGAAGGGCGTTCCGCCGCCGAAAGCGCCGAGTGCCGCTCCTCCACCTGCGCCCGCGCAAGCCGCCGCGCCCGCACCTCAGGCAAAGGCACCAACGCCGACAGCTTCACCTCCGCCGCCGAAGGCGGTGGGTGAGGGGGCAGTAAACGGTCACGGCACGAACCGCGTCTTCGCCTCGCCGCTGGCCCGCCGCCTCGCCAAGGATGCCGGCATCGATATCGGCCGCATCTCAGGCTCCGGGCCGCATGGCCGGGTGATCGCCCACGACGTGGCGGCGGCGAAGGACGGCAAGGGCCTGCGTGCGCCGGCTGCGGCGCCGGCCAGCGCTCCCGCCATCGCGCCGTCGATGTCGGATCAGCAAATCCGGGCGCTTTACGAAGCGGGCAGTTACGAACTCGTCCCGCACGACGGCATGCGTCGCACCATCGCGCAACGATTGACCGCCTCGGTGCAGACCATCCCGCATTTTTATCTCACCATCGATTGCGACATCGGTAAGCTTTTGGCGGCGCGCGAGGAGATCAATGCAGCGGCGCCGAAGGACAAGGACGGTAAGCCCGCCTACAGGCTTTCAGTCAACGATTTCGTCATTAAGGCTCTAGCGCTCGCGCTGCAGCGCGTTCCCGACGCCAATGTGAGCTGGACCGAAGCCGGCATGCTCAAGCACAAACATTCCGACATCGGTGTCGCTGTGGCGCTGCCGGCCGGCCTGATAACGCCGATCGTGCGCAACGCGGAGACGAAATCGCTGTCGGCGATCTCCGGCGAGATGAAGGAGCTGGCGGCGCGCGGGCGGGCGAAGAAACTCAAGCCGCAGGAATATCAGGGCGGCACGTCATCGGTTTCCAATCTCGGCATGTACGGCATCAAGGACTTCACCGCGGTGATCAATCCGCCGCAATCGACCATCCTCGCGGTCGGCACCGGCGAGGAGCGCGCGGTGGTACGGAACGGCAAACTCGAAGCCGCGCAGATCATGAGCGTGACGATGTCGTGCGATCACCGCTCGGTCGACGGCGCGCTTGGCGCGCAGCTCATCGGTGCGTTCAAGGCGCTGATCGAGCATCCCGTGATGATGCTGGTGTAAACGATGCCACTGGTTCGGATCGATCTGCGGCGAGGCAAATCGCCGGCTTACCGGAAAGCCATCTGCGATGGCATCTATCGGGCAATGCGCGAGACCTTCGCTGTGCCGGAGGATGATCGCTTCATGCTCGTCAACGAGCACGATGCTGATAACTTCGTTCATGCCGAAAGCTACCTCGGCATCAGCTACACCGATGATCTGGTGATCATTCAGATCACCGCAAACGACACCCGTACCGTTGAACAAAAGCAGGCATTCTTCGCACGCGTCGCGACCGTGCTCGCAGAAAGTCCCGGCGTACGTAAGGAAGACGTATTCATCAATCTCGTCGAATGTAAAAAAGAGAACTGGTCGTTCGGCAACGGCATCGCTCAATATGCCGCGAAGGCGGGTTAGGCATGGCTGATACGAATTTCGACATCATCATTATCGGCTCCGGCCCCGGCGGCTACGTGACCGCCATCCGCGCCGCGCAGCTTGGTTTCAAGACCGCGATTGTCGAGCGCGAATACCTTGGCGGCGTCTGCCTGAACTGGGGCTGCATTCCGACCAAGGCGCTGCTGCGCTCGGCCGAGATTTTTCATTACTTGCAGCACGCCAAAGACTACGGCCTCTCCGCCGGCGAGGTAACTTACGATCCGTCAGCAGTGGTGAAGCGTTCGCGCGCCGTGTCCAAGCGCCTCAATGACGGCGTCGGCTTTCTGATGCGGAAGAATAAGGTCCCGGTAATCTGGGGCGAGGCGTCAATCGATGCGCCGGGAAAAATCACGGTGAAAGCGGGCAGGGGCGAAGCACCGAAAGGCGCGCTTGGCCCGGGATCCTATCAGGCCAAGCACATTATCATCGCGACCGGCGCGCGCCCGCGCGTGCTGCCCGGGCTTGAGCCCGACAAGAAGCTGATCTGGACGTATTTCGAGGCGATGGTGCCGGACCGCATTCCGAAAACGCTGCTGGTCGTCGGCTCGGGCGCCATCGGCATCGAATTCGCTTCGTTCTACCGAACGCTCGGCGCAGAGGTGACGGTTGTCGAAGTGCTCCCGCAAATCCTGCCGGTGGAGGACGCCGAGATCGCCGCCTTCGCGCGCAAGAGCTTCGAGAAGCAAGGAATCAAGATCTTCACCGGCGCCAAGGTGACCAAGCTTGAAAAGAAAGTAGACGGCGTGACAGCGACCGTGGACGATGGAAAGGGCGGCACGCAGACGATTTCCGCCGAACGCGTTATCTCGGCCGTCGGTGTCGTCGGCAATATTGAGAATCTCGGTCTGGAAAAGCTCGGCGTGAAAACCGAACGCGGCGCCATCGTCACCGACGGCGCGTGCAAGACCAATGTGCCGGGCATCTACGCGATCGGCGATGTCGCCGGTCCGCCGCTCCTTGCGCACAAGGCCGAGCACGAAGGCGTTATCTGCGTCGAGGCGATCAAGGGCTTAAATCCGCATCCGATGGACCGGCGGCTCATTCCGGGCTGCACCTATTGCTCGCCACAGATCGCTTCAGTGGGGCTAACCGAGCAGGCGGCGAAGGACAAGAAACTCGACATCCGTGTCGGACGCTTTCCCTTTGTCGGCAACGGCAAGGCAATCGCCCTCGGCGAGGACCAAGGGCTGGTGAAGGTGATCTTCGACAAGAAGGCCGGACAGCTTCTCGGCGCGCATATGGTCGGCGCCGAGGTAACCGAGCTGATCCAAGGCTACGTGATCGCTATGAATCTCGAGACCACGGAAGAAGAACTGATGCACACCGTGTTCCCGCATCCGACCTTGTCGGAGATGATGAAAGAAGCGGTACTCGATGCGTACGGGAGGGTGCTGAATATTTAACCGACCAGCCCCGCCATCGGCTTGATGCCGGCGCTGCCGGGAAACACGTTGTCCGCCAGCATGCGCTCGTCCGCGCGCAAATGATCCTTCAACAGCCCCTTGAGCACCGCGCGCAAATCCGTGGTCGGCTTGAGGTCGCGGTTCTCGTAGAGGTCGGAGCTTTTTAGTCCCGGCCAGTCGGCAATGACGCGGCCGCCCTTGAGCGCGCCGCCGACGAGCAGCGCCAAGGTCGCGGTGCCGTGATCGGTGCCTTCCGTGCCGTTGATGTGGGCGGTGCGGCCGAACTCGGTGACCACCGCGACCACCGTCTCGCGCCAAGCGAGGCCCAAATTGCTCTGGATCGCGTCGAGCGCCCCGTCGAGTGCGCCGAGCAGTTGCGACAAATGACCGTTGGCGATGCCTTCGTTGTTGTGCGTGTCCCAACCATCGAGCCCCAGCGCGCCGACCCGCGGTCCGTCCGGCTGCGCCAGAAATTTCGCCGCCGCACCGGCGGCTTCGGCAAAGTAGGTGCGCGCCTGACCGGGACCCGGGCCGCCCGGCTTCTGTGCCATCGCGCCAGCCCGTTCCATGGCGAGCAAACGCACATGCTCTTCGAGCGTGCCGGCAAGCTTCGCGTCGGAATGACGATAAAGCTCAAGCAGCCGCATGGTCGTATCGTCGCCTGCCGGCATGATGCCCTGCGGCGACCATGACAGCACGTGCGCCGGGCCAAGCACGATCAGCGGCGGCGTGGGACCGACTCCGAGAACCTTGAGGCTTCCTTTCGGATCGACGCGACCGCCGGGCGCGAGCGTCGCCAGCGCGCGATTCAGCCAGCCGCTGTCGCTCGGCCCGGGTTTGGGCAGGCCGCTTTCGAGCAAATCCTGCCCGTCGAAATGCGAACGCTCGCGATACGGCGTGGCGCACGCGTGAACGACGATCGCCTCGTTTTTCTGAAACATGCGATGCAGATTTGGCATTGCGGGGTTGAGCGCGAAAAAATCAGTGAGCCTGAGGGCGGGCGTTTTGCCCTCGAGCGTCAATGCGTTGTCGCCGCGCAACGCGATCCAGTCCGGATCGCCGATCGGCGCCACCGTGGCGAGGCCGTCGAGCGCGCCGCGCAGCACAATGGTGAGAAAGCGCGGGTCGCGCGCCTCCGCGTGCGCGAGTTTCGGCAGAAAGCCCCACGCGAACAGCGTGCCGGAGGAAAGCAGGAACTCACGCCGCGATGACGCGTGTGGATAGCTCATGGTCATCTCCTCAAGTATTCCGGCGCCATCACAAGGAGCGCGAATGCCTGTGGGCGGCTTTCCGCTCGCGCCACGGTCTGGCGCGTGTCTGTGGAGGCGAGGGGGCCGAGGCTACGGTCAAGGAGGTCGAGCGGATCGGCTTCCGGCCGCGCCTGACCGGCGAATTGATTGGCGACGTCCAGGCGGCGGGGCACGCCGTCAATCCATGCGGCTTCGGTGTCGGCGTGTCCGTTCGGCGCCGGCGGCCGCCAGAGCGCCTGCCCGAGCACGGCCTGGAAGTTGAGCACGCGGGCGATGGTCCGCCATTCCGTTCCGGCCGGGCGCAAGTCGATCACGCTTGTTCCGGTGGGCAACGCGTCGGCGAGACGCATCACTCCGATCATCCATTCCGCCGGCGGTTTGAGTTTGCGGCGCTCGGGTGTCCACGATTCATCTGCGGCGACGAGCGCCTTGGCGACTTCCCTGAGCTGGCCGCCGGTCTCCCGGAACGTCTTTGCGAGTTTGCCGACCAGCGGCGGCGGCGGCTCGTCGGCAATAAAATGGCGCGCGAGCTTTTGCGCGATGTGCTGCGCGGTGGCCGGATGCTGCGCGAGATCGGCCAGTACCGCGCGACCCTGTTCGACGCCGCTTTCCGCATACCGTTTGCCGAGTACATTCTGCTCGCCCGGCTCGTGCAGCCGCTTGTTGAACAGAAATTTGCCGCCGTGTTCCGGCTGTGCGGGATCGACCCAGGTCCAGCCGGTCAGCACGTTGGCAAAGCTAGTGACGTCGGTCTGTGAATAGCCGGCCCGGACGCCGAGCGTGTGCAGTTCGAGGATTTCGCGCGCGAGGTTTTCGTTCAATCCCTTGTCGCGGTTTATTCCGGCGATCGAATCCGCGCCCATGGATTGCACGTTGTCGAGATAAAACAACATAGCCGGATGGCTTTCGACCGCAGCCAGCATGTCGCCGAAATGTCCGAGCGCGTGCGGGCGAATAGCCTCGCGCTCGTAGGCGCCGACCATCGCGTTGTCCTTGTCGGCCGACACGCAGAAATGGTTCGACCAAAACCACACCAGCCGCTCGACAAAACCGATATCGGCGTTGACGGCGGCATCGATGCGCGCCGCGGCTTCCTCCTGAAGAAGCCGCTGCGGCAATGGCTGCTCCTTGTTGGCGGGCGGCTTTGCGCCGGGTGGAAGTGCGGCCGGCATCATCTTCGCCGGCTCGGCCCCGCCGCGCGGCTGGTCCACGGATTCGGCTTCCTTCTGGGCGCGCTGCGCGAGTTTTTTCTTTGCTTGCTCCTCGGCGTGAAAATCGGAAACCAGACGGGCCGCTTGCGCGCTTGAGGGCAATTCGGCGAAGACGGTTCCGGCTTTCGGCCGCTCCAGATCGGCAAGCAGCGCCCCACGCGGGTCGGACGCGATGGCGGCGATCGAATTGCCGCCCCAGGCGGCGCCGAGGGCCGGACCAAAACCGAATCTGTGGAGCGCGAGCGCTGCCGCTTCTTTTCCGCGCGGGATCACAAAAATCCTCTGCCGATACCTCGCTCCCGAAGATCATTTGACGATTTTATTGTGGCGAAACTTACATCGCCGACAGGCAGAACCGTGCGTAATTTCTAACGGAACGTTCATCACGCGCGGCCGGTCGTCCCGCGCCGGACGCGTTTTGCCGCCTTGCGACGCACTACATCGCCCCGTAAGTATCTGGTACGGGCAATTGCCGCCCCGGAGACCTCATGGCCGTTATTCTCGATACCGTGCTGGGCAATGGCATCCGCCCCCGCCATCCGGAGAAGGCGCATCGGCCGGACCAGCCAAGCCCGAGCAAGCCCGACTGGATCCGGGTCAAGGCGCCGGTGTCGCCCGGCTACGTCGCAACACGCGACATCGTACGGGCGCATGGCCTGCACACCGTCTGCGAGGAAGCCGGTTGCCCCAATATCGGCGAGTGCTGGGAGAAGAAGCACGCCACCTTCATGATCATGGGCGACACCTGCACGCGCGCCTGCGCCTTCTGCAACGTCAAGACTGGGCTGCCCGGCGCGCTCGATCCGGCCGAACCTGAGCGTCTCGCGGAGGCGACTGCAAAACTCGGGCTCGCGCACGTCGTCCTTACCTCGGTCGATCGCGACGATCTCGACGACGGCGGCGCCGCGCATTTTGCCTCGGTGATCAGCGCTATTCGCGAACGCTGTCCGCAAACTACCATCGAGGTGCTGACGCCCGATTTCCTACGTAAGACCGGCGCAGCGGAGGTCGTCGTGGCGGCGAAGCCCGACGTGTTCAACCACAATCTCGAAACGGTGCCGTCGAACTATCTCACCGTGCGGCCGGGCGCGCGCTACTTTGCGTCGCTGCAACTCCTCCAGCGCGCCAAAGAACTCGATCCGCAGATTTTTACCAAATCCGGCATCATGGTCGGACTTGGCGAGGAGCGGAACGAAGTGTTGCAGGTGATGGACGACCTGCGTTCGGCCGACGTCGATTTTCTGACCATCGGCCAGTATCTGCAGCCTTCGCGCAAGCACCATCCGGTAATGCGCTTCGTGCCGCCGGACGAATTCAAGGCGCTGGAGGCGATCGCCTACGCCAAGGGATTTTCTTTTGTGTCGGCGAGCCCGCTGACGCGCTCCTCGCATCACGCGGGCGAGGACTTCGCGCGGCTCAAAGCGTTGCGGGCGGCGCGCTGATCCATGCCGGAACTGTCTACCACCCGGCGCGTGCGTCACGCCGCCGCCGAAATGTTCGATCTCGTCGCCGACGTGGAGCATTACCCCGAATTCGTGCCGCTCTGCCAATCGCTCATCGTGCGTGAGCGCAATCAGGAGGGCGGCAAGGAAATTATCGTCGCCGACATGACGGTGGCCTACAAGCTTGTGCGGCAGACTTTTACCAGCCGCGTCACGCTCGACCGTCCCAATTTGCAAATCCTGGTGCAATATCTCGAAGGGCCGTTTCGCCAGCTCAACAACACCTGGAAATTCCGACCGGCGGAGGCGCGCGTCTGCGACGTCGAGTTCTTCATCGCCTACGAATTCCAAAGCCGTACGCTCGGAATGCTGATGGGCGCGATGTTCGACACCGCCTTCCGCCGCTTCGCCGGCGCCTTCGAGCGCCGCGCCGACGAGGTCTACGGCACGCGCGCGGCGTAGTCGCTCGTGCCCGGCCAAACGGCTAGGGTGGCACTGTCACCCGCTCGCGTTGTTAAAATCAATAAAGGGAGACGACCGATGCATCACGGATTTACGATCGCGCTTGGACTCGCTGCCGCCGCGCTTATGGCGCCAGGCGTGGTACAGGCTCAGGAATCTCCGCCCACCTATAAGGCCGATCCCGACGTCTATAAGCTCGTGTTCGAAGACATGAACTTCCGCATCATTTCGGCGACTTGGCAGCCTGGCCAAACCGACAAGCCACACTCGCATTTGAGCGTCTCGGTCGCCTATGCCCTTACTGATTGCTCATTGAGGGTCGCCGCCCCCAACGGCGAGTTCGCATATATCAACACCACGGTCGGTACGACGAGTACGGTCGCCTTCACGCCATCTCATACGGCTACCAATGAAGGAACCACCATTTGCCGCGTCCTGTTAATCGAGCGCAAATAGTCCGACGTATCGGCTAGCTCTTCGCCAACAATTCCAGGAGCGTCAGCGCTTCGGCAACCGAACGGGCGCGCACGTGATCGCGCCCTATGTTGCCGTAGCGGCGCACGCGCGCGAGATGGCCGCCGCCGCGCCTAGCGGCGGCGAAATGGACGAGACCGACCGGCTTTTCCTTCGAGCCGCCGCCAGGGCCGGCGATGCCGGTGATCGCCACCGCGAGATCGGCGTCGGAATGTCGAAGCGCACCTGTCGCCATGGCGGCAGCGGTCTCGGCGCTGACCGCGCCGTGGCGCTTGAGTGTTGCCGCCGGCACGCCGAGCATTTGCTGCTTCGCTTCATTCGAGTAGGTAACGAAGCCGCGGTCGACCACGTCGGACGAGCCGGCAATGTCGGTGAGTGTCGCCGCCACCAGCCCGCCGGTGCAGGATTCAGCGGTGGCGATTTTCAGTCCGTGCGCGCGGGAGAGTTCGAGCACGCGCGTTGCCTCCGCGCGCAATCTCTTGCCGGTCACGCCGCGCTCCACGGCAGCCGCACGGTTGCGGTCGCCATCGCCACCAGGCCCTCGCCGCGGCCGGTAAAGCCCATTTTTTCACTGGTTGTTGCCTTGACCGCCACGCGCCCGACGGCAATGCCGGCGATCGCGGCAATGCGTTCGCGTATCGCTTCGCGATGCGGCGACACGCGTGGCGCCTCGCAGACGATCGTGAGGTCGAGATTTGCGATCAGGCCGCCGCGCGCGCGGACGCGCTCGCAGGCAAAGGCCAGGAATTTTTCGGACGGGGCGCCCTTCCATTGCGGATCGCTCGGCGGGAAATGTAGGCCGATGTCGCCTTCGGCAAGCGCCCCCAGAACGGCATCGACCAGCGCGTGAAGCGCTACGTCGGCGTCGGAATGGCCGGTCACGCCGCGCGAATACGGTACGCGCACGCCGCCCAGCATGACGTGATCGCCGTCGGCGAAGGCGTGCACGTCGAAGCCGCCGCCGGTGCGCACGTCGCCCAGCGCCGCCATGTGCTGGGCTTCGGCGCGGGTAAAGTCATCGCCGGTCGTAAGCTTCACGTTGCCGCTCTCGCCGGCGAATGTGCTGACCTGATGCCCGGCCCATTCGGCCAGCGCAGCATCGTCGGTGAAATCGTCGCGGCCGGCCACGGCCGCGCGGCGATGTGCCTCGGCGATGAGGCCGAAGGCGAAAGCTTGCGGTGTCTGCACGGTTCGGAGCCGGCTGCGGTCCAGCGTTTCGGTGATGAACGCGTGCTCGTCGATTTTCTTCACGGTGTCGGCGATGGCGACGGCGGGCACTGCCGCACCGTGCTGTCTGGCGGCGGCGATGGCCCGGGTGATGAGCGCGCCGGTGAGAAACGGCCGCGCCGCGTCATGGATGAGGACGACATCGGGCGCCTTGATGCGTAGCGCTTCGAGCCCGGCGCGCACCGAGATCTGGCGTGTGGCGCCCCCCGGAACCGGCGGTAGTAGATTCTTGAGTCCTGACGTCGCCGCCCGGAAGGCGCCGGCGTCGTCGGGATGAATGACCGGTTGCACGGCGTCGATCTGTGGGTGGTCCAGGAAGGCCGCTAGGGTCGGGCGGATCACCGGCTCGCCGGCGATCTCCCGGTATTGCTTGGGCATTTCACCGCCGGCGCGATGGCCCCGCCCGGCCGCGACGATCACAGCCGCGACTCTGCCCGTCATGAAGCGACACTCCGCTACCCGATCCCGGCATCGCTTTAGCGCATGTCCCGCGCTTGTGCGAACCGGCGGCGAAACGTCGGCTATTTGCCCAATTCACAGGCCAGCTATGCAGACGGCCCCGAAATTGATCATATTGCAGTGCAGCACTTGCGCCCCCTGTGGTTTTGGCTAAACTCTAAGCAGAAACTGGGCATCGCCTAATTCGTGTGCAAAACCACCATATCCGCTCGATTTCGCCAACGTATCAGGCCCCGGAGGCGACAGGGCCGTCCAGTCAGTGGCCTGCCGACACCGAAGGGGCCGGAATGAGGACCGCGGAACCGCTGCTGACCGGCACGGCCGCCGATGCTGTGCTCAATGCACTGCCGCATCCCGTCATGGTAGTGACTTCCGACGGCAAAGTAGCCGAGGCCAACGTGGCGGCCGAGGCTTTCTTCGAGGTTTCGCTGCCGCTGCTGCGGCGGTACCTGCTGAGCGATCTCGTGCCGTTCGGCAGTCCCTTGCTCACGCTCGTCGAGCAGGTGCGCGCCAGCGGCGCGGCGGTCAACGAATACAAGGTCGATCTCGGCACGCCGCGCAATCCGGGCGACCGCGCGGTGGATTTGTACGTCGCGCCGCTGCCGGAGCAGCCGGACTGCGTGGTGGTGATGCTGCAAGAGCGCTCGATCGCCGACAAGATGGATCGCCAGCTCACGCATCGCGGCGCCGCACGCTCGGTTATCGCGCTTGCGGCGATGTTGGCGCATGAGATCAAAAATCCGCTGTCCGGCATCCGCGGCGCCGCCCAGTTGCTGGAGCAATCGGTCGAGGACGACGACCGCACGCTGACGCAGCTGATCTGCGACGAAGCCGATCGGATCGTGAAGCTGGTCGACCGCATGGAGGTATTCGCCGACGAGCGTCCGGTCGAGCGCGAGCCGATCAACATCCATGTCGTGCTCGATCACGTTAAGCGGCTCGCGCAATCCGGCGTCGCGCGCCACATCAAGTTCATCGAGGATTACGATCCGTCGCTGCCGCCGGTGCTGGCGAACCGCGACCAGCTCGTGCAGGTGTTTCTGAATCTCGTGAAGAACGCCGCCGAAGCGATCGGCGATGGCGCCGCCGGCGAGATTTCGCTTTCGACCGCCTTCCGTCCCGGCGTGCGCCTGTCGATTCCCGGCGCCAAGACCCGCATTTCGCTGCCGCTTGAATTCTGCGTCAAGGACAACGGCCCGGGCGTCCCGGAAGAGCTGATGCCGCACTTGTTCGATCCGTTCGTCACTACCAAGCCGACCGGATCGGGGCTTGGGCTGGCGCTGGTGGCCAAGATCGTCGGCGATCACGGCGGCATCATCGAATGCGAGTCGCAGCCGCGGCGGACCATCTTTCGCGTGCTGATGCCGATGTATGCGCGTGACGGCGCCGAGCCGGAAAGCGTCGTTGCCTCACGAGGGGATCATTGATGCCCGCCGGAAATATCCTCGTTGCCGACGACGATGCGGCGATCCGGACCGTTCTCAACCAGGCGCTCTCGCGCGCCGGCTACGAAGTCCGCTCGACCGGCAACGCCGCGACTTTGTGGCGCTGGATCAGCCAGGGAGACGGCGATCTGATCATCACCGACGTGGTGCTGCCGGACGAAAACGCATTCGATCTGCTGTTGCGGATCAAGAAGGCGCGGCCGGACCTGCCGGTGCTGATCATGAGCGCGCAAAATACCTTCATGACTGCGATCCGCGCCTCGGAGCGCGGCGCCTACGAATATCTGCCCAAGCCGTTCGACCTGAAGGAACTGATCGCCATCGTCGGCCGCGCTTTGTCGGAGCCGAAGGAACGGACGCGGGCGCCGGTCAAGGCGGAGGATTTCGAATCGATTCCGCTGGTTGGCCGCTCGCCGGCCATGCAGGAAATCTATCGCGTGCTGGCGCGGCTGATGCAGACGGATTTGACCGTGATGATTTCCGGCGAGTCCGGCACCGGCAAGGAATTGGTGGCGCGCGCGCTGCACGATTACGGCAAGCGCCGGACCGGACCGTTCGTGGCGATCAACATGGCGGCGATCCCGCGCGACCTCATCGAGTCGGAATTGTTCGGCCACGAGAAAGGGGCGTTCACTGGCGCCAATACTCGCAGCGCCGGGCGCTTCGAGCAGGCCGAAGGCGGCACGCTGTTCCTTGACGAGATCGGCGACATGCCGATGGAAGCGCAGACGCGGCTTCTGCGCGTGCTGCAACAGGGCGAGTACACCACCGTCGGCGGCCGCACCCCCATCAAGGCCGACGTCCGCATCATCGCCGCGACCAACAAGGATCTGCGGCAGCTGATCCAGCAAGGGCTGTTCCGCGAGGATCTGTTCTTCCGCCTGAACGTCGTGCCGCTGCGGCTGCCGCCTCTGCGCGAACGCACCGAGGACATTCCCGACCTGATCCGGCATTTCTTCGCGGTGGTCGAGCGCGAAGGTTTGCCGGCGAAACAAATCGATCAGGCCGGGCTCGAGCGTTTGCGACGGCATCGCTGGCCCGGCAACGTGCGTGAACTGGAAAATCTCGCGCGCCGGCTCGCCGCGCTTTATCCGCAGGAGACGATTACATCCGCCGTCGTCGATGCGGAGTTATCGCAGCCCGCGCTCACCGCGCCGGGCGAGAGTAATCGCGGCGACGAGAATCTGTCGAATGCGGTCGAGCGGTATCTGGCGCACTATTTTTCCGGCTTCGACGAGGGTTTGCCGCCGCCCGGCTTGTACCACCGCATTCTGCGCGAGGTGGAAGCGCCGCTTCTCTCGGCGGCTCTGGCCGCGACCCGCGGCAACCAGATCCGCGCCGCCGATCTTCTGGGCGTCAACCGCAACACCTTGCGCAAGAAAATCCGCGACCTGGAAATCCAGGTGTATCGCTCCAGCGGCGCCTAAGCGCTGCCGGGCCTGACCCGGCAAGCGCCAAGGAATTGTCGCAATCCGGCAACATTGTTGTATAAAAGCATCACTGGCGCGAATGGGCCGGGGCTCCATTCGTCTTGCGCCGCACAATGTCCCGCGTTTCAGGGCGTCAATGACGACTGCCGAGCAAGTCGCTCCGCTTGACCCGCCGCTCGCGGCGCCGGGGCGGGCGGCCCCCATCGATCCAACTGGGACGGCACCGGTGCCGGTCGCCTCCCGGCTGATCGGCGCCATCGCCGTCGGCATCGCGCTTCTCTCCGCCACCGCCACCTTCCTGGTCCTTGCCGGGCTGACCCCGATCGCGCCCGTCCACGAAGTCGTGGTCAAGCTTCTCGGCGGCAATGCCGCCACCGGACTTTTGCTGCTCGCCATCATCGGCCGCGAGGTTTGGGTCGTGGTGCGCGCGCGCCGGCGCGGCTACGCCGGCTCGCGCTTGCACGTGCAGATCGTCGGCCTGTTCGCCGTGATCGCCGCGGTCCCCACCGTCCTGGTGGCGGTGGTCGCCTCGACCACGCTCGATCGCGGCCTCGATCGTTTCTTCTCGACCCGCACCCATGCCATGATCGAGCAATCGCTGATCGTCGCTGACGCCTATGTCAGCGAGCACGCGCAGGCGATCCGCGGCGAGATCATGGCCATGGCCTTCGACCTCGGCCGCGCCAAGCCGATGTTCGATTCCGACCGCGAACGGTTCCGGCAGTTTTTCACGGCGCAAGCGACCGCGCGGGGGCTTTCCGCCGCCTTGATCATCCATGCCGACGGCTCGACGGTGGAGCGGGCCGACGTCAAGATGGACAAGGCGATCGTGCTGCCGTCGGCGCAATTGCTCAGCCAAATCACCGAGACCGAGCCGCAGGTTGCGCTCATTCCCGAGGGCGACCATGTCGCCGCCGCCATCAAGCTGCACGGCTACGACGACCTTTACCTTTACGCCGCGCGGCTGCTCGACCCGCGCGTCGTGCAGCAACTGAAGGCAACCCAGGAAAGCGTCGGCGAATACGCCAATCTCGAAGCCCGGCGGCTCGGCATTCAGATCGCTTTTGCGCTGATGTTCGCCGTCATTGCGCTGATCGTGCTGCTGTCGTCTGCCTGGATCGGGCTTGATTTTGCCAACCGGCTGGTCGCGCCGATCCGCCGCCTGATCGGCGCCGCCAATGTCGTTTCCACCGGCAATCTGCAGGTGCGCGTGGCGATCCGCCGTTCGGAGGGCGACCTGGCGCAGCTCGGCGAGACCTTCAACAAAATGACCGCCGAGTTGAGCACCCAGCACGACGACATCGTGCGCGCGCGCGACGTCATCGACAGCCGGCGGCGATTCACCGAAGCGGTGCTGGCCGGCGCCAGCGCCGGCGTTATCGGAGTCAATGCCGAGGGCCGCATTACCATTCTCAACCGCTCAGCCGAGCGGTTGATCGCGCGGCCGGAAAGCGAGGCGCTGTCGCGCCCGCTGGCCGAGGTCGCCCCCGAACTCGCGGAAATTTTTGAGGCGGCGCGGACCGGCAATCAACGCCTTGTTCAGCGCCAGGTGAACGTCAGCCGCAACGGCCAGGAGCGCAACTTTTCGGTGCGCGTGACCAGCGAGCAGGCCACTGAGGCCGAACACGGCTACGTCATTACCATCGACGACGTTACCGAACTGGTGCTGGCGCAGCGTTCCTCGGCTTGGGCCGACATTGCGCGCCGCATCGCGCACGAGATCAAAAATCCGCTGACGCCGATCCAGTTGTCGGCCGAGCGGCTGCGCCGCAAATACGGCAAGGCGATCGTCGACGACCCGGCGGTGTTCGAACAATGCACTGAAACCATCGTGCGGCAGGTCGACGACATCAAGCGCATGGTCGACGAATTCTCCCGCTTCGCGCGCATGCCGAAAGCGGTGATCGCCGCCGAGGACGTGGCGGACACCGTGCGTCAGGTTGTCTTCCTGATGCGGGTCGCCCATCCCGACATTGATTTCGACGTCGAATTGCCGGCCGAGACCATGCCGGCGCGGTTCGACCGGCGGTTGATTTCACAGGCGCTGACCAACATCATCAAAAACGCGACCGAGGCGATCGGGGCGGTGCCGCCGGACGCGCTGGGGAAGGGCCGCATCGCGGTAAGCGCGCGGCGCGACGGCAGGGACATCGTCTTCGATGTGATCGACAACGGCATCGGCCTGCCGAAGGAGAACCGCGCGCGGCTGCTTGAGCCCTATGTGACCACGCGCGAGAAGGGAACCGGGCTCGGCCTCGCCATCGTCGGCCGCATTCTCGAAGAACATGGCGGCAACATCGAGCTGCGCGATGCGTCGGAAAAAATTCCCGGCGCGCGCGGCGCCTGGATGCAGTTGCGCTTCGCGGCCGAGACGATCGAGGCCTCGTCCGAGCCGGCGCAGGCGCAAAGAGCGACGGTCTGATTATGGCGTCCGATATCCTGATCGTTGACGACGAGGCGGACATCCGGGAGCTGGTTGCCGGCATTTTACAGGATGAAGGGTACGGCACCCGCACCGCCGCCGACAGCGATAAGGCGCTTGCCGCGGTAGTCGCGCGGCGGCCGAATCTCGTTTTCCTGGATATCTGGCTGCAGGGAAGCCGCCTCGACGGGTTGCAGCTGCTTGACGTGCTCAAGCAGGAGCATCCCGATCTGCCGATCGTGATGATTTCCGGCCATGGCAACATCGAGACCGCCGTGTCGGCGATCAAGCGCGGCGCCTACGATTTCATCGAAAAGCCGTTCAAGGCCGACCGGCTGCTGCTGGTCGCCGAGCGGACGCTGGAGAATTCGCGGCTGCGGCGCGAGGTGCGGGAGCTCAAGCAAATGGGCCCGCTGGCCGCGACCATTGTCGGCCATTCGCCCACTGCCAATCAGTTGCGCCAGACCATCGAGAAAGTGGGGCCGACCAACAGCCGCGTGCTTGTCGTCGGCCCTTCCGGCAGCGGCAAGGAACTGGCGGCGCGCACCATCCACGCGCTGTCGGCGCGCGCCAGCGGTCCGTTCGTTGTGATCAACGCCGCCGCCATGATGCCCGAGCAGATGGAACTTGAGCTTTTCGGCGTCGAGGCCGGCAACGGCACGCAGAGCCGCAAGGTCGGCGCGCTCGAAGAAGCTCATGGCGGCACGCTGTTCATCGACGAGATCGCCGACATGCCGCGCGAGACGCAAAACAAGATCTTGCGCGTGCTGGTCGATCAGACTTTCCAGCGCGTCGGCGGCAGCACTAAAGTCACGGTCGATGTGCGCATCGTGTCCTCGACAAGCCGCAACATCGAGGCCGACATCGCTGCCGGAAAGTTCCGCGAGGATCTCTACCACCGGCTGTCGGTGGTGCCGATCCGCGTGCCGCCGCTCGCCGAGCGCCGCGAGGACGTGCCAGAGCTGGTCGAATATTTCATGACACAGATTTCGCAGGTCACCGGCCTGCCGAGACGCATGATCGCGGCCGACGCGCTGGCAGTGCTGCAATCGCACGACTGGCCCGGCAACGTGCGGCAACTCCGCAACAACGTCGAGCGCCTCATGATCCTTGCCGGCGGCGAGCCCGAAGCCGTCATCACCGCGACGATGCTGCCGCAAGATGTCGGCTCCATGATCCCGTCGATGCCAAACGGCAACGGCGGCGAGCATCTGATGAGCATGGCGCTGCGCGAGGCGCGCGAGGTGTTCGAGCGCGAATATCTGCTGGCGCAGATCAACCGGTTCAACGGCAACATTTCAAAGACCGCCGAGTTCGTCGGCATGGAACGCTCGGCGCTGCATCGCAAGCTCAAGGCGCTGGGGATTGATTGATTTCTAACCGGTCATGTCGCGCGTAGCCTACGTCAACGGCCGCTATCTTCCGCTCCCCGACGCCAAGGTGAACGTCGAGGATCGCGGCTATCAGTTCGGCGACGGCGTCTACGAAGTCTGCGAGGTGCGGGGAGGGCGGCTGATCGACGAGCGGCGCCACATGGCGCGGCTCAAACGCTCGCTCGGCGAATTGCGCATCCGCGAGCCGATGTCGCCGCGCGCGCTCGGCGTAGTGCTGCGCGAAGTGGTGGCGAGAAACCGCATCGGCTACGGTAACGTCTATCTCCAGATCACCCGAGGCGTGGCGCGTCGAGACCACGGCTTCCCGGCGCCGGACGTGCCGCCGAGCCTAGTGGTGACCGCGCGCCCGCTCAACGTGGCGCGCAACGAGACGCTGGCGGCGAAGGGGATCGCGGTCATCAGCGTGCCAGACAATCGCTGGGGCCGCGTCGACATCAAGACGATCGGGCTGTTGCCGAACGTGCTGGCGCGGCAGGCGGCGATCGAGCAGGGCGCGCGCGACGCCTGGTTCGTCGATAAGGATGGCGCCGTCACCGAAGGCGCTTCGACCAACGCCTGGGTCGTGACCGCGGCCGGCACGGTGGTCACCCGCCCGGCAGATTACGCCATCCTGCGCGGCATCACCCGCGGCGTGCTGTTCGAGGTCATCAAGGCGCAGGGGCTTGGCATCGAGGAGCGGGCGTTCACGCTCAAGGAAGCCTACGCCGCGCGCGAAGCTTTCGTAACCGCCGCGACCCAGATCGTGATGCCGGTCGTGCGGATCGACGGCCATGTCATCGGGGACGGCAAGCCCGGCCCGGTGGCGACCGCGCTTCGCCGTGAATTCCATCACTATGTGGAGGCTGGATAAGCGGCCGGCCGGGTTGTTTGTTCTCCGCAAAGTCGCCTCGAAAGCACAAACATGCTCCCGCCACCCAAGTTGGACTTGCATCGCCTCCCGCCGTGCCGTCTAATCGCCGGCTTGGGTGGGTTTTGCATGCTCGCGCCTGCCCGCTCTAAGGAAGCGTAAGAAAAGACCCGCGGAGGAGGGGTCCGCGGTACAAAAACGGAAACAACGGCCATGGCAGCCGACCGCGCACAAAACCTGCAAGACACCTTCCTCAATCACGTCCGCAAGAGCAAAATCCCGCTCACCATCTTTCTGGTGAACGGCGTCAAGCTGCAAGGCGTGGTGACCTGGTTCGATAATTTCTGCGTGCTGCTTCGCCGCGACGGACATTCGCAGCTGGTCTACAAGCACGCCATTTCGACCATTATGCCGGGTCATCCGGTCCAGCTTTTCGAAGGCGCCGAGGATGCGCCGGCCGGGGAAAAGGTCTGATTGGAGCCGCGCCGTCGCGACACGCGCGCTGACCGGCTAAGCCCTGCCGGCACGACCGGTCGCGCGCTGGTCATCGAGCCGGCATTGCGGCGGCAGGTGGCGCGCGCAGTCGCAACTGATCGCGGCCCGGCAGCACGGCTCGATGAAGCGGTCGGCCTCGCCCGCGCCATCGATCTCGAGGTCGAACACTCAGGCATTGTAATGCTTTCCGCCGTGCGGCCGGCGACCTATCTCGGCAAGGGCAAGGTCGAGGAGATCGCCGGCATCGTCAAAACGCACGAAGCCGGCCTCGTCGTCATGGACTGCGCGCTCTCGCCGGTGCAGCAGCGTAATCTGGAAAAAGAATGGAGCGCCAAGGTGCTCGACCGCACCGGCCTGATCCTGGAGATTTTCGGCCGGCGCGCGCGCACGCGCGAGGGCGCCTTGCAGGTCGAGCACGCGCATCTGACTTACCAGAAAGGGCGGCTGGTGCGGTCCTGGACCCATCTTGAGCGTCAGCGCGGCGGCTTCGGCTTTCTCGG
>Ga0181525_10000163_pt1 | contig 60422 bp, 62 predicted proteins | sample PEATcosm2014_Bin_48_FD_121100 | JGI IMG/M metagenome (GOLD analysis project Ga0181525, IMG submission 121100) | Peatland microbial communities from MTU Mesocosm Facility, Houghton, MI, USA - PEATcosm2014_Bin06_10_metaG | ecosystem: Environmental > Terrestrial > Soil > Wetlands > Peat | place...
CCACGCCAGCGCCGAGGAGATCCGCGCTGCCTGCGAGCTCGCCACCGCGACTGCATTCATCGAGCAGCTCGCCGACGGCTACGACGCCATCGTCGGCGACGACGGGGTCCTGCTATCGGGCGGACAGCGCCAGCGCCTGACGATCGCGCGAGCCTTGATCGTCGGTCCGCGGCTGCTGATCCTCGACGAGCCGACCACCCATCTCGACGAGCCCGCGGTCGCCGCGCTCCAGGCAAGCCTCGCGGAGATGGCGGACCGACCAACGATCCTCACCGTCACCCACGACGCGCCGGCGGCGGCACGAGCCGATCGGATCGTGCGCCTGGAGGACGGCAAGCTGCTCGAGGGCCCGCCGACGGGGACGCCGCCGGCGCTCGTCGGAGAGCGCCGGTGAGCGTCGAGCTCGAGCAGCCGCGGCGCCTGTCTGACCCGCGGGGATTGCTGCTGGCCCAGGCTGCGCTGCTCGAAGGCGATTCGGCGATCGTTGCCTGGCAGCGCTGGTCGGAGCGCGGCTACTCGATCGAGCGCCTCGACTACGGTTCCTACCGCCTGCTGGCGCTCGTCTTCCGCAACCTGACAGCAGCAGGCGTCGAGGACAAGCGGCTGGCGACGCTCAAAGGCGTTTTCCGCCACGCCTGGTATGCAAACCAGCGGCTCTTTCACGCCGGCGCCCAGGCGCTGCGCGCGCTCGAGGCCGCGGGCGTGCCGACGATGCTGCTGAAGGGCGCGGCGCTCGTCGCCGAGGACCCCACGCTCGCCGGCGTACGCCCGATGGACGACATCGACGTGCTCGTACCCGAGGCCCGCCTGCCGGCCGCTGTGCGAGCCCTCGAGGAGGCAGGCTGGCAGGCGCGTGACCGCCGCCCGCTCGAGGTGCTGACAAACCGCTTCCACTCGACCGAGATCCGCCACCCCGACGGAGCCGAGCTCGACCTGCACTGGCGTCCGTTCGTCGCCGGCGCCAGCGACCCTGCACTCTGGCGCGATGCCCGCCCGGCCCGCCTCGCCGGCGCCGCGACGCTCGTGCCGAGCGCTGGCGACCAGCTGGTATTGAGCTGCCTGCACGGACTCGGATGGGACCCGGCGCCGCTGCGCTGGATCGTCGACGCGATGCTGATCATGCGCGGGGCCGGCGACCAGCTCGACTGGGATGGCGTGCTCGAGCGGGCGCGGGTCTGGAACGACGCCCGGGCGCTGCGCGACACCCTGACGGTGCTCGCCCGGGACTTTGCCGCGCCGGTGCCGCCGCGGGTCCTTTCAGACCTCGAGCATCTGCCGTTCGCGCCGCTGGACGCGTTCCTTCACCGCGTGAAGCTCGCGCCGGCGCGGACCGGGTTCGGCTGGGAGGTCTTCTGGCGCGCCGCCAGCCGCCTCGACCTCGCCGCGCGGCCCGGGGCGCGCGGCCCGCTCGGTCGCGGCCGCCTGTCGGTCGCGCTCGCCGACCTGCGGGTCGACCTCGGGGCGCCCAGCGTGCGCGCCGCCCTCGTCGCGCTGGCGCGGCGCTTCAGCCAGCTGCTGCGCGACCCCCGGCGCGCAGAGGCGCAGTGGTTCGAGGAGCTGTAGGCGCCTAGATCAACTGCCGCGCAGGCGTTGAGCGCTGCCGTCAGCACCAGCGCTTGCCGCCCTGACCGACGAGCGTCCTCGGCCCTGTCGGCCTACGCTGCCTCTGCCAGCTCGACCTGCTCGGGCTCGGGCTCGGCAGCGAGCGGCTGTTGCGCGCTCACCGCTGGCTCGCGCAACAACACCGCGGCAGCGAGTGCGCCGATCCCGCAGATGATCGCCGCGACCACGAGCGCCGTGCCATAGCCGTCGGTCAGCGCCTGGAGCTGACCCACGCCGGCGTGCAGCGCGCTGTGCGTGCGGGTGTCGGCGATCGTCGTCAGGACGGCGAGTCCGAGCGCGCCGCCGAGCAGCCGCGAGGTGTTGAGCAGGCCCGACGCAACGCCGGCGGCAGCAACCGGCACGCCCTGGACCGCGACGATCGTCGCCGGCACGAGCGCGAGGCCGAGACCGATAGCGGCGAACACACCACCCGGAAGGACGCTGACGAAGCTCGCCCCGGGGTGCAGGGCGCTGAGCAGTAGCAGACCGAGCGCCGCGCAGGCCATCCCGATCGTGATCGTCGCGCGCGCACCAATCCGGGCGACGATGCGCGGCGCGCGGGAGGCGGCGATCGCGACGGCGATCGTCATCGGCAGGAACGCGAACCCGGTGGCGATCGCGTCGTCGCCGAGCACGCCCTGGAGGAACAGCGAGAGGAAGAACCACATCGCAAAGACACCCGAGTAGAGCGCGAAGACGACGGCGTTGGCGGTCCGCAGCCGGCGCAGCTTGAAGATCCACAGCGGCACCAGCGGCGCCTTGGCGAAGCGCCCCTCGACGAGGACGAATCCCGCGAGCAGCGCGACGCCGGCGGCGATCGGCGCGAGCACGCCGGTGGCGCCCCAGCCGAGCGTGTCGCTGCGGACGATCCCGTAGACGAGCGCGATGAAGCCACCGGTGACGAGCAGCGCCCCGGTCAGGTCAAAGTTGCGGTGGCCGAGCTGGGCCCTTCCCTCGGGCACGATCCGCGGGCCGACGGCGAGCACGAACAGGCCGACCGGGATGTTGATCAGGAAGACCCACTGCCAGCCGAGGCCCTGCGTCAGCAGGCCGCCGAGCAGCGCGCCCGACGCGGCGCCGATGCCGCCGATCGCGCCCCAGATCCCGAGCGCGCGGTTACGCTCGCGGCCCTCGGCGAACGATGTCGTGAGGATCGCGAGGCTTGCCGGCGAGACGATCGCGCCGCCGATGCCCTGCGCCGAGCGCGCGGCGATCAGCAGCGTCGGCGAGTCGCTCAGCGCGCAGGCGAGCGAGGCGAGCGTGAACAGGGCGACGCCTGAGAGCAGCACGCGGCGGCGTCCGAGCAGGTCGGAGGCGCGGCCGCCGAGCATCAAAAAGCCGGCGAAGGTGAGCGTGTAGGCGTTGACCACCCACTGCAGCCCGACTGTCGAGAAGCCGAGCGAGTGGCGGATCGAGGGCAGCGCGACGTTGACGACGGCGACGTCGAGGATGACCATGAACTGCGCGACGCAGATGATCGCGAGCAGCAGCCCGGGGCTGCGGCGCGCGCGGGCGATCCGGGGTCCGGCGAGTGCGAACGTGTTCATCGGCGGACCTCCCGGATGTAGGCCGCCGTGACGATTGCCTCCAGCAGGCTGTCGCTGATCTGGGGTGGGGTTGCAATTGCTTGCATCTGAGCTATCCTCAACTTAGTTCGTTTGTACGGTGACCATCGTATCAGATAGTTCGCCGACCATCGTACTTTTGAGAGGGAATCTCATGCACCTGCACCACCCCGACCGCTCCGAGCTCGATCTCCCGACAGTCCTGCACGCGCTCAGCGACCCCCAGCGCCTGGCGATCGTCTGCAAGCTCGCCAAGCACGACGAGGCCTACGCCTGCTCATCGTTCGGGCTCGACGTGACGAAGTCGACGCTGACCCACCACTTCCGCGTGCTGCGCGAAGCTGGCGTCATCCACCAGCAGCACGCCGGCACCTCGAAGCTCAACTCGCTGCGCCGCGAGGACCTCGACGCGCGCTTCCCCGGCCTGCTCGAAGCGGTCCTCGCCGCCGAGCTGGCGCCGGCCGCCTAGCTATTCGCTACTCGCGAGCGCCAGGGGCGTGGGTTCGCGCACGCGGCGCAGCTCGGCGATTAGTGCGGGGCTGCTCATGAGCGTCACTTCGCCGGCCGTGACGGCGTTGATGATCGCGGCCGGCGGGCCGGACCAGCCCAAACCGGAGACGAGGACGTTGGTGTCGAGGACGACTCGCGTCACTCAGCCGCGCGGGCGGCCGCAATCGCTTCGTCAACGACGGCGACATCAAGGCCGGCGGCCCGCACGGTGTCGCGGACGTCAACGAGACGTGCCCGAAGCTGTTGCTGTGCTGCGCGCCGGTCGGCTTCTGTTAGCCGCTCGTACTCGGCGGGGCTGACGAGTACCGCGAGCGGCTCACCGCGGCGCATCAGCACCACCGGCGCGTTCTCGGCGCGAACCTCCTCAGCCAACTGGCCGAGCTTACCGCGCGCCTTATCTAAGCCAATTGTCCGTTCCACTTCAAACCCCTTACGTTGAAAGTAACGTCAACCGTACGCTTCCCATGCATGATCGTCAAGCCCCGCCCCAACCTTCTCGGACAGCACCGCTAACGGGGAGCCGGGGCTACCACTGCTCGCGGATCGGGGGCCCACTAGCGCCTGACCCCACGGGCGCGTAGGATCGTCAGATCGCCGACGACCCAGAACTGACGAAGCTCGAGCACCTTCGCGACGCCTACCGCGAGCACTTCGGCGAGCACCGCCGCGAGCGGCAGTTCATCAGCGCCGGAGGGTTCTTCTTGACGTTCGCGCTGACGCGGGCGATCACCCATGCGATCAGGGCCGGCGTCGGCCCGTTCCACAACATCGGCGGCAAGAAGGGCCCGCACATCCACCACATGACCTTCGGGATCATCGGCAACCTGATCGTCGGCTACCTGTGGGTCCTCCAGCTCGGCACCCAGGAGCGCCCGTCGGCGCGGCTTTCGCGACTGACGTCGTTCTTCTTCGGCGCCGGCGCCGCGCTGACGCTCGACGAGTTCGCGCTGTGGCTGAACCTCGAGGACGACTACTGGTCGGCGAAGGGGCGCGAGAGCATCGACGCTGTCGCGATCTTCGGCAGCCTGCTCACGCTCGGAGCGCTCGGCGGCGGCGTGCTGCCGAAGTTCCGCAAGCGCGTCGCCGCCGACTGACGACGGCGTGGCTCCCGCGGGGCTCGCGGAAGCCGTGGCTACGGGTAGGAGATGAACTCGAGCAGCGTGCCGTCGGGATCGCGGAAGTAGACGCTCTGACCCGCGCCGCCGGCGCCGTGGCGCTCGACCGGTCCTTCCTCGACCGTGACGCCACGCTCGGCAAGGTGCGCGACGGCGTCGACGATCGGGCCGTCCCAGACGAAGCACAGGTCGCTGTTGCCGGGCATCACCGGGATCGCCGCATCTGGTCCCGAGATCACTCCGGGACCGTGGACGTTCAGCTGCTGTCCGCCAAAGCGATACGCCCACCCCGCCCCGCGCGCCACGAGCTCGGCGCCCAGGACATCGCGGTAGAAGCTGTTGGAGCGCTCCCAATCGGTCACGGCGATAACGCAGTGATCCAATCGGGCGTCCACGCCGCGATCGTAGCGCCGGCGAGGCGCGCGAGCGATGCTCGTTCAGAGCGGTCACGAAGTCGGGCGAACGGCTGGCGGTCGGTCCGCACACGGAAGCGAGCGCGTCGGCTGAAGTCGTGCAGTTGTATCCCCGGAAGTCGCTACGCTGGCTTGGATGAGTGCGCTGACGTTCAACGTGGTCTACGAGGATGCTGGCGAGGGCTGGGTGTACGCCCATGTGCCGGAGCTCCCGGAGGTCCAGACGCAGGGCGAGGATCTCGACGATGCCCGCGCGATGGTCAGGGATGCGATCGCGTTGGTTCTTGAGGAGCGCCGTGCTCGCGGCGAGGTGATCCCGAAGACCGGATGGGCGCTTGTTGAGGCGGTTGAGATCGCTGCGTGAAGAAGCGCGACCTTGAGCGGCACCTAGCCGATCACGGCTGCTCGCTAGTCCGTCAAGCCGGCCGGCACGAGCTTTGGGAGAACACCGCGTCCGGGCAGCGAACGACGGTCCCGCGCCACCGCGAAATCAACGCCCCGACGGCACGCGGCATCTGCCGACAGCTCGGCGTGCCCGAACCACCCAATCCAGACTGACCGCCGCCCGCAGAGGGCCTGTGTGGCTTCTCAGGCGGAGGCTGCTTCGCGCGCGGCGATGCGTGCGAGACGCTGGTCCAGCGTGAGGAGTCTTGCGGCGGTGGCGACTGCGGTTGCGAGTGACAGTGCGTCGGGGATCCGCAGCACGCGGTGGCGCACTCGGAGCTGTGCCGCGAGGCGAGCTGTGGGTCGATCGATCGCGACGACGGTTGCGTTGATGGCGTCGAGGAATTCGTCGACCTTGCTTTCGCTGCCGCGTTGTAGAGGGCGCACCATCACCTCCGCGTAGACGCTCGCGCTGAGCACGAGTTCGTCGGCTGCCCTCAGATGCGGACGGAGTGCGTTCACGGCGCGCTCGTGCTGGTCGGCGGCAGCGTCGAGAAACGCGATCACCACGTCGGTGTCGAGTGCTACTCGCGCCACTCGCCGCGAAGCTCGTCGAGGTGTCCCGGTGGGTAGGTTCCCGGCGGCAGGCTGCCCGCGTAGCGCGCGATCAGGTCCTCTGCCCGCTCGACCTCGATGCGGCCATTGCCCGAGGCCCGGATCACTACATCGTCGCCGGCGGCGAGGCCGGACTCGCGCAGGACCCTCACTGGGATCGTCACCTGGTGCTTGCTCGAGACGCGACTCATTGCTTTACAAGACTAGCATCAAGGTAAAGCAAATTCCGCCGATCGATCCGCGATCGCGGGTGGCTGTTCCGGGGGGCGCATGCGCCCCCCGGCGATCCGGCGCATGCGCCGGATCGGCCCTCGGCGCACCCCGTTCGGGGCACAGGCATGCGCCCCCCGGCGATCCGGCGCACCCCATTCGGGGCACAGGCATGCGCCGGATCGGCCCTCGGCGCACCCCGTTCGGGGCACAGCCATGCGCCGAGGGCACCCCGATCAGGACACGGGTGACGCGGTCGCCGCGCGCACCGCGGGCGCCACCTCGGTTCCGAGCAGCTCGACGCCGCGCAGCAGGCGGTCGTGGGCGAGGCGGTTGTTTGTCATCTGGAGACTTATCCGGCGCAGGCCTCCGAGGGCCTGCGACACAGCGAGGAGCTTGGTTGCGACGGTGCTCGGGGCGCCGATCAGGAACGCGCCGTGGGGTCCGCGCATCGCGTCGAAGCCGGCGCGCGTGACCGGTGGGAAGCCGCGCTCGCGCCCGATCGTCGTGAACATCTCCGCGTAGCCGGGATAGAAGGCGTCGGCTGCCTGCTGGTCGCTGTCAGCGACGAAGCCGATCGCGTGCAGGCCGACCTGGAGGTCCTCCTCCGCGTGTCCGGCGCGGCGCCCGGCCTCGCGGTAGAGGTCGACGAGCGGGCGAAAGCGCGCCGGCTCGCCGCCGATGATCGCGACCATCAGCGGCAGGCCGAGGAGCCCCGCGCGGACAAACGAGGCGGGTGTCCCGCCGACACCGACCCAGATCGGCAGCGGATCCTGGAGCGGGCGCGGATAGACCCCCTGGCCTGTCAGGGGCGGGCGGTGGCGCCCGCTCCAGTTGACCTCGGTATTTGCCCTGATCGCCAGCAGCAGGTCGAGCTTCTCTTCGAACAGCGAGTCGTAGTCGGCGGTGTCGAGGCCGAACAGCGGAAACGCCTCGACGAACGACCCGCGGCCGACGACGAGCTCGGCGCGACCGCGGGAGATCAGGTCGAGCGTCGCGAACTCCTGGAACAGGCGGACGGGGTCAACGGCGCTGAGCACCGAGACGGCGCTGTGGAGGCGAATGTTCGTCGTCAACGCCGCGGCCGCGGCGAGGATCACCGGCGGCGCGGAGTCGAAGAACTCACGGCGGTGATGCTCGCCGACGCCGAAGTTATCGAGGCCGACCTCGTCGGCGCGGACGATCGTCTCGAGCAGCTGTTGCATGCGCTCGGCGGGCTCGACGGTGCGCCCGCTGTCGGGATCGCTGACCTGCGAGACGAAGCTGTCGACGCCAAGCTGCATGCAGGCGACTATACATGCTTGCTGGCGCAAGTATTTCGGGCCGGCTTGGGCGCGTGACTGAGCCCCCGGTCTCGCTGCGCGGTTGGCTCGCAGCGCGGTGGTGCAGCGTCTTATGAGCTCTCCGGGGCGCGCGCGCCGAGCCTGGACGAATGTCCATATGGCCTCGTTTGCGCGGGAAGGTTCACCGATGCCAAAGGCTAGATGGCATCGCTTCGGACACGCGCACGGTCGCGGCGCTCGCAAGGCCGCCGCTACGCGATCCTCGGCGGCGCCGCAATCGCGGCGGCTTTGGTGCTCGCCGCGCCCGCGGGAGCCGTCGTCGTCAGCGGGAAGGGCGGCGTGCGCGTTGGCGTGCAACCGATCGCCGCGAGCGCGAGCGCGCAGCCGCTGGCGGCGTCGCCATCGGTCTTCGACAGCGTCGTCAACGGGCCGGCCGACAGCGGCACCGCCTCCTACCACGGGGGCCCGGTGATCCACGGGCTCGAGACCTACGTGATCTTCTGGGACCCGAGCCACGCGTTCACGAGCAACACCGAGGCCCTCGTCGGGCGCTATCTGGGCGACGTCGCGCACGACAGCGGCTCGACCACCAACGTGTTCTCCGTCGCCGACCAGTACACCGACGCGAGCGGCGGCGCGAGCTACTCGCAGACCTACGGCGGCGCCTTCGTCGACACGACCCCCTACCCGACGAGCGGAAACTGCACGGTGGGGGGCCCGCGGACCTGCCTCTACGACAGTCAGGAGGTCAGCGAGCTGCAGAGCTTCGTCACGAGCCACAACCTGCCGCACGGCCTCGGCGCAATGTACTTCGTGCTCACGCCAGACACGACGGTGACCTGCATGGACGCCTCGAGCCAGTGCTCGACAAACTCGTTCTGCAGCTACCACTCATACGCCGGGTCCGGCGCCCAGACGCTGCTCTACGCGGCGATCCCGTTCACCTTGCTCGATAACGCCCACGACGCGAAGTCCTGCCAGGACGACGGCAACAGCGCCGTCGAGGCGCCAAACGCCGACCCCGGCTTCGGCGACGTCGCGATCAAGGCGATGAGCCATGAGGAGATGGAGACGATCACCGACCCGCTGCTCAGCGGCTGGTACTTCGCCGACGGCGATGAGATCGCCGACAGCTGCAACGGCCTCGTCTGGAACCCCAACTCCTTCCTCCCGAGCGAGGGCGGCAGCGCCACCGCCGGCACGCTCTTCAACCAGACGATCAACGCCGACCACTACTACCTGCAGGCATCGTGGAGCAACGCAACGCAGTCCTGCGAGCTGATGTCGGGACCAGAGCCGGCGATCACAGCACCCGCGAGCGCCGCCTCCGGCGCGCCCGTCGCGATCAGCGGCGCCGTCGCTGCAAATGCGCCCGTCCCAGCCAGCGGCTACAGCTGGCAGTTCGGCGACGGGCAGACCGCCGTCGGCCAGGCCGTCACGCACGCCTACGCGGCAGCCGGCACCTACACGATCACCCTCACCGCCACCGACCCCAACGGCGAGACGGGCTCGATAACCAGCCAGATAACGATCGCGACAGCTGCAGTCACGACCCACGGCACAACCGCCGCCACCACCGGAGCGAGCAAGCCGAAGTCGACGACGAAGTGCGGGCGCGTGCGCGAGCGCCATGGCACGAGCACGCGCCGCTGCACCACCACCACCGTCTCCTACGCGACCCGCCTGCAATGCGGGCGCGCCAGCGGCAAGCACCACGCAAAGCGAGCCCGCACCTGCCGCGAGATCTGGGTCACGACGACGCGCCGCCAGACCTGCACGCTGACAAATGCGAGCCGCGCCGAAATCGTCTCCACACGCTGCGCGCCGTACAGGGTCCACAGGACCGTGCGTGTGCGCCGAGCGCGGCGGCGCTGAGCTCCGCTCGGCTGCGCGCTGTGGCGCGAGCCGGGAAAGATCCACAGGACCGTGGGCGTGCGCCGAGCGCGGCGGTGCTGAGCTCCGCTCGGCTGCGCGGAGGCGCGGGCCTTTTTGGCGGGTTGCACACCGTTTTCAAGGCTCGCCGCGGGGTGCCGATACGGCTGGGGAAGGCGGACGCCCCGCGGGCAGCCCCCCGCTCGCGGGGCGCGAGCCTCCGTTCTGCCTCGCCAGCCTGCCCGTCACATGAGTGCGGAGGTCGAAATGAGCAGCAGTTTCGAAGTGCCCCCCGGAACGGGGACCGATTGGCCGAGCGAGACGCAGCGCTCGATACGAGTGCAGCTCGACGAGCGCAGCCCGGCCGACGGGGCGGCACTGATCGTCGACGACGACTACCGCAACGCGCTCGCGTTGACCGCGGTGCTCGAAGGCGAAGGACTCTCGGTTGTCGCAGTCAGCAACGGCCCTGTCGCGCTCATGACGCTCGATGATCGGGACGACATCAGCATCGTCCTGATGGACATCATGATGCCGGGCATGGATGGCTACGAGACGATCGCGGCGATCCGCGACCGTCCGAAATCGGCTGAGCTGCCGATCATCGCGGTCACCGCGAAGGACGCCGACGGCGAGCGCGAGCGATGCCTGTTCGCGGGCGCCTCCGACTACGTGGCAAAGCCGTTCGAAAAGGCGGATCTGCTGTCGGCCCTCAGCAACTTCCTGCCGAACCACGAGTCGACCAGCGCTGCGTGAGTCGGGAGCGCGCGCAGCGGCGCGTTAGCCGCTGCCCAGCGAAAACCCACCGGCAAGGGCGGTAGCGAGCTCCAAAACCGTGCGGGAGTCGCTGCGGGCGTGTTTGTCGAGCATCTCGCCCGCGGCATTCTCGTCGACGCCGTGGCGCTCCATCAGGATGCCCTTGGCCCGCTCGATGATGGCGCGTGGTCCGAACGTCCCATGGAGGTCGTGGTACTCGGTGAAGCGGCGGAGCACGATGTCGATGGCACTTTGCCAGTCGTCGTTGTCGACATCGCTGACGAAAGCAAACACTCCGAGCGTTGACGCCTTCTTGACGAACTCCGGGTCCGGAGCATGCAGGACGGCGATCACCGGGCATGCGGCTTCGCGCACGATCCTGTCGATCAGCTCGAGCGCGTGATCAGAGCTGTCGCCGACAGCGACCAGCGCCACATCGGGTCGCTCGCGCGCGGTCACCGCAGCGATCTCGGAGACGTCGAGCTCGCGCGCGATCACGATGTGGCCGAGCGCGACGACCATCGTCGCGACGTTTGCAAGGCGGTCCTCGCTCTCGTCGGCAATCAGAACGCGAAGATGGTCGATCTCGAGAGTTCGCATCGGCGTTGCACCGCGCACTCTATGCCGTAACCGCCGCGACCGGTGGTGATTTACGCCCGGATCCACTCGGCCGTCGATGATCCCCGCGCGAGCCACGGTCCCTACGACCCTGCCTGGAGCTCAGTACGACCCACCCTGGAGCCGTTTGGGACGCTGTCTTCGCCGTCGCCGAAGCTCCCGTACGCGCGCCGGCCGTCTGCGCGACCGAGTCGAGGACCAACGGCCCGGTCACCGGCTCGGGCCGACGCGCACGATCACCAAAGGTCGAACTCGGCGGGCTCGTTCGCCTCTATGTCGACGACCACGAAGCCGTAGCGGTCTGCAAGCCGGCCCGCAACCAGCGAGCGGTGGCACGCCTCCGCTGTGGCCTCGATACAGAGGAGCGCGCCGATCCCGTGCACCGGCAGACGTCGAATCATTGTTTGCCGGCGTGGCGGCGCGAGGTGAGCAGCAGGTCGACGTAGAGCTCCGGAAGGTCGATCGGCGGAACGTGGCTGGGTCGCTCACCGACGGCAAGTGCCCCGACCGGCTCACCTTCAAGCTCAGCGATCCGCAGCCCGCCGCTGCCCGCGAGCTTGTCGACAAATGCAAGCGTGTCGGGACGGCTTGACCACGGTCGCTCGCCCCACTGGCCGGGCTGGCCGCGCTCGACCATCCATGCCACGGCCGCATCGAAAAGATCGAGAAGCAATGGCGTGTCGGCGACGTGCCCTCGCGAATGATCAGCGACTCGGGCGTCCTGCAGCATGAGCGAAGACTCTAGCCACCAGCGTGGCCACGAACCGCCGAGGGCCGTTCCCGGAGCCACTAAGCGAGAAAAGCGCTGCTAACCGGCGGTTTGCTCGAGTGGGCCGGCCAGGACTCGAACCTGGGACCGACGGATTATGAGTCCGCTGCTCTAACCAGCTGAGCTACCGGCCCTCGCGGAGCACACACTAGTGCTCGCGGCGGGCTGGATCAGGGCGCGCGACGGCGTCAACAGTGGCTCGCGCTGGGCGTGGGCTCGAGCACCGCAACGTCCCCGCCGACGCCGACCCGTCGAACGAGCCGCTGGTCGCGGCGCCACCGCACTGCGCAGATCGTCAGCCACATGAGCTGGTCCACGGTTCAGCCTGCGCACGCGCCCGAACGCTTCCATAGTCTTAGACCCAAGTGAGGCACGGCGTCCACAAGAGCCGCGCGGCCCGGCGCTGGGTCGGCGCCCAGGATGTTCGATGAGCGCCGCCGAGCTGACAGCCGACGCTGACGCCGTGAACCGCTCGGAGCGGACTTGGCGGGTGCGGGTCGCCGGGCGCGAGCGCATGTTGCGGCCCGCGCATCTTGCGCTTGCCGTCGTGCTCGTGGTCTCGGCGCTGCTCGAGGGGCATGGGATCAGCCACAACGGCTTCGGCAACAACTACTACTCGGCGGCCGTCAAGTCGATGCTCGGCTCGCTGCACAACTTCTTCTTCCTGGCGTCCGATCCCGGGGGGCTGATCACGGTCGATAAGCCGCCGCTCGGGCTCTGGCTCCAGGTCCTGAGCGCGAAGGTGCTCGGGTTCCATGCGCTGGCGATCCTGATTCCCGAGGCAGCGTGCGGTTTCCTGACGGTCCTCCTGACGTATTTCATCGTCGCCCCGCGTTTCGGCCGCTGGACCGCGGTCGCAGCCGCAGCGGGCGTTGCCGTGTTCCCGGCGTTCGTGGCGTCGACCCGCGACAACAACCTCGACGCACTGCTGATCCTGCTGATGCTGCTCGCCGGCTGGGCGACCGTGAAAGCGATCGAGACCGACAGGCTGCGGACCCTGCTGTTGGCGGCCGTGCTTGCCGGTCTTGCCTTCAACACGAAAGCGCTCGCTGCCTACCTCGTCGTGCCCGGCATGGGGATCGCCTACCTGCTTTGCGCCCAGGGCAACATCCAGCGTCGGGTGCTGCGGACCGCCGCGGCCGCGGTGGTTCTGGCTGCGGTTTCGCTGGTTTGGATCGTTGCCGTCGATTTCGTGCCGCAGGACCAACGGCCCTACGTCGGCGGTACGACAAACGACTCCGAGCTCACGCTGACGTTCGGCTACAACGGCTTCGGGCGCGTCGCCGGCGAGGTCGGAGGATCGGGGACGAGCTTCGCGTCGGGCGTGCTCGGCAACTCGGCTGCGCACCCGGCGCCGGGCACCTCGTCGGTGCTGGGCTCGGTGCTGCAGAGCCTCGAGGTCAAACCGAAGACGGGGGCGAGCGGGGCGACAGGTCTGACGATCGGCACCCCGGACAGCCAGGTTGGGGTGCTCGCCGGGACCACCGGCGTGACCGTGATCCCGTCGACCTACGGCCAGCCGCCCGCCTCGTCGACGCCGACGGCGCCCGTCGCCCCGGTCGTGCTGCGCCACTACTCGCCGATCGCCCTCGGCCCCTCGCCCGGTCTGCTGCGCCTGTTTGGCACGGGCTTCGGCGACCAGGCCGCGTGGCTTCTGCCATTCGCGCTGTTTGGGCTGATCGGGCTGGCGATCATGTTCTTCAGGGTGCCGCGGCACGACCGCCGGCTGCCGCTGCTGCTCGTCTTCGGCGGCTGGTTCGTCGTCGAAGCCGTCGTGCTGAGCTTCTCCGATGGCATCGTCCACCCCTATTACACCTCGGCACTGGGCCCCGGGACGGCGATCGTCTGCGCCTGCGGCGCCGCGGCGTTCGTCGCGCTCGCTCGGCGCGACCGCCGCTACCTGGTGCTACCAGCGCTCGCACTGGCGAGCACGGTCGGGGTGCAGATCTACCTCCTCAGCCAGCAGTACGACTATCTGAAGTGGCTCTGGCCGATCCTGATCCTGGCTGCCGTCGCGTGCATCGCGCTGCTTTTGCTGCGGACCCGTCTGGTCGCCGCAACTGTCGCGGTTGGCCTAGCGGCGCTGCTGGTGGTGCCAGCGCTCTACTCGAAGACGGTCTGGCAGGTCCCGGTCGACGGGACGTTCCCGGCAGCGGGGCCCTACACCGACGCGGGTCAGGGTGGAGTCGGTGCCTCCGCGCCGACGTTGCCGATCCTGGCAAAGCTCTTCAGGTACACGAGCGCACACGCGCCGCATGCCCGCTGGACTGTGCTGACCCAGGCTTCGATCACCGCGGCGCCGATGATCCTCCTCGATTACAAGGCGGCGGCGCTCGGCGGCTACGGCACCCAGACGCCGGCGGTGACACCGAAGCGCCTGGCGACCTTCGTCGCGCGCGGCGAGGCCCGCTACATGCTGATGGGCGGCGCCTACACCTGGCGCGGCGGCAACTCCGCGTCACGCGCGATCAAGGAGGCCTGCGCGCTCGTCCCGCCGCAGCTCTGGCGGCCACCGACGTTGATCGGGACGCCGACCCATCCGATCGGCTGGTATCCCTACGGCGGCCAGAATTACGCGCTCTACGACTGCAAGGGCCACACGAAACAGCTGGCGCGGGACTAGCGCTGGGCGGACGCTAGTGGAGCTCCGGGGGTGGGACTCGAACCCACAACCTCTCGATTAACAGTCGAGCGCATCTGCCAGTTGAGCTACCCCGGACCGATCCAAATGAGCTACCCCGGAACAGAGCGCTCGTGCGACAGAGTAACGCTTCCGCCCTCGACCTCAGCGTGGCAGTTCGAGCAAAGCAGGATGCATTTGCTGGCCTCGGCTCGTGCGCGCTCGAGCGACCGCGCGAAACCGTTGGCGCTGAGCTCGAATTGCTTGATTGACGGGTCGACGTGATGGAACTCGAGAGCTCCGACGTAGCGATCGTAGCCGCAGATCGCGCAGGCGCCGCCCGCTTCGGCGACGAGCAACGCCTTCACCTTGCGGCGCCGCCGCGTTACAGCCTCGGCGCGGCAGCGCAGGCACTTGAAGTGCCCTCGCGAGTTGCGACGAAACGCGCTTCGACCGTGCCGGCGACACACCAGCTCCTGCGTGCTCGCCGGGGATTCGCGCGCGGCGCGTCGGCGCGTCGTGGCGACGGTCTCGAGGCCATAGCGCCCGAGCCAGTGGCGAACGCTGCGCGTTCCGCGCCCGAGCCGCTCGCCGATCTCGCCAATCGACGCACCACTTTCGACCAGCGCTTCGAGCTCCTCGCGCCCGATCGCACCACGGGCCGCGTGCTTCTCGCGCCCCGGCGCGCTGAGCCCGTACTTGCCAAGCCAGTAAGCGACGGTGCTCGGATGGCGGTCTACTAGACGCCCGATCCCCTCGAGCGAGAGCCCATCAGCGACGCATGATTGAAGCCATTTCTCATCCATTCCGACCCTCCCAAATTACGAACATATGTTCGTAAGATAAGGGTCACACCGGACAAACCCCTCTCAGCGCCCGCCCGCGGCAGTTTCGTCGAGCGCGCGCAGCATCCAGTCATCGAGCTCGGTCTTTACATCGGCGCGCTGGCGACCGAGCTGCTCCACCCCTCCCCCGCCGCTCGCCCGGGCCGCTTCGATCGCGCGCTCGATCCGCGCGAGGCCGAGCTGGCGCGCCGCGACCTCGAGCTGCGAGGGGATCGCGTCGAGCGTGCTGGCGACAACGGCGAGCTCGGTCAACAGATGAGTCAGCTCCTCGTTGTCGCCGGCGTCGGTCGCCCTGATGTCGGCGCGCAGGCGCTCGGCGGCACCGCGCGTCAGCGGGCTCGAGAAGATCGCGCCGACCTCGAGGTTCGCCAGCAGCGCTGATCCGCGCTCGGGTAGAGCGATGCACAGCTCGAGAAAGGCGCGCTCGGTCCGCTCGGCCGGGCCAAGTGCCTGCACACTGGGGCCACCGTGGGCGCCGGGACTGCCAGGCGCTGCCGCCCCGAGCAGCCCTTGGACGGTGCGCTCGGAGACCCCGAGCCGTGCCCCCACCTCGCGCTCGAGCTCCTCGCGCATCGCGCCAAGACCAAGCCCGGCGAACACCGGGCGCAGCTCGGTGAGGATCTCGTCGGTCCCTTCAGGCGTCGTGCTGTCGCCGGCCGCGAGGATCCGCTCGACGCGGAAGCGCACGAACGGGACCGAGCTCTCGACCAACGCCGGCAAGCCCGCGGCGCCCTCGCGCTGCAGCACGTCGGCCGGGTCGCTGCCCGGCGGCAGCGCTACGACGCGGAGCTCGAGGCGCTTGGACGCGGCGACCGTGGCGGCTTTCAGCATCGCCGCCTGTCCCGCGCCGTCGGCGTCGAGGGCGAGGATCAGCCGCGGCGCGAGCCCCGCCAAGCGGCCGAGCTGCGCGTCGGTCAACGCCGTCCCCATGATTCCAACAGAGTTCTCGACGCCGGCCTGGTGCATAGCGATCACGTCGATGTAGCCCTCGCAGGCCACGATCGATCCTGCGCGGGTCGCGGCGACACGCGCGAGGTGCTCGGCGAAGATGTGGTCGCGCTTGTGAAAGAGGTCGCTTTCGGCGCTGTTCAGGTACTTCGCTGGGTCTTCGGAGCGCATCGCTCGAGCACCGAATCCGAGCACGCGACCGCGGCGGTCGCAGAGCGGGAAGGTGATGCGGGCACGGAAGCGGTCGTAGACGCGCCCCGGCTGGTCTGAGGAGCGCTGGACCAGGCCCGCATCGAGCAGCTCCTTCTCGCTGAAGCCGCCGCGGCGAGAGGCAAGCAGCACGCGGTCCCAGGCGCTCGGCGCGTAGCCGACGCGGAAGCGCTGGAGCACGGCCTGATCGAGGCCGCGCCCGGCGAGATAGTCACGCGCCTTCGCAGCCTCGTCGGACTCCCAGAGGTAGCGCTCGTAGTAGCCCGCTGTCCGCTCGAGCAGCTCCAGCAGGCGATCCTGGCGCTGCCGTCGCGCCGCAGCCTGCGGGTCCTCCGCGGCCATCTCGAGCTTGACGTTGTAGCGGTCTGCAAGCCACTCGAGTGCCCCCGGGAAGTCAAGGCCCTGGGTTTCGCGCACGAAGTTGAAGGCGTCGCCGGAGGCCTGACAGCCGAAGCAGTAGTAGACCTTCTTCGATGGGGTGATGCTGAACGACGGCGTGCGCTCCTCGTGGAACGGGCAGCGTCCGCTGTAGGCGTCAGCGCCGGCGCGCCGCAACTCGGTTCGCGTCCCGATCAGCTCGACGATGTCGATCGCGTCGCGGACCCGCTCGACGCTCTCGTCGGTGTAGCGCGGCATGCCTAGCCGCCTTCGAGCCCGAACGAGCGCGGAACGACAAGGTCCTCGAACGCGCGGATGCAGTAGCGGTCGGTCATCCCGGCGATGTAGTCGGTGACGCGCGTCGCGAGATCGCCCTCGCCGCCCGGCGGGTGCTCGCAGTAGTGGTGGAACAGCGTGCGGATCACCGTCTCGACCTTCGAGTGCTCGCGCCGAGCAACCTCACCGAGGTAGACGCGCTCGAACATGAAGTCGCGCAACTCAGCCATCGCCGCCGCCGCCTCGTCCCCCTGGACGATCTCACCGGCGCGCTCTGAGTGCTCGACGAGGTCGTGGACGAGCGCGTCGATCCGCCGCGAGCCGCTGTCGCCGAGCACGGCGATCGGTTCGCTCGGGAGCTCCCCGAGCGACAGCACACCGGCGCGGATCGCGTCGTCGATGTCGTGGTTGAGGTAGGCGAAGCGGTCAGTGATCCTTACGATCGCACCCTCGAGCGTCGAGGGCAGGCTCGCTCTGCCGGAATGACCGAGGATTCCGTCACGGACCGGGTCGGTCAGGTTGAGACCGACGCCGCCGCGTTCGATGTGGTCGACCACCCGCAGGGACTGCTCCCAGTGGTGGAAGTGTCCGCCGAAGCGCTCGCGCAGGCAGCGGTCGAGGAAGTCCTCGCCGATGTGCCCGAACGGCGGATGGCCGAGGTCGTGGCCAAGCCCGATCGCCTCGACGAGATCCTCGTTCAGGCGCAGCGCGCGTGCCACGGTGCGCGAGATCCCGGTCACCTCGAGCGTGTGCGTCAAGCGCGTGCGGAAGTGGTCGCCTTCAGGGGCGACGAAGACCTGCGTCTTGTGCTTGAGCCGGCGGAACGACTTGCTGTGGACGATCCTGTCGCGGTCGCGCTGGAACGGCGTGCGCAGGCCGCAGTCCTCCTCGCTCCGGCGGCGCATCGCGGGGTAGGAACGCGTCGCCAGCGGCGCGAGGTCGCGTTCCTCGCGCTCGATTTGGAGCGCCGCGAAATGCGCCGCAACCTGCTCGGCTGTGGCGGCCTTCATCGCGCCACCGCAGCGCGCAGCCGCAGGTTGCCGTGGTGCTCGAGTGTCTCGCCGATCGCGCGCTCGGCCTCGCGCAGCGCCTGCGCCGACGCCGGCGGCACCTCGGCCAGCGGGCTCGCGAGCGCCGCGAGCATGAACTCGTAGCTCTCCTGCGCGAGCGGGAACGATGCCGCCTCGCACGACGTGCAGACGACGCCCCCGGCGGCAGCCGAGAAGCCGCTCAGGTGCTCGACCCCGCCACACGAGGCGCAGCCGCCGAGCGCTGGCGCTAGCCCCGCGGAGACAAGCAGCTTGAGGCGGAACGCGAGTGCGTTGGCGTGGCTTGCCTGCGCCGGGTCGCCGGCGAGCAGTGCCAACTCATTGGCGAGCAGGTTGTAGACGCCGGGATGCGCCTCGCCGGTTTCGAAGATCCGCCCGACCGCATCGCAGGCGCTCGCCGCGGCATCGAGCGTCACCGCCTGCTCGCGCAGCGCCCCGTACGATTCGAGCGTCTCGACGCCGGTGACGGTCAGCAGCTCACCGCGGCCCTCGTGGCAGACCAGCCGCACACGACAGAACGGCTCGAGCCGCCCGCCGAAGCGGCTGCGCGTGCGGCGCACGCCCTTGGCGATCGCCCCGATCCGCCCCCGCGCCGGCGTGTACAGATGCAGGATCCGGTCCGCCTCGCCATAGCGCAGCGAGCGCAGCACGATCGCGTCGGTTTTCAGCGGTCCGGCCACAGCATCGAGACTACGCGAGTCCCGCGACGGTACGCCGCTGCCTTCGCGCTCAAGCGCGTCACGCGAAAGTCATGATCCGGCCACCGAAGCGCGACCCAGCGCCGTCAGCCGATCGTGCGCTCGACGCTGGCCTGCGGCGGTCATTTGCAGGCCCTGCCTCGACTAAACTTCCGTTGTGGCGGCGACTACCTCCGGGATCGTGCAGTTTGGTGCGCAGAACCCGACACACCCGTGGTGGTACGTCGCCGATCGCATCGTGCAGGCGCTCGTCGGCTACGAGGACCGTCTGCTCCCGGGAGTCCAATTCGCGGTGGCGACACCGCGGGATCTGCAGGGCGCGCTAAACAACCCGATCGATGTCGCCGCCGGGACATTGGCGCTCGGCATAACCACGCCGTCGGTCTCGGCGCGGATGGCTGTCGAGGGCATCGGCGCCTACGATGCCGTCCACCCCGGGCTGCGCACGGCGTGCCGGTGCCGGCGCGATGAGCGAGCCTGCCGCCACGGGGCGGCTGCCGCAGGTACCGCGAGAAGCTGTCGACGACAGCGCGCTGATCGAGGTCCTCGACGCTGCGGAGCGCCTCTCGACCCCAAAGCCCGCTTGGTATCTGACACTCGCTCACGATCCCCAGATGGCCGTCGGCTATGCGCGCTTCTGGGACCTCACGCACCGTGGCGGTCGCGTCGAGCACACGACGAAGGAGCTGATGCGGATCGCGATCGCGCAACTCATGGGGTGCGACTTCTGCGCGGAGCAGCGATCGGTCAAGGCGCTGGATGAGGGTCTCAGCGAGGACGACGCGATGGCCTGCGCGATGCCCGACTTCAACCATCCCGACGCCCGCGTTCGAGCCGCGCTGCGCTACGCGCGCGCGCTCGTGCTCGATGGGCCCGGCGACGACGGCTCGCGCTTCGACGAGGTCTATCGCGAGCTTCGCAGCGTGTTCGACGACGGCGAGGTCGTCGAGCTAGGCTGCTTCGCCGCGATCGCAATCGGCGGTGTGAAGCTGTCGCCGAGCCTGCAGATCGATCCCTGAGGCGGCGCCGCAGTCGACCCGTTGGCGCTCAGGCGAGGCGGGCGTAAGCGGGGATCGTCAGGAAGTCCACGAACTCCTCGCTTGTCGCAACCTCGTCGACGAGTGCGCGCGCCTCCTCGTAGCCCTCGCCAAGCTTTGCCTGCTCCTCGTCGGCGATCCGCTTGACGTCTGCGGCGCTCACCTTGCCGTGGTATAGCCACTGCCAGATCTGTGAACGCGAGATCTCCGAGGTCGCCGCGTCCTCCATCAGATTGTAGATCGCCACCGCGCCGCTCCCGTTGAGCCAGGCGGCGATGTACTGGAGCGCGACCGAGATGTCGTTGCGCAGACCTTCCTCGGTGATCTCGCCCGGTGTCGCGGCGAGGTCGAGCAGCGCCTCCGCGCTCGGCTCGATGTCCGGGCGCAGGACCTCCAGCTGGTTGGGGCGAGCGCCGAGCACGCGGTCGAAGACCTCGAGCGCGACGGGCACGAGGTCGGGGTGCGCGACCCAGGTCCCGTCGTAGCCCTGGGAGGCCTCGCGCTCCTTGTCCTCGCGGACCTTTGCCAACGCCACGGCGTTGACCTCCGCGTCGCGGCGTGAGGGGATGAATGCAGCCATGCCGCCGATCGCGTGCGCGCCGCGCCGGTGGCAGGTGTGCACGAGCAGCTCGGCGTAGGCCCGCATGAACGGGACGCCCATGCCGACGACGTTGCGATCGGGCAGGACGAACTCCGGGCGGTGCCCCAGCTTCTTGATGATCGAGAAGAGGTAATCCCAGCGACCAGCGTTCAGCGCCGTCGCGTGCGGGCCGAGCTCATGGAGGATCTCGTCCATCTCGAACGCCGCCAGGATCGTCTCGATCAGAACTGTCGCGCGGATCGTGCCCCGCTCGATCCCGAGGACATCCTCCGCGCGGTCAAAGACGTCGCGCCACAGCCGTGCCTCGTGGTGTGACTCGAGCTTGGGCAGGTAGAAGTAGGGACCACTGCCGCTCGCTCTCAGCTGCTCGTGGTTGCGCAGCACGTAGAGCCCGAAGTCGAAAAGGGAACCCGAGACCGGCTCACCGTCGAGCTCGAAGTGGCGCTCCTCGAGATGCCAGCCGCGCGGCCGGACGACCAGCGTCGCCACGTTTTCGTTCAGCGAGTAGGTCTTCTCCGCTGTCTCGAGGCGAATCGTGCGGGTGATCGCTTCGGAGAGCGAGCGCTGCCCGTCGACCATGTTCTCCCAGGTCGGCGAGTTCGCGTCCTCGAAATCGGCCATGAAGACCTTCGCCCCGGAGTTGAGCGCGTTGATCACCATCTTGCGGTCGGTCGGACCGGTGATCTCGACGCGTCGATCGGTCAAATCGACCGGCGCCCGAGGCACCTTCCAGTCACCTTCCCGCACGTCGCGGGTGTCGGCCAAGAAGTCCGGCAACTCCCCATCGCGCAACCGCTGCACCCGTGCCACGCGCGCTGCGAGCAGCTCTCGGCGCCGCGGGCCGAACTCCCGCTGGAGCAAGTCGATGAACTCGATCGCATCGGTCCTCAGGACGTCGTCGCTCGCCATCGTCATCTCCTCGGACCAGTCAGTTGTACGCCAGGCTGAGCACCTAACCCTACGCGGATCGCATTGCGTGACGCCGTCCCGCCATGCGGACAGCAGTGGCGCGCCTGCCGAGCCTTGCCGGCCCGCCGGCCTGCGGGCGCTGCTCTCGCCCCGAACGCAGCCGTGACGGTTGACCAACGGGGCCCTAGAACTGACGCAATGCCGACCCAGCGCTCAGCTATCCTTTGTGAAGTAATGAGCCAAATCACCGTCTACACGACCGAGCCCTGCGGCTACTGCCGCCAGGCAAAGGCCCTGCTCGCAAAGCGTGGGCTCGACTACGACGAGATCAACCTCGCGCGTGACTCAGATGGTCGCGCCGAACTCGCTGCGCGGACCGGGATGATGACCTTCCCGCAGGTGCTCGTCGGCGGGGAGCTTGTCGGCGGCTTCACCGAGCTGAGCGCAGCCGACAAGTCGGGCCGCCTGGCGGAGCTCGTCGCCGCGGCCTAACGGCGCACGCGCGGCACCGGCTGGCAGTCGCGGCAGACATACGTCCCACGCCCGCCGACGACGATCTTCTCGATCACCCGCCCGCAGACCGGGCACGGCTCACCCTCGCGACGGTGCACCAGGAACCGGTCCTGGAAGCTCCCGCGCGCCCCATCGAGATGGCGGAAGTCGTCGATCGACGCCCCCTGCGAATCGATCCCCGCGCTCAGGACCGCGACGATCGCGTCCGCGAGCAGCTCGTACTGCGCCGGGCGCAGGCTCCCCGCCGCGCGCCGCGGATGCACCCGAGCGCGGAACAGCGCCTCGTCGGCGTAGATGTTCCCGACCCCGGCGATGTTGCGCTGATCGAGCAGGAACGACTTGATCGGCCCGCGGCGCCCTCGCGCAAGCTCGCGCAACAGCCGCCCGTCGAAGCGCTCGTGAAACGGCTCGAGCCCCAGGCGCGCCGCCAGAAAGCGCTCGAGCTCCGCCTCGCCCGCGATCAGCTGCCCGGTCCCGAACCGCCGCGGGTCGCTGAACCACAGATTTTTTCGATTATTGAATTCGACGCGCAACCGCGCGTAGAGCGGCGGTTCTCGCGGGTCCAGTAGGAGACTCCCGGTCATCCGCAGATGCATCAGCAGATGCAGCTCGTCTCCCAGCTGCCAATCGAGGTACTTGCCGTGGCGCGCAAGCCGCTCAACGACTCGCCCGACCACCGCATCCGCCAGCTGCTCGGGCGCCAGCGGTGCGCACCAGCGCGCGTCGAGCACCTCGAACTGGTCGATCCGCAGGCCCTCGATCGCCGGCGCGAGCTGGCGGCGGATCGTCTCGACCTCTGGCAGCTCAGGCAAACGACCGGCCCGGTAGTCCAGCTGCGGCGCGGCCGCCGAGCCAGGCGTTGACCGATGCTCCGACGTCAGCGAGCGCGCCGTCGTAGCGGCGACCGCCGTCCCCGTCGAACAGCGCGAGCAGCGGCACGCTCTCGCGCGTATGGTCGCTGTGGGGCGCTGCCGGGTCGCAGCCGTGGTCGGCGGTCAGCACCAGCAGATCATCGCTGCCCAGCCGCTCGAGCCACCGCGCGACAGCGGCGTCGATCTGGCGCAGCGCACCATGGAACCCCGCGACGTCCTTGCGGTGGCCAAAACGCTGGTCGGTCTCGATCAGGTTTGCGAAGACGAGCCCGTGGCCGAGTGATCCGATCAGCGCGTCGACGGAAGCGAGCGCCCGCTCGTTCGTGGCGCCCGGGTGGCTCATGTCGAAACCTCGACCGGCGAACAGGTCGTTGACCTTGCCAACGCCGTGGACGGGGATGCTCGCCGCGGTCAGCGCGTCGAGATAGCTCTCGCTCGGAGGAGCGAGCGCGTAGTCCCGCCGGCCTTCGGTCCGCTCGAACGCGCCTGGCTCACCGATGAACGGCCGCGCGATCACGCGGCCAACGGCGTCGGCCCCTGATAGCAGCGCGCGGACCCGCTCGCACGCTGCGTAAAGGTCCTCAGGCGAAAGCACCCGCGTGTGAGCCGCCAGCTGGACGACCGAGTCCTGCGCGGTGTAGACGATCGGGCTGCCCGTCTCGAGGTGCTCGGCGCCAAAGTCCTCGATTGCAGCAACCCCGTTGTAGGGGCGGTTGCAGATCAGCGCTCGCCCGACGGCCGCCTCGACGCGCGCGAGCAGTCCCGGCGGCAGTCCGTCCGGGTAGGTCGGCGGCGCGTGCTCGGCGATCACCCCCATCAGCTCCCAATGGCCGGCGACCGAGTCCTTCCCCGGGCCCTGCGCGCTCAGCCGCCCATGTAGCCGCGGCGCAACTGCAGGCGCCACGCCGCGCAGCGGCAGGATCGAGCCGAGCCCGAGCCCCCCGAGCGCCGGCAGGTCGAGCCCGTCGACGAGCTCCGCGAGATGCCCGAGCGTGTTAGCACCGCCGTCGCCGTACTCGGCGGCGTCATCGAGAGCCCCGATGCCGCACGCGTCGATCACGACGACGAACGCGCGGCGAGCGGAAGGCACGGCGCCGATGCTAGCCGCGCGCTATTGCGCGCTCGCGCGGGGGTGCGCCTGGAAGTACACGTCGCGCAGGCGCTCGCTCGAAAGGTGCGTGTAGACCTGCGTCGTTGCGACATCGGCGTGGCCGAGCATCTCCTGCAGCACCCGCAGGTCGCAACCGCCCGAGAGGACGTGCGTCGCGAATGTGTGGCGCAGCGTGTGTGGGCTCACCCGCCCGTCGAGCCCGGCGATTTGAGCGTAGCCCTTGATGATCTTGTACAGGCCCTGTCGCGTCAGCCCGGCGCCGCGGCTGTTGACGAAGACATGGCGCTCGTTCTGGAGCCCAACCAGCTCGGGCCGGCCGTGCTCGGCGTAGGCGCGCAGCGCGGCAACCGCCTCACGACCGACCGGGACGACTCGCTCTTTCGAGCCCTTACCGCGAGCCCGCAGCATCCGCTCGCCGAGATCGACGTCATCGATCTCGAGCCCAGTCGCCTCGGAGGCGCGCAGGCCGCAGGCGTACATCAGCTCGAGCAGTGCGCGGTCGCGCAGCACCGTCGGCGAGTTGCCTTGCGGCGCAGAGATCAGACGCATCACCTCGTCGCGGCTCAGGACCTCGGGCAGCTTCTGCGTCTTGCGCGGGCCGTGCAGGTCCGCCGTCGGATCGTTAGTGACGATCCCCTCGCGGCGCAGGTAGCGGTAGAACGACCGGATGCACGCGGCCTTACGCTGCAGCGTCGCCGCGGCGGCCCCAGGTCGACCGTCGACGCCGACTGCAAGCTCGGTCAGGAACGCAGCGAGCTCCTTGTGGCCGACGCTCAGCACGTCGAGGTCGTGCGCCCGCAGGTACTCGCCGAGCTGGAGCAGGTCGCTGCGATAGGCCTCGAGCGTGTTGCGCGACAGACCCCGCTCGAACTCGAGGTAGGCAAGGAAGTCGAGCATCAGCTGCTCGAGCTCGCTGGCGAGCGCAACCGCGACCATGGCGAATTGATTCTGAGTTGGCTGTGCGACACCTGCTGAGCGGCGATCCGCGCAACGCTTCTGCCAGGCGCGCGTGCGCTGTCGGGACTGATTCGCGGCGGTCAGCTGGGGACGGTCGCTGACGCTAGGCGGCATCAGAGTGGAGTGCGTCGCCGCTCGCGGGGATCCAGCGCAGCAGTGCCGCGATCAGCGTGTCGCGATGGAGCGGCTTGCTGAGGTAGTCGTCCATTCCCGCGGCGAGACAGCGCTCGCGGTCGCCGCCGAGCGAATTTGCGGTCATTGCGATGACCGGGGTATGGCGGGTTCCGCGCTCGCGCCGGCGCAGCTCGGTGGTCGCTGCGTAGCCGTCGATGTCGAGCATCTGGCAGTCCATCAGCACGGGGTCGTAGCCGCGCCGCGCGAGCATCTCCAGCGCCTGACGTCCGTCAGAGACCACCTCGACCTCGCAGCCGAGCGAATTCGGACCGCGCACGCGGGGTCCGCGATCCAATGCGGGCCGCACACCGGGCTCGCGAGCGAATCGGGCCGCTACTGCGCGCCGACAAGCTGCGCCAGGAGCCCGCCGCCGGCCAGCGCCGCCGCGAAGAACAGCCGATCCTGTTCGAGTGGCAGCCCCATCGTTTCGGTCGGGAGCCCGCTCTGCGCGTAGCCGTCGAGATCGACCGTGTGCTCGATCCAGAGCCCCGGCGCGTCCGGCTGCTCCTCACCGGCGGGCAGTGCAACTGTCGTTTGCATCAGGAGCAGCTCGAGGACGGTTCGCGTGTGATGCGACAGGCCGCGGTGGCGCTCGCGCGAATCGGCGCTCGACATGCGCGGCACAACCAGCGTCCTCGCACCGAGCGCTGCGGCGGTGTGTAGCGAGTCCAATGCGCCGAGCGCGCCGTGTCCGAGCAGTGATCCGGTGCCGAGGATCCCGGGTCCCGGCCCGCAGACGGCGGCGTCCCAGCCGAGCACGGAGAAGCCGTAGACGAGTGCGCCCGCAGTCGTGACAGCATCGCCGTCGGCCCCGTCAAACGCCGGCGCGGCGGCGAGCCGCCCGTGCAGCAGCCCGCGCGCCGCCAGCTCCGCCGCCACGCGTGAATGGCTTGCTGGGAGCGCCCCGCCAGCCGTCTGCACGTACCCGAGGCGCTGTCCCGGCGCTGCCTGGGCAAAGGCCCAGGCGACGGCCGGCAACTGTCCGTGGATCGCGATCACGGCAACAGCGGCGGCCGGCTGAAGGCGCGCTGTCGATAACCGCGTCTCGACGGGGTCGACGCCGTGCTGGATGCTCGTGTAGCCCAAGGCGAGCACGCGCTCGGATGCAAGTGGCGCTTCGAGGCCGCGCGTCAGGTTGACGTGGACGATGTCGAAGCCGCCCGAGCCGAGGCCGAGCTCACGCGCGGTGACATTGACGATCACGTCGTCCCCAGGCTCGCATCGTCCGACCAACGCGACTGTCGCGATCGCCGGTTGGGAGCCGTCGGCGAGCTCGACCTCGAGCTGCTGTGTGGCAGCAGCAGCGCCCGCCGAGCGCACCACGCCGCGGCGCAGCCGGAGCACCGCTAGCCGGCCGCGCCGGCCCGATTAACGAGCGCAAGCGCAAGGTCGAGCGTGCCCTCCAGCGCCTCCACGCTGACGCGCTCGTCGGGCTCGTGCGGATGCTCCGTGCCGTTGCCGAGGTTGAGCACGGCGCAGCCCTTCGAGCGCAGAGCGTTTGCGTCGCTCGCGCCGCCGCTGGCGGCCAGCTCGGGCGCGTAGCCAAGGTCGCGCAGAGCATTCGAGACGAGCACCAGCTCCGGCGCCGCGGAGCGGATGCGGTAGCCGTCGCACTCACGCTCGACGGTCACGTCGAGATCGCACTCGCACTCGGGGTCGTTGGCGGCGTCCGCGAGGCACGCGACCATCGCACTCGCCACCTCCTGGGCCCTGTCGCCGTCGACGCTACGCGCCTCGCCGAGGATTCGGCAGCGGTCGGGCACGACGTTCGCCGCGCTGCCGCCCTCGATCGTCCCGATGTTCGCTGTCGTTTCGCGGTCGATGCGACCGAGCTGCATCCGCGCGATCCCCCGCGCGGCGGCAAGGATCGCGCTACGTCCGAGCTCGGGACTGACACCCGCGTGCGACGCGACGCCGCGCAGCTCGGCGCCAACACGGTAGTAGGTCGGCGAGGCGATGACGACGCCGCCGATCGGCATCGATGCGTCGAGCGTGTAGCCGATCTGACTGTGCAGGACTCCCGTCTCGAATTCCTTGGCGCCGAGCAGACCGACCTCCTCGCCGACGGTGAAGAGCAGCTCGACGGTCGTCTCTGCCGGCTCGGCGACGAGTCGGCGCGCGAGCGCGAGCAGTACTGCGACCGCCGTCTTGTTGTCGGCCCCGAGGATCGCATCGTTCTCGTTCTCCCAGCCTCCGTCGCGTAGGATCGGCTGGATCGGTGCAGCCGCCGGAACCGTGTCCATGTGGGCACAGAACAGCAGCGAGCCCGGTCCGCTACCGGGGAGCCGCGCCAGCAGGTTGCCGCAGTCGCCGCCGATCGCGCGCGCGGCCTTGTCCTCGCTGACCTCGACGCCGAGTCCAGCGAGCTCGCCGCGGACAAGCTCGGCGCACGCGCGCTCGGCGCGCGAGGGGCTGTACACGCGGCACAGCGCGGCGAAGCACTCGCCGAGCCGGCGGCGCTCGACCTCGCTCGCCGCCGTCACTGCGTGCTGCTTGGCGCCTCGCCGCCGCCCGGACGGTCTACTGCGCGCGCACGGGCGAGTGCGGCGTAGACGAACTCGCGGAACAGCGGCGCCGGGCGATCGGGCCGCGACTTGAACTCGGGGTGGTACTGCGAGGCGACATAGAACGGATGGTCTGTGATCTCTACAACCTCGACGAGCCGGCCGTCGGGCGAGGTGCCGGACATCGTCAGCCCCGCCGACTCAATCCGCTTGCGCAGCATGTTGTTGACCTCGTAGCGGTGGCGGTGGCGTTCGTAGGCGACCGCCTCGCCGTAGATCTCGCGTGCGCGCGTGTCCTGGTTCAGCTTGATCGGGTCAGCGCCGAGGCGCATGGTGCCGCCGAGGTCGGCGATCTCCTTCTGCTCAGGCAGCAGATCGATCACCGGGAACGGGGTCTCGGGATCGCACTCGGTCGAGTTCGCGCCGTCCATCCCCGCGACCCCGCGTGCGAACTCGCAGACCGCAACGTGCATCCCGAAACAGATCCCCAGATACGGGACGCCGGCCTCACGCGCGAAGCGCGCCGCAGCGATCTTGCCCTCGAAGCCGCGGCTGCCGAAGCCACCCGGGATCAGGATGCCGTCGCTGTCAGCGAGGCGCTCGAGCGCCGCAGCGCCGTACTCGTCGACAAGCGTCTCCGAGTCGACCCAGTCGATCTTGATCCGCGAGCCGTGCAGGAAGCCGGCGTGGCGCAGTGCTTCAGCGACCGAAAGGTAGGCGTCTTCGAGCTCGACGTACTTGCCGACGATCGCGATCTTGACTGTCTCCGTCGCCGCCGTCGCCTTGTCGATCAGCTCGCGCCAGCCGTCGAGGTCGGCGGCCGGAGCCTCAATGCCGAAGTGCTCGAGGACGAAGTCGTCGACCCCCTCCTGGTGGAAGCCGAGCGGCACCGAATAGATGTTCTCGACGTCGTAGGCGGAGATGATCGCCTCGAGCGGCAGGCTCGCGAACAGCGCGATTTTCTTGCGAATGTCGCGCGAGAGGACCTGCTCGGAGCGGCAGACGAGCATGTCCGGCTGGATCCCGATGCGCCGTAGCTCGTTGACCGAGTGCTGGGTCGGCTTCGTCTTCAGCTCACCCGCGTGGTTGATATAGGGGACGAGCGTCAGGTGAATGAACATGCAGCGGCGCCGGCCGACATCGACGGGGAACTGGCGGATCGCTTCGAGGAACGGCAGCGACTCGATGTCGCCGACTGTCCCACCGATCTCCGTGACGACGACGTCGACATCTGTCGCCTGCGCGATCAACGAGATCCGCTGCTTGATCTCGTCCGTGATGTGGGGCACCACCTGCACCGTCGCGCCGAGGTAGTCGCCACGACGTTCGCGGCGGATCACCGCGTTGTAGACGCCACCGGCGGTGACGTTCGAGGCGCGCGTCGTATCGAAATCGGTGAAGCGCTCGTAGTGGCCGAGGTCGAGATCGGTCTCGGCCCCGTCCTCGGTGACGAAGACCTCGCCGTGCTGGTAGGGCGACATCGTCCCCGGATCGACGTTGATGTAGGGATCGAACTTCTGCAGCGCGACGCTGAGACCGCGCGAGACGAGCAGGCGCCCGATCGAAGCGGAGGTGATGCCCTTACCGAGCGAGGAGACGACGCCGCCGGTTACAAAGATGAAGCGCGGTCCGTGTTGGTGTTCAGGCGTCGATGGCATCGTGCAGTCTCCCGATCCAGTCTAGATGGCGAACGATTGGGGCACGCTCCACGAATGCCGAAATTGAGCGCAACTCTCCGTACAGCGCAAGTGCGACCAGCGCGGCCAGCGCGACCGCAAGCCCGCTTGCCGACAGCGTCAGCACGAGCCAGGCACCGGCGAGCGCACCGACAATGCCCGCTCCGGTGTCGCCGAGCATGCCTCGCTCGCGCACGTCAAACCAGCCGACGACGAGGGCAGGCCCGGCAAACAGTCCGAGCGCCCAGAGCGGGCGCAACTGACCGTCGGCGACAGTCAGCGCACCCCCCAACAGCACGAGTGCCTTGATCGCCCGCCCCGGCCGCAGGTCGATCAGGTTGAAAGCGTGCGTGGCGAGCACCAGGACCGCCGCGCCGAGCAGAAAGCGGGCCGTCCCGGCGCCCTGCCAGAGCATCGCGAGGAGCGCCAGCGCGAGCGTGCCGGCCGCCTTCAGAGCGCCGGTGCCGGGGCGCCCTCCGCGCAGCGCCGCGAGGTGCCCGCGCAGCCCGCGCGACTCGTCAGCGAGCACATCGTCGGCAAGGCCGAGCAGCGCGACGCCGAGGACGAAGAACGCGATCCAGCCGAGGCCCGGCAGCAGGATCATCGTCCCAGCAAGCTGCTGCGCCACTACCAAGGGCACGAGCGCCAGGAGCGCCGCGCCGACGATCACCAGCCCGAGCGGCGAGGCGATCCGGGCGCCACGGTAGTTGAAGCGCGCCAGCGGGCCTGCCGCGAGCGACCTGCAGGCCCCCGGCGCGAGCGCCAAGGCGGCGAGCGAGGAGCAGATCAGCGGCAGGGCGAGCACCGATTCGCACCGTAGCGAGCGACGCGGTCAGACCTCGACGCTCAGGCGGGGCGGTCGGTGCCGCGATCCTTGCGTAACTCGAGGTAACAGAGCGTGATCCCGATCGCGCTGAACGGCACCACCGCGGTGTCTGTCACAACATCGCCGACCACGTAAACCGCGTAGCTGTTGACCGCGTTCGCCAGTAGCCCGGCAAGCGCGCTGACGAGCACCAGCACGACACGCTCAAGCAACCCGAAACAGATGATCACCCCGGCGCTGTACCACCACCGGCCCCGGACGACTGCAAAGCTCGTTCGGAGTGCCCGCGTCCCGCGCTGACCATCAACCACCACTGCCTGGACGACGAAGTAGCCGGCGATCAGCACGTAGATACCCGGGGCGATCAGGATCGCGAGCCCGAGCGCGACCGCACAGGCGAAGAGGATCCACGCGAGCAGGACAGGCGCGAACAGCTCGAGCCCCTCCTCAGCGGCCCGCCGCGCCGTCGGGCGCTCGCCGCTGGCGCGCTCGATCACGACTGCGCGACCGAGGATCGAGCTCACCAGCGGCACGGTCACGAGGGCTGAACCCGCGATGTCGATGTAACCGTCGGCCGTCGGCAGCTTCTTGTGGACACTCGCTGTCAGCTCCCCGAGGCCAGCGCCGATGGTCACATCGACGATCGCCACGACCGGGAACGCGACGAGCAGCACGATCCGAAGGTTGCGCCGGTAGAAATCGATGGTCGCGCGCAGCAGGCGGGAGATCGGTGGCAGTGGCGCGGCATTCATCTCGTGACCCCCGAACCCACTCAACGCCCGCTCAGCGTGCGCGCCAGCAGACCAAGGCCGGCGCGCACGACGCCCCGGCGCGGCTTGTAGAGCCGGTTGAAGCCGTTGGCGTCGACCAGGATCTCGCCGATTCGCAGGCGCGTCAGGAACGTCGAGGACGCCCCGGCGCGATCGCGGTCGAGGAACGCCACGAGGTTCAACTGGGCGCCGACCGAGACGATCAAGGACGCGCCCTTCTCTGCCGCGATCAGCATCGCGATGTCCTCGCTCGTCCCCGGCGCCGCCACGACGCGGTAGTCGAGGCCGAGGCGCTCGAGGCGCTCGCGCCCGGGTGCGCGCCCGTCGAGATAGGCGTGCGCTACGAGCTCGGCGCCGCAGCGCAGCCCCGCGTCACCCGCGGAGTCCATGTCACCGACGATCATGTCGGGGCGCAGGCCGGCCGCCAGAACGCATTCCGTCGCGCCGTCGACGGCGACGATCACGGGCTTCTCGCTGCGCACATACCGACGCAGGGCACGCAGATCATCGAGATAGCCCGCACCGCGCACGACGACAATCGCTGGGCGATCGCGGAAATCAGTCAAGAACACCGGCAGATCGAGCCTCCCGCCAAGCAGCTCGCGCTCCGCGCGCATGTGCGCGATCGTGTTGATTGCGAAGCACTCGACCGCCTCACCGATCAGCTCGCGGCGCGCACGCCACGCCGCGCCGAGCTCGTCGAGGCCGAGCACCCGCCCCTCTGCGACGAGCTCGCCGTCGCGGTGCACTGCGCCACCGCGGACCTCGACCAGCTGGCCTTCGCGGCAGTGCTCGAAGAGCGAGTCGTCGGGGAGATCAATCAGCGGGATCCCCGCCTCGACGAGCATCAGCGGACCTAGATTGGGGTAGCTGTCGCTGACCGAGGACGAGCAGTTGACGACCGCCGTGACGCGCGCCGCGATCATGTCCTCGGCAGAGACGCGGTCGAGGTGCGGGTGGTCGATGATCGCGACATCGCCGCTGCGCAGGCGCCGCGCAAGCAGCTTTGTTCGCCTGTCGAGCCGTGCCACGCCGCGGCGTGCGTGCGGCGCCGGCGATCCCGAGGCGGGCTTCTCGATCGTCTCGTGGCTCAACATTCTCGCGAGCCTAGCGGTCCGCCGTGGCACCGTGGCGCGTGACTAGACTTGGGATCGGATGTCCAGCTCGAGCCTCCATTTCAGCGCGTGAGCGCCCCCGGGATCGCGGCGCTCGGCGCCTGGAGCGGCGGGCGCTTCATGCACTTCGGCGAGTCGATCGAGGAGGAGCGCTTGATTGCGCTGCTGACGCCCGACGAGCAGCTCAACACGATCCTCACAGCCGATGTCTATGGCGCCGGCGAGGCCGATCGCCTGATCGCACGCGCTCTCGCCGGTTCCCGCCGCGAAAGCGTCTGCGTGATCGGTGCCGTCGGCCACGACTTCTACGCCGGCGAGCGCAACGGCGCCAAGGGCTTTCCCCGCTTCACCGACCCCGACCTGCGTGGGCCGGGCGAGTACGCGGACTATCTGCGGATGGCGACCGAGCGCAGCCTCGAGCGCTGCGAGATCGGCGAATTCGACTTGCTGCTGCTGCACAATCCAGACCGCACGGGTTACACCAGCGAGGTCGTCTGGGACGGCATGGCCGCGCTGCGCGAAGAGGGCCTCGCGCGATCGATCGGTGTCGCGCCGGGGCCTGCAAACGGCTTCACGCTCGATCTGATCGGCTGCTTCGAGCGCTTCGGTGCGCTGATCGACTGGGCGATGCTGATCCTCAACCCGCTGGAGCCGTGGCCGGGCGAGCTCGCGCTCGGGGCCGCGGACGCTGCCAGCGTGCAGGTTCTCGCGCGCGTCGTCGACTACGGCGGGCTTTTCTGGGGCGACATCGAGCCTGGGCATGAGTTCGAACGCGCGGATCATCGCTCGTTCCGCCCCGCGGGCTGGGTCGACGCGGGCCTCGAGCGGATCGACGCGATGCGCCCGATCGCGGAGCGCCACGGCCTCACGCCCCTCCAGCTCGCCTGCGAGTGGGACCTCGCCCATCCCGCCGTGAGCTGCGTCGCTCCGACACTGATCCAGGAGCGCGGACCGGCCGCGAAGCGGATCGAGGACAAGCGGGCTGAGCTTGCGAGGCTGCCGCTGCGCCAGCCACTCAGCGACGACGAGGTCGCCGAGATCCGCAGACTCGGGGACAACACAGGCTGCATGACACTGAAGGGCGCGACGCCCGACCACGCAGGCGCCGAGCTGCCCGATCGCTGGCAGCTCGGCGAGCAGCACCTCGATATCGCTGCCCGCTGGCGGATCGACCCCCAGATCGATCTTCGCGCGCACGCCTGAGGCGGCCCGCCGTCAGGCCAGCCCGGTAAAGCGGACCGGCGACAGCGCCGATACAGAGACATGAGCAGTTCGCTTCGCGCTGCGCGAATGTCCGCGCGCGGCGCCCAGCCGACACCTCGACCGAGGCTTGTCGGGGATCCGCAATACCGCGTGCTGTTCGAGCGGTCTCCTCAGCCGATGGTTGTCTACGAGCGTGACTCGCTGCGGATAATCGCGACCAACGATGCGGTAACTGACGGATACGGCTACTCACGCGCGGAGGTGCTCGAGATGACGATCGCCGACCTGCTCGTGCCCGACGACCGCGTCGCGCTCGCACACTTCATCGAGGCGGGCGACCTGAGTGCTGACGAGCCTGGCCTTGTCACCGACAAGGTCTGGCGCGTCCAGACCAAGAGCGGCCCAGTGCTCGAGGTCGACGTCACCAGCGACGATCTCGAGTTCGACGGGCTGCGCTGCAGGATGCTCTTCTGCAAGGACGTCACCGAGCGCAACACAGCGGCGGCTGACCTCGCGCAGGCACGCGAGAAGCTGAGCGCCAGCGAGGAGCGCTATCGGCTGCTGTTCGAGCAGAACCCGCAGCCGATGATCGCGTTCAACCGCCGGACGCTCGGGGTCGTCGCGGTCAGCAACGCCATGGTCAAGTCCTACGGCTACTCGCGTGAGGAATTTTTGGCGATGTCGATCCTCGACCTCGCGCTGCCCGAGGATGTCGAGGTCCTGAAGCGGTTCTTCGCTCAGGATCCGCGCGGCTCGCGCCCCGCGTCCGACGGCAGCACGGTCGGATACCCGCGCCGGCGCCAGGCCAAGGACGGCACGATCATCGATGTCGAGATAACTTCCGACAACGTCGAGCTCGACGGCCAGGATTGCCGTATCGCGCTGTATGCCGACGTGACCGATCGCAACCGCGCCGCCGCCGAGCTCGCGGTCGCGCGCGACCGCGCTGTCGAGGCCTCGAACACGAAGTCAGCGTTCCTCGCGAATATGAGCCATGAGCTGCGCACGCCGATGAACGGCGTGATCGGAATGAACGAGTTGCTGCTCGACAGCGGTGTCAACGCCGTGCAGCGCTCCTATGCGGAGCAGGTGGCTCGCTCGGGCGAGCAGATGCTCGCAATCATCAACGACATCCTCGACATCTCGAAGCTCGAAGCCGGACACGTCGATCTGGACGTCACCGACTTCGACTTGCGTGAGACGATCGAGACGGCCTGTGCCGGCTCGCGCGCGCAGGCCGCGCAGAAGGGTCTGCGCTTCGAGCTCGACTTCGCGCGCGGCGTGCCGCGAAAGGTGAGCGGCGACGGGCGCCGCCTGCAGCAGCTGGTGCTCAACCTGACGAGCAACGCCGTCAAGTTCACGCCTGCCGGTTCAGTGTCGGTGAGGGTCAGCTCGCGGCGCAAGGTCGATGGGCCGCTGATCAGCGTCGACGTCACCGACACGGGCATCGGCATCGACTCCGCACAGCTGCAGCAGCTGTTCGAGCCGTTTACCCAGGCCGACGTCTCGACGACCCGGCTCTACGGCGGCACCGGACTCGGCCTCGCGATCGTCCGCGAATTGGTCGAGCTGATGGGCGGCAGCGTCACCGCGGAGAGCACGCTCGGCGAAGGCACCACCTTCCATTTCGAGGTAAAGCTCGCGGCGCCTGCGGCCGGCGCCGCCACGCCAACCCAGGTCGAGGATGTCGAGCCCCCGTCGTGGCCCGTCCAGCCGCTCGTCCTCGTGGCCGAGGACAGCCCCGTCAACCAGATCGTCGCAGCGCGCGCGCTCGAGCGCCTCGGCTGCCGCGTCGAGGTCGTCGCCGATGGTGAAGCCGCGCTCGCGGCACTCGCGCACTGCGACTACCACGCGGTACTGATGGATTGCCAGATGCCGCGCATGGACGGCTACGCCGCGACCGAGGCGCTTCGGCTGCGCGAGGATGGATCGCGCCGCACGCCTGTGATTGCGATGACGGCCCACGCGATGGCGGGCGACCGCGAGCGTTGCATCGCCGCTGGCATGGACGACTACATCGCAAAGCCGATGCGTCGCGTGGAGCTCGCGGCCGCGCTGCGCCGCTGGATCCCCGACAACGCTCCTAAGCCAGCAGCTGCACGCGATAGCCGCCGTCGCGAAGCGCACTGAGGATCGCCTCGGCGTGATCGGCGCCGCGCGTCTCGAGTGTCAGCTCGACGCTTGTCTGACGCACCTGCAGGTCAACCGTGTCACGCACATGCTCGACGGCGATCAGGTTGCCGCCGGCCTCGGCGACCCAGGTCAGTAGCGCTGCGAGTCCGCCCGGCCGATCCGATACGGCCGTGGCGATCCGCAGGCGTCGCCCGACGGCCACCTCGTGGCGCCGCGCAACCAGCGCGAGCAACCCCGCGTCGACGTTGCCGCCGGACAGCACGACGACCGTCGTCCCGGTCGGTGCGCTGGCGACGGAGCCGGCCAGCAGCGCCGCGACGCCAACGGCGCCCGCGCCTTCGACAACGAGCTTCGCCCGCTCCATCAGCAGCACCATCGCCTCGGCCACCTCGTCCTCGCTGACGAGGACGACCTCGTCGACGAAGCGCGCCACGAGCGGCAGCGTGAGGTCACCGGGGCGCTTGACGGCGATTCCATCGGCGATCGTGCTCGCGCCGTCGACGGCAAGCGGCTCCCCCGCCGCGAGCGATGCCGGGAAAGGCGCCGTCGCCTGCACCTGGACTCCGACGATCTGCACATCTGGCCGGGCAAGCTTGATCACGCCACCGATTCCACTCGCCAGCCCGCCGCCGCCGATCGGCACGATCACCTTCGCGAGGTCGGGCACGTCGGCGAGCAGCTCGACGCCGACCGTAGCCTGACCGATGATCACCTCGGCGTCATCGAACGGGTGCACGAACGTCGCGCCCGTCTCGCGAGCTCGCTCGATCGCCGCCGCTACGCACTCCTCGACGCTCTCGCCGCCGAGGACGACGCTGCCGCCGTAGGCGCCGACGGCGGCGAGCTTCGCCACCGAGGCCTCGCGCGGCATGAAAACCTCACATTGGAAGCCGCGGGCATGGGCCGCATAGGCGAGCGACTGCGCATGGTTGCCGGCGCTGCCCGCGACGACCCCGCGCGAACCGCCGTCGCCACTCGCCGCCGCCGGCAGGCTCGCGAGCTTCGCCAGAGCCCCGCGCAACTTGAACGACCCGGTCCGCTGCAGGTTCTCGGCCTTCAGCAGGATCTTGCCGCCGCAGCGCTCCTCGAGCGTGCCCGAGGTCAGCAACGGCGTGTGGCGCGCGAGCTCGTGCACGACGCCCAGCGCCTCCTGCGCCGCCCCTGCCCTCAGGCGCCGCTCAACCTCATCCGCACGCGCACCGGCCGCCACCTCCGCCACAGTACCGGGCCGTGCTCGCCGCTTTCGCGGCCGTGCCCAGGCAGCTACACGTGCACGTTTTGCACGACGGCGCGCCGCCAGGGGCGCAGGCGGTGGCGTCGTCGGCTGGCGCCGAACCCGTGCAGCTGGCGGGAGCGGGCGTGGAGCAGCTCGATCAGCACGACGGTCGGATAGAACGGGTCGGCGACGACGACGCCGTCGGCGAGCGACAGGGCGGCTCGAACCCTGCCGTCGACCTCGGCGAGCAGAACCGGCTCGGTCGGCGTGGTTGCGCTGTCAAGCGCCGCCAGGTCGGCGAGTGCGCGCTGATCGGCGGAGGAGCAGAACCGAAGCGTCACCGGACTGCCGGCGAGGTCCGTGCTCGCTGGCCGCTTCGCAGGCCGGCCTTGGCGCGTTGCTTCGGCAGCGCGACGCATGTCGGCAAGCCTCGCGTCCGCGGCGGCGAATTGGAGGCGCGAATCCATCATGCAGCCCGCCTGCGTGCCGTTTCGATCAGCGCCTCGGCGATCCGCTCGCCGTCCCGCACCTGCATCCCCTCGGGGTGCCACTGGAGTCCGACCGCGAAGCGCCGGTCGCTGCGCTCGATCCCCTCGATCAGACCATCGGGCGAGATCGCCGCGACGCGCAACCGACGCCCGAGACGGCGGACGGCTTGGTGGTGCTCGCTGTGGACCTGCGCTGAGCGCCCCAACAGTCCGCGGGTGGTGGTGTCGCTGCGTGTGTCCAGGCGGTGCAGTCCGGTGTCGTGGCGGTCAGCCGTGGCGCCGTCGAGATGAATGTCCTGGTAGAGGGTTCCGCCCGAGGCGAGGTTGAGCAGCTGGTGCCCGCGGCAGATCCCGATCATCGGCAGATCAAGCGCGAGGGCGCCGTTGACGGCGGCGAGGTCGGCGCGGTCCTGGGCCAGGTCGACCTCGCCCCGGAGCGAGCGCGGCTTCTCGCCGTAGAGCGCCGAGTGCAGGTCGCGGAAGGCGCCGCTCAGGACCAGCCCATCGGCCAGCGCGAGCTCGCGCTCAGACAGTCGATCCGGCACGTGCCGAACGCGTGCACCGGCGGCTTCGAGCCAGCTCACGTACGGCGCCGGAGATTCGTCGCGGGCCATCACGAGCACGAGCGGAGCCGGGTCGGAGCGCAGCGCCCTGTAGGCGCTGAGGAACCTCGCGCGCGCTCGCACCACCCGCTTGCGGGCAGCCTCCTCGGAGACATCGAGCAGGCGCGCGATCTCGGCGTGGGTGAATCCTGACTCGAAGCGCAGGAGCAGCAGGAACCGCTCATTTGCGGGAAGCTGTAGGAGCGCCTCACGCGCCGCGTCGGGCTCGGCCGCGTCGCTCATCGACTCCCGTGCCGCGCGATCATCGAGCGCCGCCGTCGGGCGACGCGCCCGCCGGCGCAGCTCATCGATCGCGAGATTCCCCGCGGTTCGACGCAGCCAGGCACGCTGACGCTCGCCGTCAAGCTCGCGCGGCAGGCTTTGCCAAGCTCGCGTGAACGCCTCCTGGCAAACGTCCTCAGCGGCGTACACGTCGCCACCCAGCACGCTCCCCAGGCGCCGCGTCAGCCGGTCGCGCTCGTCTCTGATCAGTGTTTCAAGTTCCATCTCACTCAGTAAGACGCTACAGCCGGTCCAAACCGGACACACGGGGCTGTGCTCGCCGCTTCGCAGCGTTGGCGTGAAGCTTCATCCGGTGTCCTCCTTGGGACTGAGGTGCTTGGCAGCTCTCAGACTCCAAGGAGGCCCGGATGGACCAACCTACTCAGGAACTACACCTAGAGGAGCGGGTTGCAGGCCGGGAAGCTCGCAACGGGCGTCGCGACGGCGGTCATGAGCCCGCTCGCACCCTTCCGCCATGACCGTCTCAATCTGCCCGCCTGCGCGCAGGCACGCGAAGCGTGGCGAGCACAGCCGGGCGCTATGCCGCTTTGAGCAGCTCTTCGACGTGGCGCCGTGCGCCGTCGTCCTGCTCGTCGGCCCCCAGCATCCGCACGAGCTCTTCGACGACGTCAGCGTCGCCCAACCGCGTGACTGTGGTCTTTGCTGCCGGCGCCCGCGTGTCTTTGGCGATCGTGAAGTGGCGCGCGGCGAGCGAGGCGACCTGCGGCAGGTGCGTGATCGCGAGAATCTGCCGCCCGTCTGCGAGCGCCCGCAACTGCTCTCCGACGGCGCGCGCGGTGTGCCCGCCGATGCCGGCGTCGATCTCGTCGAATACGAGTGTCGAGCTGCCGCCGCCGTGGGCGGCCCCGAGCAGCGCGAGCATCACGCGCGAGAGCTCGCCGCCTGAAGCGCTGTCGCGCAGCGGCGCCGCCGGCACGCCTGGGTTCGGCGCGATCATGAACTGGGCCTGCTCGGCGCCGCTGACCCCCGGCTCGCACTCGACGAGCACCACCTCGAAACTCGCCCGCTCCATCGCGAGCTCGGCGAGGCGCTCGCCGACCGCCGCGGCGAGCCTTGGCGCGGCCTCGCGGCGCGCCCGGCCGAGCTGCGCCGTGACATCCGTGTGCTCGCCGAGAGCCGCGTCGAGACGCGCCTGCGCCGCCTCGAGCGCGACCTCTGCCCCGACGAGCTCGTCGCGACGCCGGCGGCAGCCCCCTGCATGCTCGAGCACCGCCTCGATAGTTCCGCCGTGCTTTCGCTCGAGCCGCGCAATCGCGCCGAGCCGCTCCTCGATCTGCTCGAGCCGGCCCGGTTCGGCCTCGAGGCTCTCGGCATAGCGGCTCAACTCGCTGAGCAGGTCCTGGCTCTCGAGCATCAGTGACCGCGCACGCGCCGCCAAGCCAGCGAGCTCCGGGTCGACGCTGCCGGCGCCGTCGAGGCTCGAGCTTGCGCCGACAAGGGCACTCACCGCCCCGCCTTGATCATCGCCGAGCGCCTGCTCGGCGCCGGCCGCTGCGAGTCGCAGTCCTTCGATGTTGCGCAAGCGATCGCGCTCCAGCACGAGCGTTTCGCGCTCGCCAACCTGAGGGTCGAGCTCCTCGATCTCGCGCAGCTCGAACTCGAGCAGGTCGAGTTCGCGCTCGCGCGCCCCGGCGAGCTCGTCGAGTCGCACCAGCTCGGCGCGCGCGTCGCGCACGGCTCCCCACGCTGCGCCGCAGGCCGCCCGGCGCCCCGCCTGGTCGGGGCCGCAGGCACCGTCGAGAATGTCGAGCTGGGCCGCGGCGAGCATCAGCTTGCGGTGCTCGTGCTGGCCGTAGAACGAGAGCAGCTCACCGGCGATCTCGCGCAGCTCGCCGACCGGAATCGAGCGGCCGCCGAGATAGGCGCGCGTGCGCCCGTCGCTCGCAACCCGCCGCGCCAGCACGAGCTCGTGCGCATCGGACGAGAGGTGCTCGCTGTGGAAGCCCCGCGGCAGCTCGAAAACGCCTTCGACATAAGCCTCGGAGCTCCCAGGCCTGACGATCCCGGGCTTCGCGCGGCCGCCGAGCAGGAGGTCGAGCGCGTGCGCGAGGACTGTCTTGCCGGCGCCAGTCTCGCCCGTGATGACGTTCAGCCCGGGCGCGAGCTCGAGCCGCGCGTCCTCGATCAGGAGCAGGTTCTGGACAGTCAGTTCGAGGAGCATGAACTGACACGGTCTAGCAGCGCGCGGGGACGGAACAGGCGTTCCGCTCACCTGCGTCACGATCCGGACGCCCGCCCGTCAAGCCGGATCTGGTACGCGCCTCGCCGCTTCGCGCCTTGACTTTGCGTCGCAAAGTATGGTTCACTTTGCGACACAAAGTCAATTGGAGGTGAGCAGAGATGAACGGGACACTCGACAGACACGACGCCACGGCAACCGACGAAGGCGATCTCGATCCGCGCGAGGCGGCGAGGCTGTTGGCGCAGACCACCCGTGAGGCGCAGCGCAAGTTCGACCTCAGCTCGCCGCTCCTGTCTCTGCTTGGGGCGGCGGTCGTTCTGGTCGCGCTTGGCGCTGTGTGGCTGTCGGTCCGTACGCAGCACCCGTACAAAGGTCCGACCGCCCCGGGACTTGTCGTCATGTACGGCATCCTCGTCTGCTGGATCGTCGTGGTCGTCAGGTTCCGGGCGCGCGCAACGGCCGGACTCAGCGGCAGAGCGGTGCGCCAGCAGCGCGCCGAAGCAGCGACCCTGGTGACTGCCCTGGTCGCCGTGTCGGTGTTCCAGGGAGTGCTGAAGAGCGACGGCGTCAGCCTCTCGATCGTCTACGGGGTCTACCCCTTGACGGCCCAGCTGATCGTGCTCGGTGCGATCGGGGCCGCCCTCCAGGCGGGGCGGGAGAACTGGCCCGGGTTCGGCGTGTCGATCGCGATCATGCTGATCGCCGCCGGGTGCGCGTTCGCCAGCCCCCGTGGCGTGTGGCTGGCCGATGGCATCGGCTGCAGCATCGCCGTGCTCGGATTCAGCGCCGGCCAGGCCTTTTCGCGCCGCAAGGCTCAATCGACCTGATGACCACCGATGCGCTCGACCCGCTGATCCACGTCCCAGCACGACTGAGGATCATCGCGACGCTCGCAGCGCTGCCGCACGGAGACGCGCTCTCCTTCACGCGCCTCCAGGAGATGCTCGAGCTGACCCCCGGCAACCTGATCACGCACCTGCGCAAGCTCGAGGACGCCGGCTACCTGACGAGCCAGAAGAGCGGCGAGGGACCGGACTCACGCACCTCGATCGCGCTCACGAACCTCGGCCGCGCAGCACTCGACGCATACACCGAGACGCTGCGCGGCCTGCTCGACGGGCTGTAGACGACATGCACTCCCCCGACAGACCTTTGAGAGCCCAACCGCACCCCGAGGAGTTGATTTAGACGAGAACGAGCTTGATCAGACGTGTCACGCTCAGCGTGGGCCCGCTTGCAGCTGCGGGCGTGCTGCTCGCGTCCGGCGCCGGCGCGGCCACCGCGGGCTGCACCCTCGTCAACGGTGCCGGCGCGACGAGCGCGCGAGCTTCGACGTCCGGGTCCTGGCCTTACTCGAACGGAGATCTAGCGAACACCCGGGTTGCATCCGGATCGACGATCTCGTCGGCGAACGTGTCGAAGCTGAAGCAGGCCTGGACCTTCAAGCTGACGGGAAGCGCCGCGAAAGGCGTGAGCCCCTATGGCGCGCTGTCCTCGAACCCGATCGTGGAGGGTGGCGTCGTCTATTTCCAGGACCTCGACGCCAACGTCTACGCGGTCGCGCTCGCGACCGGGAAGCTGCGCTGGGAGTATCAATGCGATCAGCCGGAGAAGAGTGGTCCGGGACCCGATGGGGTCGCCGTGGTGCACGGAACCGTGTACGGACAGTCCCCGCGAGCCGCCTTCGCCCTGAATGCCGCCACCGGGCGCACGATCTGGGTCAACACCGGGCTGCTGAACGGCGGACAGGGAACCTTCGGTATCCAGCCCCAGGTCGCGGACGGGCGTATCTATCTGGCGAGCCAGTACGGCTCGGGGCCTGGCGGCGGCGTGCTGATCGCGCTGAACGCCTCGACCGGAGCGGAGCTCTGGAAGTTCAACACGGTGCTGGGGGCGGATCAGGGGGTGAAGTCTGTTGGCGCCGGTTCCGGCGGTGCGTGGGAGACGCCCCTCGTTGGCAGCGGCGGGTCGGTGACCTTCGGTATCGGGAATCCCTACCAAACGCCCGCCTCGGCGATCGCGCATCCCGCGAGCCAGCTCTACACCGACAGCGACGTCAGCCTCGATGCGGCGACCGGAAAGCTGCGCTGGTACTACCAGGGCGTGACGAACGACTTCAAGGACTACGACATGCAGGCGTCGCCGATCGCTGCAAGCGCCGACGGCGTCCCCGTTGTGATCGGCTCGGGAAAGATGGGCTACGTCTATGAGATGAACGCGAACACCGGCAAGCTGATCTGGAAGACCCCGGTCGGTCAGCACAACGGCCACGACGACGACTCCCTGCTCGCACTCGAGCACAAGCGCACAACGATCAAGATTCCGTACACGATCCTTCCCGGATCGGTCGGCGGCGTGTTGACGAACCTGGCCCTTGCCGGCAACAGCCTCTACGTCGTCACGATCGACTGGCCGCTCACCTATACGAGCCTGAACCTCCCACTCCCAATCAAGGCCGCGGGACCTGCCACCGGAGAGGTAGAGGCACTAAACCTGACGACCGGCAAAGTCGAATGGGACACGAAGGTCCCGCAGATGCCACTCGGCGCCGCCACCGTCTCAAACGATCTCGTCTTCACGACGCTCTACAACGGCGTGCTGATCGCGCTGAACCGCCATTCCGGCGCGATCGTCTATCGCCGTCGGCTGCCCACATCGGCGAACGCCCCGATCGCGATCGCCGGCGACACCGTGATCGTTCCGGCGGGCGGCCCCACCCTGATCGCCGCCGGCGGAGAGCCGCAGGTAGTGGCGTACAAGACCCGCTACCGCGCCAGCCGCCCGAACTTCTCGCGCAGGCGCTTGTAGAAGCTTGCGCCGAAGAGCTGCGCGAGCGTAGCGACGCCGTTGACGAAGCGCGCTTCGATCCCGTCGCCGACCGCGACCTCCCCGACGGGCCGCCCGTCGATCGTCATGTCGAGCGGCTCGCGTGAGCTGTTGTGAAGCGTCAGCAGGTCGGTCGGCGAGGTGACGAGCGCGCGCGCGCTCAGCGAGTGCGGCGCGATGAACGAGACGACCATGCCGTGCACGCCCCAGGCAAGCACGGGACCGCCGTTCGCGAGGTTGTAGCCGGTTGACCCTGCGGGCGTCGCGATCACAAGGCCGTCACAGCGCACGCTGCTGACCTCCTCGCCGGCGACCGCATACGAAAGCTCCGCGACCCGGCCGCCGACCTTGCGGTGGAGCGCGACGTCGTTCAACGCTGTCCAGCTCCCCGCCGGCGTCATGATCTCGATCGCCGGCAGCTGGATCAGCTCGAGCCGGTTCTCGAGCGCGATCTCGAAGCCGGCGCGCATCTCCCCCGGCTCGACCGTCGAGAGGAACCCCACCTCGCCGAAGTTGACGCCGAAGACCGGCACCAACGTGCGGGCATACTCACGCAGGCAGCGCAGGATCGTCCCGTCGCCGCCAAGCGCGACGCAGAGATCGACGTCCTTGCGGACCGGCTCGTTGATCGCGATGCCGGGCTCGCTGCCCGAAAGGCGGTGCTTGCGCGTCTCCTCGGGGTCGGCAAGCAACGTCGCACCGTGCGCCGCCGCAATCTCGCCGAGCTCGCGCAGCGCGCCGCCGGTCTCCGCAGGCCGGCCGTGGCTGACGACGGTCGCAAGCCGCACGCTCATCCGGCGTCCCCCACGACCGCTGCCCGCTCGAGCTCTGCCGCGCCTAGGCCCCCACGCCCGCGCTCCGCAAGTTGGATGAAGGTCTCGCGGTTCCCCTTCGGCCCCGGCAGTCCCGAGGACCAGTAGCCGAGCACCGAGGCGCCCGCTGACAGCGCCGCCTGGCCGACCTGCACGAGCGCTCGCACGCGCGGTGCGGGGTCGCGCACGACGCCACCCTTGCCGACGTTGCCGCGACCGACCTCGAACTGCGGCTTCACGAGCGCGAGCGCGTCGAAGCGCACCGCGGCGCAGGCGAGCACGGGCGGGAGCACTGTCCGCAGCGATATGAACGAAACATCCACGACGATCAACTCGGGAGCGTAGGGCAGCAGCCCGGGCGAGAGGTTCCGCGCGTTGGAGCGCTCGATGACGCTGACGCGCGGATCGCCCCGCAGCCGCCAGCTCAGCTCGCCGTAAGCGACGTCAAGGCACACGACGTGACGGGCGCCCGCCTGCAGCAGACAGTCTGTGAAGCCCCCTGTCGAGGCCCCGACGTCGAGCGCCTCGCGCCCGGCAACCGCAACGCCGCTCGCGGCGAGCGCGTTCGCCAGCTTCACGCCGCCACGCGAGACGAACCGTGGCGCCTCGGCCACCGCCAGCTCGACATCGACGCTGACGAGCTGTCCCGCCTTCTCCGCAACCGCCGCCGCCGGCCCGATGCGGACCTCGCCCGCCAGCACCGCCGCTGCCGCGCGCGAACGCGACTCGAACAGCCCCCGCTCGGCGAGCAACGCATCGAGTCTGACTCGCTCGGCCACTACGGAAGGCGCGCCGCGCAACGGCGTGCGGCGCCCGCCTACAGCGCTACGTCGAAGGTCCCGCGCGGCTGCTCGACAGCCGCCACGACGGTCTCGGCGATCCGCTCCGGCGTGAAGGCAACCTCTTCATGCAGCAGCGCCGGCGCGCCATGGGTGACGAACCGGTCGGGCAGACCGACGCGAATGATCCGCGTCGCCGGGGCGCCGGCGTCGTTCAGCGTCTCCCAGACCGCGCTGCCGAACCCGCCCGCCAGCACGCCCTCTTCGATCGTCACGAGCAGACCGTGCTCGCTCGCCAACTGCATCACCAACCCGCTGTCGATCGGCTTGGCGAAGCGGGCGTCGGCGACGGTCACGTCGATCCCCTCGTCCTCGAGCAGCTTCGCCGCGTCCAGCGCCTTGCCGACGCCGGTGCCGTAGCCGAGCAGCGCCACACGTCCCTCGCGCTCGCCGGCGAGGCCCGAGCGCAGGATCTCGCCGGTGCCGATCGCGATCTTCTCCGGCATCGCCGGCAGCGGCACGCCGGTGCCCTCGCCGCGCGGGTAGCGCAGCGCGACAGGCCCGCCGTCGTAGGCGATCGCGGTGTGCAGCATGTTCACGAGCATCGCCTCGTCACGCGGGGCCATCAACACGAGGTTCGGCAGGCAGCGCAGGTAGGCGATGTCGAACGCGCCGTGGTGGGTCGGCCCATCGTCACCGACGAGCCCGGCGCGGTCCATCGCGAAGACAACCGGAAGCTTCTGCAGGCAGACATCGTGGATGATCTGGTCGTAGGCGCGCTGGAGGAAGGTCGAGTAGATCGCCGCGACCGGCCGCGCACCCTCCAACGCCAGCCCGCTCGCGAACAGCACCGCCTGCTGCTCGGCGATCCCGACGTCGAAGTAGCGCTCCGGCATCGCCTGCTGGAGGATGTTGAGCCCGGTCCCCGAGTTCATCGCCGCGGTGATCCCGATCACGCGCTTGTCGCGGCGGCACTCCTCGAGCAGCGCCTCGCCGAAGACCTGCGTGTACTGCGGCGGGCGCGGTGTGCCGCGGCGCTTGACCGCGGGCGTTACCTCGCCGTTCGCGATCGACAGCGGCTTCGCCGCGTGCCATTTCTCCATCCCTTCGAGGCCGCCGCTCTCGGCCGGCGCGAAGCCCTTGCCCTTGACCGTCGCGATGTGGACGACGACCGGGCGCTGCGCCGCCAGCGCCTCGCGCAGCGCGATCCGCAGGGCACGCACGTCGTGCCCGTCGATCACGCCGGTGTAGGCCCAGTCGAGCTCCTCCCACAGCAGGCCGGGCGCCCAGAAGGCCTTGATCGACTCCTTCAGATGCGGGCCCAGGCGCTCGAACTTCGAGCCGATCCCGACCGGCAGCTTCGTCAACCCGCCCTCGACACCCTCGCGCGCGTGCCACAGGCGCGGGTTCAGCCGCACCCGGTTGAAGTAGCGCGACAGCGACCCGACGTTCGGCGCGATCGACATCCCGTTGTCGTTCAGCACCACAACGATCGGCGTCCCCAGGCCGCCTGCCTGTGAGATCGCCTCGAACGCAACGCCGCCGGTCATCGCGCCGTCGCCGATCACCGCGACGACCTTCGCGTCCTCGGCAAGCCCGGCGCGCATCGCCTCCTTGATCCCGACCGCGTAGCCGATCGAGGTCGACGCATGACCGGCGCCGATCACGTCGTACTCGGACTCGGCGATCGAGCAGAACGGCGCCAGCCCGCCGTACTTGCGGATCGTCGGCAGCTGGTCGCGGCGCCCTGTCAGCACCTTGTGCGGGTAGGCCTGGTGGCCAACGTCCCAGATGATCTTGTCGCGCGGCGCGTCGAGCACGGAGTGCAGCGCGACCGCCAGCTCACAGGTCCCGAGGTTCGCGCCGAAGTGTCCGCCGATCTCACCGACAGTGTCGATGATGTGCTCGCGTACCTCCTGCGCCACCAGCGCGAGGTCGGCCTCGCTCAAATCATGCAGGTCCGCGGGACAATCGACAGCGTCGAGCAACCGCTTTTCGCCGCGCGCGCTCACGAGGTCCGCATGTAGATGAAGTCGGCGATCTGCTCGAGCTCGGTCGCGTTCAGCGGCGCCGCAGCCGCCAGTGCTTCGCGCGCCGAGGCATGCGAGCGTGCCGCAAGCTCGCGCGCCTGCTCGAGCCCGTGCTCGGAGACGTAGGTCCGCTTTTCGTTGCGCGCGTCGCTGCCCTGTGGCTTGCCGAGCGCCGCATCCGTGCCTGTCACGTCGAGGATGTCGTCCACGATCTGAAAGAGAACTCCTAGCTCCGCCGCGAATTGACCGTAGAGCATTGTCTCATGCTCGCTCGCACCGGACAGGAGCAGCGTGCATTCGATCGCCGCACCGATCAATTTCCCCGTCTTCAAAGCGTGCAACCGCCGCAGCCCGCTCGGCCCCTCCGGCGCTGCCGTCACGACATCGAGGTACTGCCCGCCGACCATCCCGTCGACCCCTGTCGCTGCAGCAAGCCGCCCCGCAGCGCGCAGCACGTTCGCCGGCTCGCCCGGCTGGTTCTCGATCAGATGGCGGAACGCCTCGGCGTAGAGGGCATCGCCCGCGAGGATCGCGACGTTCTCCCCGTACTCGATGTGGCAGGTTGGCCGCCCGCGCCGCAGCTCGTCGTCGTCCATCGCCGGCAGGTCGTCGTGGATCAAGGAGTAGGTGTGAATCAGCTCGATCGCCGCCGCCAGCGCCAGCACGCTCGACGGCTCGCTCCCGAGTGCCGCCGCGGTCGCCAAGCACAGCACGGGCCGGATCCGCTTGCCCGGCGCGAGCAGCGAGTAGCGCATCGCGTCCTGGAGTCCGGCAAGGTCCTCGGCGCTGGTGAAGCTGATCCCCGCGAGGTATGCGTCGACCTCGTCGCGCAGGTGGTCGGGATAGGTCGCGAGGACCACTACAAAAGGGTGTCCTGGGCCGGTGCGTGCTCGTCGGCGCCGACTCGCGCCCGCTGCTCGAGCTCGACGCTCGCCTCCCCGGCAAGCGCGGCGCAATCCTCCACGAGCGTTGCCGCGGCGTCCGGCGAGAGCTCACCCGAACGCAGCTGCTCAGCGGCTCGCTCGAGCCTGTCGATCAGCTGGTCGAGATTGTCGGCGGCCCCAGTCATCGCAGCATTGTCGCGCAATCGTTTGCTTTTGGTGGCGTCATTGATGCGCGCGGGCTTGTTCTTCACGCAGCACGGCGGCGAGGATCCCGTTGACGAACCCCGGCGCCTGGGCGCCACAGAACTCCTTTGCGCTCTCGACCGCCTCGTCGATCGCCCCCTCCGCAGGAATCGGCCGCTCTGCCTCGACCGCGTCGCCGTGCAGCATCTCGATCAGCGCCACCCGCAGGATGCTGCGCTCGAGCGGGGCGATCCGCTCGACGCTCCAGCCGTGCGCGTGGCGCCCGATCAGCTCGTCCAGCTCCGACGAGCGGTCGGCAGCAGCATGCGCGAGTGAGCGCGTCAGCTCGCTCGCACCGCGCGGCAGCGTCTCCGCCAGCGACCGGCCGGTCAGATCGTGCTGGTATAGCGCAAAGACCGCGGCGCGCCGCTGGTCGCGGCGGCGCATCAGGCCCGCGACACGTAATCGCCGGTGCGCGTGTCAACGCGAATCCGGTCGCCGATGTTGACGAACAGCGGCACCTGGACCCGCGCGCCTGTCTCGAGCGTCGCCGGCTTGGTGCCACCACCCGACGCGGTGTCGCCGCGCAGCCCGGGCTCGGTCTCCGAGACCTCGAGATCGACCGCGCTCGGCAGCTGGATCTCCCCCGGGGCGCCGTCGATGAACAGCAGATCGACCTCGTCGCTGGCGCGCGTGAAGCGCAGCGCATCGGCAACCGTCGACTCCAGCACCGCGAGCTGCTCGTAGGACGCGGTGTCCATGAAGTGCGCCTCGGCGCCATCGGCATAGAGGAACTGCATCTTGCGCGACTCGGTCCGCACTGCCCGGAAGCGCTCTCCTGCCCTGAACGTTCTGTCGATCACGTTCCCGTCGGAGATCCGCCGCAGCTTCGTCCGCACGAACGCCCCGCCTTTGCCCGGTTTGACGTGCTGGAACTCGAGGATCTTGAAGATGACTCCGTCGACCTCGATGTGGTTCCCGTTCTTGAACTGATTGGTGGTGATGCTCACGTTGGCTCCGCGGGTGGGTGAAGTGGCGCCTGCCGACGATACCGGCCGCGTCGCTCGGCTGAGGGCGACCCGCCGGCTAGGCGCGTTGCCTGCTCAGCGGGCGCGAGCCGTCTGGCGCCTCAGGCACGCGCGCTCGGCGACACCAGGCCGTCGAGCGCCAGCGTGAGGGCACGGTTGGCCGCGCCGGCGCGGGCGGCAACCCCATGCGCCCTCTCCATCGCGCCTCTGGCCATCAGTAGCACCAGAAATACGTCGTCCAGCGAGATGTCGCGCCGCAGTGCCCCGGCGGCCTTCGCTTCGGCCAGAGGGCGCTTCAGCAGCTCGGCGACCCGCTGCCTGTCGCGCTCGAGCTGGGAGCCCACGCAGGCATCCTCACGCGCCAGCTCACTCAGGGCGTAGAGGTGGACCATCCCCTCGACGAGACTTCGCAGCAACACGAAGAAGGCGTCTGGGTCGCCGGCGTGCTCGCCCGCAACCCGCGTGATCCGCTCGACCTGCTCGCCGAGTATCTCCGCGGCAAGCGCCCTACGGTCGGGAAAGTTGCGATACAGGGTCGCCTGTCCGACGCCGGCGCGGCGCGCCACCTCACACATCGCTACGTCCGCCGACTCGGCGAACAGCTCGCGAGCGGCGTTGAGGATCGCCTCGCGATTGCGCTTGGCGTCCTTGCGCAGCTGCTCGGGGGGCGCCATGACTGCCACGCGCGCAGTGTACAACCGGACCACTATCTCCGGAAGACCTCGTCACCCACGACCCGCCACTGCCACCTGATGGCCGTCGCGATCCATCAGATACGCTGGCCGCGCAGCCATAATGGACACGCGGCTCATGTGGTACAAAGCCGATGACGCGGACACAGCTGTCCGAATCGAATGCGATGACTCATCCCGACCTGACAGGTAGATCGCGCGTCCCGCATCGTCTCGCCACGCTGGGTGGGGGTTGCTGATGCGCCAAGGCCCACTCGCCGGCCGGTATCCCGCGATCGCGACGATGGTGATGATGGCGCTGATCCCCTATCTGGCGCTGTCAGCCGCGCTCAACCCGCTGACGCCGATCATCGCCAAACAGCTCCACATGAGCCTCCAGACGATGAGCCTGAGCTCCGGCCTGGGAAATGCCGCCTACGCCGTCGGCACAGTGCTGGCCGTCCAGTTCGCCCAGCATTTGCCCCAACGCAGGATGCTGGTCGGATACGCCACGCTGCTCGTGACCGGCTCGCTGCTCGCGGCGGCAGCCCAGGATCCGGCCATGTACATCGCCGGCCACGTGCTCCAGGGTCTCTGCACGAGTCTGCTGCTGATCGCCGCCGTGCCCCCCCTGGCGCTCGGCTTCCCGGCTGACAAGCTCCGCGTGACGGCGATGATCATGAACATCTGCATCTTTGGCGCCGTTGCGCTCGGGCCGGCGATCGGTGGGCTGCAGGCGCAGTCCAATGCTTGGCGCCCGCTCTTCTGGATCATTTTCGCGATCGCGGTCGGCGCGCTGGTCCTGTCCGTGCTGACCTTCGAGGATGCGCCGCCGGCGGATCCCGACTCGCCCCGCGACCTTCCGGCGATCGGGCTGGCGGCCGTCGGCTGCGTGGCGGCGTTCTTCGGCGCCTCCGAGCTGCTGACCCATCCCTTCCTCGACGGCGAGACAATTGCGCCACTGCTCGGCGGTCTCGCAACGATCGTCGTCCTGATCGTCTACCAGTTCCGCGCTGCCCGGCCGCTACTGACGATCCGGGGAATGCTGACAAGCACGATGCCCGTCGCGGGAATCGTCGTGGCGCTGTTCGCGGCAGCCGCAGCCGTGTCGGCGACCGGGCTCACCGCGGAGGCGCTGGCCGGGCACTACGGGCCGCTGCATATTGGTTTGCTCTATCTGCCGGAGGTCGGCGGGGCGGTGATCACCGCGCTCGTGCTCGGCCTGGTTCTCGAGACGCGCGCGATCCATTACCTCCCATTGGCCGGCATGGTGTCGCTTGCGGCCGGGATCGCGGTCTTTCTCGTCGGGGTTCCCTCGAGCCAGGCGCTGACCCTCGTCGGCTCGGGGTTGACCGGCATCGGTCTCGGCGCGACCGTCGCACCGGCGCTGTTCGTCGCCGGCTTCTCGCTGCCCGCCCTCAATCTTCAGCGCGTATTTGCGATCGTGGAGCTGATGCGGGCTGTGGCGGCGTTCATGATCGCGCCGATCTTCGCCCACTACGCTGCGACCGTCGGCGGCAGCCTCGATGCCGGGATCGGTGGCGCGCTGTGGATCGGCCTCGCGATCGCGGTTGGCGGCGCCGTCCTCGGCGTCGCGATCTATGCGCTCGGAGGGGCGCGTCCGCAGACGCCGGACATGGACAGGTTCCTATCGGGCGAGGGCCCTGCGTGGTATTCGCCGCCACTATTAGCGCGGCTTCGTTCCGGCGCAGCCCGCTGCGCCTCCGGCGACCGAGAGCGCCAGCTGACGTGACCTCGACACGCGCCGACGACGCTGCCCCCGACGGACTCGTGCTGTTCGCCTACGACGGCTCGGAGCTCGCAAAGCTCGCGATCGAAGAGGCAGGCCGCCAGCTCGCGCCTGGACGCGACGCGCTGATCGTCTGCGTTTGGCAGCCGGCTGACGTCGGATTTGTGCCAACCGGCGAGCAGCACTTCGACGCTGCGGCAGCCGACGAGGTCAAGCACGCGGCCGAGGCGACCGCCGCCCACGGAGCCTCGCTGGCAGCGAGGGCCGGGTTTCAGACGCGAAGCATTGCGATCCAGGAGGCGCCAACCTGGAAAGGCATCCTCGCGGTCGCCGAAGAGAGCGACGCGAGCCTCATCGTGCTCGGCTCCCACCGCCGTGGCGGGCTCGTCGGACACCTGCTCGGCAGCGTCACCGCGGCTGTGGTGGCGCACTCAGCGCGCTCCGTGCTTGTCGTCCATCAGCGAGCCTGAAGGCGGCCGCCGGTCAGCCGCCGCCTGCTTCAGCGGCGGTCGGCGCGAATCGGGATCGCGTACACTCGGCGCCGGCCGCCGGCCAGATGCCGGCTGGAGTCGTACGCCGCAAACCTAATGAGGGGGATCGCAGATGGCTTACCTGTTGACGCACTTCTGGCCCGGAGCCACCGAGGAGGAGTACTTCACGACGCTCGAGGCCGTCAAAGAGGCCGCCGGTGGAGACCTACCGGAGATCGTCCACGCCTCAGGCCCGACAGAAGGCGGGATCCTGATCGTCGCCGTCTATGAGTCCAAGGACTTGGCCGACCGCTTCCTGGCCGAGACGCTGATGCCGCTCCTGCCGATCGAAGGCGGCATGGCAGGCCCACCGGAGCAGCGGGAGGCGCAGATCGCCTACGGGAAGGGATTCGCCGCCTGAGCGGCTGGCGCGACGTGGGCGCCGAGGGCGCCCACGGCGGATCGCTCAAGCGCTGCCGGCCACGACCAGCCCGGTCTCGTAGGCCAGCACGACGAGCTGCGCGCGGTCGCGCGCGCCGAGCTTCGTCATCGCCCGGCTGACGTGCGTCTTCGCCGTCGCCGGGCTGACAATCAGGCGCTCGGCGATCTGGTCATTGCTGAGCCCATTCGCGACGAGCGACATCACCTCGCGCTCGCGCGGCGTCAGGGCGTCAAGCCGCTCAGGCGGCTGCTGCGTGCCGCCGGGACGGCCCGCGAGCTCGCCGATCAGCCGCCGTGTCACGCTCGGGGAGAGCAGCGCCTCGCCAGCCGCGAGCAGCCGCACGCCGCGCAGCAGCTCGGCCGGTTCGGTGTCCTTGAGTAGGAAGCCGCTGGCGCCGGTGCGCAGCGCCGCGAAAACGTTCTCGTCGCTCTCGAACGTCGTCAGGATCATGATCCGCACGTCACTGAGCTCCGGCTCGGCGGTGATCTGGCGCGTCGCTTCCAGCCCGTCGAGTCCCGGCATGCGGATATCCATCAGGACGACGTCGGGACGCTCGTGGCGCGCCAGCGCAACCGCCTCCTCGCCGTTGGCCGCCTCGCCGACGACGCGGATGTCGGCCTCGCTGTCGAGCAGCACGCGGAAGCCGGCGCGAACGAGCGCCTGGTCGTCGGCGATCAGCACGCGGATCACGCGCCGGCCTCCAGCGGGATCCGGGCACAGACGCGGAAGCCCCCCTCCGCTTGCGGCCCGGCGTCGAGATCGCCACCGAACGCGGCGGCGCGCTCATGCATCCCGGCGATCCCGTGTCCACCGCGCTCGTGCCGGGGGGCGCCGCGACCGTTGTCGCTGATCTCGATCTCGAGCTGCTCGGCGCTGTAGCCGAGCCTTACCGACGCCTTCGCCGGACCGGCGTGGCGCAGGATATTCGTCAGCGACTCCTGGACTATTCGGTACGCCGCGAGGTCGACCGTCGCCGGCAACGTGTGGCGCTGTCCGGTGACCTTCACGTCGACCGCGAGCCCGGCGTCACGCGAGGTCGAGACGAGGACGTCAAGCTGGGCAAGGCCGGGTGCTGGTGCGCGCGACTCATCCTCGTCGGGTCCGCGCAGGATGCCGAGGATGTTCCGCAGCTCGCGCAGCGCCTCCTTGCTCGCGTACTTGATCGTCGTCAGTGCCGCTGCCGCGTGCTCGGGCTGCTTGTCGATCACGTGCGCTGCGACCCCCGCCTGCACGTTGATCGTCGCGATGCTGTGCGCGACGACGTCATGCAGTTCGCGGGCGATCCGCAGACGCTCAGCGTCGAGCCGTCGTCGCAACTCCTCCTCGCGCGAGGCCTCGGCGCGCGCCGCGCGGTCCTTGATCTCCTCGATGTAGGCGCGGTGCCCGGCGACCGCCCAGCCGAGGAACAAAGCGGCGATCGCCAGCGCCGGCTCCGCTGACGTACGTGCGTCAGACCACCCCTGCGCCTGGATCAGGCCGCGCGCCAGTGCCAGCGAAACTGCGACAAGGAGCGTCACGAGCATGGCGCGGCGGCGCGGCGCGATCGTCGCGACCGTGTATACGGCGATCAGCACCGGCAGCGAATCGGCGCCTGAGGCACGATCGAGGCCAATCGCCAGCGGTACCGCTGCCGCCGCGACAAGGCACACCGCGAGCGGCCAGCGGTGGCGCAGCGCGAGCACCAGCCCGGCGACCAGCGCGATCAACGGACCAGCGGCTCCAGTGTGATGGAGGTGCCTGTAGTGGATCTCCAACGAACGCACGACAAGCAGTACCGCGACCGCCGCCACAGCGACCAGCAGGTCGAGCACCCAGACGGGCACTGTGACCGCAGCACGCCGCTCGTCCGATCGCATCTGCACGCGGCACACGTTAGGCGACCGCGACGCACTGCGCCACCTACTCCCCTCGTAGTAGTCAGACCCGGCCCGACTACATCAATTGACGTATAGAAAGAGCAACCCGGCGTCCGATGACAGGATGCCTCCGCGCCGCGATCATTCCAATCGAGCCGATGCGGACGGGCACACGGTCACGCGGCGACGAGCCGCGCTCTAAGACAAACGGGAAGGCCACTTCGCTGTCGGCTTGCTTGTCGGCGGGTTTGCGACGGTTTCCGTGGTCAACCAGTTCGCGAGCGGGACGGACTCCGTCATCTCGATGCCGGCGCCGGTCCGCTCGAGTCGAGCTCCATCCGCAAAGGCTGCTCGAGAGCCTTTCAAACAGCCAGCTGCTCGCCGCGGCAGCTGCGCGGTCAGCTGATAGCGCCAGAGAAGAACTTGGCTTGTCTCCAGCCGGGCAAGCGCGATCGCAGGACCGTCACCTGCGATCGCGCTTGGCCGGCTGGAGCGCAGCCGAGCGCGAGCGGCGGTCGACGACCTCGAGCACAACCAACGTGAGCGCGATCGGCACCGTCGCCGGCAGCTCGTAGAAGGCGAAGAACAGCAGGTTCGACGCAAGCGCAAGTAGTGCTGCGAGCAGCGCTGCGCGGCGCTGGCGGGCGAGCTCGACGGCCAGCAGCGCTCCGAGCAGCCCGGCGATGAACAGGTCGCCGTAACCCATCACCGCGGCGTGTAACTGGACTCTCTGCAGCTGTGGCAGGTGCGCGATCGGCGCGATCGCGTTCAGTGAGTTATTTGGCGCGGTCAGCTCGTTGCTGAAGACGAGCCAGGCGTCAACGGTGGCCATCGCGAGGATCGCGAGCTTCACCAGTGGTCGTGGAGTGACCGCGACGAGCAGCACGCCGAGGGCGACACACGACAACGCGTCGAGCGCGACCCCAGCCGCCTGGCCCGCGAGACCGTCGCGATCGACCCACGCCAGCGCGAACAGGGGCAGCGCCGCCAGCGCCCAGATCGGGCGCGCTGCGCGCATCAGCCAGCCGAGCGCGAATGCGGCGAGCGGCGGCACTGCGACCAGCGCGAGGTAGGTAAGCCCGTCGGCGACGCCGCCGAGCGCGTCGACGGCGAAGACGAAGCCGACAACCGAGGCCGCCGGGATAACGGCCCACCAGCCCGAGCGCAATCGACTGAGGAGCGCCAGCTCGCGCGGCGCTGGCACGAGCACGGTCAAGGCCTGGATCAGCGAAAGCACGCAAATCCATACTGCGAACGGCACCGCGACGCTCGCCCGCTGCGTGAATGGCGCAGGAATGCTCGCCAGTACAGCGAAATCGGTCATGGAGAGGCCGCCGTCGGCCGATATTAGTCAGACGTGCTCAGGCGCCTACGCGATAGCCGGCTCACCATCGTCCACTTGGGAGCCCTGGCGGCTTGACGTCGATCCATCTGTGTCTTTTCGACCGTGCTTGAAGCAACCACGACCAAGCCGGCGCTCCCCGCGCGGCTCCCGGTAGCCCCCTCCAGAGCGCCGATGCGCTCGCGCTCGTTGAGCCGGCTTCAGCTGGTCCTGCTTGGCGCCGTCGGTCTCGCCGGGGCGATCGCGATGGCCTGGTCGCACACCTGGCAGGTGACTCTCAACGACTACGGCGGCGAGGCGATGCACCCGCTCCAGGCGCTGCTGAACGGCCGCATCCTGTCCTTCCTGCAGACAGCTCCGTCCTACGGGCCCTCGCTCGTGATGCGCGCCCCGTTCGCGCTGATCGCCAAGCTCGCCAACGGAACCGAGCTACTCGTCTACCGCTTCTCTGCGCTTCCATGCCTGATCGCCCTGGCCGGACTCGGCGTCTGGATCGCGCCGCGACTGCGCGCCGCCGGGCGCGGCTGGATAGCGATCCTGCTGACCCTCGCGCTCTGCGTCGCGAATCCCGTCACCTACTACGCGCTGGCGATCGGACATCCGGAGGAGGTGCTCGGCGCTGTCCTCTGCGTCGCCTCCGTGATCGTCGCGCAGCGTGGCCACGTCAACTGTGCCGGCGTCCTCCTCGGACTCGCGATCGCCAATAAGGAATGGGCGGTCGTCGCAATCGGACCGGTCTTGATCGCGCTCCCTGCCCATCGCTGGCGTGCGCTGACCATCGCGGCCGGTGTCTGCGCGGCCGCGCTCGGTCCGATCGCCCTCGCCTCGAGCACGGCCAAGGCCGCGAGCGCGCGGCTGACTGTCAGCGACACCACCACGTACTTCTACCCCCAGCAGATCTGGTGGTTCTTCGGTAGCCATGGTCACTGGGTGCCGGCGATGCGCGGCCAGCTGATGCCCGGCTTCCGCGTGCCGCCGAGCTGGCTCCCGGGTCGCGCGCACGAGCTGATCGCGTGGATCGGCCTGCCGCTGACGCTACTCGCCGTGTGGCGGCGGATGCCGCGCGAGAACGCGCTCGCGCTACTCGCATTGCTCCTGTTGCTGCGCTGCATGCTCGATCCGTGGGACCTCGTCTACTACCCGATCCCGTTCATCGTGGCCCTGCTCGGCTGGGAGACGCTCGCGCGCCACCGCGCACCCGTCGGGGCGCTTCTGGCGACGGTCGCGACCTGGCTGATCTTCGAGGTCGTGCCGCCAGATCTCGACGCCAACGGCAAGGCACTGTCGTTCATCGTCCCTTCGCTGCTAGCGCTGTTTGCGCTCAGCTGGGCCGTCTACCGCCGTCGCGCGCCCGCTCCCGCCGGTCAGTCGACGACCAGCAGCTCCTTCGTGAACTGGCTCAGCCGGCGCGCGCCATCGTCGCTCAGCACGACGAGGTCCTCGATCCGCACACCAAGCACGCCGGGAAGGTAGATCCCAGGCTCGACCGTGACAACGTTGCCGGGTCTCAGCGGCTCCCTGCTCGCGTACTGCGAGAGACGCGGCGGCTCGTGGATGTCGAGACCGACGCCGTGTCCGAGGCCGTGCCCGTAGTACTCGCCGTAGCCGGCGCCGTCGATCACGGCCCGAGCCGTGGCATATACCTCGACGCCGTCGAGACCCGGCGCGAGCGCTTCGAGCCCCGCCAGCTGCGCCGCTAGCACCAGCTCGTAGATCTCGCGCGCCTGCGAAGTCGGCTCGCCAACGGCAAAGGTGCGGGTGCAATCCGAGCAGTAACCGTCGAGCAGCGCCCCGATGTCGATGGTTACAAGCGTGCCGGTTTCGATCGCGGCGTCGCGCGGCTTGGCGTGCGGCAGTGCCGCGTTGCTACCGCCCGCGACGATCGAGTCGAAGCTCGGCGCGCTGGCCCCGCGCCGGCGCATCTCGTACTCGAGATCGATCGCGACCTCGCGCTCGGTGCGCCCGCCGAGGCCGCGCTCGACGAGCCATTCGTAGATCCCGTCGACGAGCGCCGCAGCGTTCGCGATCAGTTCGATCTCGTCCGCGTCCTTGACCGCGCGCAGCTGCCCAACCAGGCCCCCGGCCGCTACCAGATCGACTCCCACGCCGATCTGCTCCTGCAGCCGCGAGCGCTCGGCAACAGTGGTCACCTTGTCGTCGAAGCCGATTCTGCCGCTCAGCGTGCCCGCCAGCGCGTCGTACAGGTCGCCGCCGACGATCTCGCGTGCAAACTCCGGATCGACCTCCTCGCCGGACTGCTCCTTGTAGCGAAAATCGGTCAGAAAGCGCGAGTCGCCGCTCGCCGACACCAGCGCGACGGCGCTGCTGCCGGTGAACCCGGTCAGGTAGCGCAGATCCGATCCGCCGGCGACGATCAGCCCGTCGAGCTCTGGGTCCGCGAGCAGTCCACGCAGGCGGTCAACTCGCGCGCTCATCCTTCGAGCTCCTTGCTCAGACGCACCAGCGCCTCGCGGTAGCCCTCGACGCCCTGCCCTGTGACTGTGGCGACGCAGAGGTCACGGATCACCGACACGCGGCGCCACTCCTCGCGTGTCTCGATGCTCGAAAGGTGCACCTCGACAGTCGGTAGCGCGGCGATCTCGAGGGCGTCGTGGATCGCCCAAGCGTAGTGCGTCCAGGCGCCCGGGTTCAGTAGCAGCCCGTCGGCGGCACCAGCTAGTCCGCGCAGATGCTCAACGAACGCAGCCTCCGAGTTTGTCTGGAAGAAGTTGACCTCGAGCCCGAGCTCACGGGCAAAGCCGCTGACCTCGCGCTCCAGCGCGCCGAGCGTGAGCGTGCCGTAGTGCGCCGGATCTCGCTGTCCGAGCATGTCGAGGTTGACCCCGTGCATGACCTCGACGCGAGCGCGCGACGTGCTCATGCGACGAGCTCCAGCACCGCGCGCTCGAGCTCCAGATCGTCGACCGACGCGCCGTGGCGCACGCGCCCCGGCTCCTCGACAAGCACCATCGGCACACCTCCCGGTCCTCGCTTCTTGTCGAGCCGCGTAGCTGCGATCACGGCCGCCGCGTCCAGCCCGCTGGCATGTGTCGGCAATGCGTGCGCGGTGAGCAGATCGCTGACCTGCTCTCGCAGCGCCTCCTGTCCCGAGAGTCGCAGCGCCGCCAGTAGGCCCAGTGCCACCGCCTCGCCGTGACGATAGCGCGCGTATCCAGTCACCGTCTCGATCGCGTGACCGACGGTGTGGCCGAGGTTCAGGACGTGTCGCGCACCGCCGTCACGCTCGTCGGCCGCCACCACGCCGAGCTTGCAACGAATGCAGTCGAGGATCAACCGCTCGTCGATCGGCGCATCGGCGGCGACGCGGTCCCAGAGGGTGCCGCCGGCGATCAACGCCGTCTTGATCACCTCGGCAAAGCCGGAGCTGAGCTCGGCGGCGGGAAGCGTCTCGAGCACCGCAGGGTCGACGAGCACCCCGGCAGGCTGGTGGAACGCACCGACGTAGTTCTTTGCCTCGGGCAGATCGACTCCGGTCTTCCCGCCGAACGCCGAGTCGACCTGCGCGACGAGCGTCGTCGGCACCTGAACGACCTGGATTCCACGCTGATAGGTCGCAGCACAGAAGCCTGCGAGATCACCGACGACGCCGCCGCCGAGCGCAGCGACATGATCGCCGCGCGTCATACCCGCGGCCACCAGCGCATGCCAGACGCGCTCAGCACTGGCGAGTGTCTTGTGCGCCTCGCCCGCGCTGATCGCGTGCTGGCCATCGACCGCACCGAACCGCCCGCCCCACAGCGCCGCCACGTTCTCATCGCTCACGAGAAAGCGCCGAGAAGGCGGCGCGACCGGCCAGACGGCGGAGCCGACCAAGCCACGCCCGATCCAGACCGGATACTCGCGCGACGGGGTCAGGGCCCAAACCATCCGCGTGCCCGTCGGCGCATCGCGCAGCGCAAGCAGTGATGGGTGGGCAAGGGCCAGGGTCTGGCGCGCGGTCGCCGGCACGATCGCGTCGGCAACGTCGTCGTAGAGCGCGCGGCGCGCGGCATGCAGGGCGAAGAAAGCCTTGCGCTCACGTGCGAGCGGTCGCCGACCGCTACCGCTGCGCCGCCAGGCGACCGCGGGATCGACGTCCAGCCAGACGACGATGTGACGACGCAACGCCTTGCGCACCCGCTTCGAACCGACTGCGCCGCCGCCCAGCGAGATGATCTCCGCCGGCCCGGCGCGATCGAGCAACTCGCACACAACGCTCTCCTCGACAGCGCGAAAGGCAGCCTCGCCTTCGCTTTCGAAGATGTCGGCGATCGCGCGCCCGAGACGCTGCTCGATCAGGCGGTCGGCGTCGATCGACGTCGTGCCGAGCGCGAGCGCGAGCGTGCGCGCCGCCGCGGTCTTGCCGGCTCCCATGAAGCCGACGATCACGATCGCACCGCTGCGCTTGCTCAGGGCGCTCGCCACCCGATCCGCTCGCGGTAGGCGCCGAGCGCGGCACCGACGTCATCGATGTGATCGCCGCCGAACTTCGCGCGGTAGGCGCCGGCGATGACGAATGCGACCATCGCCTCGCCGACGACGCCTGCCGCCGGCACGGTGCACGAGTCGGTCCGCTCGCGCAGCGCCTCGGCCGGCGCGTGGGTTTCGAGATCGACGGAGCGCAGCGGCTTGGTCAGGGTCGGCAGCGGCTTCATCGCACCGCGAACGATCAGTGGCTCGCCGTTGGTCATCCCGCCTTCGACGCCGCCCGAGCGATTCGTCTCGCGGTAGAAGCCGCGCGACGGCGAATGGAAGATCTCGTCGTGCGCCTGCGAGCCGGCGCGCTGCGCAAGCTCGATCCCGTCGCCGAGCTCGAAGCCCTTGATCGCCTGGATCGAGCAGATCGCCTCCGCAAGACGACCGTCGAGCCGCTCCTCCCAGGAGACGTGCGAACCGAGCCCGGGAACGAGACCGAATGCGCGGACCTCGAAGATCCCGCCGAGCGACTCGTTCGCCTTGCGCTGGCGATCGATGTGCTCGACCATGGCCTGCGAAGCAGCGCCATCGAGGCAGCGCACCGGTGACTCGTCGACGGCTGCGAAGTCGTCGAGCGACAGTGGTTCAGCGCGCGGCGGCGCAGTCACGCTCCCGATCCGCGTCACGTGCGAAACGACTTCGACGCCAAGCGCCCGCAGGAACGCCTTGCAGACAGCGCCGCCGGCGACCCTCGCCGCGGTTTCGCGCGCGCTGGCGCGCTCGAGGATATTGCGAACGTCGGTGAAGCCGTACTTCTGGATGCCGGCGAGGTCGGCGTGGCCCGGACGCGGGAGGTGTACCTCCTCGACCTCCGCGTCGACTGGCCAGGGATTCATCCGCTCCTCCCAGTTGGCGTAGTCGCGGTTCTCAACCCACAGCGAGATCGGCCCGCCGAGCGTGCGTCCGTGGCGCACGCCGCCGGTCGCCTCAGCGGCATCACGCTCG
>Ga0181525_10000166_pt1 | contig 59894 bp, 50 predicted proteins | sample PEATcosm2014_Bin_48_FD_121100 | JGI IMG/M metagenome (GOLD analysis project Ga0181525, IMG submission 121100) | Peatland microbial communities from MTU Mesocosm Facility, Houghton, MI, USA - PEATcosm2014_Bin06_10_metaG | ecosystem: Environmental > Terrestrial > Soil > Wetlands > Peat | place...
CTCAAGTGACTTCAAGCCGGCCTCATCCAACGTTCTCGACGCCCAGTTTCCACAGGTCGATAGCAACTCGCGCGTCCAGATTCGCTTTAAGGCGCCCGGTGCGACAAAGGTGCGGGTCAATTTCTGGAGCGGCGAGAAAGCCGACATGGAGAAGCAGGCGGACGGGTTCTGGAGGTTCACGACAAAATCCATGGCTCCCGGTCTTCACTACTACACGATCGTCGTCGATGGCGCCGAGGTTAGCGATCCCGGAAGCACGGCTTACTTCGGCGGCAGCAAATGGGCGAGCGCTGTCGAGGTGCCCGAAGCCGGCGTCGACTACTACCTGCCTAAAGAAGTGCCGCACGGCCAGGTTAGACAGATTTGGTATCACTCCAGCGTGACTGGCACCTGGCGCGATGCATTCATTTACCTACCGCCCGATTACGACGCGTCAAAGGTACGCTATCCAGTCCTCTACCTCCAGCACGGCGGAGGCGAGGATGAAACTGGCTGGATCCGTCAGGGCAAGGCGAACTTCATCCTCGACAACCTGATTGCCAGCGGCAGCACCAAACCGATGATCGTCGTCATGGCGAATGGCTATGCGACTCGTGCCGGCTATGTCGTGCCCGACCTCACGGATAAACCGTTTCTTGGGCCTGATTTCATGAAGGTGATGCAGGAGCGGATGGGCGCATTCGAAGACGACATGACCCAGGTACTGATCCCGTTTGTCGATAAGGCATTCCGCACCATTCCCGATCGCGATCACCGCGCCATGGCCGGACTTTCCATGGGCGGAATGCAAACGTTCCAGGTGACCTTCAATCATCTGGATCTCTTCTCCTACATTGGCGGGTTCAGCGGCGCGGGCAATCCTTTCCTGACGGGTGCCAAGTTCGACGTCAAGACCGCGTACAACGGAGCTCTGGCCGATCCGTCCGCATTCGCCAAGCGCGTGCACCTGCTGTGGATCGGCGTAGGCACGAATGAGCCCGAACGCATGAAGTCTGGATTGGAAAGCCTGCATACTGCGCTAGATGAAGGAAAGGTTCAGCACATCTTTTATGAGTCGCCCGGCACCGATCACGAGTGGCAGACTTGGCGTCGCGATCTGAAGGATTTCGCGCCGAGGCTCTTCTAAAGAAAGCTGCTTGTTGCGGGCAACAGAGAAAGAAGCGGCTCGATATTTGCCAATATCGTTAGGGGTCTCAATGCACTCACACGCCCTTGTAGTTAAGCACTGGCCGGAGCGTGCGAGTTATCTTGACCAGATCCTTTTGCGCCCTCAGCACGGCGCGGATGTCTTTGTACGCGGAGGGCGCCTCGTCACGAAGTTGTCCTGCGATGCGGAAGTCGTACCAAACTCCCTCCATCTGCCGGCGGAACTCCCGTTCAGTGATCCTCGCGCGAGCCTCTGTCCGGCTCAGGGCGCGACCTGCACCGTGGGCACTCGAACAGAGCGCGGCCTCGTGACCGCGCCCCTCAACATGGAAGCTGGGACTGCCCATTGATCCGGGCAAGACTCCGCTCTCGCCAAGCCTCGCCGGCATCGCACCCTTTCGGTGTACCCAGAGGTCGCGACCACCGTAGCGTTCACGCGATACGTGGTTGTGGTCAGTAGTGATGATTGTTTCCCAGCAGACTTTCGCCCCCAGCCTGCTTGTCAAGGCATGACCAGCCGCCTTTGATATTGCTCTTCGGGACGCTTCAGCGTAACGTCGGGCGCAGAAGGCATCGTGAAGATACGCGGCACCTTCATCTGAGTTGGCGTCGAAGACGCGAAGCCGGTTGTTTACTGGTTCCGCCCGTGACAGATGGTAGTCGCGGATGGCCTGGCCAAGAACCCGCGACCCACTGTGCACCATGAGCCAAAGCCGGCTTTCCTCGTCTGCCTGGATTTCGAGGAAGTGGTTTCCGCTCCCGAGCGTGGCAAACTCGATCGCGCCTTCATTCCGGCGGACGGATTCAAGGCTGGGATGGCTGAGCGTACAGTTGGCGACTTCTTCAGGCTGCTCAATGACTGTCCGCCGGTTGCGGCGGCGAGCCGGCACCGCCCGGCCAATATCAGCGAGGACTTGCCCGGCGACTCCAGGTACCGCAAGAGATGTAGCCTCAATATCCAGGGCCACTGCCAACATGCCACACCCGATGTCGCCCCCAACCGCCTGCGGATAGATGAGATGCGACGTGGCGACGACAACTCCGATGCAAACGTCAGCAGACAAATGCACGTCAGGCATGACGGCAATCTGCTGGACGTCTGGAGAGCGTCCGAGGCGCTCAATCGCCCCCAACACGTCATGTCCCATGGGCGATGTCAGCCAAGTTCGGATGGGAGCCAATGGCGTTTCACTCATCTCCGCCCCCTTTCCACGCACATTGGTGCAAAACACAATTCAGGCGCCCGCTTGCGGGTGATTGCAAAGGCCACTTCCGAACGAAGGCGCGGACTCTCGCGGCTGAGCGCGATCATCACATCAGCAACGCATAGGCCCCCTGGGACGAGCACATGTACGAGCAGGCGCCCGCAGTCAGGCGCCGGCGAAACCTCCTCCACAAACAGACCGTCGAAACCATCACCGACGCCGCGGTCCGCTAAAGCGACGTTTAATGCGCGCTGAACCTGTCGGCAGAGCTGCCGGGTTTTCCGTTCTACTTGCCGGCTAGAAGACGCATTGCCGGATCCGGTTTCGTCCAAAGCTTCAACGAAGTCCGGGTCGATGAAATGTGATTCTTTAGAATCACGTCTGTACTGTTTCAAGACAGTTCTCCCTAATTGCACACACGAACACCTCGTCTCGGCGCACATGCGCAGAAACCCATCAGCTTTGTTTTGTTTTGGCGAACACGATGGGCGCGAGCCCCGCTGGTCGACCTAACTTAGGCGGCGAGCAGGCGCGACGGCATCGGGAGGTGTGCAATAGGGGACATGGCAGTTTCCGTTTACTTACGTCGAAACCAAGGCAAATGGTCGAGTACGCATTTGCCTGCTTGCATTATGGCTTACTGAGTAGTCTGAGTGCAAGCTGTCGTCGCGAGCGCCATTTAAGGTGATCAGTCGCGGTGTTAAGGGCGGCGGTGCAACCCTTGCGATTGCGCATGGTGATTCTGAAGGCGCTGCCGGTGCTCCAGTGCGTTCAATGTAACGATACGGCGCTTGAACACTCGACCATGCTTCGCGTCGATGCGCTGCTTCAGGCAGCCTATCCATCGGCGGAACTCGAAGTGATCCGCTACGCGGCTTAGCGTTCGCCTGGCGTGATCTTCTAAATTGAGTGCCGCCCCGAAATTCACCTGGAACCGCAATGGATTTATCGCTTCACTACCGATTTCTGTTCGTGTATTTCTGAAACGAGATGGAGCACGGCATCGATCACGATGTCGGGCCGGTCCCTGGATATGTAGTGCCCACTTCCTTCGGCAAAGATCGCCACACGGGTTGGGGAGGCCGCTACGAATTCAGAGTGTGCGCGGCGCATCGCTCGAAGCTCGTCTGGCGCGTCAACCCAGGTATGTTCTGCAGTGATATCGATTACGGGGAGATTCAACGGCACGTGTACGTCGCGCATGTGGCGCGCGGTAGCCGGATAGGCTTGATCCTGGCGTAATAGATTACGGCCGAGACCGGGCTTTTCCTTTATTAGATCCTCAGCGAGAGGTGTATAACGCGCGGAGATGACCGCCGCTTCCTTATCGTCGAAAAAGGAAGGGATGTTCGCGTCTACCAACACAAGACCTTCGACTCGCTTGTCCTCCGCGGCGAGGATCTCGCTAATGAACCCCCCATAAGAATGGGCCACTAAGATGATAGGCCCCTGAATGTCGCATTGATCGAGAGCGCGTCGTAAAGCGGCGCCCTCATCCTCGATCCGATAAGGCCGCGGATCAGGGTCGCTTTTCCCCAAACCGGCGCGGTCGTAAACTACGGTTTTTACTTTTGCCCGTTCGCGGATGACGGGTTCGATATTGGACCACTCGCTTGAATCCTCCCCGCCGCCGCTTTCGAAGACAACCGTTGGGGTCCCGTCTCCCCTGCTTTGCATCCACAGCGCGTAACCGCCTACGTCGACCTTCCGCCCCACGCAATCAGCAAGCGCATCACTACACCAGAACATTGTTATCGATAGAACTAGCGTTGCAGTGATTCGCAAGGATACCCTCCGTGACAAGCCAATTGTAGAGATCGTATCAGCGCCATGGCGCCACATCTTCGCCGCGAGGTTTTCGCCCGTGCTTTTCCCGCTTGCAACCTCACTCGAACTGTAGATATACTCTTAACTTGATGGGCGTCTACGCGTATAGCTTTAGCGAGTTTGGATTTTGGTATTGGCCAAAATCACGCCGGGTGGTGTCCGTGTAGACGCTGATTCACATCAGATTCTCAACAAAAGGCCCACCCGGATAGGGTGGGCCTTTTGGCTTTTAGGGAGTTATTTTATGTTTCAGGAACGGTATTGGTGAGGCGCAAATGATTATCTCAATGAGGTTGCATGCCAGCAAGGACGAGATTGCTGAGGTGACAGAGCGGATCAAAGAGTTTGGCTACAAGGTCCACTCGATTGAAGGGGAGGAGCGGGTCGTGATTGGCGTCGTGGGAGTCGGAGACGTAACGGATTGCCTGGAATCGCTCGAGGCGATGCCCCAGGTGGAGAAAGCCGTTCGGATCTCGGCTCCGTACAAGTTTGTCAGCCGCGAATTCCGGCACGGCAAATCCGTATTTAGGATCAACGGCGTCGATATCGGCGGAGACGAGTTCATTGTGATGGCCGGACCCTGCGCCGTGGAAAACGAGCGGCAGATCCTGGAAACGGCCCACGCCGTTCGCGCAGCCGGAGCGAAGTTTCTTCGAGGCGGAGCGTTCAAGCCGCGCACCTCGCCGTACGATTTCCAAGGGATGGAGATTGAGGGCCTGCGCCTGCTTGGCAAGGCAAAGAAGGAGACCGGTCTCGGCATTATCACCGAAATCATGAGTGACCGTGACGTCGATATGGTTGCCGAACACGCCGATATTCTCCAGATTGGCGCCCGCAACATGCAGAACTTCGCGCTGCTCAAGTCGGTGGGCAAGGCGCAGCGGCCCGTGATGTTGAAGCGCGGGTTGAGCGCGACTATCAAGGAGCTGCTGATGTCGGCCGAATACATCGTGGCGCATGGCAATCCCAATGTGATCCTGTGCGAACGCGGCATCCGCACGTTTGAAACCGCCACGCGCAACACTTGCGACATCGCCGCCATTCCTGTGCTCAACGAACTCTCTCACCTGCCAGTGGTGCTTGATCCGAGCCACGCCACGGGCAAGCGCAGTCTGGTTCCGCCACTCTGCCGCGCCGGGGTGGCGGTTGGCGCGGACGGCCTGATTGTCGAGTGCCATCCTCATCCGGAGAAGGCCTTTAGCGATGGCGCCCAGTCGTTGACGCTCGACCAATTCGCGGCAATGATGCGCAGCCTTGACCCTTACATTGCCTTGTGGAAAGAAAGCCGCGCGGTGGCCGAGGCCGTCGCGGTATAAGCGCCAGGAAGATACCGAGAGCGCAACAACAAGCAAAAACACCGCTCCCTGCGCTTCGCGAACTTTGGTCACGGCTCGGTTCAACACGCAAAGGACAACGTCCGCAGTGGGTCCTCCTTTGTGTTACACGCGCAGGGCACTCCTCGCGTTTGGCGTTCAGTCTGTGATATGGATAGTCGAGGTTCTTTTCTCTAAGTGAAATTAAGACCTTGGCAGTTTGTGCTGTTACTACTGCTCGTGGCGGCAGCGGCTATCGTTGCCGTATTCCAGTTTCGCCGCAGCACTCTTCAGACTCCCGGCGAATTGGTCGCCGTCCTGCCTCACCAGGATTCGATCGTCTTTTTCATCAACACCGCCTTCTTGCGCAATGCCGGCGTCCTCAGTGAGTTCGCCGGCCCGAGATCCGGGCAGGAGCAGGATTACCAGGACTTTGTCGCCCAAACGCACTTTGATTTTCAGCGCGACTTGGATCGGGTGGCCGGCGCCTTTAATCGGGGCGAAGTATTCCTGGTGATCGAAGGACGCTTCGATTGGGCGCGCCTCCGGGAGTACGCCAAGAAACACGGCGGCAATTGCGCCAGTATCTGCTGGTTGCCGGCCAGTTCTCCGGGCCGCTGGATCTCATTTCTTCCAATCAGTCCCCGCATCATGGGATTGGCCGTGAGTACGAATCAGAAGGCCGTGTATTCGTTTGGGCCGGTCGGCAAACACCGCCCCAAGGCAGAAGAGGTGCCAGCGGGTTTGGTCTGGCTGGTGGTTCCGAAGGCGGTGCTTCGCAACCCGCCGGACCTGCCTCCCTCCGCGCAGGCTTTCGCAAGCGCCCTCGGCGGCGCTGAGTCGCTCTCGCTCTCCCTGGCGTATTTGCCTGAGAATGGCGGCACCATGCAAGTGCAGCTGGACACCGTCTTTGACTCGAGTGGCAGAGCGAACCAGATTCGCAGCCAACTCGAGAAGGCTACAGAGTTGGTGAAACAAACCGCGTCGGATCGCCGTGTCGAAGGGGATTCCGCCGCGCTTGCGGCGCTACTGACTTCGGGCCGCTTCACAGCCAGCGGCGGCCATGTAAACGGAACCTGGACGGCGCGTCCGGAATTGCTGAGCGCAATCCTTCGCTGAACCTGCGGCCGATTCTAGCTTTCAGCGTTCAGCTTTTGGCTGTCAGCTTTCAGACGCTGGGCGGTGCAGGCTGTGACGCCGCGGAGGAAGGCAAACGCCACATTTGTGGACGGGGTAAAAAGCGGAGGGGACACAGCTATTTTTCGGACCGGGGAAGGGGTGAGAACGCCCGGCCGCTATGTCCCCCTCCGCTTTTTACGGTCTCGGCTCGAACGCCGCCCCCCGGTTCGTTCTAACCTAGTAATACCCCTCGATGCCGCCCACCAGCACCATCGCCCCTCCGGAGATAGAGGCTCGCTATCAGGCTCTCGAAGCCAAGGTGAGGGCGCTGCGTCCAAAGGATGACCTAACCGACCTCGAGAAAGCCTTCCGCTTCGCGGTCGAAAAGCACGCGGGCCAGTTGCGTGACTCCGGCGAGCCTTTTGTCACCCACCTGCTGGCGGTGGCCGATCTGCTTGCCGATATGCAGATGGATAACGTCGGCCTGGTGACCGGACTTCTGCACGACGTCGTCGAAGATACGGGCGTCAAGCTGGAGGAGATCAAGCAGCGTTTCGGCGAAGATGTGGCGCGCTGTGTGGATGGCGTCACCAAGCTGCGCAGGATCGAAAAAACTTCCCGCGAGGAGCGCCAGGCCGAGAACCTGCGCAAGATGCTGCTCGCGATGACCAGCGACATCCGCGTCATTATCGTGAAGCTGGCTGACCGGCTCCACAATATGCGCACGCTCGGCTCCCTCTCGGCCGAGCGCCGCACCCGGATTGCTCAGGAAACGCTCGATATCTACGCGCCAATCGCCCACCGCCTTGGCATGGGCAAAATCCGCGGTGAATTGGAAGACCTCGCCTTCAACACCCTGGAGCCCGAAGCGGCGAAGGAACTGATGCGCGAGATTGAGTCGAAGAGCCAGGACAACGAGGATTATCTGCGCGAGATTCGCACCGAAATAGAGAGGAAGCTGGCCGCGGAAAACGTCCCGGCGCGCGTGGAAGGCCGGGTGAAGCGGGCTTATTCGGTTTATCTCAAGCTCAAGCGCCAGAAGGTCTCGATTGACCAGGTTTACGATTTGCTAGCGGTCCGCATCATTACCGACTCGGTGAAGAACTGTTATGCCGCGCTGGGCGTGATTCACAACGACTGGACCCCGATTCCCGGCCGCATCAAGGATTTCATTGCGATTCCGCGTCCCAATCTCTACCAGTCGCTGCATACCTCGGTGATTGGTCCGGGCGGGCTGGCTTTCGAAGTGCAGATCCGCACCGAAGAAATGCACCGCATCGCCGAAGAAGGCATCGCCGCGCATTGGAAATACAAAGAGGGGCGGCGGGGCCCGGTGGAAGACGATGAGCGTATCGCCTGGCTTCGTCAGCTAGTGGAATGGCAGCGCGAGGTGCGCGACCCGAACGAATTCATGTCGACGCTCCGGGTGGATCTCTTCCCCGAAGAGGTCTACACCTTCACCCCGCGCGGGCGTGTGATTGTGCTGCCCAAAGGCTCAACCCCCGTCGATTTCGCCTACGCCATCCATTCGGACGTCGGCCACATGTGCGTCGGCGCGAAGGTGAACGGCGCGATCAAGCCGCTCAAATACGCCCTGCGGAACGGCGATGTGGTTGAGATTCTCACGCAACCGGGTCATGAGCCGAGCCGCGACTGGCTTGCGCTTGTCAAGACATCGCGGGCCCGCAACAAGATCAAGCACGTCGTCAACACCGCCGAGCGAACGAAGGCGGTTGAGATCGGGCAGAAGTCTCTCGAGAAGGAAGCCCGTCGGCTGGGCGTGAACCTTGGCCGCATTTCACGCGACGATCTGGACACGGCCGCCAGCGATTACGGCGTTAGCAAAGCCGAAGATCTGTATGCCGCCCTCGGCTACGGCAAATTTTCCCCCCGCCAGGTGCTGCAGAAGCTGGCGCCGGAAGGACTTCTGGGCGAGCCGCCTGCCGCGCCCCGGCTCGTGCCCCCGCAGACTGGAACACCCCTGGGCGATGGAGAACTGACCATCAAGGTGAAGGGCATCGACGACGTGATGCTTTATCGCGCCAAGTGTTGCAATCCGATCCGGGGCGAGACGATCGTTGGCTACATCACACGCGGTAAAGGCATCGCGGTCCATTCCGTTTTGTGCCCCAACGTGCAAAGCCTGATTTACGATGTCGAGCGGAAGATCGACGTCGAGTGGGCGCGGTCGGCGTCCGCGCCGCTGCCCGTCAAGGTGGTCATTTATACGGACGACCGCCCGGGCATCCTCAGCCAGATCACCTCGATTCTGTATGCCGAGAACAGCAACATCCGCAGTCTCGAAGCGCGTGGCGATGACGGCCGCGCGGACAACAGCGCCATCGTCGACATAACCTTGGATGTCCGCGACAACAAACAGCTTGAACGGGTGATCAACGCGTTCCGCAGAATTCCGGGCGTGCGCGATATCGAGCGCATCCAGCACGCGCCTTGAGAGCCGGCGCGGAACAATGGAAGCAGGCTATGAATTGCTCATGAACCCTTCACCCGCCGTTACGGTCTCCGATCCTGAACACATCGCGATCTCGAAATCCTCGGGCATCAAGATCGACTGGAAGGACGGCCACCATAGCGACTTCTCTCTCGAGCTGCTTCGCGACGAATGCCCGTGTGCCGCCTGCACCGGCGCCCACGGCACAGAGCCTCAGAAGACCACTCACTCCCAGCCCGACCCGTTTCAGATGTTTAAGCCGCGCCTGAAAATGGATTCTGTCGAGGCTGTGGGTTCCTATGCGATTCGCATCTTCTGGAACGACGGCCACAGTACCGGTATTTATTCGTTCGATCATCTGCGCAAGATTTGCCCCTGCTCCGGCTGCAAGGACACTCGCTCCGGAAGCGCTTAGTTCGTCAAGGGTGTCTTCGTGGCGGCGTCAGCCCACGAAAGAGGACGAAGACCCTGAGAAGACCGCTTCCTTTGGTGGCGGCGCGGAGCGCAGGCCTTGCGACGGCGGACGTGATTGAACGCCGCGCGGCTTATTCGGTTTTTGTTACTTCGCCGGCCGGCTTTAACGGCTTGGGTTGCGTCAGGCGGGGAAGCATCTCTTCGCGCGTCGCGGTGTTGTAGACAAACCAGGCCATAATCGCCGACGACTGCATTACGTCGCCTTTGATCACGCGATCGTATACATCCATGTTGGAGTGATGTGTGCGCGTGCCGTACTCGATGGGATCCTGCATGAAACCGAAGCCAGGCAGCCCGATCCAGGTGAACGAGGTGTGATCAGTCCCGCCCGGCTGCCGGGTGGGCGCGGCGGTGGCGCCGACTACGGCTGTCGCGCCCAGGTCATGGAAAGGCTCGAGCCAGGCTTCGAACAGCGGCTTCACCATGTCGTTGCCCCCCACGCTGATCCCGCGGAAGCGCCCGGTGCCCGAATCGTCGTTAAAGTAGGCATCCAGCTTGGCGTACTCGGGTTTCAGCGTCATCGTGTCGCGGTCGGCGAAATGTTCCTGAACGTAAGCCTTCGAGCCCAGCAGTCCTTCTTCTTCGCCTCCCCACAGGGCGATGCGAACGGTACGAGACAACGGCAGGTTGAGGGCCTTGAGAATGCGTACCGCCTCGATCGCCACCGCGCAGCCGGTTCCGTTGTCGGTGGCTCCGGTGCCACCATGCCAGGAGTCGAGGTGCCCGCCAAGCATTACGATTTCATCCTTTTTCGTTGTGCCCGGAATCTCGCCGACTACGTTGAAGGAATTGGTTTCGCCACCCAGGAACTCCGCCCTTACTTCGAGCTCTAGCTTCACCGGGATTTTGTGCTCGAGCAGCCTCGCAATCCGGTTGTAGTGCTCTGGGGTCAGCGCAATCGTCGGCAGCGGTTTCGGTTCCTTCGGGTCGCGCGGTCCGCCGGAGGTGGCAAATACTGTTCCGCCATCGCCGTTGTAGCCGTACTGCAAAACCGCCACAGCTCCTTCGCCCTTGTAGAACTGAGCCACTTTGGCGTGGAACTTATCCTGCTCTTCGCGGCTGGGCGGCGGAGTCGCCGGGGTCACTACGGCGGCGGCTGCGGCGGGGCCTGGTTGTGGACCAAAACCGCCGAATGGCCGCGATGGGTCAACCACATTGGCGCGAGCGGCAAGTTCTTCGGTGGTCAGCCGCCGGAATGGCGCGTCGGCGATGGGCTGAACTTCCTTCTGCACCATCGACAGCACGATCTTTCCTGACAGTTTGCCTTTGTATTTGGCGAAATCGGCTTCGTTGGCGATGACCGCCGTGATTGGCTCCGCGGTGATGACTCCGTTCGTGCCGGGCGTCCAAGCCAGCGGGAAGCCTATCAAAGGCTGGTATTGCGGCTCCACCAGATGCGCTGAAAAGTGCGTATAACGCCAGCTTTCGCCGAACGGCCCCCATTTTTCCAGATGCACGTTTTCGAGACCGTATTCCTTGAGCCGTTTCATCACCCATTCGGCCGCGGCTTTATGTCCGGGTGAGTTGGTCAGTCGCGGGCCATAGACGTCGGCCAGATAAAACAGATCGTCCATGGCCTGCGAGTTCTGAAACGCTTCGCTCTTGATGTGGTTGACCACGGTAAGGTCAACCTTTTCCTGTGCGGATATCGTTAGCGCCGCCAGTGCGGCAGTGAGAGCCACCGCGCAGATGCACACGGCGGGCTTCAAGGGAAGTCTCATTCGTTGAGTGTACTGCGAGGCGGATTGGCGGACAAGGGGCGGCGTCAGGGGGGCGGGGGCCAGGGCTCAGGGGTCAGGGGGTCAGAGGCAGAGTCAGTTCGCCCTCATAATGGGTGAATGGCCGCGTCTCGGGAAATTTTGGCGTCGGACGTCTTCGAACTTGCGATTCGTGTGCTTCCCGAAGATATCGATCAGCTCGGCCATGTGAACAACATTTCCTATGTTCGCTGGGTGCAGGAGGCTGCGGTGGCCCATTGGCGAGCGGCTGCGCCTGCCGCCGACCAGGAGAAGCTGCGGTGGGTGGTGCTGCGGCACGAGGTAGATTACAAACAGCCTGCTTATCTCGCCGACTCCATCGTGGCCCGCACGTGGGTAGGCCAAGCTACTCGACTTCGATTTGAACGGCACACAGAACTGCTTCGCCAGTCGGATCGTATGGTGCTCGCTAAGGCGCTCACGATCTGGTGCCCCATCGACGCGGCGAGTGGAAGACCGGTCAGCGTGAGCGCCGAAGTGAGAAGCCGCTTCTCTACATCCCAGACCCCATACCCGGCGATGCCGAGGCGTGATTAAAGGAGGGCGGGCAGAACGATACCAGCGCCTTCCGGGAAGGCACGAATTTTCGCCCTAAGGTTGGCGCTGATGCGAGCCGCCTCCACAGGTTCGCAAAAGGCTTCAGATAAGATTGACTCGGACCCTATGTTGCGCACTATTGCTTCCCTAGCCGGATTCATCGCTCTATCCATAGGCCTGGCCGGATTTTCTCCAGCCGCGGCTCAGACGGGAAAACCTGACACGGCGCGAAAGCCGAACACACGATTCACTATGCAACCTTTTGGCAAGACCCCCGACGGCCGCGAGGTCGATCTCTATACGCTCACCAATAAGAATGGCCTCGAAGTGGGGATCATCAGCTATGGCGGCGTGATTCGAACGCTCAAGGCGCCGGATCGTAACGGCAAGTTCGAAGACATTGTCCTCGGTTTTGACCACCTGGCCTCGTACGTCGCCAAGAATCCGTATTTCGGCGCGCTGGTTGGCCGCTATGCCAATCGCATCGGCAACGCGAAGTTCACTCTGGACGGGAAAGAGTATCACGTGCCGAAGAACGATGGGCCGAACTGCCTGCACGGCGGCATCATCAACTTCTCCAAGCAGATATGGAATGCCTCGGGCTCCGGCGCGGCACATGACGCCAAGCTCGTTCTGCAATACCTAAGCTCCGATGGCGAAGAAGGATTTCCGGGCCAGTTGACCGCCACAGTCACCTATACCCTCAACGACAACAACGAGCTGCGAATTGACTACGCCGCCGTCACCGATAAGCCGACCGTGGTTAACCTGACCAACCATTCCTACTTCAATCTCGCCGGCCAAGGCCACGGAGACATTCTCAATCATGTCCTTACCATCTACGCGAGCAAGTTCACCCCGGTGAACTCGACGCTTATCCCGACCGGCGAAGTGAAGCCTGTCGCCGGGACTCCGTTCGACTTCACCAAGCCCACGCGCATCGGCGAACGGATCGGCGCCGAAGACCAGCAGCTCAAATACGGCATGGGCTACGACCACAATTGGGTGCTGGATCACAGTGGCTCGCTGGCACTCGCTGCCCGCGCGGAAGATCCTGGCTCCGGACGGGTGCTGGAAGTGCTCACCGATCAGCCCGGGGTGCAATTCTATACGGGCAACCACCTGGATGGCACAGATCACGGCAAGGGCGGGAAATCGTATCAGCCGCGCGCCGGCTTCTGCCTCGAGACGCAGCATTTCCCGGATTCGCCGAACAAGCCGGCCTTCCCCTCGGTGGTGCTGCGCCCGGGCAAACAATACCACACCACCACCGTGTTCCGCTTCAGCACCAAGTAGATTGCTTACGCACCTTCGCATATGTCGAGCTACATCGGCGCGGTAGACCAGGGCACCACCAGCACGCGTTTTATCGTGTTTGACAAGACTGGGCGCGTGGTGTCACTGGCCCAGAAGGAGCACGAGCAGATCTATCCTAAGCCGGGTTGGGTCGAACACGATCCGGAGGAAATCTGGCGGCGCACTCAGGAGGTGATAGCCGCTGCGCTCGAAGAACGCGGATTGCGGGCGAAGGATCTCGATGCCATCGGCATCACCAATCAGCGAGAGACAACCGTGGTGTGGGACCGCAAGACCGGCGTTCCGGCCACCAATGCGCTGGTGTGGCAGGATACACGAGTTGCGCCCGATGTGGCTGCCTTCGCCAAAGCCATTGGCCAGGATTTCTTTCGCAAACGCACTGGCCTTCCGCTGGCAACCTATTTCAGCGGCCTCAAGCTGCGCTGGATTCTGGCGAATGTACCGGGGGCGCGCGAGCGCGCGGAAGCCGGCGAGCTCCTGTTCGGCAACATCGATACGTTTCTCGTGTGGCAGTTGACGGGTGGCGCCGCCGGCGGACTGCACATCACCGACGTCACCAATGCCAGCCGCACGCAGTTGATGAATCTGGCCGATCTCGAGTGGGATGACGAAATCCTGGCGCATTTCGAAATACCGAGAGTGATGCTGCCGCGAATTCTTTCGAGCAGCGAGAACTACGGGAGCATTGCGGATGGCCCGCTTCGCGGCGTGCGGATTGCCGGTATTCTCGGCGATCAGCAAGCGGCCCTGGTGGGGCAAGCATGTTTTGAAGCCGGCGAAGCCAAGAACACTTACGGCACCGGGTGTTTTCTGTTGATGAACACGGGCGAGAAGCTCGTGGAATCCAAGCACGGGCTGCTGACCACCGTGGCTTACCGCTTCGGCAACGAGCGGGCACACTACGCGCTGGAAGGCAGTGTTGCCATTACGGGCGCGCTGGTGCAGTGGGTTCGCGACAACCTGGGTTTGATTTCCTCGAGCGGCGAAATTGAAACCCTGGCACGCTCGGTGAAAGACAACGGCGGCGTTTATTTTGTCCCTGCGTTTTCGGGGCTGTATGCGCCCTATTGGAAAGACAGCGCACGCGGCGTGATTGCCGGGTTAACCCGCTATGCCACGAAGGCCCATCTCGCCCGCGCAGTGCTCGAAGCCACTGCTTACCAGACCCGCGAGGTCCTCGAAGCCATGGAGAAGGATTCACGGATCAAGTTGCAGGTACTCCGCGTGGACGGCGGCATGGTGGTGAACGATCTGCTGATGCAGTTTCAATCCGACATCCTCGACCGGCCGGTGGTGAGGCCTGTGATCAAAGAGACCACCGCTCTGGGAGCCGCCTACGCCGCGGGGTTGGCGGTGGGATACTTCTCCGACCTTGCGGATTTGAAAGCGAAGTGGGCTGCCGATTACACCTGGACCCCGAACATGGAGGCTTCAGTGAGAGACGGTTATTTTCGGGCTTGGAAGAAGGCGGTTACGCGTTCGTTTGATTGGGTGGAAGAGTAGTAGTTGTCGTGCTTCCTACGTGTATCTGCTCGTAGGTTCGCCACGGCCGGCGCTAAACCGCCGGCTGAGGCAGGCAGGGCAGGTGCAGGCATGTCGTTCCGCGTGCTTGTGCGCAAGACCATGAATGATGTTCTCGGACGCATCGAAACGATGGGCAATAATATCGAAGTACTGTGCGTCGCCTGAGTTGTAGCGACGGAAAACCGAATAAGCGACATGATCTGCAATCTGTACAAGACGCGATGCGCGCGAGTCCACGAAGAAGGGCGTGTCGGCGATATTCTTCAGAGATCCCCACTGAGTTCCAAGCGTGGTTTTGTCGAGAATGATCATCCCGCGCTGTGTGTCGCCCGCTGACTTGAGCCGGCTGAGGAAAAGGTCGAATCGTCTGCACAAGTCTTCGAACGCCATCTCGACTGGATCCTGCCCGGGATACGCCCTCTTATCGATCGCGCAAGCGAAAAGACAGGTCGTGTTGTAGCTGTTATTCACGACCTGAAGGACGGACTTGAGAGTTCCACGGGCCTCGTCGGAGCTCAGTTTGTTCCATGGGGCGCCCCGCCGCGAGAAGATCTCTGATGCGTGGAATTCGATGTCTTCGGGCTCGACGGCGTTGAATTCGGCGCCCAGCTTGTCGACCTCTCTGGTGAACCAGTCAACCTGCGCTTCAAATACGCACAGACCACCGAGCACAAAGTACGTTTCTGACGCGTTACCCGGCGAACCAGCATCGTCGAGATACAGCAGGTACATGAAAAAGAAAAAGCAGCCGAGTGGGCTTTCACCCAACGGACTGCGTCGGCAGCCCTCTCAACCGCAATTGAATTCTAGCACAGAGGGCCCGGAATCGTCTAGTCCAGATCCGCGTCGGCATCGCCGCTGAGGAGATAGGCGCTCACACCCGTTTCCGAAGGGCCTCGGATTTGCGTTGCAGGCGGCGGCGCGCGGCTGAGGGCTCAACCTTCTGACCACGGTCGAGCGACTCCAGGCGGCGACCGAGTTCCTGATTGAACTCGGCAAGCTGCGCGGCTCGTGCCTGGTCGTGTTCCTCAAGAAGCCGTAACGCTTCTCTCACGACTTCACTCGCCGAGTTGTAGCGGCCCGATTCCACCTTCGCGCTGACAAATTCTTCCAGTTCGGGGGTGAGGGACACATTCATCAAGACTGCTTCCATAGTCACGCTAGCCGCAATGGCGAAGATTGTCAATGTTTGGCATCGGTGGGATCTCAGACCCGCGTAGACGAGGACAACAATGTCGCGGCGCAGCCATCGGGCTGTCGGGCTAGCTGAAGATGAGTGCGCGTTGTGTCCTGACAAAGCGGGATGGTATTCTGATTGAGGCAACGGCTTTTTGCCCCTGTCGTCCTCCCCCTCGTTACGGAACCGGGCGCGTAGCTCAACTGGCAGAGCAAGTGACTCTTAATCACTAGGTTGTAGGTTCGATTCCTACCGCGCTCACCACTAAAATCAGTACCTTAGCGGCTACTGAATCAGCGTCGATTCGCCGACTGTGGGGACTTTTGTGGGGACCCCGTTTGAATTCAGGTCATTTGTGGGGACCGCCGCGGCCTTCGGCTTCAAGGTGAGTGACTCCACCGCCGTCCGCTTAGCCGCCATGCGGATATGTGAGTACCGTTCCAGCATTGCTCTGCTCATGTGACCCATCAGCGCAAGCATGGTGCTTTCAGGAGTCCCCGCTTCGGCCATCTTGGTAGCCGCCGTGTGCCGCAGGTCATGAAGCCGGCATTTCACACCAGCCTTGAGCCGCAGCGAGTCCCACGCGCTCGATATGTCCGTGATCGGCCGTGTGGGATCGTTCGGCATGGGCTTGCCGAATGGGAAAAGGTAGTCTCCCGGTTCAGTTGCTCCGGATCGTTCTGTGAACCATGCCGCGTGAGTGGTGAAGGCGTCGAAGAGTTCCTGATTCATCGGAATCTGGCGCCCTGTGCCCGATGAAGTCTTCGCGCGGCCTACCGTGACAACCCGCTTCGAGAAATCCACTTGCTGCCAAGTAAGATCAGTAATCTCACCGGACCTCATTCCAGTGAGCAACGCGACTCTCACAAAGGTGCTGATGAATGGCGAACGCACGCGCGAGACGGCTTCGAGCAGCGTCTTTTCCTCGTCGGGAGAGATCGCCCTGCCTACGTCCTTTCGCTCCTCCAGTTTTCGCACCCTTGGCCAAAGCACCGACCAGGCTTGCCTATCGCTCGGCTGAGTTCGCCGACTTCCATGTTGACTGTCCGCCCGCCCGCCTCCTCCTGAAGCCGGGTTTGAATATACTCTCGGACGCGCCTTTCAGTCAGGTCCGGTATCAACGTGCTCCCCAGCAGCCGCGTGACGTGAGCAAGCCGCCCTTTCGAGAACAGAACAGATTGCCGCCTGTGGCTTTGATCGTAGTGTTTCTGATACTGCTTCACCACGTCCGAAACAGAGTTAATGCGGTTCTCGCGCTTCTCCACGGGCATTCCCGAAAGGCTCTTTTCTAGTTCAAGTCTCCGGTTCCGCTCGGACTCGATTGCGAGGGTCTTCCGGCTAGTCTTTGCTGATTCCCGCACACGCCGGCCCGCAAAGATGAATTCGTACCACCAAACCTCGCCACGTTTGTAGACCATTTCGTCTCCCATCTCTGCGCTTCCTGCGCGTTCCGAATTCGATTCACCATCACGCCATGCCACCGGCCCCGAAGAGTCTTCATTCCGTCTTCCGTGAGGGTTCGCCTTGTGAATCGCGTTTCACCGCATCAGGCTTCGTCGCGACTAGAAGTCTACTTTCCAGGTCACCGCCAAGCCAGTCTGGGATTAACGTGTTGGCCTGATAAGCCACGCCTTCGAGCGTCGAAAGAAGAATCACAAGCGCCGGAGCGACGAATGCCCATGGTGAGCTGTAACCGCGCACGAACAAGAGCGTCACGATAACGGTTGCGCAAGCCGCCGTTGCCTGCAGCATGTACGCACCGAGGGACGGGCCGCCGAGGTTTGGACGCAGAAGACGGTCTAGCTGTAGATAGATGGACTGCCATTCGAAATCATTGGAGATCATCCTGCTCTTCTGCCTCCAAAGCTCAACTTTTTCCCCTAGGGCAGCGTTCATCTTCTCTAGATCGCCCACGTTCGGGCCATTCTCTCCAGTTCCATATTTCGCATCCACAATACCGAGTTCCGCAACGAGGATTTCGGGATACTTGTATGGGATATTCTCGGGTGCGTACTCGCCTAGATATTTACTTGCGAGCTGACGAAACCGAAGATCCCGGGACTTTCCCTCGGTCGGAAAAAACCTTCGGAGTAAGAGCGCGAGCAGGGTCGAGAAGGCGCCGGTGAAGAAATCCGTGATAACGCTGGCCATCAGAGCAATAACGTAGGCACCCCCGAAACCGATCGCCAGCTTCGTCCTCGCGCCCAAGGCGGTCCAATGAGCAAAGAGTTCGACACTCTGTGGCCACAACCAACAGACCGTCGCAATCAGGGCGAAGCTTGGAACCACCGGGGCGAAGATCTGAGCAAGGGTCGGAAGATCGGTTTTCCCCACATCAATCTTGAATGGTAGTAGTTCCATTTACGCCCTCATTAGCGGCTTAAGATCCGATTCACCATCACGCCATGCCACCGGCCCCGCGTGCGCGTCCCGATGCCGCCAGCGTTCATTTGCGTCGCAATGCGGTCGAATCCTAGACCCTCCGCCCGAAGAGCCTTCATTCGCTCGACCACCGCGGCCTCACCTTCATAGAACCCGTAAGGCTTGCGACCCTCACAACGGCCCGTCTGTGTCCGCTTCCGCATCCGTGCGCCTGCCAGCTTCAGAACGATCATGCTCTTGTCGTATTGAGCGAAGACTCCCATCATCTGCCGGAACGCCGTCCTGCTCGGGTCACTGGCCATCAGGTCGGGCTCGGCAACGCTGATGATCGTAAAGCCGTGCTGCCGGAAGTACGAGAGTGCTGCCTCCTGAACCATTAGGTCACGCGCCAGGCGATCCAGTTTCTCGACAATCACGGTACGAACGCCGTTGGAGTGCAGAGTTGCCACCATCTCCGCGAATGCCGGTCGCCCGGTCGTTTCGATGGCTCCGCTCACGCCCTCATCGGCAAACTCGCGAACCATGGTATAGCCGTTCGCCTTGGCATACGCCTTGATCGCGGCCCGCTGCCGTGGAAAGCCATCACCGGCAACCTGTCCCTTGCCACTCACTCTCAGGTAGCTGAATGCCCTCGTCATGCTTTCATGATGCGCTTGTTCTGCCTGCTAGGCGGCACTCGCTCTCTTGCAGGAGTATGATGGCCGAGATGCAGATACTTCATTTGCTAGTGATTCTTGTCGTCTTTGCCCTCGTGGTCTCAGTGCCCATAGCCTGGGTTCGAATCTTCAAACGGGTTGGGTGGCCAGGTTGGTTGGGCGTCTTGATCCTTGTGCCCCTGGTAAACGTAGTTCTCATGCTGGTGTTTAGCTTTTCTCGGGAATGGCCCATCGAGAGACGATTGAAGGTCGCGGAAGGTGGCTCGACCCGCCCCGCTTGAGTTGCGTGGCTCACGTCGAGTCGGGAGTGGCTTCTTGTCGCCGCCGTTAGCGGGCTGGGAACATTGAGCGCCTGGAGCATAGCCTCGGCATGTCGAATTCCAGTAAGGGCGCGTTTGACGTCGATCTATTCCGAAAGCTTGTGCGCCTGCTGGATTCCGACCAGGAAGGCGAGCGCAGCACTGCCCTTCGACAGGCCCTGAGACAGTGCGCCGAGCACGATCCGCCGCTGTTGTTCTGTGAGGCTGCCGAGCGGGTCTTCGGCCAAGATGGCTCGGAGTCTCGACGAATGGAGTTACAGGCGGCGTTGAGCCGTGTGGCGGAACTGGAGACCGAAGTAGCCCGCCTCATGGCGGAGTTGGCGAACGCCCCGACAGAGACGCCCCAAGCACGGAAACGCAGACCAGAGACAGGGCGCGTCGAAACAACCGAGGATTGGGACGCACGGTTGCGGCGCATGTGGCACGCGTGGCCAGGGCTTCCTTGGTCGTGGTCCAACTCTGTCCTGTTGCTGGTCGGCAATGCTTTAGTCGCGATGAGAATCGCGGCCTACTACCAAGACAAAGGCATAACAAGTCACCCTTGGGGAGTTACTTATTTCGCATTGGTTTCTTGGCTTGCTATCGCACTCTATCGGAGCGAGGGAAGACCAGAGGTCAGTACACGATGTGGCTGATGGGCTGGATGCTGCCGATAGAAGCCGCCCTTTGTGTTGTTTGGGATTTTTCGTACCTCCGGCGCTTGCTGACGATGCTCCTTGGTCGGTTGAGGTCGAACCGACGATCAGCGACATGAGCACATTCCCATGAACGAACGAGCGCCGAGAGCGCGACCGCAAGCGGGCGCACTTAGGCTAGACCGCCAATTCTACTGTGGGGACTTTTGTGGGGACCCCATTTCGAAATAGGGAGTAATAGTGCGGAATCAATCGGCGTGAATCAAGCGAGCATCTATAGATTTATCAGTAGATTAGAGGAGCTAGTGGTAGTCTCGCGAAGTGGGCTTTCCCCGACTCTTAATCACTAGGTTGTAGGTTCGATTCCTACCGCGCTCACCACTCAACTCAGCACCTTAGCGGCCGCTGAATCGCGTGCGTAAGACTCTCGGACTTACTTGGCGGTTAACTTCAGCTTGTCCAATTTAACATCGCCGTTGACGTAGGCAGTGATTTCGGTGCCTTTCGGAATCACGACGTCTTTGCCGTGCATGAACAGGAAAAATGGCGCAGCTGGCCACACTATCAATGCAGTTGCGACTATTCCGGCGGTCATCGCGCCCGTATGGCCGCCGCCACTGGTCTCTTTGACACCCCGCAAAGCGATTTTGTCGTCCGTTACTGCCCGTACGTAGTCGATGGCGACGTCAAGCTTGCCACCACGCGCCATTCGCCTTTTCTTTTCCGCATCCGTCACCGAGCCGATGGCGACGGCGCCCCGCTTGATTACGAGAAAATCGCCAGCCGGCACGTCGTCAAGGACTTCAAAGTCAATCGTATCCCCGGTCTTTGCATCCGCAGAAGAAAGGTTTCTACTAAGCCGCATCCTTACCGGAGTGCCGTCGTGCAGGAAAAGTGGCTCGCTGGAGGCTATGCGTGTTTCGACGATCTTCGCAGAAGTTGTATTGCTCGCTTTGGTCATCATCGACGCAATGACTCTGTCCGACACGCCCGCCTGCTTCAGCGCGATCACCGAGTCGGTATCGACCGAATACTTGCCCTGTTGACTGCTGACCATCCCGAGGATCACCTCATCACCCAGACCCGCCTTTACAAGCCTCAGAATTGCTTCATTGGTAAGAATCTCGGCGGCGGGTTGCGGCGACGCTACCTGAGCGGCTCTAACCTCGTTTGTGGGGTCCGCCTCAGGAATGGCCATCTCTTGTTTTGGCGTCGCTAAGGTGAGCGCCACGATCCTCACGTAATGGGAAAGGTCCGGTATATGTTGAACCGCGGTCTGATTCCACCTAACCGTCTTTCCCGGCTGCCATGGCTCCGCAACCTCTAATCCGAAAAGGCAGGCCTCCAGTCCGGCCACGACGCAGAATCTCACATGGGAAATTAACTGGCCCGAGTCGTTCACCGCAACCGCTAACAGGCGTTCGCCCTGACCCTCGAATGTGAGTGTTGTGTGAACGGTTATCGGCCCAATGCCGTTCTGCGTGAGGCTGAAATCCTCCGCACACAAAAGTGTAGAACCAAGAGCGATTGCTGCGGCGATTCGGCGTGCGAGCATTCGACCTGGACCCCCGGTCTGGATTCTACAACAGCGCCGGACACGGGGCGAGTCTCGGCTCTAGAACCAGCCGCCTGGCCGCCATTACTCCAAACTGAACGATCGCAGTCCTCGCATCGCCGAATGTGGGGCTTTTATGCAAACGTGCTTCGCATGAATATAGCTAAATATGCTATATTGACTCCAGGATGGAGCCGACAAAATGACTGCCGGGCAATGGAAGGCTGGGCGCCAGAAAGCGGGCCTCACCCAGGTTGTTGCCGCGGATGCGCTACGTGTGTCGCAGGCTTACCTGTCGCAACTCGAAACTGGGGTGAGGGCGGCGAGCGCGGTGCTCGCCCGCAAGGCGGCGAAGCTTTATGAATTTCCCGCTGCTCTCCCGCTGCCGGAATCGCTCAGTGTTCCGGAGGTTCCGCCTGATAAGCTTCAGCGGCAGTTGGCGTCTCTCGGGTACCCCGGCTTCGAGCATGTTCGTTCCAGGGTGACAAGCAATCCTGCTGAAGTTGTTCTCCAGGCTGTGGTGAAGCGAGATCTCGATACACGCTTGGTGGAAGCCCTACCGTGGGTCTTGAGCACGTATACCGACTTGAAATGGGACTGGCTGCGGGATCGCGCCAAATTGAATGACGCGCAAAATCGGCTTGGCTACCTCGTGCATCTCGCAAAGCAAACAGCCCGTTCTCCGTCGAAGAGCCGAGGCGCGGCGGAGACGCTGTCCACATGGGAAAAAGAACTCGAAGCCTCTCGCCTCATCCGTGAAGGAACTCTATGCCGCGATTCAATGCCGAAGTCTGAGCGTGCCTGGTTAAGGTCACATCGCCCCGAGGCCGCTCTCAAATGGAGGCTGCTGACCAGTCTGACGGCCGAGCAGCTACCGTATGCCGCGCATTGATGAACAGCCGACCGAGCCGTGGCGATCGTTCTTCGCTGAATTGGACTCGCTCCTCGGCGAGCCAGTCCAAGTGCGCTGCTGCGGAGGCTTCGTGGCAACTCAACTCTATGGCGTCGCCCGCTAAACAAGCGACATCGACTTTCTGAGCGTCGTGCCAAACGTTCGGGATGATCTCGCGCAAATTTCGGGCAAGGGATCCCCCTTGCATCGAAAGCATAGTATCTACCTCGACGCCGTCACTGTCTGCACGCCGCCCGAAAGCTACGAGGATCGGCTGGTCCCGATGTTTCCTAGAGCGTGGCGTCGCCTTCACCTATTCGCACTTGAGGCTCACGATTTGGCGCTTTCCAAGCTGGAGCGGAACTTTGAGCGGGATCGCGACGACGTGCAGCAGCTTGCACGCGCGGGCCATCTTAAGCCGCAGGTCTTGAGGGAGCGCTATTACAGTGAGCTTCGTCCGAATCTCGTCGCCCGCCAAGGCCAACACGACTCAACCCTACAATTGTGGCTTGACTCGTGTTGGCCGAGGTGACCCACCTTAATGCGGTGCGAGCGCCCCAGCCGACCTCTCGACCCTGTTATTTCGCAATATTGCGCACTACAACGGATCTCGCCTTTCGGCGCCGGTAGGCGCGCAATGCGGAGGTGATGATGCTTTCCATGCCGCTGGTCCAGGCTTGCTTCGTCACTTCTGATGGAATCTCGGCGCCCCAGTCGCGCTGGAGCTCGTCGAGCCTGTCTCTGGCCGCCGTGCGCCGCTTCAGCAGAGCCGCAACTACATCCCAGTTGAGGCGGGGCTGACGGGAAATCATCATTGCGTCGTAGTGCCAGCCCAATCCGTCTTCGTGCTCGCCGCCTAGCGCCGCGACCAGCGAGTACTCGGCGGGGATCAGGTAGCTGGCGGGGGCGCGACCAGGGGGTCGCGCGCGGACGTGGGCGTCCGCCCCACAAAAAAGGGAACGCGCGAGCTGGTTCAGTGCAGGCTGGCCAGGTTGTATGGCCTCGAGTGGCGGAGGCTGTGGGCGACGAAGAGAGAAATCGGTGTTTGGCAGCGCGCGCCAGTGCACGCGGACCTCTCCTCCTGATGGAGCACAGATCGAGACCCCACGATCAAAATAGAAGTTTCCCGCAGTGTCCGGAATGCCGTTAGCAGGATTCCATCCGGCCTGGCACAACGCTTCGAACGCGCGTTTAAGCGAGACAGGTTCGAGCAGCAGATCGACGCTTCCGATGGGCCGAATTGCGCCGTCGGGCCAGTACAGCGCACCCCACAGAATCGGCCCGGTTGGAGCGACGCGGTCAATTCCCGCAGCGCTCAGGATTTCGAGAGCGTCCGCCAGCAGTTTCCGGCAAACCTGATTCTGGCTCCAGGCTCGCCGACAGATGCCCAGCAAAATAGCGCGCTGCGGATCGTTCCCGATCCACGCGGGCATGCGGCCCGCCAGAGCTGGTAGTAAGTGAAAGCTGCGGTTATCCAGATGCTCCAGATCGGTGGATTCGCGCCAGCGGCGCCAGGCATCCTCGGCCTGCGGAAGAGGGAGCACTAACGCGTCCCACAACAAGCGCTGAGACGAAACAGATTGAGGCGAGGCCACGGTCATTCGAGTGGTTTCCGCCGTTGACGATCCAACTGGGCCCTTAAGAAGCCCCAGTCAATTTTGTTGGGCAGTGGATTGGCTGGGGCGCAGGAGGCGTGCAGGGTAACGCTATCGAGCTGGCGCCCGATCAATCCGCTCTGCTCGACTCGCTTGAGCCAATCGTAATGCTCGCGGCCCTGAAAGAGGGGATCAGTTTGGAAAAGCCCGCACTCGCGAAAGGCGCTTTTTCGGATCAGCGCTCCACGCAGAGGATACAGAGATTCATTGAGAGAACCTGCGGACACAACCTTGCCTCGAACCCAGGAAGCGTCGGATTCCCTCTGCGCCGCATCCGCGAGAGTCCCCAGAGCGCCGGGTGGAAACCGGTCGCCGGGCTCGATGAAAATCAGCAATTCCGAGAACGACTCTCGGATGGCGCGGTTCCAGGCTTCGGCGTTCACCACCGGATCGTTGAAGGGAAGAAACCGAATGCTTCCGGGGAATGCGGCGTGGGCGCCCGCCATAGCGCGAGCCTTGCCCTCAGCCGTCACGATGAGCTCTGTTCTGGGGTAGCCTTGCGCTTGGAGCATGGACACAAGCGCACCCAGGTCGTCGCGGTTCTCTTCGCGAAAGTGTGTGATCACGGAGAGAAACGGGCGTCTGTCAGCGGCGGGGCGAAAGCGAGCATCGAAGGCGATGGGGGCGTCGAGGGCTTCCTGAATGGCGGCCGCTATGCGCAAGCGATCGGTTCCCAGGTGGATCGCCGCACGGGGAATCTCACGCGAGATGCGATCCAGGATTTCGACGGTCTGGACTCCGGCGTGCGGCAGATGCAGCAGGGTTTCGGATGCAAGAGCGCGCTCGACTTCGCGCGCCTCAACCGGCGCCAGAGTGGTCTCAGTCAACCCGGAGATGCGCGGTTTCAGAACCAACTCGAGCAGGAGGCTGTCTTTTAGCTGCTCGCCGTATCCGTCTTCGAGAAACAGGACGACTTTGTCGAAGCCCGGCCGATGCATAGCACGGCAGCGGGTTTGAAGCTCAGGGAACAAATGCAAGCTGCGCGGGTCCAGCTTGGCCGTGGAATACAGCCGGTAGGCTCGCGGTTCGGGATCGAGGGCCAGGGCGAGGTAATCGTCAGCCACGAAATCCATCCCAGCCTGGAGGCAGGCGAGAGACGTCGAGGATTTGCCCGCTCCTCCGCGGCCGGGTATCAATACACCGCGGCCTCCCTGCCCAACCGCCGCAGCATGAACCAATTGACGGCCGTTGAGTTCCATCCACCAGTGGAGAATACTGCGCAAGGGTGAGGAGAGTACCCACGCCGGCAGTTTGTTAGCTGAAGGCACCCAATACACCGCTTGTCGCGTCTCGCGATCGAGAACATTGACCGAACCCTCGCCCCACAGGTAGGCGGAGCGGTAGCGGGAGCTATTGAAACCCCAGATGTTGCCGCGCTCGGTGAAGTCTCTCCAGGGTCGTGGAGTGTGAACGAGCGGAACGCCGGTCGATTCCGAATCCCAGAGGCAGATCTCGCATTGAACCTGGGCGGCCAACGTGGGCAGCAGTCCAGCGAGTCCCGGGACAATCGCGGAGGTCAGCGCTTCGCCCGCAAAGCGGAGCCGGAAAAATGTGCCCGCAATACGGAAATCGCGAATGATTTCACCAGTGCGCGCGGACGCGGCCGCGAAGCCTTCGCGGAGCTGGGCGAAGAACCGAGCTTGTTCCTGTTCGGTTGCGGGCAAGCCGTCGTTTTTCATTACGGGCCGTTCATTTCCAAATTTACGCCGAACGGCGGGTTACTCGTGCTTCACGGTCCACTGTAAGAGCGGCCGAACGGCGCCTTCGATGAAGCCCGTGTATTGGCCTCGAGCGCCGCCGCTGGTTTCCACGGCATGGAAGACCACCGCATCGCGTTCGACAAAGTGAGCGCAGTAAGGCCGGAAGGAATGAACGCCGGCACTGACGCGCAGGACGCCCTCGGAAAGCAAATTCGGCGGAACCCATGCGATCTCGGTGTAGCGCCCAGGGGGGCGCGGAGATCCGTGCCAGGGGCTGGAGGCATCGGTTGCCCACAACACCGGCCAGCGTTCGCTATGCACAATCAGCGACGGGAACAGCGTGACGCCGCCCTCCAGGACTTCGAATTCCATTTCAATGCCGACCTCGCGGCCGATATCCACGCTGGGCAAGGTCTCTCCGTCCCTGCCGCGAACGCGGACTGCGCGCAGCCGCACCACGCCATCGCCGGGCGCATAGGCACCCTCGGCGTAACGGCGCGCGCCTCGATTGGCGCCGCCAATCTGGAGGTAGCGGGCAGTCACATCAGCCGCGCTGCCAATATCCACCACGCGTCCCTGATCGAGGCACAGCACTCGCGGGCACAGCCGCAGCACGGTTTGAATGTTGTGCGAAACCAGGACGACTGTTTGGCCATGCCGGCCAACCTGTTCAATACGCTCGATGGATTTCTTCTGAAAGTCGGCATCGCCCACGGCCAACACCTCGTCGAGCAGCAGGATTTCGGGCTCGATGTGTGCCGCCACCGCGAACGCGAGCCGCATGTACATTCCGCTGGAATAATGTTTGACCGGCTCATCCAGGTATTTCTCCACGCCGCTGAACGCGACAATCTCGTCGAGCTTCTGGATGATCTCGTTATGCTTCAGGCCAAGTATTGCAGCGCTCAAGAAGATGTTTTCCCGGCCGGTCAGCTCGGGGTGGAAGCCGGCTCCGACCTCCAGTAGACTTCCCACTCGGCCGTTCAGCTCGACGCGTCCCCGCGAGGGTCGGAGAATCGAGGAGAGGATTCTGAGCAGGGTCGACTTCCCCGCCCCGTTGCGGCCGATAATGCCGAACATTTCACCGCGTTCGACGTCGAAGCTGACATCCTCGAGCGCAATGAATTGCGTGGTGGCCGGATTGCGCCTTCTCTGAAACAGCTCCTTGAAGGTCCCATATCCTCGGCGGTGCGCGCCCAGCTTGAATTCCTTGCTCAGGTTCTGAACCGAGATCGCCGTCATACGCGCTCCGCCAGGTCGGCTTCGAGGCGATGGAAGATTTCCACGGCGACTCCGATTAAAATCAGGATCGCAACGCCGGATTGGGCGATCAGGACCCAGTCGGGCGCGGCGCCAAAGAGACACGCTCGAAAAGCCGCTAGTAAACCGTTCACCGGATTGAATCCCGCATAGCCACGGAGCGAAGCGGGCATCCAGCCAACCGGATATAGGACGGCGCTCGCGTACATCCACAACTGCACCAGAAAAGGAATCGCGTTCTTAATGTCGCGCAGCACCGCAGTGAGAGCAGCTGCCGCCACGCCCGCCGCCATTGCCAGCAGAAGCGTCGCGACTCCCACCACCGGCAACAGCAGCCAGCTCCAAACCGGGCCGTATCCGTACCAGGAGCTTAGCGCGAGCACGGCGGCGACGGCCACCGTTCCATCCAACGTGAGGGCGGCTACTACGGCCATGGGAAGGACGGCGCGCGGAAAATATATTTTGTTGATCATCTCAAAATTGTTCACAAACGTAGGGCTTGCCCCGATGATCGAGTTACTGATGAAAATCCATGGAGCGAAGCCGCTGAAGACGAACAAGGGGTAAGGGATGCCGCCGGTTTGAAAGTGAAGACGCGAGAATACCGCGGCGAATATCAGCATCGGGAGCACGGGCTGAAGCACCGCCCATCCGAGGCCCAGGGCGGTTTGCCGGTAGCGCAGGCGGATATCGCGAAGAGTCAGGAACAGGAATAGCGTGCCGGCGCTGCGGTATTCGGCCAGGCTGCTGGCAAGCGTCCTTCCGGATGGTTCAATGACGGTCACGGGTCGACTTCTCTCAAGAGTCGCACTCGACCAGCGCAAGTCAGCGCGCCATTTTCGATGTTCGCGGGATTGGCGTCTCGCAAGCGGAGAATCTCGAGCGGCAGCGGCGCGCCCGCTCGCGGGTAGACGCCCAGATGCTGCCATCTCTCGGGATACCTTCGGATCGCCTCCCGCACCAGCTTCAGGTATGGCTCTCCCGATTCGATTCCATCCAGGACCACGACCCGATCCGGCGTTTGCTCAAAAAAGCGCATCAGTTCCTCGGGGGTCGTGAAAAGCAGGCGAACCCGATCGCCCAGGAACGATTCTTCGGCCAGAACCTTGGTGCCGCGTTCAATGATGTGCCCAGGCCGCTTTTCGCGGGAGGCCACTTCGGCAATGAAAACTCCTTCTCCGATCGCGTCCGAGACAATCAGGAAGCGGTCTTTCGCGTATTCGGGCCGGGACACGAGGTCGCGAGCGACAAGATCGAGTCCAAGGTGAGTTTTAGCGGGCATTGCGACGACGTTTCGAACCGCGGTCAGCGCCAGAATCGCCGTTGCCATAACCGACGCGGCTTGGCGATACCGGCCGACTTTGGCGAGAACCCAATCTAAGCCCTCGCAGAGGCACAGCATCAGCAAGGGAACAGTGTTTAACAGGTGACGGACTTCCCAGGTCCCAAACAAAACGCAGCATGCGACTGTTACGGGAATGAAGATCACGATCACAATCCACCAGCCCCGCTTCTCGGTTCCGGCCGCGACGCCCCAGGCTTTTCGCAGGTAACCGGCGAGCGCGAGCAGGCCGCCGGCGAGGCCGAGGGAAAATATCCAATATTGAAAGGCGTCGCCAATACGAGACCGGCGGAGCACGCCGAATCCACCCAGCATAGCGACCTTCTGATGCAGCGCTTCGGGAGCCGTAAGATACCAGGCGGCTGCCAGGGCCGCGACCAGAAGCGGAGGAAGCCAGAACGCACCGGATCGCAGAAGGCGCCATCTGCGGCCGCACGCCACACTGAGAAACAGCATGGGAGCCAGGGCGATTCCGGTTCCTTTCGTCAGGACGGCTGCCAGGGAGGCGCCGCTGAACCAAAGTGCATCGCGCCAGTCCACGCGTTCGGCGGAATCCAGGTAGCGGGCCAGACCCGCTAGCGCGAGCAAAGTGAACAAGGCGACGGGAATCTCCGCCATAACCATACGGCTGCTGGCTTGAAGATCGTTAGTGGTGGAAAGAAACAAAACCGAGACCCAAGCCATCCAGGGAGGAAAGAACGTAGCCACCAATGCGTAGGTGGCGGTCAATAACAGCGCGCTGAGGGTGGCCATGAAGAGCAATAACGAGATTCGGGAAGGAGCGAAGAGCAGCGTCCACGCGGCCTGCATGACATAAAACATCGGCGGCCAATGGCCAAGCGCGACCTTTGGATAGGAATAGTAATAACGCTTGGCGTAGGCCATGGGCGGGCCTGGCAGCCCGTTGGCGATGTAATCGTGGACCATCAGGCCGGTGACAAAGTGAGCAGGCTCATCCGGATCTCCGCTCCATTCCGATCCATACGCATTTCCGCGCCACTGCCAGGCAAGTGTCACCAGGAGCGATACCAGGAAGACCGCCGCAAAGCCGCGCCGGGGCCGCCTCTTGGCGGGAGGAATCTGCATTTGAAAATCCGGACTGTAGCATAGCAATCCGTGCGTTTGATCTTGGCGCTGCGAGTCGCGGCCTGAGCACTTAGCAGCGGAAGTCCAAGTCCGCTCCCTGGCGCTTCGCGAGCTACGGTCGGGGTTCAGTGCAGGCTGCTCAAGGCACTGAACCGCGCGCGTCAGCAAGCGGACAGGCGTCGTGCGCAAACTTCCGCGACTTGGCCTGAGCGCCGCGGTATCGTGAAGCGAGGACCAGGAGGGAGACTGGGCTCGCTATCAATAAGGTGACGAGATTGAGATGATTCTGTGATGCCGCCACGCTCACCGCGGTCGCTAATGAATTGGGGCCGCCTGATTCATAGATATGGCCAACTGAACCGGACGATCGACGCGCAGAATCATGCTCAGGAACATCCTCAGGACGTAGCGAGGATTCTGCACGACCACGGCGACCCGGACGGCGCCATGGCCTGGCACAAAGAAGCCGAGCGCCTTTGCCGGGAGCTCGGAGACAAGGTCGGGCTGGCGCATGCGTTGGGCAGCCAGGCGCTGATCTTCCAAGAGTGTGGGGATCTGGAGAGCGCGGCCGCCTTGCACAAAGAGGCGCAGCACTTCTACCACCAGCTCGGCAACAGGGAAGGGATTGCGGCGTCGCTCGACCATCGGGCGAATATCGTCCAACGCCGCGCGGATTTCGACGGGGCTATGGCTCTGTACGAGGAGGCGGAATGCCTCTATCGCGAACCCGGCAGCAGGGACGAGGTGGCACTGCCACTGCATGACCAGGCAAGAATTCTAAAGGAAGAGCGGGACCTGGACCGAACGCTCGACCTGGTTGCACTGATTCTTTTCGCATACGTGGCTGAGGCGCGGCAGTTGCGTTTCGCGCCATTCAACAGCAGCGGCATTTACGGCTTGGGGGAACGCGCGGGCTGGACGGTATCCCTGGCGCAAGGAACGCCCGCCGCCGCGCGGAAGTATACGTACGAGATCAAGAGCAACAACCTCAACACAATCAAGAGCGGCACGCTGGAGTTTAAATCCGGCAGCGCGACGATTGAAGCCACGCTCGAAGAGCCTGCGATGCTTTATGTTACGGTGACCGCGGAAGGCGCTCCGAGGGCGTCCGCGATCCACTTGGGCGCGGCGTTTGCGCCCACGCAATTGCGGCCATCCGCGGCGCGGCCGCCCGACTTCGATGCCTTCTGGGACGCGAAGCTGCACGAGCTTAGTCAAACTCCCCTCAATCCGGTAGCCACTCTGGCCACATGCAACGACGGCGTGGAGCTATCAACCGTTCAGGTGGATGGCTGGGGTTCGCGCACGCATGGCTACCTCGCGAAACCGGCCAGGGCGGGCAAGTTTCCGGCGCTGGTGATCTTTCGCTATGCGGGCGCCTATGACATGCGGCCCCACGCAGCGATCCATCGCGCCGCCGAGGGCTGGCTCGCGTTCGACGTGGTTTCGCACGACCTGCCGCCCGATAAGGCCGGTGGAGCAAACCCCAACTATGAAGCGATTGGCAACACCAACCGCGAGACGTCGTACTTCCTCAAGATGTATCTTCGCGACGCGCGCGCAGTGGATTACATCGCCAGCCGCCCGGATTGGGACGGCAAGACGCTTGTATTGATGGGGACGTGCATGGGCGGGCAGCAGGCCCTCGCGACTGCCGGTCTTCGGCCTCAGGTAACCGCGGTGATCGTGCACCAACCTTCCGGCGCGGATTCCAACGGCGAAGTAGCCGGCCGCAAGACAGGTTATCCGTATTGGCCTTCCGACGATCCCAGAGTGATGGCGACGGCCCTCTATTTCGACACCGTCAATTTTGCTCCGCGAATCAAGGCGCCGGTGCTGGCATCGATAGGTTTCGTCGATACCACCTCGCCGCCGGCTGGAATCTGGACCATGCTCAACCAAATTCCCAGCCCTAGGGAGGTGGTGACGATGATCGACCTGGACCACACCAACCGAACGCCCGACAAACAGGGCGCATTCCGTTCCCGCGCGGCGGAAGTCTTTGACATTCTGCTTCACGGAGGTCAATTCAAGCCGAATCAATAACCGGGGCGCCCGACGCCTGGTCCCAGGGCGTTGATGCCTGCGGCTGCTCGGCGCGCGACAACAGGGCGAGTAGTTTGCGCGTCGCCTCTTCCGAGCGGCTACACAGGATTCCTTCTCTGAGATTCGCTATCGCCGCGGCCAAGTTGCCTTTCTTGATTTCCTGCCTGGCGATTTCGAAGGCCCACATTGCGGAGTGCTCGAGCGCTCTGCGCGCAAGCGCATCCACCTTCGCGGCGGGCAAGTACCTTCTCGCCACCTCGATTGCCACGCGCGAATCCGCGATCTGACGGCCTGACTCGGAGAGACGAGCACTTTCGGATGCGGCGCCTTTCCGGGAAAACGCCAGCGGCGTGGGCTCATACCAAACCGGATAGTGCACTGAAATCCGTTGCCACATCTCCCAATCGAAAGCGGACTTGGCCTGGGGACAATATCCGCCCAGCCGCTCGTAGGCTTCGCGCCGGACAACGATGGATGGCGTCTGCAAGCGGCAGGCGACTGCGACACGATCCACCCAGCCGTCAAGCGTGCCGGGCGTTTCGCGTTCCAGCAGCGTCAGACCGACGTTTCGTCCCTGCTCATCGACGCGGGTGTGGCGGCAAAAGGCGGCCCCGATCCGGGGCTCTTGCACGATTCCCGCGTGCAACGCCTGGTAGAAGCCTGGAGCGACCGAATCGTCATCGTGCAGGATGTGAATCCAATGCCCGTTCGCCCGCCGGACGCAAACATTGAATATCTCCGGATGCCCGGCGCGGACCGGATGCCGGTGAAATGCAGCGCGGTCTCCGGCGATCGAATGGACCAGAGCTTCGATCTCGGCTTGAATTGCGTCGTCTGCACCATCCGCATCATCCGCGCCATCGCTCACCACTTCGATTTGCATTTCATCAGGCCCGGGCGCCTGCACCAGAACGCTCCGCAACGCTTCTGCGAGATAGCCGGTACGGCGGAAAACGGTCAGCATTACGGACCAGAAGGGGCGTTTTTCGGAAACCACTTTATCGATTTTGGGGAACACGAGTTCGGCGGCCGTATCTGCGCTCTCGTCTTCCTGGATGATTCCCAAACGCGCCAACTGCCGGCTGTCTTCGAGCTTCACGGAGTGCGCCGGATGGTAGAAGCTGAGAGCCGGCTGCGCGCGCAGGCCTCGCTCATACTCCTGGTAAAGCATCGCGTCTCCATAATGCTCTTTGCGCCGGGCTTCCTCGGAGACGAGGCCGGAGAACGACGAAAAATACTTGAAGTGGAGCAGGGCTCCTCGTTCGGCGGCGATCTGTTCCACAGGCAGATTGGTCCAATGTTGGCCGCCCGCCAGGATGCAATCCTCCTCATACTTAAGCAGCGGAACTTTGCTCAAGTAGTATCCGGCCTCTCCAAAGACTCTTTGGCGGGCTCCTCCGTAGTAGGCTTTCTGGTTGCGGAACGGCCCAGCATCGTCGTCGCACCGATGGTAGAAGCGGCGATCGAAATAGGGACACACTGCTTCAAACGGCCGGCCCGGAGTGTATTCCGTCGCCTCGATGGGCGCGTCCGAATACATGTCCAAATGGATTGCGTTGAGGGCCCGCTTACCCTTCTGATCCAGGCTCCTGCAGAGATCGGTGATACTTCTGCGTTCACAATCCGGGTAGTAGAGCAGCTCGTCGGCATCGACAATCAGACACCAATGATTCTGCCCGTAGGTGCGCAGAATGGGCTCAAACCAGCCTGCGCCGAAATTTGCCCGATTGAAAGATAAGGCGGATTGCCAAAGGTAGACGTCGGGCTGCTGGAGCAAGAATTCCGCGCTGCCGTCGGAGGAACCGTTGTCGACCGCCAGAAATGCTCCTATGCCTTTGGCGCGGTAGTAATCGAGAAAGTAGGGGAGCCGGTGGAGCTCGTTTCTCAGAACTGTGCAGCACACGATATCGGCCGGCCATAGGGTTAGCTGCTTGGAATCCTTGCGGGTGAGGCCGTAGTGCCGAAAGACCGCGCCGGGTCCTGCTTGTGTGAGCGTGACGTTCACAAACTGCTTGTGGAGCCGGGCCTCGTTCGGGTTATGCTCCAACGCCTGCCTGTAGACTTCGATAGCCTCATCCAACCGCAGTTGCCTCTGGAGCAACGCGCCCAGAAGAACGGCGGACTCGAGATGGCCGGGGTCGAGCGCCAGGGCTTCGCGGTAACCTGCAATCGCCGCCGGAATTGCGCCCTTGCTGTGCCACGCTCTTGCCAGCAAATATCGATGTTGAGCGAGGCGTTGTTGGGCGCCGCGACGATGAGCATCGCGTTGGGGCGGCGAAACAGGAGTCATGATCGGCACTCGATTGTATTTCCGGTATGTGGGGCTCGAGTCAAATCTTCTCAGTTCGCTCCGAACTTGATGCAAGCGAGTTCGCGCGCGAGCCTCAGCTCTCGAAAGCCGGGTATGGATTTGGCGAGCAGGGCGGCTCTTTCATGCAAGGGCCTTTTCTCCCCGAGTTTCTCCTCTATGGTTCGCATGCTTCTGCGGTAGCCAGACCAATCCGTCGCCAGTCCCTTGACTATCTGCCGCCACGGGCGCGAATGAACCAGGTAAAACACGTCCCTGCCAATACGGCCATGCTTCACCTGATAGTGAAAGAGCTCGGCCAGCCGCGCGGCGGAACGCTGTTCAGCAGGGTTGGACAGTTCGGATAACATCACAGCAGCTTGCGCTGCCTCGGCCGTGGGGTCATAGCCGCTCAGGAGAGTGGCCACGGTCAGCGCGGCAACCTTACAACGCGATTTCGCAGCCCATTTCAAGCCTTCCTCAAACCGGCCGGCTTCGCGCAGGTGGCGGAACCACAGCCCGGCGTCCAGCAAATCGCGGCAGACGCTGTCAATCGCAAAATTTTCACGAATCGCATGATGAACCGTCAGCAGAAATGCGTCCTTGGCATCGACCACCGGTATCGTCGATTGCATCAGTTCGCATTTCGCCGCGCGTGCCAGTATCTCTTCGGGGCGCAGACCGGACCCGGCCAGTTCCCAATGTAAGTCGATTTCGGAACCTTGCTCGCCACAAAGAGTCACCGCCTGGTTACCTGCGAAGTTCGGGGAATCGCCCACGAATCGGAGGTACTGGGCGAGGGTCTCAGAGCCTTCCCGCTGGAAACCTTTACTTGCCAGGCAGGCCAAAGCGCTGGGCAGGTGGCTCCTGAGGATTAAGATGTCGGCATCCTGAATCGTCCGGTGCTTGGAATCGCCATACAGGAGGGCAAGCGACGCGAGTCCTTTGAATGCCACTACCGGAATGCCGGCTTGCTCCAGGGCGTGGATGGCCTGGATCGCCTTGGCCGCGCAAAACGCCGACCGGCGATAGGTGCGGAGAAACTCCGTCTTCAGCAGCGCGGTATCGGCGGGCGGCAACTTCAACTCCAGAGTGCGGATGCGGTCGTACACTCGTGGGATAACATTCCACGCTTTGGCAAGCGCAATCGCCTCTCTCCAGGAGCCGGTTTCGGGGAAGAGGCGACCCACGACTGCAGCTCGGGTGTCCTCTGCCAGCAGGAACTCGAGTAGCTGACGTCTGGGGCTGGTTGGCAACCGGCTGGCCTTCGTCACGCAGAAATTATAGCGTTTCAATCAGATGCGAGAATTCAGCGCGCGCCAGAGTGATATGCTGGCTTGACTCATGGCGACGACGGCACCATCGGCTGAAACGCGACCGACGCGGCCCTCGGACCCGGTTTCCATACAGATCGATGCGTCGCTGAATTGCCAGCTCGCTTGCCCGCTTTGTCCAACTGCGGATGGCCGACTGCGGCCGGCGCTAGGAGCGGGTCATCTGAAGGTGGCGGATTTTGAAGGGCTGCTCAAGCGCAACCCGCAGATCGCGCACGTTGAGCTTTCCAATTATGGCGAGATGTTCCTTAACCCGCATCTCCCCGAGATTCTGGCCTGCGCCTTCGAGCGGAAAGTGACGGTGAGCGGCAGCAATGGCGCCAATCTCAACTACGCGAGCGAGGCGGCGCTGGATGCGGTGGTGCGCTACCGCGTGCGCGCGCTGAACTGTTCAATTGACGGAACTACCCAGGAGGTCTACGCGCGTTACCGGGTGAACGGCAATCTGCAACGCGTCCTGGGGCATATCGACAAGATCCGCGAGCTGCGCGTGCGCCAGCGATCCGCCTTCCCGTTGCTCACCTGGCAGTTCGTGGTCTTCGGGCACAACGAGCACCAGATAAAGACCGCGCGCGGAATGGCCGCCGAGCGGGGCATGGAGTTTGTTCCGCGGCTAAATTGGGACGCGGATTATTCGCCCGTGCAGAACCGCGATCTGGTTCGTATCGAGAGCGGCGTCGGAGCCTCGAGCCGCGCGGAATACCGTGAGCGAAGCGGCAGAGAGTACACGCGCCATCTTTGTCTTCAGCTTTGGCACGCACCGGTCTTGAATTGGAATGGCGCGATGCTGGGCTGCTGTGTGAACTGCTGGGGCGACTTCGGCGTGAATGGGTTCACCACCAGCCTGTCGGAGGCTATGGAGACTCCGAGCCTCGAATACGCGCGGCGCATGCTGACTGGGGAAGCCGAACCACGGCCTGGCATCCCCTGCACCACCTGCGGACAGTACGCCGAGATTCGTCAGTCGCAGCGCTGGCTGACTTCAGAGGAAATCGGGCAGTACCGCGGAATGGGCTACATTGCCGGGATCTTGCTCGACGCGGATGCGTCAGTCAGATTCGCACAGGTCGCGATCAGCGCGGGCTCCGGCGGGCAGGCCCGATGGGAGCCTTCGGGCCGATTGTTCCGCTTCGGCGTGGATCGAGCGGTGTATTTCAGGCCGCCCGAGCCCGGGACATATACCGTCTTCGTTCGCTCGCTTGGCTCGGGCAGGTGGACGCCTGTTACGAGCTGGCAGGTCGAGATCGCCGCGCGGCCGATTTGCCAGGAATTCGCGCTCACTGTACCTGGACGCGCAGTATCTTCCGAACATGCTTCGGAACATCCTTCGGAACACGCGGATAAGGCCGCATGTCTTCCAGTGTGGATCAGATAATGGCACGGCTGTGTTTATTACAAGAAGTTTTGATTTACTCCGACGGAAGTCATGTCCATCCTGGAAAAGGGGGATTGAGATAATAACCGCATGGGCCAGTGCTTTCGAATCAATTCGCCGGCGGTGATCTTCGAACGCTTCGACGATGAAGTGGTCGCAATTCACCTGGACAAAGGCACGTACCACAGCATGGCCGGCTCGGCGGCGGACGCATTCGTGTTGTTGTCGGAAGAAGCAACGGCTGGGGAACTGGCTGATGTGCTCTCGAACCGGTACGCGGCCACGCCGGAGGAGATTGGAGTGGCGCTGGCGCCCTTCCTGGAACAACTGCAAAATGAGCAGCTGATCGTGGCTGTGGAAACACGCAAGCCGCGGGATCCGCTCAAGCTCGCGGGAAATGAGAGCGGGCTGCCGTTCGGGACGCCGAGCTTGCAGGCGTTCCGGGATCTGGAAGGGCTTCTGCTGCTGGACCCGGTTCACGAGGTGGGTGACGAGGGTTGGCCGCCGCCCTCCGAACCACTGGCGCAGTGAACGCCTTCTTTTGGGGCATCTGAACTTGGCAGATAGCGGCGGGAACCGTCAGATCAACTTCGACCCGCGTGAAACGATTTTGCATCAGATCGTCGCGCGGACGCGCTTTTCGGGTCCCGGCTATTACGAAGTGCTGCAATGGCTGCACGAGGAGCTAGCGCCGGAGAGCTACTTGGAGATAGGTGTCTTTCGAGGGCGCTCCTTGAGCCTGGCCAGGCCGCCGACGGTCGCGCTTGGAATCGATCCAGCCCCCGAGGTGAACCAGCATTGCCAGGCGCAGACACAGGTCGTGCCCATGGCCAGCACCGAGTTTTTCTCGAAGCACTCACTGGACGAGTTTTTTCCCACTAACTCTTTTTCGCTCGCATTAGTGGATGGCTTACACCACTTCGAGCAGGCGATGGACGACATATTTAACCTCGAAGTGTACGCGCACGCCGGCTCGCTGATCGCTGTTCATGACACGATACCGCTAGACGAAAAGACCGCCGATAGAACGCGCCGCACCGTATTTTATACCGGGGATGTCTGGAAGATCGTTCCGTTTCTGAAGGAATTCCGGCCAGACCTGGAGATTGTCACGGTTCGAACCGGCCCTTCCGGCCTGACTCTGATCCGGCACATGAGTCTCTCGGGCAAGAAATGGCAGGCAGACGCCAAAGCGCTCGGCCGGTACCGGGAACTGCCGTTCGATTACTATAGACAGCACCGCAATGAATTCCTGGAAACAATACCGAATCAACGAGAGGCTGTGGCGGGATGGCTCTCTCGCGGGAAGTAAATTGGCGGCTGCACCGGCAGCGCCGCTAAGATGCGCCAGCCGATATGATCAGCATCATAATTCCTGCGTATAACGGCGCGGAGTATCTCGATTCGGCGCTTGCGTCGATCGAGGCCCAGCACTTCGCCGACACTGAGGTGTTGCTGGTCGACGACGGGTCGCCGGTGGCACTGAACCCCCCTGCATTCGTGCGGTACATCCGCCAGCCGCACCAAGGCCCGGCGGCAGCCTACAATCGCGGCATCCGGGAATCGCGCGGCGAGATTCTGGCGTTCCTGGACATCGACGATTTTTGGACCCCCGGACATCTTTCCCGGCTTCACGCCGCCCTGCTCGCGCAGCCGGAAGCAGGGATTGCGCAGGGACGGATGCGGCAGCTTTGTGGCGACCGCATCAGCGGCCCGTACCGAATGCCATACATACAAAGCTGCATGTTTCGCCGCGAGGTATTCGAAATCTGCGGCGGACTTGACGAGAGCATGCCTCTGGGCGAGGATTACGACCTGATGTACCGGTGCTGGGAAAAAGACATCGTCAAAATCAATATCGACGAGGTGTCATTCATCTACCGCCGGCACGGCGCGAATATCTCGAACGGGAACAATTTCCGGGCTCATCTGATTGTGATGAAACGCCGGGTTGACCGGATTCGATCGGGCGTGATTGATCCAACTCAAAAGCGGCGATTTCCATTTCAGGAATACATCGGCGATACCGAAGGGGCAAGCCAATGGACCATCTGGTCAGCATCGTGATTCCGGCGCACAATAGCCAACGCTATATTGTCGCGACACTCGACAGCATTCTTGCGCAAAAGCACAGGCCGCTTGAGATCCTGGTCGTCGACGACGGCTCAAGCGACTCGACCGCACAAATTGTACACGGGTACGCCCCCGAAGTCCGGCTGATCAAGCAGGAGCAGCGTGGTCATCCGGCGGCACGTAACACCGGAATTCGCGCTGCCCGCGGCGAGTTTCTGGGCTTCCTCGATCACGACGACCTGTGGAGCCCGGACAAGCTTGAACGCCAGATCGCCAGCTTCGAGCGCAACGCTGAACTTGATCTGGTCTTCGGGCACATTCAGAATTTCTTTACTTCCGAGATGACGGCGGAAGAGCGTGGGCGTCTGGCCGTTCCGCTGCGGCCTCTGCCGGGATTGTTGCAGGGCGCGATGCTGGCGCGGCGCCATTCGTTCGATCGCGTGGGACTGTTTTCCGAAGCGCGCGGCACTGGCGATTTTCTGGATTGGTACGGCCGCGCGATGCTCACCGGGCTGAACGTCGAAATGCTGCCGGAAACGGTGGTCTACCGGCGCATCCATGCCAACAACTATCAGCGCACGCACAAACACCAGCAACGCGAATATCTTCTGGCCGTAAAAGATTTGCTGGATCGGCGCCGAGGGATTTTGAAGTAGGCCAAACACCAGGGGTCAGGGGCGAGGGGGCAGGGGCTTCATGGTAGCTTCTGATGTGTGGCGCCGATGCACAGCCCTGTCATTTCATTCACGTTCGATGATGTACCTCGATCGGCCGTGTTTGCGGGCGGCGAGATTCTTGGCAAGCATGGATTGCACGGAACATACTATGTATCTATGGGGCTGGCGAACGGGATGAGCGAGACAGGCGAACAGTTCTGCGCCGATGATTTGCAACATCTGGCTGCGAGTGAACATGAGATCGGCTGTCATACGTTCGGACACTTATCGTTCAAGGCCCACACTCCCGTGGAGATTGCCGCTGATCTGGACCGCAATCGGAATGCTCTGGAGGCAGTGCTGCCGGGACGCGAGCCTCGCCAGTTTTCGTTTCCTTTTGGACACGTGAGCCGCGATGGATGGCGGCTGGTTAGCGGGAGATTCGAAAGCTGCCGCGGCATTGCCGGCGGCATCAATCTCGAACCTATCCGATTTAACATGCTTGCGGCTAACCGGCTTTATGAGAGCGTCCCTTTGATCAAGAACCTGAAGCTTGTCGATGAAGTTACGGAGCAGCCGGGCTGGCTGATCTTTTATACGCATGATGTCGCCAAGCCCCACTCTCCTTACGGTTGCTCGCCGGAGTATTTTGAAGCGGTCGTTTCGAAAGCGGCTGGATGTGGCGCCGAAGTGCTGAAGATCGGTGAGGCCGTTCAGCGATTCAAAGCGTTCGCAAAGCAGCAACGATTGGGCCTTGCAACCCCGAGCGCCAGCCCTGGCGCGCCGTAATGCCCTTTCTCGTGCGACGCATACTTAGAGCTGTTTGATTCCGGAGAAAATCGTGGCTGTCGTCATGTTGGCGCTGAACGGAATGGGCCTAGGCCACCTGATCCGCAGCACCATCGTTAGCCAGGCTCTAACGTCGATCGGCGAGCGGCCTGTGATCTTCACGGAAGGGAAATATCGCACCTCGGGATTGGCTGAGTTTCCGGTGCGGTTATTGCCCTCGTTATGGGGCGCGACGAATGAGGTTCGCAATCGGGTATCCGCCGAATTGCTTTCGATGGCCGCCATCTCGCTGCCGGCAGTTCTTGTCGAGGATACGCATCCGGCCCCTATTCAACTTCCGGCCGCGATTGGCCGCGTACTGCTGGTTCGGCCTACCTCGTTCGAATATCTGGTCCGCTTGAACGACAAGTTCGGCGGCGTGTACTCGGCCTATCTGCTGTGCGACTCGCCGGATTCTCCGACGTGGCCTTACGACGAGGACCAGACCCGCGAGCTGACGAGCTGGAAGAAGTGGAGCGTGATCGGCCCGCTGTATCGCACGCCTTCGGAGGCAGAGATTCGCGAAGTGCGGGCGCGCAACAATTTGTCCGACGATCAGGAGCTGTGTGTTTTCACCATGGGCGGCGGAGGCGTGCACGTTCTGGATCCGAAGGGCCAAGACATTATCCGTTTCCTGAAGCTGGCCTCACAAGTGGCGGATATCGTGCAGACGGCGAGGCCACGCGCGCGACTGCTGTTCGTCCGCGGACCGCTCTTTCCTGCGCGCATCCCCATCCCTTCGCGATTCGAAGTGGTGGGCGACGAGTCGCAGATGCCGGCGTTGCTGAAGATCGCCAAGGGAGCAGTGATTCGCGCGGGCTTCAACACTACCTGGGAATGTCTCTCGGCGGGGACTCCTTTTATGCCGTTGATCGGCACGACTTACGTGGAGCCTGTCAGCTCTCGGGTGAATCGCATGGCGTCGCTCGGGCTGGTGCCGCCGAATGCCGAGAGTTTCTGGTTCGATGACCGGTGGCAAGACGAGTATCGCCGCGCGGCCGCCAGAATTGTTGCCACGCACTCCGGCGCGCCCGACGCAGAGCAGGTTGGCCGGCTGATTGTCGATCGCCGGCAGTCTAACCCCATGAGGAAGCCGCGCCCGAGCCCCATACGCCAGAGTTCCATGCGGAAGCTGCGCCCGAGCCTTGCGAAAGACAGCATCCCGCTGGTGATCCGCATCGACGATGTGGCGTGCCAGGAGCCGGCGCTCTGCTGGCTGCTTGACCTGCTGGCTTCGCGGGGCATGCGCGCATCGCTCGAAGTGGTTCCTTATCTGGCGCAGATCGATGAGGCGTTCCTCGGCCGCTTCGATCCGTCCGGCGCCCTCTTTGAGATTTCTCAGCACGGGTACGCGCATGTTCCGCGCACGTCGGATAGCGGCCGCCGCTGTGAATTCTCGCCAGAAACCTCCACGCCCACAGTGGAGGAACGCGAACAGATCGCCTGGGGCAAGACACAACTGGAACAGCGATTTGCGAAACGATTCACAGGCGGATTCTCACCGCCTTTCGACGCGCTGCCTGCCTGGTTGCCCGCAACCTGGCATAGCCTGGGCGGATCGTTCGTATCGTGCCTGCTTCCAACCAACTCAGTGCCAGGGGCGCCGCTGCCGGTGGCGCGTGCGGGAATCGATGTGTGGAATTGGGCCATGGATCGCGCGCTGGGCCAGGACGCAGTGAGACGAAAGCTGGCACTCCAGCTCGCATTGGACGGTTACGCGGGAATTGTTCTGCACCCGCGGTGCCTTCGTGACCGTGCAAATAAAATGCAGCTCCTGAAGCTGTTGAATAGTATTGCTGAGGACGCCGTGACGGTATCGTTGAAGAACGTCGCCATGGGAGAAGTCAAACCCGCGCGTCCGGCTGCGCGGATCGGCCCGCTTCGGAAATCGTTTGGTGGGAAAGTGGGGTAGCGGCCGTCTGGATCCGAATGCGATGAGAGATAAGCCGGCGCTTTCGATTCTCATTCCGTGGTATGAGCGCGACGAATTGCGGCTCACGCTGGCCGCGAACGAGCCGGTTTTCCGGGCGCATGAGGCCGAGATCCTGATCCTGAACTGCGGCGGCGGCAGCGAGCGCCTGCGCGCCCTGATTGCGGCATCTGAAGTAACCGGCGTCCGTCAACTGGATCTTTCTGTTAGTGGATTCAATAAGTCACTGGCTTTGAATGCCGGCTTGGCGCATGCGAGGGCCGACTCGGTTTTTATTCTGGATACCGATATCATCCTGCTCAGCCGGCTTCCTTTGCAAGAGCTGGAGGAAGGCTGCTTCATAACTATTGAATCGGTATATGAATCTGCGCTTCGCGAGGCGAAACAAGCCGGCGACGATACGGCAGCGACAACGGGAAAAAGCGCGATATTAGAATTCACTTTTCGGGATGGGGCCAAAATACGCCACCAGTTTGGCCTTCGAGACGCGGCCGGGAATATTCGCGCCGGCACAGGATTGCTTCTCGCTAACAAGCGAGACCTTCTGAACATACAAGGCTTCAATTCGGATCTAGAATTCTGGGGATGGGAGGATGACGACGTCCTGGTTCGTCTGCAATACGCTCTGAAGCGGCGTCGAGTGCAAAGCGGAGCGGCCTTACATCTGACTCACGATAACAATCGGCGATTCGTGCGCGGATCGCGCGGCCAATCGGATCAGCGGAATTTTATCAAGTGTTGTCGTAACTACAATAACGGGATATTTCTCGGATCTTACGGCCCCGATATTGCGAACTTGAGCGGCAAGGTCAGTGAGACGCATGCGGAGGGTTCGGGGTTAGTAGCGCTCCCTGACGGTCGCGCCTCGGCTAGCGGCGTTGGACCGGCTCGAGCGGCAGGTGTTACAGCCCAGAACCTACAAAACAATCCGATTCCAGCCCAGCGCCCGATGTACTGCGGAATCGAAGGCGGCATGACGAGTGAAATGGGGCGGGATTGGACTAAGTGGCCGCCGCCGTTAAGCGCGCTTTTGGCGGAAGCCACACTGATAAAAACTCCGCTCGACGGCTGCGACGTTCTGCAGATTGGAGGCGCCGGTTCCAGGCTGGCGGCGCAGCTTTCCCCCCGCTGCCGGCAGATTACCGGAGTCGCACGAAACGAGCGCGAACTAACGATGGCGGCCGGCACTGACCTGAAAAACTACCAAGCGGTCGTATGTAACCAATACAGCCAGACGTTCCGCGACTGCCTGCCGCTCCATTCGTACGATGTGATTCTCGATTGCAGCATGACGAGCCACGCATGCTGCGAGCGGCATTTACGGACGCTGATGGAGAATTACGCGTCTCTTCTATCCCCGGCCGGATGGCTGTTGACGGTTGAGCCGGGTCTGGATAGCGCAGCAAGCGACAACTCTTGTGAGCTTACGGAGCCCGATCTCGCCGTTTTGGCGGCCCAGTTCAGCCTTTACGTTTCCAAGGCCGGGCCCGGCATTTATAAAGTGGCAAGACAAAAGAAATCAAACCATTGATGTTCTCGCGGCCAGCTTTGTTTCCGCCTTTTTCGGCGCCCTTTCACGAGACTTGCTTCCGGAGCCATAAGCTGCCGCCGGGATTGCCCTGGGTTAGGGGCATGAGTGTCCACAATTTCTCGGGAAAAATCTTGGTCGCAAAGCTCGTCCAATAGAGAATCGTGAACTCGCGGTTATATTGCAGGAATGCGCGCACGGCATACGCCTCGTTCCAACTGCGCATACTCTCGAGCACCCACTGCTCCGGGTACTCGAACGGATATAAGATGTCGTGGATATGTATCAGGACGCCGGGGGCCAGGCAAGGAAGAATTTCGAACAGATAGTAATTGACATCGCTGCCGCACTTCGCCACGTGCGATGAATCCAGGAAGAGGATGTCATTCTCCCGCAGCGACCCGAACACGGAGATAGGCGCATCCTGCACCTTCGCTGGAATCATTTCCACGCCGCGCGCATCGCCGAGAGGAACCCGCGCGCGGATCTCCTTCAGCGTTGGATCGATTAACGTCAGTTGCAATTTGCCGTCGAGGAAGCGTTCGCCCGTATCCAGCATCAGACAACTGCTGTAGCCGGAGCCGACTTCGATCACGCGCTGGGGCTGGTATTCGAGAAGCATCGAAAACAAAACCACCGCATCGTGCACACCGAAGGCAGGGTTGTCATAGACGTAGCGAAACCCCCCTTGCCGTTCACGCGTGAACGGGAACCGTGGATAGTGGCGGGCGAGGCGCTCGCAGAAGGCCTCCATATCCGCCTGATCAATGTGGATGCCGCCAGAATCTCTAATCGGGCGGGGATCACGAACAGCCTGGACGACATGAGGGTCGTTGACGTCCACCACGGGCGAATAGAAATGTCCCGGCGGAAAACCCAGGCTGCCGGTCAACTGAGCAACACGAAGGCCAAGCACTTCGCCGCTGAGGCGGAGGCAGTGCGCCTTCAGCTCATCGCGCTCCTTGATCAGACGAGCAATGTCGACTTCTTCGTTGCCCGGTTGCATGGCCGGTTATTTTATCGTGCTGCTCGCCAGAAGCGCCGCCTGACAGCCGGAAAGGCCTCCTCCATCTTGATACGATCAATAGCAATGCCAGACCGTTCCTTTGGCGACACACCGCGCGCCCTTCCCATCAAGCCCATCCTGATCGTCGCCCTGCTGCTGGTCTTGCTGATCTCCGCGAAGTTCCTCTCATCGCTTGCCATCGATCTCGAATGGTGGCAGGAGATGCACCAGATCGAGACGTGGATCAGCATCTTCCTGTATGGCAGCGTCCCCATTTTCGGCGTCGCGGTCCTCTATTTCGCTGCATTCTGGACAGCCTACCGGCTCGGAACAGGCCGCGCAGATCTGGAACACCGCCCCGGCACTTCGCTGAACCGCATCATCGCCGGCGCTTTGGTCGTGCTCTCCGTTCTGCTTGCCAACATCATGGTGGATTCCTGGACCGTTGTCCGCTATTTTGCCGGCCTGCGCCTGCCCGCTTCCAATTCCCAATACGTCGATCCCGTCTTCCACCTCCCGCTCCGCTTCTATTTCTTTGAGCTGCCTTTCTACAACATGCTGCTCGGTGTCGTCCTAGCAGGGGTCATCGTTGCTTTGGTGGTCTTTTGGGCCGCTGCTCATTTCGGCCAAGTCCGTAATCGCCTCCAATTTGCCTCGCCAGGCGTCATCGAGCTCAATCAGCTGGCCATAGGCGGGTCCTTTGACTCGGCGTTCGCCCGAGTGCTCATCGCCGTGCTGCTGTTCCTGCTCGCCGGCAAGTTCTACTTCGATCGCTACGATTTTCTGACGCAGGATCACGGCGTCTATCTCGTCGGCGTCGATTGGGTGGTGGACCACCTTACGCTGCCCCTGCAGTGGCTTCTGGTGCTCTGCTCGCTGGCCGCGGCCGGCTTGGTGCTCGCTCGCCGCCCGATTCTTGCCTTGTTTTTCGCCCTTGCCTTGCCGGTGCGCTTCGTATTGCCGCCGATCGTGGCAGGCGTTTACGTTCGCCCGAACGAGCTGACGCTAGAAAAACCTTACATCGCCTCCCACATCGAAGCTACCCGCGCGTCTTTTAAACTGGCTTCCGGCGTTACCGAGGTAACCCTAAACGCCCAACCCGAAGTGACGATCGATTACGACCGGCACAAAGGTCTTCTGAGCAACGTCAGGCTTTGGGATTGGCGGGCGTTCCATGACACCATCTCGCAGATTCAGCCGCTTCGCCCTTATATCTACAAGGACACGGATGTCGATCGCTATGTCATCGATGGTCAGCTCCGCCAGGTTTTGCTGACACCGCGGGAGCTGGATATCACGCAGATCGGCGAGGCCGGCCGCAACTGGATCAATCCGCATTTTGTTTACACTCACGGCTATGGCGTGGTGATGGCGGAGGCCAATCGCATCACCTCCGACGGCCTGCCCTTGCTTTTCATCGAGAACGCCCCGCCGGAAATACACACCAAGAGCCTCAAGCTGAACGTGCCCGAAATTTACTACAGCGAAATAGCGCACGAGCCCGTGTTCGTCCGCACCACTCAGGCAGAGTTCAACTATCCTTCGGGCTCGGAGAACGTGCACGTCAAGTATGCCGGCACGGGCGGGTTCCCGGCGTCGTCGATCCTGCTGAGACTCGCCGCCGCCATCCACTACAGCGACGCCAACATTCTGCTTACGAATAACCTGATCGAGGGCAGCCGGATGATGATCCACCGCGAGATCATGGATCGTCTCTCTTCCCTTGCAGGCTTTCTCTCCTGGGATCCCGATCCCTACCTCGTAATCACTGACGACGGCCGGCTGGTTTGGACTATCGACGGATACATGACGTCGCCGAACCATCCGTATGCGTCCGCGCTCTCAACCGACGCGCTGGGCCGCTTCAACTACATCCGCAATTCCATCAAGGCCACGGTCGACGCCTACTCCGGCGAAACGCATCTCTACGTGTTCGACCCCTCCGATCCGTTGATCGAGGCTTACTGGAAGCTTTTCCCAAATCTGCTCGAGGACGCCAGCCGCATGCCCGCGGATCTACGGCAGCACATCCGTTATCCCGAGATTCTGTTCCGTGCCCAGGCTGAGATCTATCGCACGTTCCATATGCGCGATCCGGAAGCTTTTTACAACCGCGCTGACCTTTGGGACATCGCCAAGACCGGCACAAAGGAGGGCGCCGTGGTTGCGACCCCAACCTACCTGCTGGCAGCCTTACCCAACGGCGACCCCGCCGGAGCGGACAAACCTGAGTTCCTGCTGGTGAACCAATTCACTCCCGCCAACAAAGACAACCTGATCGGCATGATGTATGCCCGCTGCGATGGCGACCACTACGGCGAATTGGTATTCCAGCAGTTGGCCAAGCAGAACATCATTTTCGGGCCAATGCAGATCGAGGCCCGCATCAACCAGGACCAGAACATATCCAAGGACCTCACTCTGTGGAATCAGCAGGGCTCGCAGGTGCTGCGCGGCCAGCCGCTGGTTCTTCCGCTCGACAACAGCTTCCTCTACGTCGAGCCCATCTACATTCAGGCTTCCGAAGCCCGCATGCCTCAGCTCAAGAAAGTGGCGCTCGCCATGGGCAATCGACTTGCCTACGCCGACACGTATGAGGAGGCCCTTCAGCAGTTGACCGCGCGCGTTACACCCGCCGCTGAGTCTGCCAGCAGGGCCGCGGCCGCACTGGGTTCGGGGGCGGGCTCTGCTTCCGCCGGGCAGGCTGCTGCGCAAGCGCCTCAAAAAGACCCGGCCGCGACGATTGAACAGGTTCGCACACATCTTCGCCGTTACCGCGAACTGGCCGGGCAAGGCAAGTGGGTCGAAGCAGGCCAGGAACTCGAACAAATTGACGCATTGCTGAAGCAGCGCTAGCCCCGTTGGGTAAGCTTGGGCTGTTCCCCGCCCCCGCAGTAGCCCCATGCGTAAGCTTGGGGCTGGACCGTGCGAACCAGGGGTCTACCCACATTTTCAATGGGTTGCGGCCATGCGGCGTGTGTTAAAAAGCTGCCGTGCCAAACTAGAGGTTTGGGAGCGCGACTCATGGGTCTGCTGCCCGAGGAGAAACTCTAGAATGAAGCACTCATCCGCGGGGTTGCTGCGTCAGCCCGCCCGCACTCACGATCGTCCGCCTGTTTTGTTTCTCCTGCCTCTTCTTCGCCGCTCCGTCCTGGGGATTGCCGCTCTCGCCGCCGTTACGGTTGTGCTTGCGGCCGACGATAATCCCGGATCACCGGCTGGCGATACCCCCCAAGACCAGAAGTCCACTGGTGTCTCGTCTTCTTCCTCCACGGACACCTTCGCGCGACCGATTCCCCGCGTCTGGGTGGGCATCTCGGGCAACTACACTCCCCTCAAGCTGCTCACCGTCGGCACTAACGTCAACGACACCACGGGCGAAACGATCTCGAGCACAACCGCTAATGGCTTGGCTGGTGTTGGCTTGAACCTCAACCTGCGCGTCACATCCGCCTGGTGGGCCAGCCTCGGTGGTGTCTACCGCTACACCGGCTACGATTACACCGACGTCGTGAATGACACCTTAGGCACGGAGTATACCCAACGCGCTCGAGTCCACCTTATCGACATGCCGCTGCTGGCTCGCTATAACGGCGAGCGCTTTAACTTCAGCAAATACATTTTCTACGAGGGCGGCGGCGCGGTTCGTTACGCTCTGAATGACAGGGTCAGCACCGTCGCTGTCAATTCGTCCGGCTTGATAGCGAGTGGAGCGCCGCCGACTGGTATCAGATTTACCAGAATGATGGAAGGTATAGTTGCCGGTGTCGGCCTGACAGCCAAGGACGAGTTCGGCATTGTGGTTGCGCCCGAACTTCGGTACACGCGCTGGTTGGGGAACACGTTCGACGGGAACACCGTCAGCACGCAGCACAACCAGCTCGAGATCGTGATCACCCTCGGCTATTGAAGCTTCCACGCCGCGCGGTTAGGCGCATTGCCTTGGTATAATGGCATCGTTGTAATTGCGTGTGGCGCTATCGTCTAAGGGTTAGGACGGAGCCCTCTCAAGGCTTAAATAGGGGTTCGATTCCCCTTAGCGCTACCAAAACCCCTGCCGCTCCTCGCGACCGCGGTAATGCAGTATCGATTATGGCCGCGGCACCGCCTCTGCACTCTCGCCGCCTCCCGGCATGTTGTAGCGGATCACCGCATCCGAGCCAAAGCGCTGATAAGACGAAAACGACATGGCATTCCATTCCCTGCCTTGGTCGTGTAAGTAGGTAATGCCGTATAGCGCCTTTGCCGGAAGAGAGAGCGTTCGACCGCCGATGGAGACCGGGGCGAAGTCCACCGTCCAATCCACTTCGGCGATACCGGTTGCGGGATCCATCTGAGTCGCAATGCGGCGGATGCGCAAGACTTCGCCGGTTTCGGTCGAGATCCACAGCTCGCCCTGGAACGCCAAGGCGTAGTGGCGCGAGGAGACCTTGAAATCCCAGCTCGTGTCACTCTCGTTCATCTCAAAGGGAAACACCGCCGCCTGCGTGCCGTTGAGGTCCGTCAGATACGCGGTCGAGATAAATCGATCGGAAGACAGAACCCGGTGCGCTTCGCCGAGGAAGGTGGCATACTCGCCTTCGGACCATGCCCCGCCGATATCCGCCATTCGGCTGCGCTTCCGGTTGTTTTGCAGGACGAAGCTATAGCGCTCCGCTCCATCCTCAACAGTGACCTGGGTTTGAATCTCGTCTACCTGGCGTTCCGCCCCTCCGCGTTCGGATTTGAAGCGCTTCACATCTTCGCGGCAAATCACATTCGCCACTTCGTTGAACATGCGCCTCGATGCCTGGCGCGCTTTGCCTAGCAAGTCTTCGACGACCAAGTCATTCCGGAGAGTAGCGCTTGCGGCCGAAGGAGTACTGGATTCCGACGCCGCATCGGCGGGACCGTCGGCCGGTGGGCCACCACCCGTCGAACTCGCAATCGCTATCGAGACTGCACAGCAAATCCCGATTGCCAATCGAAAAGAACGCGACTGGAAAACATTCATGTTTCTACCGGCCCACAGTGGGCATTCATGCACGCCTCAGCCAACTGCGGGGCGCCGCTTACCACCGCTGCGGTTGCCGTCTAGGTGCCCGCAGACCCCTGTGGGCTCAGGCTGTTTGGCGGTTGCTTTGCTGCCCTCACACGCCTTATCGGCTCTAAAGCGGCGAACTTAAGAAAGCTCTTAGCGTTTCAGCCACGGAATCTCGGCGTCATTTAGCAAGCGGCGTGGGATAGAATCTGCATTTACTGAAAGCTTTCAAACCGAAAGGACCGCGAACCTTGGACATCAACCGCCGTTCGTTTCTTGCCACCATCCCGGCCGCACTCGCGCTGCCGCGTGCGGCTCGCGCCGCCGATGCGGAAATCGACATCTTCCTCGACGAGCGGATCGGGACCATCAGCCCGCGCCTCCATGGCCAGTTTGTCGAGCACCTAGGGGGCGTGGTCTACGACGGCGTATGGGTTGGCCCCGATTCGAAAGTCGCCAACATCAACGGCATTCGAAAAGCGCTGGTCGACGCGATGAAGCCGATTGGGTCGACGGTGGTGCGCTGGCCAGGGGGTTGTTTTGCGGATAGCTACGATTGGCGCGACGGCGTGGGGCCGCGAGCGAGCCGCCCGCGCCGGGCTAATTTCTGGACCGATGCGGGAAGGCTCAAATCACTTCCGCAGTCGAGCCCGGCGAAGAACGATCCGAATGAGTTCGGCACCAACGAGTTCATTCAGTTCTGCCGGCTGATTGGGGCTGAGCCGTATCTGGCGGCCAATTTGCGCGCGCTGCCGCCAAAGGATTTCTACCAGTGGATTGAGTACTGCAACTCGCCTTCGGATGCCAGCACATTGGGAAAGCTGAGGGCGTCGTCAGGCGATGTCGAGCCGTTCCGCGTGCGTTTCTGGGGCGTCGGAAACGAGAGCTGGGGATGTGGCGGCGAATTGACCGCCGCCGAGTATTCGGTCGAGTTCCGCCGGTTCACGGCGTGGGTTCCCAACTATCCCGAGACTCCGCTTTCCTTTGTAGCCTCCGGACCGAACGGCGGCGACCCGCGCTGGACCCGCGACTTCTTCGGCGCCATCGCCGCGAAGAGTCCAGACTTATTCAACCGCATCTGGGGCTGGGCGCTGCACTATTACTGCGGCACGATAGGGAAAGGCGATTCATTGAACTTCGCGCCCGCCGACGCTTATGAATTGCTGCGCCACGCCGACCGTATGGAGGCGCTGGTGCGCCAGACCTGGGACATCATGGGCGAGACGGATCGCCAGCACAAAGTGAAACTGGTAGTGGATGAGTGGGGAGACTGGCATAACGACGATTCGGCGGTAGCGCCACATCATCTGTTTGGAAGCATCCCGACCATGCGCGACGCTCTGGTTGCCGGGTTGACGATGGATACCTTCCACCGGCACGCCGACAAAATCGCCATGGCCAACGTGGCGCAACTGGTCAACTGCATCCAGACTCTGTTCCTTGCCGATGGCGACCGCTTCGCGGTGACTCCCACCTATCACGTTTTCCGGATGTATAAGGATCACCGCGACGGCGAGGCGGTGCGCGCGCAATTCTCCGCCCCCGACATAGGTTATGCATTCGATGGCAAAGACCAGCACGTGGTTCGGCTAGCCGGGTCGGCTTCCACCGCCAACCGCCGCCTCACGTTGACGGCGGTCAACAACAGCCTTACGGATTCGCTCGATACCACCATCCAGCTCCGCGGCGGGACTGCGAGAGAGGCGCGCGGAGAAGTGTTGACTGGGCCCGATATCCATGCGCATAACGATTTTGCGCACCCTGAAACGGTGAAACCCGAGTCACTGAATGTGGAGGCGGCGGGCGGGTCGTTGCGGGTCAGGATTCCGGCTGCTTCTGTGATCAAGATTCAGGCCGATCTCGGGTAGCTCACGCTTTGGTGGCGCGGGCACTCGTGCCTGCCGCGTCGAGACCCGGCTCGACACATGTCTAGGAGTGGCACGCTGCATGGGCAAGCGTCGGCATGAGAGCCGACGCGGCAGGCACGAGTGCCCGCGCCACATCATCAGCGGCCAATAGCGCCTTTGGCTCTCACCAGCGTTGGTGGACTAAGGGTCGGATTCGCGACGCGTAGATTTGGTCAACTGCAGCCATTTGATCGGCGTTGAGAGGGCCACGATCGGAGGCCTTTGCGTTCTCGGCGGCTTGTGTGGCGTTGCGCGCGCCGGGAATCACGCAGGTCACCTCAGCGTGGTCAAGGATCCAGCGCAACGCAAAGTGGACCATCGTCATATTCGGCGGAACAACTTTGCGGAGTTCTTCTACCGCGTCAAGAGCCACTTCGAAATCGATTCCGGAGAACGTTTCACCACGGTCGAAGGCCTCGCCATGGCGGTTGAAGCTGCGGTGGTCGGCGGCGGCGAATTGCGTCTGACGCGTGATCTTTCCCGAGAGCAGACCGCTCGAAAGGGGCAGGCGAGCCAGAACACCCACTCGCCTGGCCGCCGCGAGCGGGAAGAATACTTCGCGCGGCCGCTGGCGAAAGGGATTGAAGATGATCTGGACGGTTTCGACGCCTGGAAACTCGATCGCCTTGATGGCCTCCTCAACCCGTTCCACGCTGACGCCGTAGTGCAGAATTTTGCCTGCTCGTTTCAGCTCATCGAGGGCGTGGAAGACTTCTGGTCGGTAGTAAACATCGGTGGGCGGGCAGTGTAGCTGCACCAGATCGAGCGTTTCCCGGCCGAGATTCACCAAGCTTCTGTCTATGAACCCGGTCAGATTCTCGCGATTGTATCCGGCAGCGATGTGCGGGTTGAGGCGCCGGCCCGCCTTGGTCGCCACGGTGACCGGCTCTTTGCGCTCTTTGAGCACCTGCGCAATCAGGCGCTCGCTGCGCCCGTCTCCGTACACATCGGCGGTATCGATGAAGTTCACGCCGCTCTCGAGAGACTGGTGCAGTACGGCAATAGCGTCTTCGTCGCTGACAGTCCCCCAGTCGGCCCCAATCTGCCAGGCGCCAAGACTGACTTCCGAGACGGAAAAACGAGTCCGGCCGAGTGGGCGGTATTTCATGCTGAGATCCTCCAAAGCGGTCAGCTTCCAAGGAGTAGCTGTCAGCTAATATCAATTCACGGCTCCAGAATCACTTTCATGAGATTCGGTTCGTGATGGTAGAGCCGCTCGAACCATTGCGGCCCTTCCTGGAGCGGCGCCTTGGCGCTGATGATCGGCTCAACTTGAATGGAGCGTTTGGCGAGCAAGTCGAGACAAACCGGATATTCGCCCGAGGACGCGCAGGAACCCAGCAGTTTGATTTGCCGGGAGACAACCGATTGCAGCGGGATCTCGACTTTCGGCGAGAAATTGCCCACCAGCGTTACCGCCCCTCCCTTGCGGACTGAATCAATCGCCGTGCGAATCGGCTCAGTGTGGCCAACGGCTTCCAGGGCGACGGCGGCGCCGCGGCCGCCTGTCAGATAAAGTACGCGCTCGCGAGCATCGCTCTGGCGTGAGTTGATCAATTCATCGGCGCCCAGCCTCCGCGCCGCTTCGAGCTTCGCGTCATCCACATCAATGGCAATTACGCGGCCGCAGTTGGATACCTTCAGCGCCTGCACAATCAGCAGCCCGATCATGCCGGTGCCGACTACCACCGCCGTGTCGTCCAGAGCGATGGGAGTTAGGCTAACGGCATGCACGGCGACCGAAATAGCCTCGATGAGAGCGGCGTGCGAGAAGGGCACCTGGTCTGGAATGAGATACGAAATGCGCTCCGGAACCACGACATATTCGGCAAACGCTCCATAGCGGCGGTATTCGCCGCAGGAGACGCCCAGCACCTGGCGGTTGTCGCATAGGTTCTGCTGGCCGCGCAGGCAGAAGAAGCATTCGCCGCAATACACCGTTGAATCGAAAGTCACGCGATCGCCCGGGCGAAAGCGCTTCACCGCGCTGCCGACTGCTTCGACTACGCCCGCGGCTTCGTGGCCCATCACGATGGGGGGAATGCGCCGCCCGGTGCTGCCGTCGTAGCCATGGACGTCGCTGCCGCAAATGCCGCAGGCTTTCACCCTGACCAGCAGGTCAGCCGGCCCCGGGTCGGGCCGCGCGAGATCGATTAATTCCAGGTGTTTATATTCGGAAAGTAGAAGTGCTTGCATTTTGGATTACCCCAGCGCGTCTTCTCCTCAGGACGCAACGCCCAGTGTATCTATACGGCCTGACACGTTAGAGGACCGTGGATATCAGGCCGGGGCATTGACACTCTTCCGCATCCTATTAGACTGTAGAGGCATGCCAACCTCGACCTCACGCCTTCGTTTGCTGGAGCGATCGGAAGTCGCTCCGGATGCCGCTGCCATCTACGACGCTCTCATCGAGCGTCGAGGGGTTGTTCCCAACATGTTCCGCGTTTGGGCGCACGTACCGGCTCTTATCAAGCAGGTAGCTCCGCTAAGCTGGGCGCTGCTCGACGAAGGCGCCCTGAGCGGCCGCTATAAGGAGCTCATCTCGATCCATGTTTCGCGGCTTGCCGGATGTGGGTATGGATGCAAGGCCCACGAAGTGCAAGCCCTGCGCAAAGGAGCCACGCCTGCTGAAGTAGCAGCACTCGCTGCTCCGAAGCTGGATCCGGAGCATGGCCCTTTTACGCCTGCCGAACGTCTGGGATTCGCTTATGCCGGGCGGATCTGGCAGAGCGCCGCAGCCGTGGATGACGATTTCTTTGAAACGCTCCGCCAGCACTTTACCGAGCCGCAGATTGTGGAACTCACGGCAACCGTGACGGCGCTGATGTTTCTCACGCGTTTTATCGACACGCTGCGGATACCCACGACGGTGCTACCGAAACAAGCGGTCAGCGATCAGCGTTCAGCTTTCAGCTCCACTCAGCCGCAGGCAAGCTGATTGCGCGCGTATTCAAGAGAGGAGATCTTCACCGTGGAATTGGCCGAGGTACCCGTGCATCTGGAACGGTTGCTGGACGAATTCATTCCGATTGCCGACGAGTGGCCGGACGAGATGTGGCGCTATCGCCGCGCGCCGGACAAATGGTCAAGACTCGAGGTCATCGGGCATCTCGTGGATTCGGCGCGCAACAATACCGAGCGGATTGTGAGGGCGCTGGGACAGACAACGCTCGAGTGGCCCAGCTATGCCCAGGATTCACAGGTTCTGGTGCAGCACTATTACGAAGAGCCGCCGGCTCAGGTGCTCGCGTTGTGGGCTGCGTTGAACCGGCACTTCGCCTTTGTGCTGGGGCGGGTACCGGCTGAAAAAGAGGCAATGGCGTGCACGATCATTGGATGGAAAACGCTGCCGCTGGCGCATATCACGATTGATTATCTGGCTCACTTCGAGCATCACATGCGCCAGATTCAGGAGGGTTCGGGCATCAGCTTGCGTTTTTCCGGGCTGGCTTATCCGTTGTATTGAAGGAATCTCATGACTCAGGAGCGCTCAAGAAAAGCGGCCGACCATACCTCAGTGGCTGATCGCTGAAAGCTGATAGCTGGACGCTGGCGTTTCTTATCACGCCTCGGCTAGTTGCTGCATCTCCCAGATGTCTCGGGCGCTGTTGCCTAGCAATGGCGAAAGGGAGAGCTTCCCTGCCAGGCCAATTTGCTTCTCGAGATATTTCAGTTCCTGAATCTGGGCGCCAAGCTCCGGGTCATGGTCCACCGGGAAGCCCATCTCACGGCGCATTAGATCGCCTTTGGCGCGCGCGCTCAGCTCGAGCGAGAGCTGCAGGTAACAGAAGAGATCTCCGAGAATGACCGGCTCAAATGTGGACTGCAGAGACTGCAGATAGACACCCGCCGGCGAAGAGCTGAATGTGCCTGTCGACATCATGGCCAGCAGGTCCAGGTCCTTCTCGAGCTTGGCCCCGATCCAGGCGCGAGTGGCCATCTCGCTTCGCCACATGACGAAGACCATGGCGGCCGGCAGCGTCACTAGAATCAGCGCGGCCACTGTCACGCGCGGCAGCAGCGGCTGGTTATGAAGCAAATGGATGGCGATGGCCACAGCCAGGCCGGGCAAGAAAACGGAAATTCCCGAGCTCCGGCGAATTTCCGCGAGGTTCGTCGAAATGACCGCGAAAATAGCGGTCGTGCCGCCATGCATCATAGCGGTTCCGAGCCCGCGCACAGCCGCCACAGCCAGGCCGGCGCCGGAGATTTCGGGAATGTAAGTAAGGTTCTCGAGGAGGGCGAAACCAGCGCCAACCGCGAAACCATACACGGCGGAATCGACGACAAAGGCCACCCGATGGGCGCGGATCAGCCAGATCACGTAAGCCGCTTTGGCAATCTCTTCGACGACCGGCGCGCCCGTGCGCATCCAGTCCACGTACGAGATTTTCAGGGTGGCATACACAGCGGTGTTCAGGCCGTAGCAAACCAGGCCGGCCACAGCGCCTGCCAACAAAGTTTGCAGGACTCGCCGCAAGGTGAGCAGCTTATATGTATCCACCAGCGCCAGACCGACCAGGAAAAGCAGGACTGGTACCAAGCTCAGAGCCGCTTGCGCAAGCAACGTATCGATGTGAGAACCGATGAGCATCATCCTTTATACCCCAACCCTTGCCTGGCATTCTAATCCAACCGCGGATAACGTCCGGCGAGTTTAAATTCGACGCAGGCATTCCAGACGGGGGCGTACCGGACGCTAAAGGATCTTTAGTGAAATCATACCCTGAGTGGAGGGATGGCCAGTCCAGTCAGTGGCTGCGCCAAAGCCTCCCGAGAGCGTGGTGTTGAAGTAGGTGAAGAACACGATCCGAAGATCGAGCTGCGCGCCGGCAGTGGTGTACTCATTGCGGGTTGACGAATTGGCGAAGTTGGTGAGCAATTCCCCGGAGAAGAATGTAAGCCGCGCCCAATTCACATACATCCTCGGAGTGCCCGCGCGCCGGAAATGAAGCGCCGGAAGATTCCATTCGCCGAGCAGTTTTCCAAAGCTGGTAGCCGAGAGGGCATCCAGGCCATAACCGGGAAAGCTGTAGTATTCGCGATAGCGGCTGATATCGCCATGATCGACGTAGTTGTTGCCGAAGTCGCCGAAGTAGAAGTTGGCGAACGGGTCACTTTGCTCACCCCACGATTTGCCGGCTGCGGCGCGCAGCCAGACGGAGTTGTGCTTACCTAACAGAAAGCCCTTATCGTACGTTCCGTAAATGCGCGGAAACACACCTGACTCCGCATAATTCAGCCGCGTGCGAATAGACCATTGTGTGCCTTTTTCATCGTCCACCGCGCCTTGCGACCTCTCGAGGAAGGAATAGTTCAACCTGGCGTTTGCCGAAAGGAAGCTGTGATAGGGCGCCACAACATTTTGGTAATCGGGCAACTCGTCGATGCCGGCATAACCGGCGACACCCCAATCAAATTTCAGCGTTCGCTGCACGTCGGAGATCAGCGTGTTTGAATGAGAGATCTTCACGGAGGTCCCCCTACGGCTCACCTTGGTGGGGCCAAACAGGTCGTAGAAATCGGCGTAGTTGTAGGCGGCTTTCAACTCCCAGTTCCAGTAATGAGCGTCTAGCGTGCCGTGGAACTGCTCGCTGGCCCCGAGAGTCTGGCTCGGCGAGTAGCCGGTAACCAGGGTGATCCCGGACAGCCCCAGACTGTCGGCCCAGTTAAACCGCATCCCCGCCGAGGCAGTGCTCTTGTATCCTTCCACAACCGGATAAATCGATGCTAGATGCATGTTTTCGGCGGGCTTGTACTCGCCGGCTTCTGTAATTAAATCCTCGGCGTGGATGGAGGAAGGGGGCGGCAGCTTCCACTCTTTCAGGCTGGGATACTTCTCAAGCAGCCCCATGCCCAGATACTTGATGGAGCTGACGTCTTCCAAGGGCTTGTTCGGAACGCGCGAAGGCACGAAGCCTTTGGCGGTGTACTCATAAGCGATCAACGAGCCATCCGGCAGCGGTACAGGCCGGAAGAGTCCCGTCTCCGCATTGCTGATGACGTTCATCCGATTCCCCGCGAACTGGTAGCGGAAAAGGTTCGATGCGCCGGTGTAATAGGACGAGCCGTAAAGGTATTTCCCGTCCGGCGAGTACACGAAGTTGCCGGGCGAATTGTATTCGAAGTCATAGAGGACGTCATACGAGGCGTCCTCCGCCATGAGCTTTGCAGTCTCAAAGCGCACAAGCTTCTGGCGTCCGCTGGGGTCGGCCAGCGCGCCTGTCATATATTTCCCATCCGGGGAAATGTCGATATCGAAGAGATCATTGGCGTACTTCAATTCGAAGACCTGCTTCATTTTCTGGTAAGGGGGGTCGAAGCGGACTATGGCCGAGAGGCCGTTCGCGTGACGGATGCCCCAGACGGCTTTCGACGTTTTGTCGAAGACCAGGTCGCCCACGCGGCAATTGGAGAGCAGCCGCCGGCTCCGTTTCGTCTTGATGTCGTATACGTTGAGGTCACGCCAGTCGTTGTTGTCTGTCGAGTAAAAGAGCAGTTGATCCTGCGGCGAATAAGCCAATGACGCAACGTAATAGGGAGCTGCGCCTTTGATATCCCGCAAATGTTCGATGTGCCCGTCGTCAGTATGTATGACGGCTATATGTCCCATCTTGCCGGGGTAGCGGATCGCGGCGTAGAGTACCTTGGCGTCCGCATCGTAAAAGGAGCGGGACACCGAACCCACCGCGTTCTTCGAGATATGCTGCGGGACAGTCACGGGATACTTGCGGATCTCCGCCAGATTCTTGTCCTGCCAGAGGCGCTCGTCGGCAATCCAATCTCGCCACGCTTTCGCGAGAGTAATACCGTAGACCTGCTTGAATCGAGCTGAAAAATACGCGCCTGACCTGTCCGGGCGGGAAGTCCATTCCACGAATTTTTCAGGGCCGTACTTGGTCGACACCCAGGTCATAAAGCGAGTTCCGTACAGATAGGAATTGGCGCCCGTTTGGAAATCGATGGCAGTGCCTTCAGACTCCAGGCCGACTACGTCATAAATATACGCATCGTCGCGAACCATTCCGCGAAACACCATCTCATCCCAGCCGCCCAGCGCGCGGCCCAATCCGCCGGCCATCCAGGTTTCCATAAAGGTAGCGACTCCCTCGTGATACCAGCGGGGGGCGTAGCGGCGCGGAGTGGTGAGCCAGCCGTACAGCATCGACTCGGGATCTTCGGCGTTCGGTACGACCTTGCCGAAGAAGATCCGCCTCCAGCGGCGGTCGGTCGCGTTTGCCTCGTCCAGCATCACGATGTGAGTGGACTCATGATTAATAATCCACGTAATGCGCTCGTTGGCTGGAATAGTTTCGTAGGTGTAGTCGTAAGGGGCAATGCCGATGCCGATGAAGTTCCTGGGCACGGTCCCGGCGCCTCCATGCCCGGGATCCGCGAAATCATCGATCAGCACTGTGAGGCGGTCTGAAGGCGTATAGCGAAACAGGCGCTGCTGAAACTGGAGGGCGTTCTCGTACGACCGAATCAGATGAGTGACCAGATACTCGTGCGCGGGGCTGTAATAGAGCACTTCAATGTGCTTGGTGGCTTGCACGAAAAGCTTGGGATGGCCCGAGGCCGTAGCCACACTGGACAGCCCGAGAAGCAATCCAGCCAGGAATCGCGCGACCGCCGTATTGGTAAGCCGGAAACTGTTCAAGGAATGATTCTAAACCAGCGTCAGATGGCTTCGGAGGGAAAAGCGGAAGGCGTACAGGGGAGACAAGAAAAAAGCCCCCGACAGGTCGGAGGCTTTCTGCTTTCGTAAACCGTTCAAGAAGTGTTTCGAAAAAGCCGATTTCGAGTTGCTGTGGTTACAAGCCCGGGTTGAGCGTTACTGCTGCGGGCCCTTACTCAGGTCGCCCTTGTTGAGGTCGCCCTTGTTCAGATCGCCCTTGTTCAGATCACCCTTGTTCAAGTCGCCCTTGCTCAGATCGCCCTTGTTCAGGTCGCCCTTGCTCAGATCACCCTTGTTCAGGTCGCCCTTGCTCAGATCACCCTTGTTCAAGTCGCCCTTGTTCAGGTCGCCCTTGTTCAAGTCGCCCTTGCTCAGGTCGCCCTTGCTCAAGTCGCCTTTGTTCAGGTCGCCCTTGCTCAGATCGCCCTTGCTGAGGTCGCCCTTGTTCAGGTCGCCCTTGCTCAGATCACCCTTGCTGAGGTCGCCCTTGTTCAGATCGCCCTTGTTCAAGTCGCCCTTGTTCAAGTCGCCCTTGCTCAAGTCGCCCTTGCTCAAGTCGCCCTTGCTCAGGTCGCCCTTGCTCAGGTCGCCCTTGCTCAGGTCGCCCTTGTTCAGATCACCCTTGCTGAGGTCACCCTTGTTCAGATCACCCTTGCTGAGGTCACCCTTGTTCAGATCGCCCTTGCTGAGATCACCCTTGCTCAGATCACCCTTGCTCAGATCACCCTTGCTCAGATCGCCTTTGCTCAGATCGCCTTTGTTCAAGTCGCCCTTGTTCAGATCACCCTTGCTGAGGTCGCCCTTGCTGAGGTCACCCTTGCTGAGGTCACCCTTGCTGAGGTCACCCTTGCTGAGGTCGCCCTTGCTGAGGTCACCCTTGCTGAGGTCACCC
>Ga0181525_10000167_pt1 | contig 59771 bp, 54 predicted proteins | sample PEATcosm2014_Bin_48_FD_121100 | JGI IMG/M metagenome (GOLD analysis project Ga0181525, IMG submission 121100) | Peatland microbial communities from MTU Mesocosm Facility, Houghton, MI, USA - PEATcosm2014_Bin06_10_metaG | ecosystem: Environmental > Terrestrial > Soil > Wetlands > Peat | place...
ATCAACAGGCCGGACACGTGACCGCACCCGACCAATGCTGCATCAACGTCAGAAAGTTCTTGCCATCGCGCCGTCCACACGTGACCCGTAACGGAACTCGCGCGCTCTTTATTCGATCCACTCGTTAGTGAGCGTAGAAAGATTTTGCCTGCAGCCTGAGGGGCGCCCGGTGCCGTCCCGGCTGCTGACATGCGTCCTCAGCCCTCAGCCGAATTGTGCTGCCAATCCGCCAGCTAGCCGCTTCAACTTTGCGGTCGCTTCAGAAAGTTGCTCCAATGCTGCTTTCTTATCATTGCGATTGATAGCCGTGGCGCAAGCCTCTAGTTCGGTGTGGACCACCCGCCGAATCGACACTGCGGTCTGCTCGTTGCTCAATGTTGTCTGCCAATCAAACGTAGATCTCCAAGTCCATGATTCCGCCAATGACAGAATTTTAAGGCCAAGAATATTAACAGGCCCGCATGTAAATGGCTTGATCTTGTTAGATTACCCGACCCTTGGTGCAGATTTTCTCGATCTTTTGCACGCAAACCGTCTCCTGGCGTTCTGGCCGCTGGATTGGCGCCCGCGGCCGAGCATTTCTTGTAATGCGGTATCTATTGCTAATCGGTTGGTATTGTTCGGCCGGTATCAATCGAACGGCGAGAGCAATCTTTTTTCTTCAATCTGCGGCTAGACTGGGAAGTCTTCGTGATGCTTCAGGCGCTTCGTCGGGATTCCGAATTCTTGTTCGCGGCATTGGCTGTGGCCCTCGTCTTGTGGGGCGTTTCGGCGTACTTCCTGCTGCCGCTGACCTGGCGGCATTACGAACATCAAAAAGGCCTCGCTGGCCTCACCATGATGACCCGCACCGGCGACAATATTCCCGGCGATCCGATCAATGTCGGCGCGGTCGGATCGAAAGAGGACATGCTTTGCGCCATGGCTGCCGCGAAGTGGGATCCGGCGGATCCGATCACCTTGCGCTCAAGCATCGAAATTGCCGGCAGCGTTCTGCTCGACCGGCCCTATCACGACGCGCCCGTCAGTAATTTATACTACCAGGGCAAACGCGAGGATCTCGCCTTTGAAAAGCCGGCCGGCAAGAGCGCAGACCGTCGGCATCATGTTCGTTTCTGGAAAGTGCTCGATCATGGGCAGGAGGGGCGGGCGGTTTGGCTCGGGGCAGTGACCTTCGATCGCGGCATCGGGATAAGCCATGACGATGCGCGCATCACGCATCACATCGGTCCGGATATCGACGCGGAACGGGACCTGCTGACCGCCGACCTGACCGCCGCCAAGGTGGTCACCAGCATCTACGAGGTCACCGGCGTCGGGCCGACGCTCGACGGCCGCAACGGCGGGGGCGATTCCTACTACACCGACGGCGAGGTCAAAATTTCCGTGCTGGTGGAAGGCTGCGCCGCGCGCGCCGCGACAACGACGGTCGTCGCCAATCCTCCCTTGGTGGATTTGAAGAATCTGACATGGGTGGCCGTTGCGAAAATCCTACTGCCGGATTCAAGCGGGCAGGGCGAACCGACAAGTCAGTAGGCGGCGGGCGGGACACATCGGGTCGCGTTTCGGCGACCATGCTCAAGATTTCAACGGGCGCTGCCGCAAAGCACGGCAGGGAACCGGCTCTGAGCCGCAATAGCCAATTTTTTCAATCCGGTAGAACTGGCACACGGTTTGCTGCTTTGCAGCATAGGGAGCCTTTGGTCTGCCGGATGACTTGGGAAAGGCGTCTCGGCGGCCATTAAATCCAATGGGAGCCGAGACATGGATTATGTGAAACCGGCGGACGTCGCCTCCGCCATGGTCGCTGCGGGGCGCGCCAAGCTCGCCTTGCCGCCTCTCGACCTTGTCATCCGCGGAGTACTGGCGGGCGCGATCCTTGCCGCCGCGACCAGTCTCGCCATTACCGGCGCCGTGCAGACCAATCAGCCTCTTGTCGGCGCGCTCATTTTTCCGGTCGGACTCATTCTTATCGTGCTGCTCGGGCTCGACCTTGTGACCGGCGCTTTCGCCCTGGTGCCGCTGCCGTGGATCGAGAACGATACCGGCTCCAAGAGCATGCTCGCCAACTGGAGCTGGATCTTCCTTGGCAATCTCATCGGCAGCGTCGTTTACGGCGGCTTGCTTGCGATCGCGCTCACCAATTTCGGCGCGACCGCGCCGGCGGGCGTCGCAGCCAAGATCATCGCTATCGCCGAGGCCAAGACCACCGGATACGAGGCGCTCGGCTATGCCGGCATGATCACGGTGTTCGTCAAGGCGATGCTGTGCAACTGGATGGTTTGCCTCGCCATCGTCGCGGCGATGACCACCTCCTCGACCATCGGCAAGATCGCCTGCGCCTACATGCCGATCTTCATCTTCTTCGCGCAGGGCTTCGAGCACTCGGTCGTCAATATGTTCATCATTCCCACCGGAATGATGATGGGCGCCAAAGTGACCATCGCGCAGTGGTGGCTGTGGAACCAAATCCCGGTCACGCTCGGCAACCTGGTCGGCGGCTTCGTTTTCACCGGGCTCGCGCTCTATATCACGCATAAACCCCGCAGCACGGCGCCCGCGCCTATGACGGCACCGACGCGGGTGCCGGCGGAATGACAGAGACCGACCTCAAACCCGCCGCCGCCGGCCAGGCCGGAGACTTCGAACCCGAACAGAAGCGTTACCTTGAAGGGTTCGTGGCCGGTGTGCAGATCGCCAAGGCGGCGAAAAGTATTGCCGGCGGCGCAGCTGCCGCCGCGGCGCCCGAGCCGGTCGGGCCGGACGCGGCCGCGCTGAAAGCACAAAGCCGTGTGCTCGCGACCGGCGGCAAACTTTCCGATCCGGAAAAGTTCAAGCGCGAACAGCACCCCTTCGATACCTACGAGCGGCTGAAGGAGCACGCCGTCAAGGGCGAATATCCGAAGCCGCCGGATAACTTCCGTTGGCGCTTCTTCGGCCTGTTTTATGTCGCGCCGAACCAGAACTCCTACATGTGCCGGCTGCGCATGCCGAACGGCATTCTTAGAGCGGCGCAATTCGCCGGCCTGGCCGATCTCGCCGAGCGCTATGGCGGAGGCTACGCCCACGTCACCACGCGCGCCAATATCCAGATCCGCGAAGTCGAAGCGCACAACGCGGTTGCCATGATCGAGGCGGTCCAGGATCTCGGCCTGTGCTCGCGCGGTTCGGGCGCCGACAACATCCGCAACGTTACCGGCACTCCCACCGCCGGCATCGATCCGCAAGAGCTCATCGACACGCGCCCCTACGCACGCGAATGGCACTTCCACATCCTCAACGACCGCTCGCTCTACGGTCTCCCCCGCAAGTTCAACGTTGCTTTCGACGGCGCCGGCACTATCGCCGTGCTCGAAGACACCAACGACATCGCGTTCCAGGCCGTTCAGGTGGACGACGGCTTCGGGCTGTCGCCCGGAGTCTGGTTCAAGCTCGGGCTGGGCGGCATTACCGGCCATCGCGATTTCGCCCGCGAAACCGGCGTCCTCGTCCAGCCCAAAGATTCCTGCCTGGTGGCGGACGCAGTGGTCCGTATATTCATTGATCACGGCAATCGCACCGACCGCACCAAGGCGCGGTTGAAATATGTGCTCGATGCCATGGGCATCGAGAAATTCGTTGCTCTGCTTGAGGAGAAGCTCGGTCGTAAACTCGATCGCGCGCAACCGGGTGCGGTGGCGCTCAGACCGGTATTCAGCCGCACCGCGCACATCGGCGTTCATCCGCAGAAGCAGAAAGGGCTGAACTGGATCGGTATTGTCGTGCCGGTCGGCCGCATGACGGTCGCGCAGATGCGCGGCCTCGCCGAGGTCGCGCGCGAGTTCGGCGACGGCGATGTGCGCCTCACGGTCTGGCAGAACCTTTTGATTTCCGGCGTTGCGGACGACAAAGTCGCGGCCGCGACCGAGCGCATTGAGGTGATCGGGCTTGCGATCACAACCAACGCTATTCGCTCCGGCCTGGTCGCCTGCACCGGCAACACCGGTTGCAAGTTCGCCGCCTCCGACACCAAGCGGCATGCGGAAGAGATCGCGCGCTGGTGCGAAACGCGCGTGCCGCTGGACACCCCGGTCAACATTCATCTCACCGGTTGTCACCACTCCTGTGCGCAGCATTTCGTGTCCGAGATCGGGCTTCTCGCCTGCAAGGTGCATGCGGACGAAGATGCCGATCCGGTCGAGGGCTATCACATTCTCGTCGGCGGGGGGTTCGGGCCGAACGCCGCGCTCGGCCGCGAACTCTATCGCGATGTCGTCGCCCAGGAGGCGCCGCATATTGTTGCGCGCATCCTCAAGGCCTACCTCGCCCACCGCGAATCCAGCGAAGAAACCTTCCTCGCTTTCTCCCGGCGTCATGAGATCGATGCGCTTAAGGCGATGACCGAACTCGAGGCCGCCGAATGAGCATCACGCCGCGGCCGCCCATTCCATCGCTGATACCGGAATCGGCTCCGTTCACGGCGGAGCAACGCACTTGGCTCAACGGTTTGTTCGCCGGCCTGTTCGGTTTGCCGGAAAACATCACCCCGGTGGCGACCGAAGACGCCGCGAAGCTTCTGGCGGGCCTGCTCGACGGCGGCACTGTGCCGGCCGCGGCACTGGCCGAAGTGGATGACGGCGCGCCCTGGCATGACCCCGCCATGCCGATGCCCGACCGGATGAAGCTCGCCGAAGGCAAACCTTTGCCGCGGCGAATGATGGCGGCAATGGCGCAGCAGGATTGCGGCCAGTGCGGATATAACTGCAAGGATTACTCCGACGCGCTGTTTGTAAAGTCCGAAAAGCGGCTCAATCTGTGCGTGCCGGGAGGCAAAGAAACCTCCCGCATGCTCAAGCAACTCTATCAGGAGCTGGATGGCGGAGCGGCTGCCGACACTGCTGCGGCCCCAGCAACGCCCGCCCCGGTTTCCGCGCCCGGGCGCTCACGCGACAATCCGATCTACGCCACTTTTCTTTCGCGCCGCCGTCTCAACCGGCCGGGGTCGGAAAAAGAGACTTGGCATATCGATATCAACCTTGGCGGCACCGATCTTGATTACACAGTCGGCGATTCATTCGGCATTTTTCCGGCCAACGACTACGGCCTGGTGCAGGCCGTAGTCGCGGCGCTTCAAACGCCGGCCGATTTCCCGATCGGCGATCGCACCCTCGGCGAGGTCCTCACCGACGGCGTTTCGCTGTCGCCGGCACCCGACATGCTGTTCGAGCTCATTTCATATCTCACCGGCGGCGAACGGCGCCAGAAGGCGAAGCGGCTCGCGGCCGGGGAAAATCCGGACGGGGACGCGGCGACGCTCGACGTGCTCGCAGCTCTGCACAAATTCCCCGGCATAAGGCCCGACCCGGAAGCCTTCATTGAAGCGCTCGATCCGTTGCAGCCGCGGGTCTATTCGATTTCCTCCTCGCTGAAGTGCAATCCCGGCCGCGTCTCACTTACGGTCGATGCCGTGCGCTATGAGATCGATAAGCGCACGCGGCTCGGCGTCTGCTCGACATTCCTCGGCGGGCGCATCGCGCCCGGCGACAAGATCAGGGTCTACGTTCAGAAGGCGCAGCATTTCGCGCTGCCGCACGATCCGGCAAAACCCATCATCATGATCGGGCCGGGCACCGGCATCGCGCCGTTCCGCGCCTTTTTGCAAGAGCGGCAGGCAACAAACGCACCAGGACGCAACTGGCTATTCTTCGGTCACCAGCGCAGCGATTACGATTTTTTCTACGAGGACGAGCTGCTCGCCATGCGTTCGGCCGGGCTGCTGACGCGGCTCACATTGGCATGGTCGCGCGACGGCAAGGAAAAGACCTATGTACAGCACCGCATGCACGAGGTTGGCCGCGATCTCTGGTCGTGGCTCAATGACGGCGCCCATGTTTATGTCTGCGGCGACGCGCTACGTATGGCCAAGGATGTCGAAGGTGCACTGACCGACATTATCGCCGAGTATGGCGGCTGCTCACCGGCCGAGGCGGGGAAATTTGTCGCCGAGCTAAAGGCCAAAGGCCGATATCAGGCCGATGTGTATTAACCAGCGAGGCTATTGGACATGAAATTCCAGCCAATATCAGCGGTAAAATACGGCCGCATGGAGCCGTTGGCGCGGTTGCCGGTCTTCCTCGCGCTGGATGACAAACGCGCAGCTATGGCCGGCGGTAACGCCGCGGCCGCCTGGAAAGCGGAGTTGCTGTCGGCTGCCGGCGCACGCGTCGACGTCTATGCGGAAGACATCTCCGAGGAGATGGCGGCCGTCGCCGCCGATCCGCCGCGCGGTCCGATCATTGTGCGTGCGCGCGTCTGGACGTCCGACGACCTCATGGGCGCGGCCGTCGCCATCGGCGCATTCGAACTGGACGCGGATGCCGCGACTTTCGCTCAAGCTGCGCGCGCGGCCGGCGTGCCGGTCAACGTCATTGACAAGCCCGCCTTCTGCGATTTTGCGTTTGGCGCCATCGTCAACCGCTCGCCGCTGGTGATCGGTATATCCACGGACGGCTCCGCGCCTGTATTCGCGCAAGCCATCCGCGCCAAGCTCGAAACCCTGTTGCCGCGCGGCTTCGCGATCTGGGCGGCGGCGGCGCAAAGCTGGCGCTCCACGGTCAAGGCTTCCGGGCTGACGTTGGCCGCCCGGCGGAAGTTCTGGCAGCTTTTTGCAATACACGCCGTCATCCATGCCGGGCGCGATCCGGCTCAAGCCGACTTCGAGCGGCTATTGTCGGAGGTCAGAGGATACGGCTCCGCGGTCGAGAACGGATCGGTGACCTTCGTCGATGCCGGCTCGGGCGATCCGGAATCGCTGACGTTGCGCGCGGTCCGCGTATTGCAGTCCGCCGACATCATCCTGTTCGACGAGCGAGTCTCGAACGCGGTTCTCGACTTTGCGCGGCGTGAGGCGCGCAAGCTCCTGGTCGGCAAAGCCGGCAGCGAAGACGAGATCAATGTGCTGATGGCTGGACTGGCGCGGTCGGGCAAACGGGTGGTGCGGCTGACCGGCGGTGAGGGCGAAGCCGCCGGGTCCGTGTGTGAAGTGACCGGCGACGAATTGATTAGTGCAGGCGCGGCTCCAAATTCATCCTTAGTCCGTAGCGGGGCCGCAGCGTAATCAAACCCTGCGGCTCGACCGGATGGCCGGGCTTCAGATGCAATCGATAGCGCTGCGCTATGGTTGCAACGATCATCACCGCCTCCGTCATCGCGAACACCGCGCCTATGCAGATGCGCGTGCCGGCGCCAAACGGAAGATAGGCGAGGCGCGGCCGCGCGGCCGTGCGCTCAGGCGTGAAGCGCTCCGGATCGAAGCGGTCTGGATTCTCCCACAACGACGGCTTGCGGTGGAGCAGCCACGGCAAGATCAGAACCTCGGAGCCGGCCGGGATGCGATGGCCGAGGATCTCGTCCGGCGCGATCGGTTGGCGTCCGAACGTGTGCGCCGGCGGATAAAGCCGCATCGATTCTTCAACCACCGTGCGCGCGTAACGGAGATTGGCGACATCTTCGTAAACCGGCGGGCGTCCCTGCAGCACGTTTGCAAGCTCCTCATGCAGCTTGGCTTCGACCGCCGGGTGCTGCGATAGCAGGTAGAAAGTCCAGGTCAGCGCCAGCGAAGTGGTTTCGTGCCCGGCCATGAAGACGGTGACCACCTGATCGCGTACTTCCCCCGCCGACATTCCGCCGCCGGTTTCGCTATCGCGCGCGGCGATCAAGCGAGCCAGTAAATCCTTCGGCGCGGCGTCCGGCTGCCGGCCGCGCTCGGTTAGCAGGCGATCGACCTTCTGATCGAACTCGCTGAAGATTCCTGTCGGCAGCGGCGCCAGCAGCCGCGAGAGCCAGAGCGGCAGGTGCAACAGATCAAGAAGACTGGGCCGTACCGTCGTCTGGTAAGTGCTGACGCCGCGTTCGACCGAATCAACGATCTCGTCGGAATCAGACGAGAACATCGCTTTTGAGATGATGTTCAGCGTCAGTTCCATCATCGCGGCGGCGACGTCCAGCTCGCGCGGCGCGGGGAGTGCATCCCATTTCGCCAGCAATTCTTCCGTCATCTCCTTCATGATCGGCGCGTAACCGGCGACGCTGCGCGGATCGAAGGCGGGCGCCATGATGCGGCGATGACGGCGCCAGGTTTCCCCCTCGCTGGTCAGCAAACCGCGGCCCAGTCCGGGTTCGAGCAGACGGCGTCCGACTTCGGACTTGGTGTAATTGGCGGCGTTATCCAAAACGACGTGGCGGATGGCGTTCGGTTCATTGATGATGAACATCCGCCGCCACAAAATGCGCTGGGCGATAATGTCGGCGCTGAAATCTTCCGGCGTATAAGCGGCGACCGCGTTCTCACGCATGGCCCGCAAGGATCGCCGCAAGCTTGCGCGGCCTTCCGGCTGGCACGGAACCGCAAGTGCCGGAAACTCGCCGCTGTCGATCGCGGTCATGGCCGCCTCGCCGCCGATCTGTGTCCCTCACTATATCAGACTGAAGCCTGAAATCGGTCCGATCGATGGCAGGCCATAGCCTAGTTATACCAGGAAGATAGACCGCGCTGCGCCGGGTCACCCTGCTTTCCAAGCGGCCTTGAGATCGACACGATGCGCTTGCTATAAATGCGCCATGGGGATGCAGGGGTTGTACTGTCGCGCCAATGCGCGCAAGCGGGTCGCTCGCGAGCCGCGGCGTATGCGCTTCGATCTCATAATGTCTTCGCTCGTGCTGCTGCCGGTGCTTGCCGGCTGTTCCTCCTTCGCTTCGTTATCACCGGGCTCTAATCAGCCGGCCCCTGGACCGCCGCCGCCTGCCGTGGCCACCGCTCAGCCCGTGCCGCCGGCGGATGATCAGGCGGCGATGTTACCCTATCCGCGGCAATCCTTAACCGACGGGTTAAGAGAAGCAGCAGCCAATCCCCCGCCGGCACCTCCGCCGAGTACCGCCGGCAGCCAGACGACTGTGGCCAGTCCGGAAGCGTATTCGTTGCCGTATCCAAAACAGTCGCTGTTCAATTTGTTCCAGGACTCGCCATCGACGCCGGCCGCACCAAACGTGCCGCATCCGCCAAGCACGTATACGCCGTCGGGTCAGCCTTACACTCCGCCGCCCGGACAACAGGCCTATAATCCGCCTGCCGCTGCGACCCCGCCGGCAAACCCGCCGCCCGGCACCGCGCAACCGGCCGCGGCGGCCCCGCCTAGCCCCAATCCCGCAAATTCGACCGGGCCCTATCCCAACCAGTCGCTGTTCGATATCTTCTCAAGCAAGTAGTCGGCGCCCACGAACCGCAAGCGTTGCGGTGCTGTTGCGCGCGCAGGCGCGAGACTCAGCGCCAAATAATGATGAGCAACAGGAAAGACGTCACTTAGCGCAGACCGCGCCATGGCGTGGCTGGGGAACTAGGATTCGAACCTAGATTCTCGGAGTCAGAGTCCGATGTTCTACCGTTGAACTATTCCCCACCAAACTCCGGCGCATCGGGAGTCTTGAGCGTCGATCGCCCGGAGCGAGGCGATTTGATCTAGGACATTACGCCCGGCTTTCCAAGTCGTGGTCGATGCAGTCTTGGTCGATGAGTCTCGACGGACGCAGTCCTTGTGGTCGCGATTTCGGCAGACGCGCGAAGCGGCGCATGCGCTGCCGATGCGCGAAGATGGCGGCACATCGTCGCGTGACATTCTATACTTTGCACTAATAGTATAAATCCGTAAGTATATTTACTTACTAAGTATAGATTCACCATTATAACCTGATTTTATTTACTGGCATCCCGGGTTCACTTAAGAGCTTGGCTCGGGGACCACATGATGACTGTTGATCCATTCACGGACCGCCTCGCCCGCGTGCGCAACCGCTTCGCGACCACGCTGGCCGGCAAGATCGACGATACCTGCGCGGCCATCCCGCAACTTTCGGATGTCGTACCGGCAGCGGCGGCGGCGGTTGCCGAAGCTTATCGCTGCGTCCACGGCATTGTCGGCGTCGGCCCGACGGTCGGTTTTCCGGCAAGCGGCAGAGCGGCGCATGACGTCGAAGACATATTGCGATCACCGCAGGAGCAGCGGCGCGGATTATCGACCGACGAAATCGCCCGGCTGACCACGACGCTCCAGATTCTTCGCGACGTTGCCGCGCGGGAATTGCAATCGGTTAACTCGGTCCAATCGTGAAACAGAACAGGGCGGTATAAATGCGCGCCTTCCTTGTGCCGGTGCTTGCGCTTGCGCTGTATCCCGCCGCGGCGCAGGCGCAGACAAAAAACGTACAATTGCCGCCGACGCCCCATCGGGCGGCGGCATCGCGCACGCAGACTATTGCCGCGGCAGTCGAGCCGGCCGCGCCGGCGGTCCGGCCCGGCGAACTCGTCGCCGAAGTGACGCTTGCCGACATTGGTTTCATCAACGGTTTGCGCCTGTCCAATCTGGGCGGACATAAGGAATTATTTGTTCCGCTGCCACAGGACGGTGAGGTGACGGCGAGCGAATTGGTGCTTTCCATGGACGATCTGAGTGCGCACGACGCCAAACGCAGTCTCGAGGTGCGAGCGAATGACCGGACCGTGGCGTCGATCGCGCTCGATGGCAAAAGCAGCGGCCGTATCGTGCGCATTCCGCTCGGCAACATGCGGCCGAAGGACGGATACCTCAAGGTCACGTTTCTATATTCCGGCGCCGCGACGCTCGATCGCTGCATCGACGTGCGCTATGTCGGCGACAGCCTCACGATCCGACCCGAAACCGCCGTGGAAGTTGCCGTCGGGCGGATCGCGGGCCTCGATGTGGCCACCACCGCGATGTTAATGCCGCGCGATGTCGCGATCGTGCTGCCGAGCCGCCGCGTGACCGAAAGTGAGATCGCAACCGCCGTGACCGTCGCCCGTTCGCTGATCTCCAGTGGACGACGCGTGTCGTTCCAGCACGGCTACGAAGCGATGGCAGAACTCGCCAAGCGCGATGATACCGGCCGCTGGACACGCGGCATCGTTCTCATCGGACCATTGGCGGAAGCCGCCAACGTCATTGACCCGCCGCTCGCTCGGATCGCCGGCGCCGCGCAGCCGCTCGGCACGCTGGCCGCGGTCCGCGTCAGCGGCTTGCCGGCCTTGCTTGTTTCCGACAGCGGAGTGGTGCGCGCCGGCCGTCTCTTCGCCAGCCCCTTGCGCGCGGCGACGCGCGGTATCGCCCTGGCATCAGTCGGCGAAGCCGGTTCGATCGATCTGCCGACTGATCGCGTGACCTTCGAACAACTCGCCGTGCCGCCGGCGCAGGCGGACGTATTCGGCCGCGCCGATCTGGCGACCGTCATCGATATTCGACGGCTGCCATCGGAGACGCGTCCGACGCGTCTTTCGCTCGATGTCATGGTCGCGCCTGACGGGGCAGGGGAGAAGGCGGTCGTCAGCGCTTTCGTCAACGAGCGTCTGCTGGGCAGCACGGTCGCGGCCATCGGCGAGCCGACCCATCTCGATATTGACCTGCCGCCCGGCTTGTTCGGCTCCATCGCCAACGTGCGCGCGCTCGTTCAGCGCGATAGCGCCCAGGGCGATTGCCGTGTCGAGGCCCAGGGCTATCCGGCGCAAATTCTCGGATCGTCCGCGTTGGTACTCGCAAAAGCGGACGGCGCGCCGCACGACTTCTCCGACCTGACGCCGCATTTTGCGCGCGGGATAAGGCTTCTGCTGCCGGCGAGCGCAGCAGATCAGCCAGTGTCGGTGCTTGGCATCGTCGCGCAGGTGGTGAATCAGCTTTCGCCCGACACTGCGCTGCTCAGCGTTGCTTTCAACGACAACGCCGGCGCGCCGGTTCCGGACTGGCCGTTCATCGCCGTCAGCGATCGGCCGCCCTCCGGCGCCAGCCCGCGGGTGCACTTCGATCGCGGGCGCGTGGCGGTGGCCGATCGGTCCGGCCGAACGCTGCTCGATCTCGGCGGCTTCGTCGGCGGCGCGGTGGCGCAGGTCGTCAGCGCCGGCGATTATCCCGGCGTTTGGATCAAACCGCTGGCCGCCGACGGTTCGGCGCCATCGCCGAACGAACTTCATCTCGATCATGGTGACGTCGCCTTCGTCGACGGCAACGGCGTCGCGCTCGCGATGTCGACCGAGCGCGATACGGTGGTGCGGATCTCCTATCCGGATCAGGTGTCGTGGCTTACCGTGGCCGAACGCTTTCGCTCCTGGATCGTCGGCGGACTTTGGCTGTTCGCGACCGCGGCGTTTTTGTTCATCCTGCAACGCCTGTTTCGCCGGCGGCTGGCCCGGACGAGCGAGTGACCGATGGCGCTCTCGCCATCAGATCGGGCGCTCGGCGATTTGCTGGTCGGCCGGCGCGTCATCGGCCTACCGCAGCTCGACGAAGTCGTCGCGTTGGCGGAGCGTTGGAGCGTGCGGCTTGGCGATGCGCTTCTGTCGCGCAACTGGATCGATCCGCGGATCTACTACGAGACCTACGCACAAAACTTCGACTTGCCGTTCGTCGATCTGATCCGCGAACCGCCCGACCGGGCCTTGATGCGCGCGGCCGACGCCGAACTTTACGCGTCGCGGCTGACCATGCCGTGGCGACGCCGCGACGGCCGCCTGCTGATCGCGACCGCCGAGCCCGGAGCCGAAACTGTCTTGTTCGCGCGTGCGCGCTGGGGCGCCGAGATTGAGTTCGTGGTGGTATCGAAATTCGACATCGTATACGCGGTCCAGACCGCGTTCGCCAATGCGCTCTCGCGCCGCGCGGTATTCGAGTTGGCCGAATTCGATCCGAAAATGTCGGCCCGTACCGTCTTCACCACCGGACAGATGATCGCGGCCTATGTGTTGTTGAGCGCGATACTCATCGGATTGGCGTTTGCGCCGATTGAAACGATGATAGCGCTCAACGTCGCGGTCAGCTTTTTTTATCTCGGCAGCTTTATCTTCAAGGGCATTCTGGTCTCGGTCGGCTGCGGCCGTTCCGCCGAAGTCGACGAAACCGTCGCGGTCGAGGCGCGGGCGCTGCGCGAGAACGATTTGCCGGTTTTCACCGTGCTGGTTCCGATGTTCCGCGAGGCGGCGATGTTGCCGCAGATTGCGCAGGCGCTGCGCAATCTCGATTACCCGCTCGGCAAGCTCGACATCAAAGTCGTGCTCGAGGCCGGCGACCGCCAAACCATAGAGGTGGCGCGCACGCTGGGGCTCGAAGGTGTGTTTGAAATTATCGTGGTGCCGAAATCGGCGCCGCAGACCAAGCCGAAGGCCTGCAATTTCGCGCTTGGATTCGCCCGCGGCGAGTACCTCGTCGTCTACGATGCCGAAGATCGGCCCGAGCCCGACCAATTGCGCAAGGTGGTAGCGACCTTCCGTCGTTCGCCGTCCAACACCGCCTGCCTACAGTGCCGGTTGAATTATCACAACGCGAACGAGAACTGGCTGACCCGGATGTTTACGCTCGATTACACGCTGTGGTTCGACCAGGTGCTGCCCGGCCTCGAGCGTCTCGGCATGCCGATACCGCTCGGGGGAACCTCCAATCACTTTCGCACCGACGTTTTGCGCGAGCTGCGCGCCTGGGATCCGTTCAACGTCACCGAAGATGCCGATCTCGGCATTCGCATCGGACAGAAGGGATACCGGGTCGGCGTCGTCGACTCGACCACCTTCGAGGAGGCGAGCTGTCGCGTCGGGCAATGGGTCCGCCAGCGCTCGCGCTGGATGAAGGGCTATATGCAGACGCTGCTGGTCCACACGCGGCGCCCGCTACATCTTATCAGCAGCGTCGGCCTGCTCGGATTTCTCGGCTTCGTCTTCTTCATCGGCGGCACAGTGTTTGCCGGATTGCTCAATCCCGTCTTCTGGGTGTTCTATTTGATCTGGGTCATCGCCAGCGCCGCCAATTTCGATCCACTGTTTCCGCAATTTCTGCTGTTTCTGTGCCTGTTCAATCTGCTCGCCGGCAACGGAGCGTTCACCTACCTGTTGATGCTAGGGCCGATCCGGCGCGGTTGGCTCAATCTCATTCCGTTCAGCTTCACCTTGCCCGGCTATTGGGTCCTCATCTCGGTTGCGGCTTACCGTGGCCTTTGGCAACTCATCCGTGATCCGTTTTTTTGGGAGAAAACCCAGCACGGCATTTCGCAGCATCAAACCGAGCAATTCACCGGCGCCGGGGGCGCATCGTGACCGGCGCCGAAAGCCGCACGCTGAACCGCACGATCGCCGCCGCCCCGGTCGCTTCGTTTGCATTCGTTGCCATGTTGGCGTTGGCGGCGGTTGCCGTGCGCAACGGGCTCGTTGCCGACGATACGTTGCGGTTATGGGCGGGCGCGGGCACGGCCGCCGACGGCCAGGTCCCGATCGGCCGGATTGTGGCGGGCTACCCTACTCTGCCCTTCCTCGCCACCACTCTTGTCGCGTGGCTTGCCCCAGCCGGCACGCCCGCGCCGGCGCTGGTCGCGGCGGGCATCTTCTCGCTTATTGCCGCCTTCTGCTTTTTGTCGTTTCGCCGGATTGGCTTGCCCCTTGCCGTCGCCGCTACGTTCCTGATCGCGTTCCATCCGGCGCTGGTGCGAGCCGTTATCGCCGGGCCGGCTGACATGTTGTTTGCGGCCTTCCTCTTGATGTTCAGCCTGGGGCTTTACGACCTGCGTGTCCGCAGCGGCACGTCGGAGGTCATGCACGTCGGGCTTGCACTCATGGCGCTCGCCTTCGCGCATCCCGTCGGCGCAGCGTTTGCCTTTGCGGCGGTGCCATTCCTGGCTTTTGCGGTTCGTCCTCTTTTGGTCGCGAGTTCGGCGTTGAATGTCGTCATTGCGCTCATCTTTCCGGCCGTCTTCATGCTCGTTTCTTTCGCCTACGTGTCATGGGTTTTCCCTGGCGCCGGCTGGAGTTTCTTTGCTGCTCCGGCGCAGAGTCTGTCGCTATGGACAGCTGCGGCCGCGCGGTTGTTCGGCGACGGCCTGTTCCATGTTCCGGCGATCGACGCGAGTTTGGCGATGGGCGCGGCCTTGGCTGTTGGAGCGCCGGCGGCCGTGACCATGCTGGCGCTCGCTTACCGGCGGCGGCCGCTTGTCATTCCGGGGGTGGTCTTCCTCGTCACGGCCATCGCGGCGACGGTGATTTGCGTCGCCAGCGGATTCTTCGGCGAGCCGACGGCGATCGTGGTCGCCGCCCCCGTGCTCGCGGCAACCGTTGTGATCCGCATTCCGATCGCCAGAGAGCGCTTCCGCACAACGACCGTGTTGCTCGTCCTCGGATGGTTCGGCGGATTTTTAAGCCTCGCTTTGGTCGATCCGATTACGGTCAACCGCCTGCACGCGGCGTTCGACCCGGCGGCCGGTGAGCGTCTCGATACCATCGCGGCCGGAGGCGCGTTCGCGGAACGCGATGGGGTTTTGGCCGACACCGAAAACGCTCCCGCTTTGGTGATCGGCCGCGGCCGCGCGCACGGAATTCTCGGTCCGGAGAGCGAAGCATTCGCGCTCGCCATGTTGTTCGCCCGCGTCGACACGCCGTTGATCGCCGTGCCCGATCCGCAAAGCCCGGCCGGCGTGAATGACCGGCTCGACAAGGCGTTTCCGTCGCTATTTCGGGAAGGCCTGGCGGGTTATCGGGTCATATACCAAAACAATACTTGGCGGTTGTTCGCTAAACAGAACGATGTCGAGATCTCAAAACAGTAATACACAATATAATATAATAATGACGGTCAACAGATCTAAGTATAAATGCGGAGGCGATGAATGCGGATACTCGTTGTCGACGATCAGGAGGATTCCCGCGATCTCACCGAGGGGGCGCTGTTGTCCGCCGGCTATGCCGACATCGTCACCGCGGCATCCGGCTGGGAGGCGCTCAAGGTTCTCGATGTCGGCCGCACGACGGATGAGAGTCCACATGTCGATGTCGCCCTGCTCGACATCGTCATGCCGGAAATCGACGGCATCGAAGTCTGCGCGCGCATTCGCAATGATCCGCGCTACGCCGATATGCCCATCATCATGGTGACGTCGCTCGACGACATGAACTCGCTCGCCAATGCATTCGTGGCTGGCGCTACCGACTATGTCACCAAGCCGGTCAACCGTATCGAGCTGATCGCGCGGGTGCGCGCGGCGCTTCGCCTCAAGGCTGAGCTTGATCGCCGGCAGGCGCGCGAGCGCGAATTGCTGGCTTTTCTGTCGAGCTGGGGCGACCGGCGCGCCAGCATATGGATCGACGAAGCCACCGGCCTGTTTGTCGGCGAGGTCGCCGAGGCTTATCTGCTGGCCTGCGGTTCCGAAGCCGAAGAGACGCTCTCGATCTTCGCGCTGACGCTCGATCGTCTCGATGCAGGCCATTTGGCCGATGGAGACATCCCGCGATCCGCGGCGCTGGCGCACGTCGCGCGCGCGGTGCGCCGGCTCGCGGCAACCGTCGGTATCGTGGCGGCGGCCTACAAGAACGGCATGATCTTTCTGGTTGCGCCCGAGTTGAGCGCCGGCGCAGCGCGCCAGTTCGCCCAAACACTGCACGCCACCGTCCAAAAGCTACGGTTGCCGAATCCCGAATCCGTCGCGTCCGATTTCGTCACGGCGAGCGTCGCGGCGATCACCGGCCACGCCAAACGCGACGTCGATCGTATTCAACTGCTCACCCAGGCCATTACCAGCGTTCAACAGGCCGCGGCGGCCGGTGGCAATCGCGTCCTCGTGTTGCAGACCGACAGCGCGACCACCAAAGGCGGCAGCCGGACCTCGGAGAATCTGATGCGCAAGAACGAAGCCGGGGCGACGGCCCGAGGTTTTTGAGCAGTCGCTGTACCCGACTGCCGAGCTTGGAGTAGCGCGTGTTGAAGCGTAGCGTTGTAGGCGTGCTGGGAATTCTTTGCGTGCCGTCGGCCGCCTGGGCGGGAGCATGGACGCTTCCCGAAGGGACAGGACAGTGGCTTGCTACGGTCACTGCCGCCACGTCGAGTAGCTACTTCACCGACAATGGACTCGCGCCAACGCCGCGTTACAACAAGTACGAGCTCGGCGTATTGATCGAATACGGTCTCACCGACCGTTTAACAGGCATCCTCAATCCGGGATTGCAGCATATCGACATCGCCCCGCCGACCAGCGCCGAACGGACCGGCTTAGGCTACACCGAATTCGGCGCGCGCTATGGATTTATCGAGGATCCGACCTGGGTTGTTTCCGGCCAGGCGACGCTGCGGATACCCGGCGCCTACCAAACGGCGAATCCGGCCGCGATCGGTTATACCGATGTTGAGGCTGATATTCGCGCGCTTCTCGGTCATAATTTCACGATATGGGACAGGTACGGCTTCTTCGACGTGGAAATAGCCGAGCGTATTCGCACCGACGGGTATCCCAGTGAGTTCCACGCTGACGCCACGATTGGCATAAAGATATTTCCGCGTTGGTTGCTGCTGATGCAGAGTTTCAACGTGATCTCGGAGGGCTCGGGAATCTCGATCTTCGGCGGCAGCTATGATTACGAAAAGCTCCAGCTCAGCGCGGTTTATTCGTTGACGGACGTCTGGTCACTGCAGTTCGGTGGATATACCACTTATGCCGGCCGCAACGCGCTGCAGGAGAATGGCGTGCTGCTAGGCGTCTGGCGCCGGTTCTGAACTTTCAAGGCAAACGAACGATGGCTTGATCTCACCCGCATTCGGGCGTCCATGCGCACAACAGGACGCGTTCCGCCGGCTTGTGCTGGACAGTGAAGTCGGTGTCGTTGGGGCCGCCCGCGTCTGGATCGGTGAGCCAATCCCAGATCAGAATGCCGGTCACCGACGGCCGATTGAGTGCGGCAAGCCAGTCGGCAATGACCGCGGCCTGGAGCCCGGGATCCGGCGAGCTCGCGCGTTCCTCTGTGCTCTCCCACGGCCTTGCCGCCGCGCCTGCCGCCGAGCGCAAGCCAATCTCGCCCACCACGACCGGTTTTTCGCGCCGGGCCGCCAAGGCATCGAGGCGACCGGCGATCGCACGCATCCTGGCCTGCCAGCCGTCGCGATCGGCGTCGGTACCGAGCGGTGGATAAAGCGTCACGCCGATCGCGTCGAGCCGATCCCAGAATTGCACGCGCTCGGCCTCTTCGACGTTATGCGCCATATACAGAAGGCGGCCCGGGTAGCGCTCCCGCGCGCCGTCGATCAACTCATTCCACTCCGGGCGTTGCTCCGTTGCGGAAAGCTCGTTGCCGATCACCAGTGCTTCCGCTTTCTCCTCGGCGGCGACGCGTGCGATGCGATTAAGTTCGCTGCCGTAATTTGCGAACCATAGCTGCCAGTCGTCTTCCGAGATCATCGCGACGGTGCCGGCCCAATGATCCGGTATCCAGACGTGTGGTTTCACCACCACGGCTAACCCTAAAGCGTGCGCATCGCGAATTGCGGCGCGCAGCTCATCGTCGGACATGTCGGTGCCGCGCGTCAGGTCCGGACTTGCGGGTGTCGGTTGCCACAGGAAGGGGATAACGGCAATCGCACGTGCGCCCAATTTTCTTGCCTGTGTGAGTGCCATATTGGCGCTTGCACTACCGTAGGGGTGGCCCGGCACCGCGATGACGTTGAACCCGTCAAGGCGCGTTTCATTACCCCATCCGATATCCTCGTAGAGCCATACGAACGCGCCGATAGTGAATGCTAAAGCAAGCGACGCTCCCTGCCAAAAATGCGGAGAACTCGTGGTCCCGGTGGCCGGCATTCGCTGCAACCGGCGTCAGGCCCGACTGAGCGATTGCAGGTGATTCTGCACCTGACCAGCCAGTGTCATCGGATCGAACGGTTTGGAAATGACGCCCTGGGCGCCCAGTGCAATGAAGTGCTCAACCTCTCTAGTTTGCGCTCGCGCCGTCATGAAGAGAACCGGTATTTCGGAAGTCCGCGGGTTCTTGCGCAATTGCGTCAGGGTGGCTGGGCCATCCATGCCAGGCATCATCACGTCGAGCAGAATGAGCGACGGTTTCCACTCCGACGCTACGGTGATCGCCTCCGTGCCGCATGCGCAGGCGCGCACGCGAAAGTCGGGGTTCAGGCCGAGCGACATTTCGACGACATCGCGAATATCCGGCTCGTCGTCGACGTGAAGAATGCGGATTGCGCTCATGCCGAATCCGCGGGGTTTGGGGCGGAGCGGAGCAGCATGCGGTCATGTACCGCGCCAACCAGATCCTTCAACGAAGCCGATGACGACTTGTTCAAATTGGCCTTGATTTGCGGATTGCCGGCCAGGTTGGGGGAATGTGCGGAAAAGATGATGACCGGGATCGGCGCATCCTTGCCCCGTAAATCGGGAAGAAGATCAAGCCCGGAGACCGCGCCGAGGCCGATGTCGAGAATTGCTAAATCGAAATGCTGTATCAGCAGCATATAGCGCGTCTCTTCGATCGAGCCGACTGAAACGACATGCGCCGTAGGATTGAGCGTCTCCGCTACAATTTCCCGCGCATCCTGATCGTCATCGATGTGCAATATGCGCGGCCGGCCGTCGCCATCGGGTGCCGCGTCGCCTTTGCCCTCAAGCTCGCGCGCGGCGGCCTGTTTCCAGCCCGGCAGATCGACATAGAACACCGTGCCGCCGCCGATTGCGTCGTCGAAACCGACGGTGCCGCCCAGCCGCGTGACGATCTGCCTGACGATGCTCAATCCCAATCCGGTTCCGACCTTCCGCCGCGCATCCGCGCTATCGGCCTGCGCGAATTTCTCGAATATGTGCGACCTGAACTTCTTGGGAATACCGTTGCCATGGTCGCGCACCGTGATGCGTACGGTTTCGTCGTGCTCATCGATCGCGACCTCGACTTCGGCTTCCGGCGGCGAAAACTTAATAGCGTTCGACAGCAGGTTGGTGATGACCTGGGCGAGGCGATCGGCGTCGGCGTATACCTCCCCGGCGCTTGCGCCCGCCTTCATGCGAATGCGCACACGAAAGCCGTCGGCGAAGCCCCGGTTTGCTTCGATAACCTGCTCAGCCAATGAACGCGCATCGAGGCGTGTGAAATTGAAGGGTATCTGGCCGGATTCGATCTTCTCGATGTCAAGAATGTCGTTGATCAGCCGTACCAGCCGCTGGCTGTTGCTTTGCGCTATGCGGATCAGACGCGCCGCCGGTTCGGGCAACGTGCCGGCCGCGCCGCCGATCAGCAGCCCGAGCGAGCCGGCGATCGAAGTCAGCGGCGTGCGCAACTCGTGGCTCACGGTCGAAACGAATTCGTCCTCGAGGCGGTCCATGCGCCTGCGCTCGCCGATATCGACGACAACCGCCAGCACCATTAGGTCGCCGCCGTTACGGACCGGAAAGAGACCGATTTCAACCGGGACCTCGTTGCCGTCCTTTCGCCGTCCCAGCAGATTGCGGCCCAGTCCCAAACGGCGGATGTCGGGGCGGCGTGAATATGGGCGGCGACGCTGGGCGTGGGCGTCGCGCATCCGTTCCGGAAGCAATAGTTCGATCGGGCGTCCAATCAGTTCGTCGCGGTGATAACCGAACAGGCGCTCGATCTCGGCGTTGGCGAGAACAATCGTGCCGGTATCGTCGGTCATCAGCATGCCATTGGGGCAGGCTTCGACCGCGAGACGACAAGTCTCGTTGGCGGAATTTCCCGGCGAAAGATCGCGCGTGATTTGAGCGATGCCGATCATTTCCCCGCCCGCTAGTGGTGCGCCGATCGTATTCCGCGGCAGGGAATAATGGGTTAAGAGCGGATCGCTCCAAACATAAATGCAGGTAAGTACAAACGTCTAAGCAAAAGAGCTTACATCCGATATTACCAAAAACGATTACCGCGATACCTGAAAAATCTTCAGCGGCGTTCGCGTCCGGAAAATCCGAATACCACGGTACCGATGCAGAGAATGCTGCACGCTGCGGAAAATAAAAACACCGCTCGTGGTGCGCCGTGATCCATCATCATACCGTAAATCGTCGGCGCTATCATTGCGCCGATGTTGAACCCGGACGAGACGAATCCAAACACTCGTCCATAGGCGCCAAGCGGCGTCACCGCGCGCACCAGCATGTCGCGTGACGGACTGGTGATGCCGACGAACAAGCCGGACAACGACGTCAATGCGACCAGCGCAAACGCATAACTGCCGACGAATCCGACCAATGCGGTCGAAGCGCCGGCGAAGGCGAGGCCGAGAGCGGCGACGGTCGCATGCCGCGTCGTCCGCACGGCAAGCGCGCCACCGATCAGCACGCCGAGCGCATTCATTAAAAGGAGAGCCGTCAGGGCTCCGTTGGCGAGCGTGGCCGGCGTGCCGTACAACGCGCCAAGGGCGACAACCAGGAAGCTGTTAAGTCCGCCCATGACCGATGTGAGAATGAAATAGAAAAGATTGAGAAGAATCGGCGCTGAGAGCAGGAGCTTTAGGCCATGCTCTTTGTTTCGCGCTGCGGTGGCGGCATCAGCCGCCGCATCGGGCCGATGTCTCCCCGGCAATTGATCGCCGGGGAAGGATCGCTGGATCAGCAACAGAACAAGGATAGCCAAGCCGAACAGCGAGGCGCCGACGTAAGCGCCGCGCCAGCCGAAATGGCTCTGCATCGCCAGCAGCGTGACCGGTGCTACCGCACCGCCCAGAATTCCGGAGAAAGTGTGGAATGAAAACACCTGGCCGATGCGGCCGGACGGAGTTCGCGACAACAGCGAATAATCGGCAGGATGGTAAGCGGTGTTGCCCAGTCCGGCGACCGCATACATAGCGATGAATACAATGAACGAATGAACAAGTCCGGCGACGGCGAACGCGGCAGCCCCGAGCATGACGCCGGCAATCAGGACAAGGCGCGCGCCGACGCGGTCGACCAGAAACCCAACCGGCGTTTGCAGCGCCGCCGAAACGACGTTGAAAGCCGTAAGCGCCAGCGCCAAATCCGTATAGCTCGCGCCGTAATCCGCGCGAACGAATGCGAACAGCGGTGCCAGCATGATCATATAATAGTGACTCAGAAAGTGAGCCGCGCAGATCGGCCCGACCGTGCGCAGTTCGTTGAAACGATGCGCGGGAACGGCGACCGCTTGCGTCATCGTTTTGAATGCGCCATGGCGGCGCCGCCGGCATCGTGCAAAGCTTGCCAGATGCGGAACGGCGTCAGCGGCATGTCCAGGTGGCGGATGCCGCGATCGGCGAGCGCATCGAGCACGGCATTCATCATCGAAGTAAGCGAGCCGGCGCAGCCGGCTTCGCCGCAGCCCTTGACGCCGAGCGGATTAGTCTTTGCCGGTACCGGATGCTCGGCGAGCGTGAATGACGGTACATCGCTCGCGCGCGGCATGGCATAATCCATGAACGAGCCGGTCAGCAATTGTCCATCATCGTCATAGACCGTCATCTCCATCAGCGCCTGGCCGATACCCTGCACCACGCCGCCATGTAGTTGTCCTGCGACAATCATCGGATTGACGACGACGCCGAAGTCGTTGACGCAGGAATATTTCACGAGTTCGACCACGCCGGTTTCCGGATCGACTTCGACCTCGGCGATGTGGCAGCCATTGGGAAAGGTGGGAGCGGCCGGTCCATCGCTGATGTGACTGATGTCAAGCGATTTCGGCGCCTCGGGGGGTAGCTGGATGCTGCCGTTACGTAGCGTCTGCGCGAGCTCCATGACGGAAATCGCACGGTCGGTTCCAGCGATGACGAAATGTCCCTGTCTGAACTCGATATCGGAGATGGCGGCTTCCAGCACATAGCTGGCGATCTCCTTGCCTTTGTCGATGACCTTCGCGGCGGCTTCGACGATCGCGGTACCGCTGTGCATGATCGATTTCGAGCCGCCGCTGCCGCCGCCCATCACGATCTGATCGCTGTCGCCCTGCATGAGCCGGATTTTTTCGAACGGAATGCCCAGCCTTTCACTCAGCACCTGCGCAAACGGCGTCGCGTGTCCCATTCCGAAATCGAGGGTGCCGGTGGTGATCGTCACCGTGCCGTCGACATTGAAAGCAATGACCGCCAGCTCCTTCGACGGCGGCGCGGTTACTTCCAAAAAATTGCCGATGCCGAGACCGCGCAGCTTGCCGCGCCGGGCGCTCTCGCGTTTGCGGCGGGCGAAGCCCTTGCTGTCGGCGAGTTCAAGCGCCTGTTTCGTCAGCGCCGCGAAGTCACCGCTGTCATAGGTTACGTCGGACGCGGTCTTGTATGGCAGGTCTTGCGGACGAATCTGATTGCGCCGGCGGAGCGTAATCCGATTGATGCCCATTTCCGCCGCGGCAGCATCGATCAGCCGCTCAATGAAATAATTACCCTCGGGCCGGCCGGCGCCGCGATAGGGACCGATCTGCGATGTGTTGGTGAATACGCATTTTGACGACACTTCGATCAAAGGCGTGCGGTACATACTCTGCACGTTCTTGACGATATTTAGCGTGCCGGGGAACGGGCCCATCGGCGAAAGGAATGCGCCCATATCGGCAAAGCCGGTAAAGCGCACGGCGAGGAACGCGCCGTTTTCGGCCAACGCAAGCTCGCCAACGAATTCCTGGTCGCGGCCGTGGCTGTCGGAGAAAAAGCTGCCCGAGCGCTCGTCGGTCCATTTCACCGGCCGGCCCAGCGCGCGAGCGCCATGCAGGATGCAAACGTACTCCGGGAACAGCACGCCTTTCATTCCGAACGAGCCGCCGACCTGTCCGGTCACGACGTGCACGGCCTTGGTGTCGACGCTAAATGCGTCGGCCACCTGCGCGCGCATACCGGACACACCCTGCGAGCCGACATATAATGTGAAGCGATTGCCGTCGTATGCAGCGAGCGCCGCGCGCGGCTCCATGGCGTTAACGATCAGGCGGCTGTTCACCAGCGTCAAGCGCGTGACATGCGTAGCCTTCACAAACGCCGCCTCGACGGCGCTCGCGTCGCCGTAGTGATAATCGAGCGGAACGTTGCCGGGCACATCGTCATAAAGACGTGGAGCGCCGTCGCGCGCAGCCGCCTCCGCGGAGATAACCGCGGCAAGCGCATCGATCTCGACCGTGACGGCCTCGGCCGCATCCTTGGCGGCAGGCACGCTCTCGGCAATGACGCAAGCGACCGGATCGCCGACGTAGCGCACTTTGTCCTTCGCCAGCGCCCCCCGCCACGGTTTGTGCATCGGCGAACCGTCACGATTTTTCAGCGGCACAATGCACTTGAGCGGGCCGTAACGCTCCAAATCGGCGGCGGTGTAGATCGCCAGGACGCCGGGCATTTTTCGCGCCGTATCGGCGTGGATCGCGCGGATAAAGCCGTGGGCGTTACGGCTGCGGACCATCACGGCGTAGGCTTGGCCGGGAAGGCTGACGTCATCCGTATAGCAGCCTTGTCCGCGCAACAGCATCGGGTCTTCGCTGCGCGGCACGGACTGGCCGACGGCGAATTTCTCGATCGCTAGTTTCTCAGCTGTTAGCTCGGCGTCAGACAATTTGCCCGCCTCTCGGCCGGCGGGCTGATGCAAATTCATGGCTGGCCAATCCCCGCAAAGAGTCGTTCCGCGGTGACATAGTGGACTTGCCGCAGTGGGACAAGCTTCGCCGCGTACATGGCTCATAGGCCAGGAAAGCACAGTATTGGCCCTAAAGCCCTCGGCTGATACATTCGCCGCGATTTGAGCTTGAACACGGTCCGCGCCGTTGAGCCGCAGCGCTCCGTCGTGGCGGGAAGGTATTGAATGAGCGGGGAGGCCCCGCCCAACGGCGGCCTCGGCGAGCGTGGAGCGCCGCGACGGCGCTGGCCGCGACGAACGCCATACGGCGTTCGTCGCGATGGCTTCCGCCGCGAGGATGCTCAGGGGCGGGCCGCCGACCAAACCGACGGCACTTACGCAGCGCTCGATCTCGGGACCAATAATTGCCGGCTGCTCATTGCGCGCCCGACTGCGGACGGGTTTCGTGTCGTCGACGCCTTCTCGCGCATTATCCGGCTCGGTGAAGGGGTGGCGGCTTCGCGCCGCATCAGCGAGGCCGCGATCACCCGCGCGGTGGAAGCGCTTCTGGTCTGCCGCGACAAAATGCATGCGCGCGGTGTTCGGCGCGCGCGGCTCATTGCGACGGAAGCTTGTCGCGCGGCTGAAAATGGCGAGGCGTTCCGCGCCCGCGTCGCCGAGAAAGCCGGCCTCGAGCTTGAGATCGTCGATTCAGCCACCGAGGCACGGTTGGCGGCAGCCGGTTGCACCGAGTTGTTCGATCCGGCGGCTTCCGGGGTCATTCTGTTCGATATTGGCGGCGGCTCGTCCGAGCTGGTGCGGCTCGGCCGGCCGAACGGAGTTCGGCGCGGTCCGCCGCATCCCGATATCGTCGGCTGGGCGTCGCTGCCGGTCGGCGTCGTCACGCTTGCCGAGCGTTATGGCGGCCATGTCGTGTCGCGCGAGACTTACGACGCAATGGTGGAAGAGGTCGCCGGTTTGGTTGAGAAATTTGCTGCCGCGCACCGCGGTGACCTTGCCGGCTTCCACATGCTCGGGACGTCCGGCACGGTCACGACGATCGCTGGCGTGTTCCTGAAGCTCAGGCGCTACGACCGTCGGCGCGTCGACGGTTGCTGGTTGTCGGACGACCAGGTGTCGAGCGTGGTCGGCGAGTTGATGGCCATGAGTTTTGACGAGCGCGCAGCCAATCCCTGCATCGGTGCCGAACGCGCCGATCTCGTGCTGGCGGGCTGCGCCATCCTCGATGCAATTCGCCGTTTCTTCCCTTGTCCCCGCCTGCGCGTGGCCGATCGCGGGCTGCGCGAGGGCATGCTGGTCGAGATGATGCGTGCCGATGGAGTGTGGGGCGAAGCCTGACGCATCATGGCGCGGCTCAAGGGCGAGAAACGTCGTACGCCGTCATCGCGCGCCTGGCTGGAACGCCAGATCAGCGATCCCTATGTCGCGCGCGCCAAGCGCGAAGGGCTTCGATCGCGTGCGGCCTTCAAGCTTGCGGAGATTGACGACAAATTTCATCTGTTCAAGCCGGGAATGCGCGTCGTCGATCTGGGCGCGGCGCCTGGTGGGTGGAGCGAAATAGCCGTTCGGCGCATTGGCGCCAACGGTCGCGTCATCGCGCTCGATATTCTCGAATTAAAGCCGATCGCCGGCGTCGAATTTTTGATGTTGGATTTTCTCGACGAAGTGGCGCCGCTCCGGCTTAAAGCAATGCTCGCCGGCAAGGCGCATGGAAAAGTCGACGTCGTTCTCTCCGACATGGCTGCGAACGCAACCGGCCATCGGCAGACCGATCACCTGCGCATCATGGCTCTGGCGGAAGCGGCGGCGGATTTTGCGCGCGAAGTGCTTGCGCCGGGCGGAAGCTTTCTGTGCAAGGTCCTGCAAGGCGGCACCGAATCATCGCTTCTTTCCGAACTCAAGCGCGATTTTGCGAGCGTCAAACACGTCAAGCCGCCAGCGAGCCGCAGCGATTCAGCGGAACTTTATTTGCTTGCGCGCGGCTTTCGTGGCGATGCCGCCGAGCGCGAGCGGAAGTAAAATAGCTTGCCGCCGATTTGGTCAAGCTGATTATAAAAGAGGCTTAGTCTCGGCGACATTGTCGCGCGCGGGACCGGCGGGCCGGTGTATCGGCGGAGCGCGAAAGGTTCAGGAATGAAGGGCCGTGGCGCGACTTTTGCTTTGAAGTCCGCGAGAGGGAGATTCGTACAATGACGAAGAGACAAGGCGTACTGATCGCGCTGGCCGCACTTGCTCTGTCGCTTGCCGCGGCCCCGGCTTTCGCCGCGGACAAAGTGATCTTCATGATCGACTGGCTTCCGGCAGGCGACAAATCGGTGCCTTATCTCGGTGTTCAGAAGGGCTTGTTCGCGGCCGAAGGCCTCGAGGTTACCATTCAATCCGGCCGCGGCTCTTCCGACGTCGTGACAAAGCTCGGGACCGGCGCCGGCGACATGGGCACCGGCGGACTGGCCGCGCTGCTGCAAGCGCGCGCGCAGAGCCCGGTAGCGGTCAAGGCGGTAATGTCGATCTACACGCTGCAGCCGGACGCTATTTTCACGACCGAAGGTTCCGGCATTTCGAGCCTTAAGGACGTTGCCGGCAAGACCATCGCAACCGCCACGTTCTCATCGTCAAACGTAACCTGGCCGCTTCTCCTGAAGGCGAACAACATTGATCCGACCAAGGTCGATTTGCTCAAGGCTGATCCGGGGGCGTTGGCGCCGATGCTGGCGTCCGGCAAGGTCGCCGGTACGATCAACTGGGTGACCGTTGCGCCGGCCTTTGTGAAGCCGTTGGAGGAAACCGGCAAAAAGCTTAAGGTCATTCCGTGGTCCGAGTACGGGTTTGACGGCTATGGGCTGTCGGTGTTCGCATCCGAAAAAATGCTGAACGAGCGCCCCGAAACGGTGAAGAAATTCATGCGCGCCTATGTCAAGGCAACCGAGATGGCGATCGCCGATCCGACCGCTGCCGCAACGGCGCTGAAGGCGATGGTGCCGGAAGTCGACGTCGACGTTGCGCGCGCGCAGTTTGCGGCTTCGATTCCGTTGATGGTCAATTCAATCAGCAAGAAAGACGGGGAAGGCGCGTTCGAGAAGGCGTTGCTGGCGACAACCTGGAAATGGACGGCTGAGGCGCAAAACCTGCCGCTCGACAAGCTCGATCCCGAAACTGCTGTTGATCGCTCGTTCTTGCCCAAGTGACGCGACGCGCCACCGCGTCGCATTCGGAGTTCGGCGATGAGCGAACCGTCGCACGTCATTCGCTTCTCCGGCCTTGAGCAGACCTTCGGACGCGACGACGGATCGAAGGTCACCGCTCTTGAGGATGTGACCTTCGATATCGGCCGTAACGAATTCCTCGCGGTGCTCGGCCCATCCGGATGCGGCAAATCGACCTTGCTGCGGCTCATCGCCGGCCTGATATTTCCCACCCGCGGCGAGGTCAGTATCTACGACCTGGCGGTGAGCGAGCCGCGCGACGAAATCGGCATCGTGTTTCAGCGGCCGACGTTGCTGCCCTGGTTCGACGTTCTCGGTAATGTGACGTTTCCGCTGCGCCACAAATACGGGCGCGTTACCGCCGAGGACAAGGCGCGCGCCCGCGAGTTGCTCACGCTGGTCGGCTTGTCGGACTTTGCGACCAAGCGCATCGACGAATTGTCGGGCGGAATGCAGCAGCGGGTGGCCATCGCGCGCGCTCTTTTGCTCGATCCCGACATTCTGCTGATGGACGAACCATTTTCGGCGCTTGATGCGCTTACCCGCGACGAGATGAGTTTCGAGCTGCTGCGGATTTGGTCCGAACGGCTGAAGACGGTGCTTTTCATCACCCACTCCATACCCGAGGCAGTCCTGCTTGCTGATCGCATCATCGTCATGACGCCGCGGCCGGGCCGCGTGCGAGAGATGATTGACGTCGAACTGCCCCGGCCGCGTTCGATCGGCACCCTGTCCGAGCCAAGGTTCCATGCGCTCGCCAACCATATCCGTGGACAGCTCTTCACCCGCGCCGTCGCCTGAGACAAAGGCGCCCGCGGCCGTATTCGGCCCGCGCCTGCGCCTCTGGGCGGACAGGCTCTCGCCCGCCGGCGCTTTCGTCGCGCTCATCGTCGTTTGGGAGGGCGCCTGCCGGATTTTTTCCATCCCGACGTTTCTCCTGCCTTCCCCGACAGCCATTGTCGCGGCTGGCCTTGAAGTTTCACCGGTACAGTGGCTAAGCAACATCAGCGCGACGCTGCGTGTTGCGTTGATGGGCTACTTCGTCGCTATCGCCGTTTCGATACCGCTCGCGGTTGCGCTGGTGAATTCGCGCTTCCTGTCCCGCACGCTCTATCCGATCCTGGTGATCGTGCAATCGACCCCGATTGTCGCGGTCGCCCCCATTATCGTGGTGACTTTGGGAGCGTCCGATCTGCCGCGCGTTGTCATTACTTTCCTGATCACGTTCTTTCCGATCGTGGTCTCGACCGTCACCGGTTTGACGGCGACGCCGGAGGAGTTGATCGAGCTGTCGCGTTCGCTGCGCGCCGGGCGCGCGCGTGAAATGCTGCATATACGTCTGCCTTTCGCGGTGCCTTATATCTTCAGCGCGCTCAAGATATCCATCACGCTCGCGATCATTGGCGCGGTCGTTGCCGAATTCGTGGCCGCGGAGCATGGCTTGGGATTCTTCATCGCGTTCTCGACCTCCTTCTTCAAGATTCCGCAGGCGTTCGCCGGCCTCGCGGTGCTGGTCGCTTTGAGTCTCGTGCTGTTTCGGGTTTGCACCTTGGCGCAACGCTGGTTCGTTCCGTGGTCGTTGCCGAAATCGCAACGATAAAACCGGCCGATCGGGCCGCTTCCGCCTTCTAGGGGGTCTTTTCCGGCAATGCCTGAACCGGCGCTTTGCGGCCGGCAAGTTCCGCGCCGGCGTCGGGCGAAAGCCGGACAAAGACCAAGCTGGCCGCCGCCGTCAGCGCGCCGACCGCGAGAAAAGCCGGCGGAAAATCGAAGGCGCCCATGGTCGTACCGTGCTTCGCCCATAACGTGATTTCGACCACCAGCGCGCCGATGGCGACGCCGGTCGACAGCGCCAGCTGCTGGGCGACGGAGACGAGCGTTGTCGCCTTGCTTATCAGCGCCGGCTCGATCTCGGCATAGGCGATGGTGTTGATGGCGGTAAATTGCAACGAGCGGAAGAAGCCGCCGGCGAGCAGGATGACGACCATGACGGCGAACGGCATGCCCGGAATAAAACTGGCGCAGGCGGCCAGAAAGACGGCGCTTAGCACGCTGTTGTAGACCAGCACGGTTCGGTAACCGAGATGCCGGAGGACGCCGGCTACTGCTGCCTTCATGAACATCGAGCCAAGCGCGCCCGTGAAGGTGATGAGGCCGGACTGGAAAGGCGTCAGGTCGAAGCCGATCTGCAACAACAGCGGCAACAGAAACGGCAGTGCGCCGATGCCGAGACGGAACATGAAGCCGCCGAAGATGCTGGCGCGAAACGTCGACAGCTTGAATAATCGCAGATCGAGTATCGGCGCCGGCGCGCGCCGGGCGTGCACGATATAGGCAATTGTCGCTGCTACGCCGATAGCAATAAGTCCGGCGACGACACCGACCGGCAGATACTCGAGGCCCATGACCGAAAGGCCGAACGCGAGCCCGCCAATGCCAAGCCCGGACAAGATGAACCCGATAAAGTCGAATCGCGGCGGCGGCTCGGCGTGCACCTTCGGGATGTAGCGTGTGGCCAATACCAGGCCGACCAGTCCGATCGGCACGTTGATGATGAAAATCCAGTGCCATGATGCGTAAGTGGTGATCAGACCGCCGAGCGGAGGTCCGCAGATCGGACCGACAAGCGCGGGGATCGTCACCCACGACATCGCATTGACCAGGAGCCGTTTGTCGATGCTGCGCACGACGATGAGGCGCCCGACCGGCGTCATCATCGCTCCGCCGGCCCCTTGGACGATCCGCGCCAGCACCAGGTGTTCGAGCGATTGGGACATTGCGCAGGCGATCGACCCGAGCACGAACACCCCGATGGCGATGCGGAAGATGTTTCGTGCGCCGAAACGGTCGGCGGTCCAGCCGCTGGCCGGGATGAAGATGGCGAGCGCCAACAGGTAGGACGTGACCGCGAGTTTCAGCGCCAGCGGATTGGTGCCGAGATCGCGTGCGATAGCGGGCAGCGAAGTCGAGATCACTGTCGAGTCCATGTTTTCCATGAACAGTGCGAACGCGACGATGAGCGGAACGACGCGATTATACGGGCTCGGGGGCAGGCTGACGGGCATGCGCAGCTAGTGGCCGGCTGGGCCGGCTTTGAGCCGTTGCAAGCCTTCGGCAGGCTGCTGGAACGAAGGATCGATTTCGAGCGCCTTGCGGAAGTCGGCGATCGCGCCCGTCGTGTCGGCAAGGCGCTCGCGGATAAGTCCGCGCGTCGAAAACGCGCTGGCCGAACGGGCATTGAACGCGATAGCGCGATCCGCGTCGGCGAGTGCCAGCACGTTGTCGCCCGCGAGATAATATGCCCAGGCGCGATTATAGTAAGCGAGCGCGGCCGTGGGCGACAGCTCGATGGCGTGCGTGTAGTCGGCGATGGCGTCGGCATAAGCCAGCCGCTCGCGCTTGGCGTTGCCGCGATTGATATAGGCGTCCGGCGAGCGCGGATCGATCCTGATCGCCTGATCGAAATCGGCGATGGCACGCTCGCTTTCGCCTTTGGCCAGCCAGACGCTGCCGCGATTATTGTAGGCCGACGCGGTCGGACTGAGCTTGATCGCCTGCTCGTAATCGGCGATGGCGCGATCGAAGTCGCCCTTGCGCCGCCAGGCGATGCCCCGATTGTAAAGCGCCGCAGCGTAGTTCGGATCGACACGCAGCGCCTCGTTATAGTCGGCGATAGCGCGATCGGGCTCGCCGTTGTCGTCGAAGGCGTTGCCGCGATTGTTGTAGGCGACCGCGAATTTCGGATTGAGCTTGATCGCCTGATCGTAATCGGGGATGGCTCGCCCAAAATCGCGCTTCTGGTAGAAAGCATAACCCCGCTCATTGTAGGCGCCGGCGTGTTGGGGGTTGAGCCGGATGGCTTCGTTCAAATCGGCGATTGCGCGATCGAAGTCGCCGTCACGGCGGAACGCGATGCCGCGATCATAAAAAAAGCGCGCATTCTTGGGATCGAGGCGAATCGCCTCGTTGTAATCGGCGATGGCAGCTTTGCGGTCGCCCTTGTCGTCGTGCGCGTTGCCGCGGTTGCTGTAAGCGTCGACGTTGGCCGGGTCGAAACGGATCGCGGCATCGAAATCGGCGATGGCGCGGTCGTAATCGCGCCTCTGATAATAGACGAGGCCGCGATTGTCGTAGGCGATTGCAAATTGCTGTGAAAGCTGGATAGCACGATCGAAATCCGCCATCGCGTGCGGAATGTCGCCTTTGGCCCGCCAGGCATCGCCCCGATTATTGTAAGCCGCCGCAAAATTCGGATCGATCCGCAGCGCCTGATTGTAGTCAGCGATCGCGTGGTCGAAATCGCCCTTCTCGAACCACGCGATGCCGCGGTTGTTCAGCGCGGAGATATTTCTGGGATCGAGCTTGATCGCCTGGTCGTAGTCGCCGATGGCGTGATCGAAGTCGCCTTTGCGGCGGAATGCCAGCCCGCGGTTAAAATAGGCCGCCGCATAAGTCGGAGAAAGCCGAATCGCTCCGCCGTAATCGGCGATGGCGCGGTCGAAATCCGGCTTTTCGTCGAAAGCGTTGCCGCGCGTCATGAAAAAGCCGGCGTCCGTCGCGTCAAGTTTTATTGCGTCGTTCAGATCGGCGATGGCGTTATCGAGGTCGTGCTGTGCCAATCGCGCACTGCCGCGGTCGGCAAAGGTGCGCGCATAGTCGGGATTGAGCCTGATCGCCTCGGTGAAATCGATAACCGCATTGGGAAGATCGCCCTTGGCGCGTAACGCTACACCGCGATCGTGATGCAGGATGGCCAGATTAGCCGGCTGATAGCGGCCGGAATCGATCAGCGCGGTGCAGGATGCGATTCGCTCCTCGTTGGAGGCGCGCCACTGCCCGGTGCACCGGCGCTCGTCCGGTGAATCTTGCGCGCTCGCGGTCTGGATCACCGCCAGTGGTACGGCCAGGGCGACCGTGGCCCACCAAAAGCCGAAACGACGGTTGTTATTGCGCATTGCTCCGTCTCAATTGCAGCCAATTTACTCTGCTGTGCACTGGCCGGCCAAGCTGTGCGCAACCATCTATGAATCGAGGCGCGGGCATGCTAGGAACCGCCGCCAACCCAAAAGCGGGCCATCGGACGGCGGGTAGGGGACTGCCCCACCCGTGCGAGCTTTTTCCAGCCGATCGGCTTTTTCGAGGCGCCCGCACCAGAAAGCCGCGATCGTTGCGGCAAAGCGGAGTTGGCAATGACGAACAGCAATCCACGCGAAGGGCTCACCTTCGACGATGTGCTTATCAAGCCGGGCCCGTCGGACGTGCTGCCATCGGACGTGGACATTCGCTCCCGCATCACGCGCGGCATCGCGCTCAACATCCCGATTGTGGCGTCCGCCATGGACACGGTGACCGAGGCGCACATGGCGATCGCCATGGCGCAGGCCGGCGGCATCGGTGTCATTCATCGCAATCTCGATCCAGCGATTCAGGCCGGCCAGGTACGTCAGGTCAAGAAATTCGAGTCGGGAATGGTCGTGAATCCCGTCACCATTCATCCGGACGCGACTTTGGCCGACGCGCTGGCGTTGATGCAGGAGCATCGTATCTCCGGCATCCCCGTGGTCGAAGGCGGCGGCAACGGACATGCCGGCAAGCTCGTCGGCATCCTTACCAATCGCGACGTGCGCTTCGCGACCGACAAGCGGCAGAAGGTTTCCGAGTTGATGACCAGGGATACGCTGGTCACCGTGCGCGAGGGCGTCGGGCAGGACGAAGCGAAACGGCTTCTGCACCAGCACCGCATCGAGAAGCTTTTGGTCGTCGATGGCGATTATCGCTGCGTCGGCCTTATTACGGTGAAGGACATTGAAAAAGCGGTCGCCAATCCCAATGCGTGCAAGGATGAGCAGGGCAGGCTGCGTGTCGCCGCCGCCACCAGCGTCGGCGAGGCCGGATACGCGCGCAGTGAGGCGCTGATCGACGCGGGCGTCGATCTCGTTGTCGTCGATACTGCGCACGGTCACTCAAGGCGCGTGCTGGACACGGTGACCCGGATCAAGCGTATGTCGAATGCGGTACAGGTGGCTGCCGGCAATATCGCTACCGCGGAGGGTGCCAAGGCGCTGATCGACGCGGGCGCCGACGCCATCAAGGTCGGGATCGGTCCCGGCTCGATCTGCACCACGCGGGTGATTGCCGGCGTCGGTGTGCCCCAGCTTACCGCCATCACCGACGCGGTGGAGGCGGCCAAGCGCACCGACACGCCGGTGATTGCCGACGGCGGCATCAAGTATTCCGGCGATCTCGCCAAGGCAATGGCGGCGGGCGCCGATTGCGCCATGGTCGGCTCGCTGCTGGCCGGCACTGACGAAACGCCGGGCGAGGTCTTCCTCTATCAGGGCCGGTCCTACAAGACCTACCGCGGCATGGGTTCGGTCGGCGCCATGGCGCGTGGATCGGCGGACCGCTACTTCCAGCAGGAGATTAAAGATACGCTCAAGCTCGTGCCCGAGGGCATCGAGGGCCACGTGCCCTATAAGGGCCCGGTCGCCAATGTCCTGCATCAACTGGTAGGCGGCCTGCGCGCGGCCATGGGCTATGTGGGCGCGAAGGACCTCGCCGAGTTGCACGAAAAAGCGGAGTTTATCCGCATCTCCGGGGCCGGTCTGCGCGAGAGTCACGTGCACGATGTCACCATCACCCGCGAGAGCCCGAATTATCCGAGCCGGGAGTAAACGCGTCCGATGAGACGTCCGTCCTCCGACCCGTTTGCGGAAATACGCAAGGCCACCGACCGGCATCGCATGGAGCACGGCTGCGGCACTTATCCCTACGACAACGGCCCGCTGCTCGGCGCGCTCGCCGCGGCGGCGAACGCGCGGCGCATCCTGGAGCTGGGAACGGCGCTTGGTTACACCGCCCTGTCCTTCGCTTACGGCGCGCGGGATTCAACGATCGATACGATCGAGCGCGATCCGGAGCACGTCGCGCTCGCGCGCGAGAATATCGCGGCGGCTGCGCTCGACCATCGCATCACCGTGCACGAGGGCGAATTCGCTAAGATCCTTCCGACGCTCGATCCCGGCTACGACCTCGCCTTCTTTGACGGCAACTCCCCGGTCCCCGCGCTGCACACGGCGTTGCGCAATTTGCTGCGCACCGGTGGCGTACTGGTGACTGCCAACCTCAATCACGGCGGAACGGCGGATGCGGTGCACAAGGCGCTGTTCACCGGCAAATCCTGGCGCAGCGCGCTGGTCGATGATTCGGGCGAGACGGCGATCAGCGTCAAGCTGTAACGGCCTGTATTGGCCGCGGCTTGGCGCGCGTGATAGGGGTGGGTCGCTAATCGGGGTCAGATCAGATGTCGCTTCAAGCTGTGCTGCTGCCGCTATTTGTCGAGGTGATTCTTACTTTCGCGCTCATGCTCCGGATGGGCGCGCTGCGCGACGCGGACTACCGCTCCGGCGCCATCAAGCACGCGGACATTGCGCTGCGGCAGCCGAAATGGCCGGCGCGCACCGCCCAAACCGCGTATTCGTTCTCCAATCAATTCGAGCTCCCGGTTCTGTTCTACGTGTTGACCATACTCGAATGGGTCACCCGCCACGCGGGATATGTTTTCGTCGTCCTGGCCTGGATTTTCGTCATCAGCCGCGTGTTGCAGGCCTATATCCACGTGACCAGCAATAACGTGACATGGCGCGGCAGGTTCTACATCGTCGGCGCGCTCGTGCTCATGGTCATGTGGGCGATCTACATCGTCGAGGTGCTCACCGGCGGTATCGTGTGACGGCGGCGCATGACGCCTGCTGCTCGACTTTCCGCCGCCATTGAAGTTATCGCCGACATTGAGGCGCGCCGGCGGCCGGGCACCGACGCGCTCAAGGATTGGGGCCTCGCGCATCGCTTCGCCGGCTCGTCGGATCGTGCCGCCATCGCCGGCGTCGTTTACGACACGCTGCGGCGCAAGGCGTCGTCGGCATGGCTGATGGGCGAAGGTTCACCGCGCGCCGTGGTCGTCGGCATGCTCCGCCGCGAGCGCGGTCTCGATATTGATGCAATTGCCGCGTTGTGCAGCGGCGCTCGCTTTGCACCCGCTCCGTTGACCGAACCGGAACGGGCGGCACTTGCTGGCGACGCGTTTGCCGGCGCGCCGCCTTTCATCCTCGGCGATTATCCCGAATGGCTTGATCCGCATTTCGCCCGCGTCTTCGGCGACGAGCGGGGGGCGGAGGGGGCAGCTTTGGCGAGCCGCGCCCCGCTCGATTTGCGGGTCAACACGCTCAAGGCCGAGCGCGATTCCGTCGCGCCGAAACTTGCGCATCTTGAGACTGCGCCGACGCGATGGTCGCCGGTCGGTCTGCGCATTCGGCTGGCCGCCGATGCCAAGAGCCCGGCGATCCACGCCGAGCCCGCATTTCTCAAAGGCGCGATCGAGGTCCAGGACGAGGGTTCGCAGCTTGCAGCGCTGTTCGCCGGAGCAAAGCCCGGCGAGCAGGTGGTGGACCTCGCGGCCGGCGCCGGCGGCAAGACGCTGGCGCTCGCGGCCGCCATGGACAATCACGGCCAGATCTACGCCACCGATATCGACAAGCGGCAACTTGCGCCGATCCATGATCGTCTTGCGCGCGCGGACGTGCGCAATGTCCAGGTGCGCATCCCGCGGGACAATACCGATTTACTCGCCGACCTCGATGGGCGCATCGATCTGGCGCTGATCGATGCGCCATGCACCGGAACCGGTGCCTGGCGGCGTAATCCGGACGCCAAGTGGCGTGTGCGTCCGGGTGCGCTGGCGGAGCGTATGAAGCAGCAGGTAGCTTTGCTCGATCGCGCTGCCGCGCTGGTGAAACCCGGCGGCCGCATTGCCTATATCACCTGCTCGGTCCTGACCGAGGAAAACAGCGACCAGGTCAGTGCCTTTGTCGGCCGGTACGAGAATTTTTCCGTGGAAAAGCCCGCAGAAGTAGCGCAAGCGCTCGGCGAGCGCGCCTATCTTTTTACCCGCGCGGCGCTTATCTCGGACGAAGGATTGCTGATGACGCCGCGCCGGACCGATACGGACGGGTTTTTCGTCAGCTTGCTGCGGCGCTCTGGATGACTTCTGTTGCGATAACTCGACAGGCTGAGACGGTTGCCATAAAACCCCCTATGGCGGCTCACGACACCATTCTCATCGTCGATTTTGGCTCGCAGGTGACCAAGCTCATCGCCCGGCGCGTGCGCGAGGAGAACGTCTATTGCGAGATTGTTCCGTTCCAAAACGCCGAAGCGGCGCTGCGCGAGCTCAAACCGAACGGTGTGATCCTTTCCGGCGGGCCGGCCTCCGTGCTCGAGGAAGACGCGCCGCTCGCCCCGCGGGCGATCTTTCAGGCCGGCGTGCCGGTGCTCGGCATCTGCTACGGCGAGCAGGCCATGGCGCAGCAACTGGGCGGCAAGGTCGAAGCCGGGCATCACCGCGAATTCGGCCGGGCCGAGGTCGAAGTGACCACGCCGTCGGCGCTGTATGACGGCGTGTGGGAGGTCGGCCAGCGTTATCCGGTATGGATGAGCCACGGCGATCGCGTTACCAAGCCGCCTGAAGGATTTGCCGCTGTCGGCACCTCGCCGAACGCGCCGATTGCGATGATCGCTGACGAAAAGCGCAAATTCTACGCGACCCAATTCCATCTCGAAGTCGTGCATACCCCGCACGGCGCGGCGATCCTGCGCAATTTCGTGCGCAAGATCGCAGGCTGCCGCGGCGACTGGACCATGCGCGCGTTCAAGGATGAGGCGATCGAAAAGATCCGCCGCCGGGTCGGCAAGGGCAAAGTGATCTGCGGCCTGTCGGGCGGAGTCGATTCCGCCGTCGCTGCCGTGCTTATCCACGAGGCGATCGGCGAGCAGCTGACATGCGTGTTTGTCGATCACGGATTGCTTCGGCTCGGCGAGGGCGAGCGTGTCGTCGCTTTGTTCCGCGGCCACTACAACATCCCGCTCGTGCATGTCGCCGCCGAGGATCGCTTCCTCAAGGCGCTGGCCGGGATCGACGACCCGGAGGAGAAGCGCAAGACGATAGGCAAGCTCTTCATCGACGTGTTCGAGGCGGAAGCCAAGAAAATCGGCGGCGCCGAGTTTCTCGCCCAGGGCACCCTCTATCCGGACGTGATCGAAAGCGTGTCGTTTACCGGCGGCCCGTCGGTGACGATCAAATCGCACCACAATGTCGGCGGCCTGCCGGCGCGCATGAACATGAAGCTCGTCGAGCCGCTCCGCGAATTGTTCAAGGACGAAGTGCGCGCGCTTGGCCGCGAACTTGATCTGCCAGAGGCCTTCGTCGGCCGCCATCCATTCCCCGGTCCGGGCCTCGCCATCCGCATCCCCGGAGCAATTACCCGCGAGAAGCTCGACATCCTGCGGCTTGCCGACGACCTCTTTATCGAGGAAATCCGCCGCGCCGGGCTGTACGACGATATCTGGCAGGCGTTCGCGGTGCTGCTGCCGGTGCGAACCGTCGGCGTCATGGGCGATTTCCGCACCTACGACTACGTCGTCGGATTGCGCGCCGTCACCTCGACCGACGGCATGACTGCCGATTTCTATCCGTTCGACATGAATTTTCTTGGCGCCGTCGCCACTCGCATCGTCAACGAAGTCAAAGGCGTTAATCGCGTGGTATACGATGTCACCTCGAAACCACCGGGAACGATCGAGTGGGAGTGAGATAGTGATCCTAGGGAGGATGTGACATGAAGAACTCAACATTGGCTCTCGATACTTTCGTACCGGCGCTTCGCTCGCTTTCGGGGCTGCTCGACAAGGGCGCGGAGTACGCCCGCGCCAAGGGCACCGACTTGGCGGCGTTGCTGAAAGAGCGGCTTGCGCCGGACATATTCCCTCTCTCGTCGCAAATCCAGCTGGCGTGCCATCATGCCAAAGATGGCATCGCGCGGGCGACCGGCCAGACGCCGCCCAAGATCGACATCAAGGAGCTTACCTTCGACGAGCATAAGGCGCTGGTCGAGCAGACAGTTCAGACTATAACCGGCGTGAACGTCCAGGCTTTTGAGAATGCCGAAGACCGCAAGATTGAGCTTTCGCTGCAAGGCTCGAGAATCTTCGAAGCGAACGGCCTGCAATTCGTGCAGCATTGGTCGATCCCACATTTTTATTTTCACGTCGTGACCGCCTACGACATCCTGCGCCACCTCGGCGTGCCGTTCGGCAAGCGTGATTACATGATGGGTATCACTCAAGACTTCATTCGCCAGGGCGCCCCAGCCTGAGCGCATCCTGCGAGCGGGACCAAGAATTGTCGCCCACCATCCACGGCATCAAGAACTGCGATACGATGAAGAAAGCGCGCGCCTGGCTCGACGAGCGCGGCGTGGATTATTCATTCCACGATTACAAGACGGCAGGGATCGAACGCGCGCGTCTGGAAGGCTGGTGCAAAAAACTCGGCTGGGAAACGTTGCTCAACCGCAACGGCACGACGTTTCGTAAGCTCCCGGACAAGGACAAAGCCGGCCTGGATGCAAAAAAGGCCGTAGCGTTGATGCTCGCGCAGCCGTCCATGATCAAGCGGCCGGTGCTTGAACTCGGCGGCGGCAAGCTTCTGGTCGGATTTACGCCGGAGCTTTACGCTGGGTCGCTGAGCTGAAACTTTCTTACTTCTTGTGCTTGAGCGTTAGCATGAAGGCTTTTTCTTCGGGCTGGAGATAGACCACCTCGGTCAACGCGCCGATGACGCCGGTGGTGTCGAAATAGGCGAACCTCGTTTCATTGTGGCGCCCGCCTTGTACGAGGGTATAGCCGCGCGCCTCCATGTCTTTCACGCCCTGGGCGTAATTCGGCACTTCGATACCGTAGTGGTGCATGCCGCCTTGCGGGTTGTGATCGAGGAATTTCGAATAGGTGCTTACGCCGGCGATCGGCTGCACCAGCTCGATCTGAACATCGCCGCACCAACCGAAGGCGAGATGCAGCCGCAGCGGCGCTGGGTTGCCCAAATAAGTCTCGTCCTGCAGTTCAGGCTTCTCGATGAACAGGAATTCGGACGCGCCGAGCTTGCTTTTGAAGAAATCCATGCCCTTGTGGATATCCGGCACGACGAATCCGATTTGATAGACGCCCTGGGCCAGAGCACCGGTCATTTTTGTTTCCTCCCTTTGATTACGCGTCGCCGCACGTTCTAGCGGAGTGTTCCATTGTTTGGAACCGCGGTGTGCCATCGTTGACGACAATTGCGGCGGCTTTTTCCTCATCAACATCCGATTCCCGCCACCGTGCGACCACGCTTTCCTCGAAGACCTGCGGCTCCTTACGGGCGGGTGTTCGGGGGACGAGGGGTGGAGGACCTACATGATGTTGCGCGCCTGCGTCGGCGGCGTTGCGTTGGCCGCCGGGGCTGCTCTTTCCATCGTTCCGGCCGCGGCGGCTGATCTGCCGCCGGCACCGGCTGCCGCTCCCGTTGCGCCGGTCGCCTACGCGCCAGCCGCGATCTACAACTGGACCGGCTTTTACATCGGCGGTCACGCCGGCGCCGGCTATGCCGGCTCCTCCTGGAGCGACCCGTTCACCGGCGGCACCAACACATTCAACAGCGGCGTTGGATTCCTCGGCGGCGGGCAGATCGGGGCGAACTATCAGTTGAACGTGCTTGTGCTCGGCGTCGAGGGCGATTTCAGCTGGACGGGCCTCAAAGGCAGCGCCGCCGATTCCATCGGCGACACCATCAACACCAATACCAACTGGACTTCGACCGTCACCGGCCGTGTCGGTGCCGCATTCGATCGTCTGTTCGTCTACGGTAAGGGCGGCTTGGCGCTCGCCCGGGACCAAAGCAGCCTGACCGATCTCGGCGGCAATAGCGCGGGCACGACCTTTATGCGCACCGGCTGGACCGTTGGCGCCGGCCTCGAATATGGCATCAGCAAAAACTGGTCGGCCAAGATCGAATACGACTATCTCAACTTCGGGTCGCAGACGTTGAATTTTTCGACGCCATTGCAACCGGTCTATACGTCGAGCGCCAATCTCAACGTCCAGGAAGTCAAGGCCGGCATCAACTTCCGCTTCGGCGGACCCTGACGTTCGGCGCCAATTATTGCAACGAATCCCGGGCTCCGCTGCTCCCGCGGCGGGCCCTTTGCCGTCATTGACAAGCGCGGGCTCCTCGTCATGATCGCGCCCCGTGATCGGGGGGGACGCGCTTTGTCCCACGTTGAAAATGCAACTGTCAGAGTATCGGCTCGGCCATGGGCCTCAGCGTTGAAATCGTAGGCCTTGTTGTATTTCTGGGTGCGCACGTGTTCGTGTCGCTGCGCGGCGAGCGTGATGCGCTGATTTCGAAAATCGGCCGGGGACCGTATCTCGGCCTTTTCTCGCTGGTCTCGATCGTCGGGCTTGTGCTGATCGGCTACGGCTTTGCGCGCTACCGCGCCGAGGGCATCGTCCCGATTTGGTATCCGCCGGCGTGGACGCGTCACATTGTCGTGGCGCTGATGTGGCCGGCGAGTATCGCGGTCGTCGCCGCCTATATTCCGGGCGACATCAAGCGCGTGCTCAAGCATCCGATGCTGGTCGGCGTCAAAATCTGGGTCGCCGCGCATCTCTGCGCCAACGGCGATCTCGGCGGGATGATTCTTTTCGGCGCGGTGCTCGTCTGGGCTGTCTATGATCGTATCGCGCTGAAGCGTCGCGACAATGCCGGCGTTCCGCCGATTCCGGCAGGCGGACGGCGAAACGACATTATCGCGGTCATCGTCGGTACCATCCTCTATCTGGCGCTCGGCTTCGTGTTTCATCCGGTCGTCGTGCCGGCCTTCGCCGCACCCATGCCGGGACACTGACCGATGTCGCTGCAGGACGGTATCCGCCGGCTCACCGCGCCGGACATCGGCAGCCGCAAAGGCGGCGAACCGATCGTATGCCTGACCTCCTATCACGCGCATACCGCGCGCATCCTCGACGGCTATTGCGACGTGATCCTGGTCGGCGATTCGCTCGGCATGGTGATGCACGGGCTGGAAACGACGGTGCCGGTGACGCTCGACATGATGATCCTGCAAGGCCACGCGGTGATGCGTGGCTCGAAGCGCGCGCTGGTGATCGTCGACCTGCCGTTTGGTTCGTATGAAGCCTCCAAGGAGCAGGCATTCGCGTCCGCTGCGCGGGTGCTTAAGGAGACCGGTTGCGGCGCCATCAAACTCGAAGGCGGGCGGCGGATGGCGGAAACCATCTCTTTTCTCGTTCAGCGCGGCGTGCCGGTCATGGGCCATGTCGGCCTGACGCCGCAGGCGATCAACACGATCGGATCGTTCCGGGCGCAAGGGCGCGAGGAAAGCGATTGGGCGCCGATCGAGGCGGACGCGCACGCGGTCGCGGATGCCGGCGCATTCGCGGTCGTGCTCGAAGCCATCGCCGAGCCTCTGGCGCGGCGCATCACCGGCCAAGTCGCGATCCCAACTATTGGCATCGGCGCGAGCGTTGCTTGCGACGGCCAGATCCTGGTGCTCGAGGACATGCTCGGGCTGTCGCCGCGCGTGCCGAAATTCGTCAAACGCTTCGGTGAGCTTGGGCCGTCGATCGAGCGGGCGGTAAGGAGCTATGCCGAGGAGGTGCGGGCGCGCAGTTTCCCCGGTCCCGACAACGTTTATCCGATGCGCAAAAAGAAACCTTAACGGCAGGGCCTCTTGGTCGCAGCCGGCGCGCGGCTTTGCCTTGCTCGTGCCACATGATTATTCTAGCTCCAGCGAGGATTTTGGGGTCTAAGCGTCCGGAATTCCTCGATTTTGTCGATCCTTGGTCCTGAGCCAGGGCTCGTGCTGGGGCATGATCTGTGGCCGATATTTTCCATGAAGTGGACGAGGAAGTCCGCCGCGAGCAGCTCAAAAAGCTGTGGCAGAGCTATAGCACCTACTTCATCGTTGCCTGCGTTCTCATAATCGCGGCGGTGGGCGCCTGGCGCGGTTACCAATGGTGGGAAGGCAAAAAGGCGGCCGAGGCCGGCGCCGCGTTCGAGCAAGCGGTGATACTGGCGGAAGCCGGCAAGCACAAGGAAGCCGAAGCTGCTTTCGCCAGGCTCGCCGACGACGGCACCGCGGGCTATCGCGTGTTGGCGCGGCTGCGTGAAGCGGCCGAACTCGCTTCGACCGACCGTGCAGCCGCCATCAAAGCCTATGACGAGATCGCCAATGATCCGAGCGCCGGGCAGGTGATCCGGGATCTCGCCACCTTGCGTGCCGGATACCTGCTCATCGACACGTCTTCTTACGCCGATATGCTGGCGCGGCTGGAACCCCTCACCAGTACGGATCGCGCTTTTCGCTACAGCGCGCGCGAATTGCTGGCGCTCTCCGCCTGGAAGGCGGGCGATATGGCTGCGGCGCGGAAATGGGCCGATTTGATCATCGGCGATCCGCAGACGCCGACGGCGGCGCGCAGCCGCGCCGAGGTGTTGAGCGAACTCATCGCTGCCAGCGGCAAGGGCTGAGCGAATGCCTAAGCGAAACCGTCCGCTGCTGGTTCGGGCCGGTTCGGCGCTGACGCTGGTCCTGATACTGGCTGCGTGCACGCCGGGCGGCCAGTTCGATCCGACCGAATTGATTTCGGGGGACATGTTCAACAGCAAGAAAAAGATTCAAGGCGAGCGCGCGCCGCTTTTCCCGGAAGGCGTGCCGGGCGCGGAGACCGGTGTGCCGCCGGATTTGGTGAAGGGCTATCAGCCGCCCCCGGATCAGCCGGCCGCCAGCGCCGACGCTACGCCAAAGCCTGCCACCGCGGAGGCTAAGCCGAAACCGAAACCAAAGCCGAAAGTTGCGCGCGCCGCGACTCCGCCGGCGCATGATCCGGCCTTCGACCAGAAGCCGGCATCGGCGGCTCCGGTTCCGGCACCGCAGATGCAGCAGGCCGCGCCGCCCGCTTGGCCGAACCCGCCCGCGGCACCAACCGCGTCGACTAACTGGCCGGGTCCGCCGCCTGCCGGTCAAACCCAGCCGGCCGCCCAGCCGGCACAACCCGGACAAACGGCTTGGCCCGCGCCGCAACAGCCGCAGGCGCCGACGAGCTGGCCGGATCCCTCGGCCTTGGGAAAGAAACAGAACTAATCGCTTCGATGCCAGGCGCCGCGCGCATTGCCGGCGTCACGCTGGTAATGACCTTTGTCTTTCAGATCAGCGTGTCATGTCCTTCACCGTCACCATTGTCGGTCGGCCGAATGTCGGCAAGTCGACCCTGTTCAATCGCTTGGTGGGACAGCGCCGGGCGCTGGTGGATGATTTACCGGGGGTGACGCGCGACCGGCGCGAAGGCGCGGGCAAGCTGGGCGACCTGACATTCACGGTCATCGATACGGCTGGGCTCGAGCACGCCGACCGGGAAAGTCTTTCCGGCAAGATGCAGGCGCAAACCGCCGCCGCCATAAGGCACGCCGACGCGGTGCTCTTTTTGATCGATGCGCGCGCCGGCGCGACGTCCGCCGATCGCGGCTTCGCTGACCTCGTGCGCAAATCGGGCAAGCCGGCGATCCTTGTCGCCAACAAGAGCGAAGGGCGGGCCGGCGAAGCCGGTATTTTGGAAACGTATGCGCTTGGACTTGGCGATCCAATTCCGATCAGCGCCGAACACGGTGAGGGATTGGCGGACCTCTATGAAGCGCTGCGGACGGCGCTCCCCGGCGCGACCCGCGAAACCGGATCGTCACCGGTGATGGTCGCCGACGAGCCCAGGCCGATCCGCATCGCCGTCGTCGGGCGCCCCAACACCGGCAAGTCGACGCTGATCAACCGCTTGCTTGGTGAGGAGCGACTTCTGACCGGGCCGGAAGCCGGCATCACGCGCGACGCGATTGCGGTCAATCTTGACTGGCGGGGGCAGCCGTTGCGCATCCACGATACTGCCGGGTTGCGCCGTCGATCACGCGTCGCGGAAAAGCTTGAAAAGCTTTCGGTTGCCGACGCGCTCAACGCCATCCGCTTTGCCGAAGTGGTGATCGTGCTGATCGACGCGCAAACGCCCTTCGAAGAGCAGGACATCCGCATCGCGGATCTGGTCGAGCGGGAAGGGCGCGCCATCGTTATCGGAGTCAACAAGGTGGATTTGATCGAACGGCATCTGGGCGAACGCCGGGGGCTTCGCGAAGAGGTCGACCGGCTACTGCCGCAAATTAAGGGCGTGCCGGTCGTCGCTTTTTCGGCGCGCGGCGGCGAGGGCATCGACCGGCTGATGGCGGCGGTGACGGATGCTTACGCCATCTGGAATCGGCGGGCGCCAACGGCCGCGCTGAACCGCTTTCTGGCGCAGGTGGTGTCCGAGCATCCACCGCCGGCCGTGGGCGGCCGCCGCCTGCGGCTCGATTACATCACCCAGCCAAAATCGCGGCCACCGACCTTCGTGTTGTTCTCCTCGCGGGCCTCGTCGCTCCCGGAAACCTATCGGCGCTATCTGGTCAATGGTTTGCGCGAGACGTTCGCGCTGCCCGGCACGCCCATCCGGCTCAACTTGCGCGCCAAAACCAATCCGTATGCCGGCCGAAAGCGCCGATGATGGATGAGTTGGTGGACGAAACTACGGCGAAAGTCGGCACCGCGCGGCGTGACGCCGCTTTCGTTTTCATTTTCGCGACCGTATTTCTGGACATGCTGGCCATCGGCATCATCATTCCGGTGCTGCCCCGGCTGGTGGTCGATTTTGTCGGCGGCGACACGCAGCAGGCGTCGGAATTCCTCGGCCTTTTTGGGACCGCCTGGGCGTTGATGCAGTTCTTGTTCTCGCCGATTCAGGGCGCGCTGTCGGATACCTTCGGCCGGCGGCCGCTGATTGTGATCTCCAACATCGGCGTCGGCCTCGACTATGTGCTGATGGCGCTTGCACCGTCGCTGCGCTGGCTGTTCGTCGGCCGCCTGATCTCCGGCATCACGGCGGCGAGCATCTCGACCGCCTACGCTTATGTGACGGACGTGACGCCGCCGGACAAGCGAGCGGCGCGCTTCGGCCTTCTCGGTGCGGCGTTTGGCGCCGGATTTGTGCTCGGTCCGGCGCTCGGCGGACTAGTCGGCAGCATTTCTCCGCGGCTGCCGTTCTGGATCGCCGCCGGATTGAGCCTCGCCAACGCCTGCTATGGACTGCTGATACTGCCGGAATCGCTGCCCCGGTCGCGCCGGGATACCTTTAGCCGCGCCAATCCGTTCGGGGCATTGGTGCTGTTGCGCTCCCGCGCCGGGCTGTTCGGCTTAGCCAGCGTCAACTTCCTCAGCGATCTCGCACACGCCGTTTTGCCGAGTATTGCCGTCATCTACATGCTCTACCGCTATGGCTGGGATCAGCGCACGGTCGGACTGACCATGGCCGGCGTCGGCGTGGCGTCCATCATCGTGCAGGGTTCGGTGGTCGGATCGGTCACCAAGCGGATCGGCGAACGCGCCGCGCTCTTGCTTGGGCTTGCCTTCGGCGTGTTGGGCTTCGTGCTGTTTGCGTTCGCTCAAACGGGATTGATGTTCTGGCTTGGAATCCCGCTGCTGGCGTTGTGGGGGTTGGAGAGCCCGGCGTGCCTTTCCCTGATGAGCCGTCTGGTCGGTGAAACGGAACAAGGCCAGCTGCAGGGCGCCAATTCCAGCACCACCGGAATCGCCATTCTGTTCGGGCCCGGGCTCTTTACACTGGTGTTTGCCTTCGCCATAGCGCCGGCGCGCGACTGGCAGCTTCCCGGAGCGCCGTTTTTGATCGCGGCGCTATTGCTGGCCTTCTCCGGCATCATCGCCTGGCGGGTCGCGCGCGTCAGGCAGGCGGCATGAAGTCCTGGAGCTTGCCGGCGCGAAAATCGTAGAGCTTGCCCGTTTCGGTAAAGCCCGGCAGACACAGATCGAGAATCTTCGCCGCCACTTGGTCGGGTGTCGGCAATGTCATGGGGTCTTCTCCCGGCATCGCCAAAGCGCGCATGCGCGTGCGGGTCGCGCCGGGATTGAACAAATTGACCCGCACCGGCGTCGAACTCACCTCAGCGGCATAGGTTCGCGCCAGCACGTCGAGCGCCGCCTTCGAAACCGAATAGGGCGCCCAATAGGCGCGCGACAATGCCACAATTCCCGACGTCACGAACACGGTGCGGCCGGCATTGGAGCGTTTGAGCAGCGGGTCCATGGCGCGGATGAGATGCCAATTGGCGGTCACATTGACCGCCATCGTGTGATCCCAGGCTTTCGGCTCGATATGGCCGAGCGGCGAAGGCACGCCGGCGACGGCTGCATTGCCGAGCAAGATGTCGAGCCGGCCGTAACGCTCATTGAGGGCGGCGGCGAGCCGGTAAAGGCCCGGATAATCGCGCATGTCGAGCGGCGTCAGCGTGGCCGAGCCGCCGGCGGCTCTTATCGCGTCGTCGAGTTCCTCAAGCCCGCCGACCGTGCGCGCCACCGCAACCACGTGCGCACCTGCGCGCGCCAGCCCCAGTGCGGCCGCGTAACCGATGCCGCGCGAGGCGCCGGTGACAAGCGCGATGCGATCAGCAAAGGGAAGCGGCATCCCTCAGCTCGCCTCGGCGAGCAGCGAGAGTTGGTGCGCGGGAGCGTCCTGCGCGGTCCGGTCGGTGAGGGGAGTCGGGTATTCGCCGGTGAAGCAATGGTCGGTGAATTGCGGCCGGTCGGGATTGCGGGCTTTCTCGCCCATGGCGCGATAGATGCCGTCCACCGACAGGAAAGCCAGCGAATCGGCGCCGATGAAATTGCGCATGCCCTCGAGGTCATGGGTGGCGGCCAGGAGCTTATCCTTTTCGGGCGTATCGATGCCGTAATAGTCGGGATGCGTGATCGGCGGCGAGGCGATGCGGAAATGCACCTCACGCGCGCCGGCGTCGCGCATCATGCGCACGATCTTTACCGAGGTCGTGCCCCGCACAATCGAATCGTCGATCAGCACAATACGCTTGCCTTTGACGACGGCGCGGTTCGCGCTGTGCTTGAGGCGGACGCCGAGCGCGCGGATCTGCTGGGTCGGCTCGATGAAGGTGCGCCCGACATAGTGGTTGCGGATGATGCCGAGCTCGTAGGGAATGCCGGATGCTTGCGCGTATCCGATTGCGGCCGGGACGCCGGAATCGGGAACCGGGATGACCACGTCGGCGTCGGCGGGCGCCTCGCGCGCGAGTTCCGCGCCGCAGGTCTTGCGCACGTCGTAGACGCTGCGGCCGCCGATGATCGAATCCGGCCGCGAGAAATAAATGTATTCGAAGATGCACGGCCGCGGCGGCATCGGCAGGAATGGCTTGTGCGAATGGGCGCCGTCCTCGTCGAAGACGAGGACCTCGCCGTTGTCCACGTCCCGCACATATTGTGCGCCGATGATGTCGAGTGCGCAGGTCTCGGAAGCGAGGATGGGGCAGCCGTCCAGCTGGCCGAGTACCAGCGGCCGGATGCCCAGCGGGTCGCGGGCGCCCACCAGTTTCTTGTTGGTCAGTCCGACGAAGGCATAAGAGCCTTCGAGCAGGCGCAACCCTTCGATGAAGCGATCGACGAAACGGTTGCGGGTTGAGCGCGCCACCAGATGCAGGATCACCTCAGTGTCGGTGGTCGACTGCATCATGGCGCCTTCGCGCACCAGTTGGCGGCGCAAGGTCAGACCGTTGGTCAGATTGCCATTGTGTCCGATGGCAAAGCCGCCGGCGTTGAGCTCGGCGAACAGCGGCTGAACATTGCGCAAAATGGTTTCGCCGGTGGTCGAATAACGCACATGGCCGACGGCAGCGTTGCCCGGCAAACGATCGATCACCTCGCGTCCCGAGAAGGCGTCGCCGACAAGGCCGAGCCGGCGCTCGGAGTGAAAACGCTTGCCGTCGAAGGAGACGATGCCGGCGGCTTCCTGGCCGCGATGCTGCAAGGCGTGCAGGCCAAGCGCGGTGACGGCGGCGGCGTCGGGGTGACCGAAGATGCCGAACACGCCGCATTCTTCGCGCAGACGGTCGGCGTCAAGATCGAGCGGGGCGGATTCTGTCATCGGCCTCGGTTTGCGGTCATCTCAATGCACCGTTCCCTTCACCCCGGGCAATTCGCCGTGCTGATCCGGCTGGGTGTCCGGCGTATCGGCTTCCTCCGGCCGTTGCCGCTTCAGCTTCTTCAAGATGGTGCCTTCCGGGTCCTCCGGCAACTGCTGCTTGAGCCAGTCGCCCGCGCCGCTCAACACGACTCTAGATTTGGCGTTTTTGACCCATTCCGGCTGGCTGCGGTCGGGAGCGAGCCAGGTGAAAAACATGAAGGCCACGACGACGATGACCAGACCGCGGGCCAGCCCGAACAGAAAGCCCAGCGTGCGATCAAGCGCGCCCACCCGGCTGTCGAGCACCATGTCGGAGAGCCGGACAGTCAGGATCGAAACGACCAAAAGCGTGATCAGAAATACGCCGCCAATCACGGCGATCGCGGCGACAATATCGTTATTGAAGTATTGCCGGGCGAAGGGCAGGAGCTTGCCGTACGAATACAGCGTCGCTCCCGCCGCCAGTACCCAGGCGATGATCGAGAGTATCTCGCGCATGAATCCGCGAACCATGGCGAGCAGCCCGGAAATCAACATGACGACGATAAGTCCGATGTCGAGCAGCGTAATCGGCATGGTTTCGCTCGCGCCGGTTCCTGAAAGGCGGCCCGCCGCGTGTATAGCCGGGCCGGGCGGCGGCGTCATCCGCCTTTCTCGCGCGCTCAACAGCCCCGCAATTAAGCGTCCTGCCGGCCGACGCGGCGGAGCGCGGGCGTGCCGTCCCGCGCAATATCGACCACCAGATTCGCCAGCGTGCCGATGGTGGAGAGCGCAAAGCCTTCGGGGGCATCATTGCGCGCGGCTTCAGGCACGATGGCGCGCGTGAAGCCGAGCTTCTGCGCTTCCTTGAGCCGCGTCGTGGTTTGCGCCACTGGCCGTACCGCCCCCGATAGCGACACTTCGCCGAAATAGACGGCATCCGCGGGCAGCGGAGCGTGGGCGAGTGAGGAGACCAAAGCCGCGGCGGCGGCGACGTCGGCGGCTGGTTCCGTGATGCGCAGCCCGCCGGCGACGTTGAGATAAACATCATGGCCGGAAAGGCGTACGCCGCAATGCGCTTCGAGAACGGCCAGCACCATCGAGAGGCGGCTCGGGTCCCAGCCAACGACGGCGCGGCGCGGCGTGCCAAGCGAGGTCGGCGCGACCAGCGCCTGAATTTCCACGAGCAGCGGCCGGGTCCCTTCGATTCCGGCGAAAACGGCCGTCCCGGCGCTGCCGAGTTCGCGCTCGGAAAGGAACAGTTCGGAAGGGTTGGCCACTTCGCTCAATCCCACTCCGGTCATCTCGAACACGCCGATCTCGTCGGTCGGGCCGAAGCGGTTCTTGATCGCGCGCAGGATGCGGAATTGCTGCGAGCCCTCGCCTTCGAATGAGAGCACTGCATCGACCATATGCTCGACGACGCGCGGGCCGGCGATCTGGCCGTCCTTGGTGACGTGCCCGACCAGGATCACCGCCGCACCGGTGCGTTTAGCGAAACGGATGAGTTCGCCCGCCGATCCACGCACCTGGGTCACGGTGCCGGGCGCGGCCTCAATGGTCTGCGTCCACATGGTCTGGATCGAATCGATGACAACGAGTTGCGGCGGCCGGCTGTGTGAGAGCGTCGCCACAATGTCCTCAACGGAGGTCTCGGCGGCGAGCTCGACCGTCGCGCCGGACAGGCCAAGCCGCTCCGCGCGCAGGCGCACCTGGGCGACCGCTTCCTCACCCGAGATATAGACCGCGCGCTGGCCGCTTCGCGTGTAGGCGGCCGCGACTTCAAGCAACAGCGTCGATTTGCCGATTCCCGGGTCGCCGCCCAGCAGAAGCACCGATCCGCGGACCAGCCCGCCGCCGGTGACGCGATCGAATTCGGCGATGCCCGAGGCAAGCCGCGGCGCTTCGAGCGTCTGTCTTTGCAACGGCTCGATTACGACCAGCCGGCCCTTGCGCGAAGAGCGGGCCGGCGTCACCGCGCCTTCCTCGACGAGGGTGTTCCATGCACCGCAAGCATCACAACGGCCGGCCCAGCGTGTGGCGGCAGCGCCGCAGCTCTGGCAGACGAACGTTTGCGCGCGAGCAACCATCAAACACCTTGCGACTCAGCCGCCACGATAGACGAGATGGCACCGCGGGCCGAGCCGCGTGAGAATCTCGTAGCCGTTGGTGCCTGCGGCGGCGGCGACAGCGTCAACGGGAATGTTCTCGCCGATCAATGTAGCGACGTCGCCGCGATGCACCAGCCCGTCGGCAAGATCGGTAACGTCGACGCAGGCGAGGTCCATCGAAATAAGCCCAGCGATGGGACAGCGGCTGCCCGCCACGATGGCCGCGCCGCCGTCCTTGCGGTCGGTGGCGCTGCCCGCCCGCATGAGCCCGTCGGCATAGCCGAGCGCGACGACTGCGATGCGCGACGCCCGTCGCGCCGTCCAACTGCCGCCATAGCCGATGGTCTGGCCGGGCGCCACCTTGCGCACCTGAAGAATGCGGCCGGTCATTTCGACGACGCGGCGCATCGGATTGGCGCGGCCGGGTGTGGGATTGATGCCGTAGAGGGCGGCGCCCGGCCTCGCCAAATCCAGGTGCGTCGCATCGCCGAGAAAAATGCCGGACGAATTTGCAAGCGAAGCGGGAACGCCGTGATAGAGGAGGCGCAACTCGCGAAACAGCCGCGTCTGGCTGGCGTTGAGCGGATGGTCGGGGATCTCAGCGCAGGCAAGATGGCTCATCAACAGCGTGATGCCGTGATTCTCCTGCTGCACGCGCGGCGCCAGCGCCGCCGCTTCGTCGGGGGAAATTCCGAGCCTGTTCATGCCCGTATCGACGTGGATCGCGGCGCCGCCGCGCCAATTCCGCGCGGCAACGAAGGCATCCCACTCCGCCAACTCGGCTGCACTGTTGATCACCGGCCGCGCGTCCAGCTCGACAAATGCCATCCCGGCCTCGGGTGAAAATCCATTGAGCACATAGATCGTGGCGTTGCGTGCGCGGGAGCGCGCCCGCCGCGCCTCGGCGATATCAGCCACAAAAAACGTCTTGCAGCCGGCCTTGGCGAGCTTGGCGGTGACCGGCTCGAGGCCAAGCCCATAGGCGTTGGCTTTGACCACTGCGGCGCATTCGACGGTGAGAAGCCGTTGCGCCAATGCCCGCCAATTCGCCTCGACGGCGTCGAGGTCGATGGTAAGCGTGCCGCCGGTCTCGGGGGCGGTATGCGGGCCCGCCGATTCGGGCAGCGGTTCTGCAACGGCCATGGCCGCGTTATGACCGGCGCGGCGGCGGCGGTAAAGCGGGTACGGACGTGCCGGTTAGGACCGCGAACGGTGCACGGAGTCGAGATTGGCGAAACGCGTTACGGCAGCCTCGAACTGCAATTCGACGGTGCCCGTCGGCCCATGACGTTGCTTGCCGATAATCACTTCGGCCTTGCCCTCGACGCGCTCGCCCTCCGCCAGCCATTCGGCGAACTTTTCTCGGTTCGCTTCGGTGGGTTTGCGCATCTGGTGGTAATACTCCTCGCGGAACACGAACAGCACCACGTCGGCGTCCTGCTCGATCGACCCCGACTCGCGCAAATCAGAAAGCTGCGGCCGTTTGTCCTCGCGCCCCTCGACCTGCCGGGACAATTGCGACAACGCCAGAATAGGAACGTTGAGCTCCTTGGCCAGCGCCTTGAGGCGGGTGGTGATTTCGGTGATTTCCTGCACGCGGTTTTCGCTGGAGCGGCGGCTGGTGCCTTGCAGGAGTTGAATGTAGTCGATCACCAGCAAATCCAGGCCGCGCTGCCGTTTGAGCCGGCGCGCGCGGGCTGCGAGTTGCCCGATCGAAAGTCCGCCGGTTTCGTCCACATAGAACGGCAAATTTTGCAGCTCGATGGAGACATCCTTGATCCTCTCGAAATCGGCTTCATCGATGGTGCCGCGGCGGATCTTGTTGGAGGGAATGCCCGTCTGTTCGGAGATGATGCGGGTGGCAAGCTGTTCGGCCGACATTTCCAGCGAGAAAAAGCCGACAACGCCGCCATTGATCGTTTCCCTGTGTCCGTCGGCGCGAACGGCGCCCTGCGCGTATGCCTTGGCGACGTTGTAGGCAATGTTGGTGGCAAGCGCGGTCTTGCCCATGCCGGGACGGCCGGCAAGGATGACCAAGTCTGAAGGCTGCAGGCCGCCCATCTTGGCGTCGAGATCGGTCAGCGCCGTCGCAAGCCCCGACAGGCTGCCGTCGCGCTGATAGGCATGTGCCGCCATGTCGACGGCCGTGGTAAGCGCCTGGGCAAAGCGCTGGAAGCCGGTCTCGTACCGCCCGGTTTCGGCAAGCTCGTAAAGCTTGCGTTCGGCTTCCTCGATGTGGCTCTGCGGTGTGGCGTCGACAGGTGCCTCGTAGGCGAGGTTGACCATGTCTTCGCCAATGGTGATGAGGTCGCGGCGGATCGACAAGTCGTAAACAGTACGGCCGTAATCACCCGCGTTGATGATCGTCGTCGCCTCGGCGGCGAGCCGCGCCAGATATTGATTGACGTTGAGTCCGGCAACGTCGAGGTCGGCCGGCAGAAACGTTTTCAGCGTGACCGGCGTGGCGAGCTTCCCGGCGCGGATCAGGCCGCCGGCCAGCTCGTAAATGCGCTGATGGATCGTTTCGAGGAAGTGCTTCGGCTCGAGGAAATCGGAAACGCGGTAAAAGGCCTCATTATTGACCAGGATCGCGCCGAGAAGCGCCTGCTCCGCTTCGATATTGTGAGGCGGCGCGCGGAAGGAAGGTTCCGCGGGCACCTGCTTGCGTGCGGTCGAATCGAATATTGCCATGGGCCCCGGTCAGAGGAGTCGCGTGCTGTGGCCGATTTGCGGCGCGTGGCCGAAATACGGCACGAAATTGATTTGGAATCGCCACTCAACATCGCGGATCACTCAACGACAGCGCCAGACTTTAACGAATCGCGACCCGTTGCACTCAATCACCGGGACATCGTCGATAGTCGAGCGAGCGCCGGTTGGGAAATGCTCATTGCGGCTTTCCCCGTTACTCACTGTATGCCTGCACGCATCGTGCACAGAGCCAGATCGCACTTGACGGCCGGCCTTTTTCGGCAGTCGAACGGGGCGCGCTATTCACCGACGAGGCGGAGCGGGGCTGAATAGCCGCCCTCGATCGTGCGCAACCGCTCCTCCGCGCGCCCGATATAGTCGCGGGTTTGCGGTACCACGCCCTTGCGCCTGGCCATCTGGATCTGGAAGACCACCATGTCGCTTTCACGAAACGTCATTTCTGAAGCGGCCAAGTAGAACTCCCACATGCGCACGAAGCGCACATCGTAGAGCCGCTCGACGTCCTCGCGGTGGGCGAGGAAGCGTTCGCGCCAGGCCCTGAGCGTCTCGGCGTAGTGAAGCTGCAGGATTTCAACATCGGTCGCGACCAGCCGGGCGCGCTGGACGGCCGGCAATACTTCAGAGAGCGCGGGAATGTAGCCGCCCGGGAAGATGTATTTGGCGATCCAGGGATTAGTGACGCTGGGGGAGCCACTGCGGCCGATCGTATGCAGCAGGAAAACGCCGTTGTCGTCGAGAAGCTCGGCCGCCTTGCGGAAGAAGGTGTCGTAAAAGCCAACTCCCACGTGCTCGAACATCCCGACGGTCACAATCCGGTCGAAACGGCCGACGACGTCGCGATAGTCTTCGAGCCGGAAAACCGCATCCTGCGTCCGGTCGCGTTCAAGCGCACGCTGCTGTGCGCGGGCGTATTGCTCGCGCGAGAGCGTGATCCCCGTGACCTTTGCGCCGGCAACCTCGGCCAGATAGAGAGCCAGTCCGCCCCACCCGCAGCCGATATCGAGTACCCTGTTGCCGGGCTCTACCAAAAGTTTTGCCGCCAGATGGCGCTTTTTCGCGAGTTGTGCGTCGTCGAGCGACTGATCCTCGCTCTCGAAATAGGCGCAGCTATATTGCTGATCAGCGTCGAGGAAGAGTGAGTAGAGTCGGCCGTCAAGGTCGTAATGATGCGCCACGTTGCGCCGAGACCGCGAAGGCGGGTTGAACTGTTGCAAACGCCGGAACAAATAACGTCCGAGCCGCGAGGGGAGCGCCCAGCGTGGCGGAGCGATGTGCTCTTGCCGGATCAGGACCGCGAGCACGTCCGCGATCGAGCCCTCCTCGACTACGAATGTGCCGTCCATGTAGGCTTCGCCAAGCCGAAGCTCGGGATTGAACAATACGGCGCGTTGCGCTTTCGCGCTGGTAAAGCGTACGGCGAGCGGGCGTCCGCTGCCGTCGCCGAAGGTGTATCGTTTGCCTGAAGCGGTCGTGACGGTCAGGGATCCGTGGCGGATGAACCGCCGCAAGAATACCGACAGTAACCGGTCCAAAGTCGCCTCCACGCACCGTTACAAGCGGCGCGTCAAATTACGACGCCTGACGCCTTATTCAGCCCAGCCCCGCGAACCGAGGTTGGGACGGCGGAATTCCGCCTGCCGTTATTAAAACAAAATCCTCGTTGACCAGCAATGCGGCCGAGGAAGCCTTCTGACGGGTCGCAAAAGGCCGCTCGCTTTTGGCCGGTTTTGGGGTAAGGAATGCCAGGCTGCGGCGATTGAGGGAGTTGAGGGTGAACCGCTTGTTTGCGCCCATGATCGGACTGCTGGGAGCTTTGGCTCCGGCGGCTGCCTATGCGCAGACCAATCTCGACCAGGGCAAGTCCGCGTCGCAGATCTTCGCCAGCGCCTGCTCGGAATGCCACAAAGCGGCGCATGGGCTGGCGCGCGGCAAAAATAGCAGCGCATTGGCCGATTTCCTGCGCGAGCATTACACTACAAACAGCGATCAGGCGGCCGCGCTCGCTGCCTACGTGCTCGGAGGAACCGGCGGAACGCCGATCGGAGCCGCGCAACCGGGTCGCGCTCAGAAGCCCAAGACGCAGCAGGCGAGCGCATCAACTGAGGAGCCTAAACCGCAGAAGCCGCAAGCAAAGCCGGCGGGAAAGCCCGAAGACGGCAAGCCGGCCAATACCAAGCTGAGGCGTCCGGCCCGCGAGGCGGCAAAGCCGAAGGACGACGACGGCCCGGGCCGGCTGCCGAGCATCATGGGTCCGGAACTGGGGCAATCGCAGCACCCCACGACCGGCCGAAACGCCCGCAAACCACCGAAAATACCGCCGCTCCCGCCAGAGCCGGCCGCGGTCGCTCACGCGCCCGAACCTGCGCCCGCCGAAACGCCGTCCCATGAAACAAGTCCCGGCAAAGCGCCAAGCCCGGCGGCGTCCACCGAAGTGACGCCTGGCGAACCGGGCGACGATGCGCCGGTGCCGCGCGACAATATTCCCGACTGAATACGAACCGAGCCTGCCTCAGTTTTTCTCGGTGGCCTGCGGTGCGGCTTCGTCCGCTTCCGCACCTTCACGAGCGCGCAGCGATTCAGCTGCTTCGGGCTCGAAGAAAGCTTCGGCGGCAAGGACGGCGGCTTCTTCGGCTGTCGGCTCTTGACGCAACTGCGTGAGGTCTTCGCCGCGCTCGATGCGCGCCGCTTCCTCGTCGTTGCGGGCGACAATGATGGCGATCGACGTCTCGATCTCCGGGTGCAGGGCGACACCGACGCCGTGGCGGCCGATCGTCTTGATCGGCGTGTTTAGCGCAATCTGGTTGCGGTTCACGGTGAATCCCGCGGCTGCGAAAATCCCGACAAGGTCACGCGGCGAAACCGATCCGAACAGCTGACCGGCTTCCGACGCCTGGCGCAGAACCGTGAAGCTCTTGCCGTCGAGCTTTGTGGCGAGCTGTCCCGCTTCGCCCTTGAGCGTAGCCGAGCGCGCCTCAAGTTCGCCCTTCATCGTTTCAAAGCGCGTGCGATTTTCGGCCGTCGCCCGCAGCGCTTTGCCGCGCGGTAACAGGAAATTGCGTGCGAAGCCGTCCTTGACGCGCACTACTTCGCCCATTTGACCTAATCTGGGAATGCGTTCGAGCAGGATCACTTCCATCGCGAGGTCTCCCTGCTCAACGGATCACGTATGGCAGCAGGCCGAGAAAGCGCGCGCGCTTGATCGCTTGGGCAAGTTCGCGTTGCCGCTTCGCCGAGACGGCGGTGATGCGGCTCGGCACGATCTTACCGCGTTCGGATACGAAACGCTGCAGCAACTTCACGTCCTTGTAGTCGATCTTGGGCGCGTTGGCGCCCGAGAAGGGGCAGCTCTTGCGACGGCGGAAGAACGGGCGGCGTGCCCCGCCGGATTGCGTTGACATGGCCACGTCAGTCCTCCGTCACGGCTACGGGTTCGTCGGAACTATCGGCTGGGCGCCGATCGCGGTCGCGCGGCCGGTCGCCGCGGTCGCCCCTGTCCCCGCGGTCGAATCTATCGCCGCGGTCGCCCCGTTCGCCGCGCCGTTCATCGCGATCACGGTCGCGCTCGGCCCGGCGCATCATCGCCGAGGGACCTTCCTCGTGGTCGTCCACCCGAATTGTCAGGTAGCGCAAGACGTCTTCGTTAAGACGCTCCAGCCGCTCGATTTCATTGATGGCGGCTGACGGCGCGTCGAGGTTCATCAGGGTGAAATGCGCCTTGCGGTTCTTGCGCAATCGATAGGACAGAGACTTCACGCCCCAATATTCGGTCTTGGCGACGGTCCCACCCAGTCCTTCGACGACGCCTTTCAAGTTCGCAGTCAATTCTTCGACCTGCTGCGCGCTGGCGTCCTGGCGCGCAAGGTAGACGTGCTCATAGAGCGACATAAATGCCCTTTCCTACCGTGTCTTCGCTCGCTCCCGGCGCTAAGCCCCTCGAACCCTTCGGGAAAGGCTCGAATGCTCTGAAGGCGGGAACACCGGACGCCGGACCATGAGGTCCTACCATGCCAAGCGGCGCGGCCGTCCGTTCAGCCCCCGGCCGGGGTCGAGCGGAAAGAGGGGCGTTATACGCGGGCCGCCGGGAAAGGCAAGGCGGATCAGGGCTTCCGCGCCGGGCCGGAGGCGCCGGTCTGGATGAGTTCCGCGAGCCGCACCGCCAGCGTCACGCCTTCGCGCATCTGCGTGGCATTCGAGTTGCCGGAATTGGGAGCTTGCCGCTGCTTTTGCAGCTTGCTCAGCAGGACGTCGAGGCTTTGCTGCAACAGCTTGTGCCGAAATGCCGGATCCTGCCGGGCGCGGACAAGATCGGCCTCAGTAACCGGCGAATAGGGGCTCTTCAGAGTGGACACGTCAATCAGATCCAGCGGCAGGTCCCAACGCTTGGAGACTATCCATTTCCGGTTTTCGCTTCCTTACCGAACTCGCTTGACTTGACACAGCAGGGAACGCGGTATCTTTCGCCCCTTCTTAGAGGCAATTCATGACAGTGGCTTTCGTTTTTCCCGGCCAGGGCAGCCAGGCCGTTGGCATGGGCAAGGGACTGGCGGATGCCTTTGCGCCCGCGCGGCGCGTATTCGAGGAAGTCGATGCGGCGCTTGGCGAGAACCTCAGTCAAACCATGTGGAACGGGCCGGCCGAGACGCTGACCCTGACCGAAAATGCCCAGCCCGCGCTCATGACGGTCTCGCTCGCGGCATTGCGCGTTCTGGAATCCGAGGCCGGTATCAATCTCGGTCGCGACGCGGCCTTTGTCGCCGGCCACTCGCTCGGGGAATATTCCGCTCTGGCTGCTGCGGGATCGCTCTCGACGTCCAACGCGGCGCGGCTTTTGCGCATTCGCGGCCGCGCCATGCAAAAGGCGGTCCCGGTGGGGGAGGGCGCTATGGCCGCGCTCATCGGTGTCGATCTCGACGCAGCGAAGTCGATCGCCGCCGAAGCAGCGATCTCCGGCGTGTGCGCGGCCGCGAACGACAATGGCGGCGGCCAGGTTGTCCTGTCCGGCGCCAAGCCCGCGGTCGAGCGCGCCGTCGAGATCGCCAAAGCGCGCGGCGTCAAACGGGCGATGATGCTGCCGGTGTCAGCGCCGTTTCATTGCGCTCTCATGCAGCCCGCCGCCGATGCGATAGCCGAAGCGCTCGCCAAGGTGACGGTCGAGGCGCCGAAGGTGCCCTTGGTCGCGAATGTGCTGGCCAGGCCGATCGAGAATCCCGCCGACATCATTCAATCCCTCGTCGCGCAAGTGACATCCACCGTCCGCTGGCGCGAGTCGGTCCTCTTCATGGTGCAGGCGGGCGTGACCGTGTTTCACGAACTGGGCGCCGGAAAAGTGCTCACCGGGTTGATCAAGCGCATCGCCGAGAACGCGAGCGCATCCTCGATCGGTACGCCCGACGATGTAGCCCGATTCAAGACCGCTCAAGCCTGAATTTTCGCGTCGCGAGGACGTCATGTTTGAACTCACCGGAAAGTCCGCTTTGATAACTGGCGCCACCAGCCCGATAGGTGGCGGCATCGCGCGCGCGCTGCACGCGCAGGGCGCTACCGTCGCCGTCTCGGGAACAAGACGTGAAATCCTCGATCGTCTTGCCGCCGACCTCGGCGACCGCGTGCATGTGTTGCCGTGCAACCTCGCCGATGGCGCCGAGACGGACGCGTTGGTTGGGCGCGCCGAAGCGGCGATGGGCCAACTTGATGTCCTTGTCGCCAATGCCGGAGTGACCAAGGACAATCTTCTGGTGCAACTGCGCGACGAAGACTGGGATCAGGTGATCGCCATCAACCTCTCCGCAACATTCAGGCTCGCGCGTGCCGCCGTGCGCGGCATGATGCGCCGGCGCTTCGGCCGCATCATCGCTATTACCTCGGTGGTGGGAGCGACCGGCAATCCCGGACAGGCCAATTACGTCGCCGCCAAAGCCGGTATCACGGGCATGATCAAATCGATCGCCCAGGAATATGCCAAGCGCGGCGTCACCGCCAATTGCGTCGCACCTGGATTCATCGTCACGCCGATGACCGACAAGCTCAACGACAAGCAGCGCGCCGGCATCCTTGAGAGAATTCCGGCCGACCGCGCCGGGACGGTCGAGGAAGTCGCCGCCGCCGCCGTTTTTTTGGCCGCCAACGAGGCCGCTTATGTGACCGGGCAGACGTTGCATGTGAACGGCGGAATGGCCATGATTTGAAGGCGATACGGTGCGCAAGGATGCCACGCGGCCGCGCTGGTCAACGCAATTGAAGTGTGGTAACCGGACCGTGAGTTGGCTGGGGGAGCCGCAGAGCGGATGTGTCCGCCTCTGATCGTTGTCCACCCGCGGCCGTCGCCCACGACGGGGACGAAACGTAATTGATCAGGTCGCGTTGAAAGAAGAGGTTGGAAACGATGAGTGATATTGGCGAGCGGGTGAAAAAAATCGTCGTGGAGCATCTTGGCGTCGAGCCTGACAAGGTGACCGACAATGCG